>Ga0208851_1000097_pt1 | contig 36662 bp, 36 predicted proteins | sample NGESurshal092012_FD_184481 | JGI IMG/M metagenome (GOLD analysis project Ga0208851, IMG submission 184481) | Arctic peat soil microbial communities from Barrow, Alaska - NGEE Surface sample 415-2 shallow-092012 (SPAdes) | ecosystem: Environmental > Terrestrial > Soil > Wetlands > Peat ... | reverse complement strand
CGTCATCCAGGATGGACATGACAGTGCGGTACAGCTCGGCGCTCACGATGGCTGGCGCTTCCGCCACGGCGCCGACTACCTCCGACCCTTTGTAGGTGGGACAGGCCTGCGTTCATCGGGCGCCGCAGCACTTCCCGCACGGATGTGCCAGTGAACGCTGCCCCCTGGGGTCCGGTCAGCCCACGGCCCCGCCACTCGCGCACTACGGCCTCCAGTGAGCCCCCACGCGCAAGGTGCTGGTAGCCCCACGCGATGGCGTCAGCCTCCTGCGGCACCAGCGTCAGCGGGCCTGTGGGGCGCTGGATGTCGCGGTACTCGCCCGTCACGCGGTCCCGGACGCGCCTGGGGAGGCTGCCCAGCTGCTGGTAGCCGAAACGGCGCTGACCGCCCAGGAAGCGGCCACGCTGGGCGCGCTGGACGGCTGCGTCACTGACGCGCTCTCCCTGTTTCTCGCTGGCGTGCTGGGCCACGGTGCCCGCGATGAAGGCCTGCAGCCGCCCGTCCGCTGAGGACAGGTCGATGTCGCCTGACTTCACCGTGTGGACGGGGGTGCTGGCCAGGACCGTGGTCAGCTCCACCAGGTCAGAGACCAGCCGGTAGAGCCTGTCGGTGGCCAGCGTGATGATGACATCCACCTGGCCGTCCTGGACGGCCTGCAGCATCGCCCGGTAGCGGGGGCGCTTCCCGTGCATGGCGCTACGGTCGTTGTCCTCGTAGTAGCCGACGACATCCAGGCCACGCTCAGCGGCCAGCTTCTCGCACGACTCCCGTTGCCTGTCAACGCCTTCCGCTTCGTTGTCGCGGTCCTCGCTGATGCGGGTATAGATCACTGCGCGTGTGCCCTGGGCTGTCCTTGTCATAGTGGTCATAATACTGGCGCCGGGTCCCCCGCGTTCGACTTCTCCAACGTGAACCCGCAGAAGATCAGCTGGCGGATGGGCGGCATGATCGCCGCCGTCGGGTCCGTGTTGATCACCCCGTGGAACCTGTACAACAGCCCGGCCACCATCCACTACACCCTGGACACCCTCGGGGCGTTCATCGGCCCGCTGTAATCGCCGACTACTACCTGGTCAAGAAGCGTCGCGTCGACGTCGACGCCCTCTACACCCTGGACCCGAACGGCAAGTACCACTACAAGAAGGGGTACAACCCCATCGCCATCACCGCCACCGCAGTGTCGGCGATCACCGGTATGATCGTCGTGTTCTGGGGCTCCTCCGAGGCGGCGACCTACACCTGGTTCATCGGCGCCGGCTGCGCCTTCGCGATCTACATGATCGGCAGCCGGATGTTCGCCGCCAACGCCAACTACCCCGACCCGATGGAATCCGAAGTCCTGGGCTGACAACGTCGCTCCCCGGCCGCTCCCATCGTGAAAGGAAACCGCCGATGTTGATCAAGGTCATCAACCCCAACACCACGGCATCCATGACCGAGAAGATCGGTGAGTCGGCGCGAGTCGTTGCGGCGGTCGGCACAATCATCGACGCAGCGAACCCATCTATGGGCCCGGCGTCGATCGAGAGCCATTACGAAGAGGCGCTGGCGGTCCCCGGGTTGCTCGAGGAGATCGCCAAGGGCGAGCAGGACGGGGTCGACGGATACGTCATCGCGTGTTTCGGCGATCCGGGTCTCGACGCCGCGCGCGAGCTGGCGTCCGGTCCGGTGGTGGCCATCGCGGAGGCGGGGATGAAGGTCGCCACCTACCTCGGCCGCGGGTTCACCGTGGTGACAACCCTGGAGCGAACCATCGGCCGAGCCTGGGATCTCGCTGCACACTACGGCGTCAAGAACGCATGTCGCGGCGTGCGGGCCTGCGAGATCCCGGTGCTGCAGCTGGAAATCCCCGGATCTGCGGCCAGGGCGGTGATCACCGCTGAGTGTGCCCGGGCGGTGGCCGAAGATGGCTGCGACGTCATTGTTCTCGGCTGCGCCGGGATGGCGGATCTGGCCGTCGAGATCTCCCGCAGGATCGGTGTTCCCGTGGTGGACGGCGTTGCGGCAGCCACCACGATGGTGCAATCGTTGGTCTCGATGGGGTTGACGACCAGTACTCGCTGCGAGTTCGCGCCGCCGCGGGCCAAGGATGTGCGTGGCCTGCTCCGCGATTTCGCGCTGACCTGATGGGGTGATGGGTGGCCGGTCTTCCCCGACGATCGTTGCTGGTCGCCCGCCTGCGCGGTGATCTGGGCGAGGACCTGTCCGGCAGCGGGCAGGAAGTCATCCTCGACGAACTGCGCCGGGTCATTCTCGACGGCGATGCCCCGCCCGGCACGGCGATCCCGGTGGATGAGGTCGCCGAGCTGTTCGGGGTCAGTCGTATCCCGGTCCGCGAGTCGCTCAAGACCCTGATCGGCGAGGGTCTGGTCGAGCATCGCCCGCGCTACGGCTACACCGTCGCCCAGCTCACCCTGGCCGAGCTACACGAGATCTACGTGCTGCGCGGTGTTCTCGAGCAGGCCGCCCTGGCGGCGGCTGTCCTGGCGGCGACCGCGGCCGACTACGTCACGGTGCGGCAGGCTTACGACGCTTTGTGCGCCGCCCAGCTTGCGTCCGATCATCGCGGCTACCACCGGGAGAGCCGGCGCTTTCACCTCGCACTGTTGGCGCCGGCCAGAACCCAACGGTTGCTGCGCATGCTGGAGTCCGCATGGAATCTCACCGAACCGGTGCGGCCGATGGCCCGGATCCCGAGCACGGAGCGCGCCGCCCTGCACGACGAACATCGGGACATGTTGGACGCCTTCGTCACTCGTGATGAGCTGCGGCTGCTCGCGGTGTCGGCCGAACACCATCGTCATTTGGAAGAGTCCATCGCCGCCCTGCCGCAGGACAGCGGTGCCTTCACCTGGGTCGCACCGGACGCGGGGGACCCGGCCGTCTAGATGGTGCTGGGCGGTGCGAGCGGGTCGATCGGCCCCCGGCGCTCCGGCCGGAACGCCGTCAGATGAACGCGGCGACCCGCTCCCAGGCGCTGCCCGCGGGGGGAGCGTCGTCCCGCAGCGCGGACGCCTCGATCAGACAGTATGGCCGGTCGGCGGCGTGAAATAACTGGTTCGGATTGTCCGGGCCCCACTTGCTCAGGTCGACCAGGAAATGGTGCTTGTTGGGCATCGACAGCCGGATCTCGCCGACCTCCGGAACCGCCTCCAGCGCGCCCTTGCCCATCGCGAAGAGGGTTTGCTGCAGCGATCGGGTATGGGTGTTCGCGAACTCCTCCCCGATATCGGCACTGATGTCGGTGTCACGGAGCCAGGTGCCGCGCACTCGCTGGTGAACGTGCGGCCGTCGCTCGTCACGACGCGACCAGGTGATCGGCCGCGATGCGCTCGGCGAGGCGTTCCAGCAGCGCAGCGGCGTCGGCCATCGATCGCCGCGCGTCCGGTTCCAGGTCACCGAGGCTGTACACGGCAGAGATCCCGGCGGCACGACAACTATCAACAGACAGCAGGTTTCGCCCGCAGACCGCGATCACCGGAACACCGGCAGCGACGGCGGCGGCGGCCACCCCGGCCGGTGCCTTCCCGGCCAGTGTCTGCTCGTCGAGCGAACCCTCACCGGTGACGACCAGATCGGCACCGGCCAGCTCGGAGTGAAACCCGACGAGATCAAGGATCAGCTCGATGCCGGGTCGCAGTCGCGCGCCGAGCACGGCGATGGCCGCGAACCCGACCCCGCCGGCCGCGCCGGCTCCAGGAGTTGCAGACAGGTCGGCCCCGGTCGCGGCCGACACGACCTCGGCCCATCGGACCAGTGAGGCATTCAGGAGCTCGACATCCGCTGCCCCGGCGCCCTTCTGCGGCCCGTAGACGGCGGCGGCGCCGCGGGGCCCGGTGAGCGGGTTGTCGACGTCGCAGGCCACCACGATCTCGGCGTCCGCCAGCCCGGGATGTAGGTCGCGCAGATCCAGCCGGGCGACACCACCGAGAGCCGCCCCTCCGTCGGCAATCTCGCAGCCCGCGGCATCGAGCAGCCGGGCACCCAAGGCACTGATCAGCCCTGCACCGCCGTCAGTTCCGGCGCTACCGCCGATGCCGAGTACGAACCGCCGGCACCCTGCGTCCAACGCGGCGCCGATGACCTCGCCGGTGCCCCGCGACCCGGCCGTCAACGGCTCGAGGCGGCCGCCCGACAGTCGGGACAGTCCCGACACATCCGCCAGTTCGACCACCGCCGTCTCATCGCTTCTCGCGTAGGAGGTCTCGACGGTGACGCCGGTGGGTCCGGACGCGGACACCGGCACGGTCCAGTAGCCGGCGGCAACGGCGGCGGCGAGCGTGCCGTCCCCGCCGTCGGCCACCGGCAGCACGGTCACTTCGACGTCTGGACGCACCCGGCGCAGCCCCCGGCTGACGGCCTCGCCGACCTGAACCGCGGTCAGCGAGCCCTTGAACTTGTCCGAGGCAATCAGCACGTGAGTCATCGTTCAGTCCAGCAGGGCGATCGCGGTGGGGGCGTCCTGGCCGCTGTCGGCCAGTTCCTCGAACTCGACGACGTTGGCGATGTCGGCGCCGCCCATGGGGATGTTGGTGACCCGCTCCAGGATGACCTCCACGACGACCGGCACCCGGTACTCGTGCATCAGCGCTTTCGCCTTTTCCAGGGCGGGCGCAATCTGATCCGGCTCGAAGACCCGGATCGCCTTGCAGCCCAGCCCCTCCGCGACCTTGACGTGATCGACTCCGTAGCCGCCGAGCTCGGGGGAGTTGACGTTCTCGAACGAGAGCTGCACCTGGAAGTCCATCTCGAAACCGCGCTGGGACTGCCGGATCAGCCCGAGGTAGGCGTTGTTCACGACCACGTGGATGTAGGGCCGCTGGAACTGGGTGCCGACAGCCAATTCCTCGATCATGAACTGGAAGTCGTAGTCGCCGGACAGCGCGACGACGGTGGCGCCGGGGTCGGCGGTGGCCACCCCCAAAGCGGCCGGCAGGGTCCAGCCCAGCGGGCCGGCCTGCCCACAGTTGATCCAGTTCCTTGGCTGAAAGACGTGCAAGAACTGGGCGCCGGCGATCTGGGACAGCCCGATCGTGCTGACGTACCGGGTGTGCTCGTCGAACGCCTTGTTCATCTCCTCGTACACCCGCTGCGGTTTGATCGGGACGTTGTCGAAGTGGGGGCGCCGCTGCAGGGTCGCCTTGCGCACCTGGCATTCCTTGGACCACACCCCGTAATCGGGCAGGTCACCGGTGGCGGCCCGGTCCCTGGCCACTTCCACAAACAGTTCGAGCGCCGCCCTCGCGTCCGAGACGATGCCGTAGTCGGGCCGGAAAACCCCGCCGATCTGCGTCGGCTCGATGTCGACGTGCACGAAGGTGCGGCCCTTGGTGTAGACGTCCAACGCGCCGGTATGCCTGTTGGCCCAACGGTTCCCGATGCCCAGCACGAAGTCGGACTCGAGCATGGTGGCATTGCCGTAGCGGTGCGAGGTCTGCAACCCGACCATGCCCGCCATCAGCGGATGGTTGTCCGGGATCGCGCCCCAGCCCATCAGGGTCGGGATGACCGGGATCCCGGTCAGTTCGGCGAACTCGACCAGCAGGTCAGCGGCATCGGCGTTGATGATCCCGCCGCCGGCGACGACCAGCGGGCGCTCGGACGCGGCCAGCAGGTCGATGGCCTTGGCGATCTGCGCGCGGCTGGCGGCCGGTCGGTAGACGGGCAGCGACTGGTAGTTCTCCGCGTCGAACTCGATCTCGGTGAGCTGGACGTCCATCGGCAGGTCGATCAGCACCGGGCCGGACCGGCCCGACCGCATCAGGTGGAAGGCCTGCTGGAACGCGCCCGGCACCTGGGCGGCCTCCAGCACGTCATGGCCATCGTGGTGACAGAGGACGCAATGGCTGTGATGTCAATCGCCTGGAAGTCCTCCTTGTGCAGCCGGGCGACCGGCGCCTGTCCGGTGATGCACAGGATCGGGATGGAGTCCGCGGACGCGGAGTACAGGCCGGTGATCATGTCGGTGCCGGCCGGGCCCGAGGTGCCGACGCACACGCCGATGTTGCCGGCGGCGGCCCGGGTGTACCCCTCGGCCATGTGGGAGGCGCCCTCCACGTGCCGCGCGAGGGTGTGCGAGATCTGCCCCTGGTCACGGATGGCCTGGTAGAACGGGTTGATGGCGGCGCCCAGCAGCCCGAAGGCGTGCGTGACGCCCTCCAAGCGCAAGATCTCCACCGCGGCGCGGGCTGCGGTCATTCGTATCATGGCGGAACACCTTTCGGGTGTGAGTATCGAAGTCAGTGGGAGGCGGCGGGCGAGGGCCGGCGGGTCAGGAGGCGGTCAGCGGCCGGACAGTCGCTCGACGCCGCGAAGCAGCGCCGAATGATCAAGGCCACCGTCGCCGACGGCCTTGGCGGAGGCCATCAACTGGGCGAGGATCGCGCCGACCGGAATCACCACGCCGGCCTCGCGTGCGGCGGAGGTGACGATGCCGAGATCCTTGTGGTGCAGCTCGATGCGGAACCCTGGGTCGAAGGAGCGGGTCAGCATCTTTTCGCCCTTCTGGTCCAAGACCCTGGAGCCGGCCAGTCCACCACCGAGAACCTCCAGGGCGGCCGCGGTGTCGACGCCGTAAGCCTCGAGGAAGACGACCGCCTCGGCGAGTACCTGGATGTTGGCGGCGACGATCAACTGGTTGGCGGCTTTCACCGTCTGACCCGACCCGTTGGGCCCGACGTGCACGATCGTCGTGCCGACGACCTGCAGGATGGGCTCCGCCGCTGCGAAGTCGTCCGCCGTGCCGCCGACCATGATCGACAGCGCGGCGTTGATCGCGCCGGCCTCCCCGCCGGACACCGGCGCGTCGATCAGCCGGAAGCCCCGGGCGGCAGCCTGTTCGGCGAGTTCGACGGTGACATCCGGCCGGATGCTGGAGAAGTCGATGATCAGCGCTCCGGGCCTGCCTGCGGCGAAGGCACCGTGCTCACCGGTGAGGACGTCACGGACGTCGGGGGAGTCCGGCACCATCACCGCGATCACTTCGGCGCCGGATACGGCATCGGCCACCGACTCGGCGGCCCGGCCGCCCGCCCCGACCAGCGGCGCAGTCTTTTCCGGGGAGCGGTTGTAGCCGACCACGTCGTGGCCGGCCTTGGCCAGGTGCACGGCCATCGGGCTGCCCATGATGCCGAGTCCGATGAAAGCGATCGTTGTCATGCTGAACTCCAAGTCGAAAGATGCTGAGGCTGGGGCGGTGTCAGGCCGCGGCGCGGCGGGTGCGCGGCAACCAGGAGAAGCTGGCGGCGCTGCCGGCCGGGTCGGAGGGCTTGTACTCGAGCCCGACCCACCCCGCGTAGCCGGCGGCCTGCAGGTCGGACAGTCGGCGGTCCAACGGCAGGTCGCCCGTTCCCGGCTCGTTCCGGCCGGGTGCGTCCGCGATCTGCACATGCGTGATCCCACCTGGCTTCCCGGTGAAAACAGCGATGGCCTTGCCGACGTCGTCACCGTTGACGGCGAGGTGATAAAGATCAGCGAGCAGGCCGAGGTTGGTGGTGCCGGCGGCGGCGACACGGTCGATCACCGCTGCCGCATCCGCCGCGGTGAGCAGCGGGTACCGCGGCGCACCGCTGACGGGTTCGATCAGCACCGTGCCGACGATGGCCGCGACACCCTGCCCGGCCAGGGCCAGGTTCTCGGTGGCCAGATCATCCTGCTCGGCCGCGGACACACCGTCGATCCGGTTGCCGTAGAGCGCGTTGAAGGCGGTGCAGCCCAGTCGCTCGCCGATCGACGCGACCACCGCGATGTTGTCCCGGAACTCGGCCGAGCGCGCCGGCCAGGACACCAGACCGCGGTCGCCGCTGGGCATGTCGCCCGCGAAGAAGTTCAGGCCGACCAGCGAGACACCGGCATCGTCGATGGCCCGGACGAACGCGTCCACCTCGGCGTCTGCCGGGACGGCGGTGGCGAACGGCCACCAGAACTCGACGGCGTCGAAGCCTGCCGCCTTGACGGCCGCCGGTCGCTGCAGCAGCGGCAGCTCGGTGAACAGGATCGAGCAATTGACCTCATACCGCAGCGAGTGACCCATTGGCGGATCTCCTGTCTCATAGGTAGTGATTCCGTATGGTGGAAGTATTGTTCTGCTGTATGAAAGAGACTATTGCCTCGCCGGCGCCCGGTCAAGGCCCCGATCGAGCCTCTTGGACGGCTGGCAGAACAAGCCGGGACCGTCGCATCGGCGCTGGGGATGAGCCGGACGCAGGACGAGAGGAGCTACAGCGCAGCGGGAATGGGTCACGTCCGATCTGCGGATGGCGTAGCTGGGTGTCGAGGGAGGCGGGGACCAGCAGGCCGCCATCGAGGGCGGTCACCGGCTCCTCCGGGGATCAGGAGCCGACGACCACATGTCGGGCGGTCATGCTCCGGGCGACCATGTTTCGGTCGGTCATGTCCGGGCGGCGGCGGTCGACGACTGTCGCTCCGCCACCTGCCGCTGGATGGCGACCACCAGTTCGGCAGCGACCCCGATCGCGATCACCGCGGGGTCCTTCCCGGTGATCGCCGGGACGCCGATCGGGCAGGTGATCCGGTCGATCACGTCGGGCGGGTGCCCCTCGGCGGCCAGCCGCCGCCGGAATCCGGACCACTTGACGCTGGAACCGATCAGCCCCAGGCTGCCCAACGTCGGCAGCCGCAGCGCAGCGTCGCACAGCGCGAAATCCTCCGCGTGGTCGTGCGTCATGATCACCACGTGGGCACCGCGCGGCAGCTGCTCGAGCACCTGCTCGCCGAGCAAAGCATGGTGCACCGTGACATCGGCGGAGGAATCGGTGACGTCCGCCAACCGTAGCTGGTCGAGCTGGCCCGCCCGGGAATCGACCAGGTGCAGCGAGATCTCCAGCCGGGAGAGAATTCTGGCCAGTTCGAATCCGACGTGACCGACGCCGAAGACGGCGATCACGGGCCGGGCCGGCAGCGGTTCCAGCATCAGTGTCACCTCGCCGCCGCAGCACTGCCGGCCGTGTTGGTTGCGGGCGTGCTCGTTGAGCCGGTGCTCCTGCAGCTCGGGTTCTGCGGTGCCGTCGGCGATGAGCTCCCTGGCCCGCCGCACTGCGGATTCCTCGAGATTCCCGCCGCCGACGCTGCCCCAGGTGTGGTCGGCGCCGACCACAATCTTGGCGCCGGCATCCCGCGGCGCGTGACCGCGGACCTGCACGACGGTGATCAGCACCCCTGCCGATCCGTCCTTGCGCAGCCGCTCGACCGCGCCCAGCCAGTCCACGTCAGACCCCGGAGAGCACGGCGCGCTCGCGCACCGGCCCGCCCGCTTGGCCGCCACTCACGCCACCCCGGCCGGCCCTGGCCGCGGTCAGCGCCCAGTACACCGCCTCCGGGGTGGACGGGCAGCCGAGATCGACTGACCAGCCCTGCGGTCCGAACGCGGCCACCGCCGCCCGCAACGCTTCCCGGACGCTGAAGGCCTCCATCAATGGCGGTTCGCCGACCGCCTTGGAGCCGTACACCACACCCGATTCGGTGGCTTTCTCGTACAGGTGCACGGTGAATGCCTCCGGCATCTCCGAGAAGCTGGGGATCTTGTAGGTGCTCGCGGCCTGGGTGGCGAGCCGGCCACGGGTGGGGCCGTCGCTGGTGTCCCAGGTCAGTTCCTCCAGCGTGAGCCACCCGACGCCCTGCACGAAACCGCCTTCGATCTGGCCGATGTCGATCAACGGCGACAGGCTGTCTCCGACGTCGTGCACGATGTCGGCGCGCAGCAACCGGTACGCACCGGTGAATCCGTCCACCTCCACCTCCGCGAGCGCGGCGCCGTAGGCGAAGTACTTGAACGGTTCGCCCTGCATGCGGTTGGCGTCCCAGTGCAGTCCTGCGGTCCGGTAGAAGCCGGCGGCCCACAGCTGTACCCGCTGGAAGTAGGCGTCGTGCACGAGATCCGCCCAGCGCAGCTGCTTGTCGTGAAACCCGATACCGGTGACGACGCCGTCGACGAACCGTACGTCGTCGGGATGGATCCCCAACTGCCCGGCGGCGACGACGTTCAGCCGTGCCCGGATCTGCTCGCAGGCGTTCTTGATCGCCCCGCCGTTCAGGTCCGCCCCGGAGCTGGCTGCCGTCGCGGACGTGTTGGGCACCTTGTCGGTCCGGGTCGGCGCCAGCCGGACAAAGCTCAGCGGGATGCCCAGCGCGGTGGCCGCGACCTGGATCATCTTGGTGTGCAACCCCTGTCCCATCTCGGCGCCGCCGTGATTGATCAGCACCGAACCGTCCTTGTAGACGTGCACGAGGGCGCCGGCCTGATTGAACGCCGTCAGGTTGAACGAGATGCCGAACTTCACCGGGGTGATCCCAAGGGCCCGTTTGGTGTCCGGATGAGCCGAGTTGAACGCGGCGATCTGCTGCCGCCGGGCGGCGAAGTCGCCGCGCTCCAACAGGATCGACCAGATGTCGGCGAGCCGCTCCGCATGCCGGACCGGCTGCCCGTAGGGGGTGGTCTGGCCGGGGGTGTAGAAGTTGCGACGCCGCAGGTCGTCCGGTTCGACGCCGAGCTGCGGCGCGCAGCGGCCGAGTATGTCCTCGATGACGATCATGCCCTGCGGTCCGCCGAACCCGCGGAATGCGGTATTGGATGCCCTGTTCGTCTTGGCGACCCGGCCGTGCACCTCGATGTTCGGTATCCAGTAGGCGTTGTCGATGTGGCACAGCGCCCGGGCCAGCACCGGTTCGGACAGATCCAGGCTCCAGCCGCCGTTGCTGGTCAGAGTCGCGGTGAGCGCGCAGATGCGCTTGTCCTCGTCGAACCCGACCCGCCAGCTGGCCAGGAACGGGTGCCGCTTGCCGGTCATGGTGATGTCCTGCGTACGGCTGAGCCGCAGGCTGACCGGCCGCCCGGTGATGATCGCGCCCAACGCCGCCACCGCGGCCAGGCCGTGCGGCTGGAACTCCTTGCCGCCGAAGCCGCCGCCCATCCGCAGGCACTGCACCGTGACCAGGTGCGCCGGCAGGCCCACCACGTGCGCGACGATGTCCTGCGTCTCGGTGGGGTGCTGGGTGCTGGACTGGACGAAGATCTGCCCGTTCTCGTCGACCAGGGCGAGCGCGGCATTGGTCTCCAGGTAGAAGTGCTCCTGCCCACCGATCTCGAACTCGCCCTCGAAGGCGTAGGCGGCAGCCCCCAGCGCCGCCTTGGCGTCACCACGGCTGACGGTCCGCCGGGCGCCCTGGAAGCTCCCGGCCGCGATGGCCTCCCGCACGGTGACCAGCGATGGCAGCACCTGGTAGTCGATCCCGACCGCGTCGGCGCCCTGCCGGGCCGCCTCCAGGGTTTCGCCGAGCACCCAGCAGACGGCGTGCCCGTAGAACATCACCTCGGTGGGAAACAATGGCTCGTCATGCTTCTCGCCGGCATCGTTGAGGCCGGGGACGTCGGCGGCGGTCAGCACCGTGACCACCCCGGGCACCTCGTAGGCGGGCGCCACCCGCAGGTCGGTGACCAGCGCGTGGGCGTGCGGGGCCTGCACCGGCCAGGCGTGCAGGGTGCCGGCAGTCCGGCCCACCAGGTCCTGGGTGTACAGGGCGGCCCCGGTGACGTGCAGCGCCGCGCTCTCGTGCGGGATCTCCAGGCCGACCTTCGGGTCGTTCGGTCGATCGGCCAGCGGCCCGTGTGACTTGCTCATCGGTGTCAGGCCTCCTGGTGGGCGGGCGCCGGGTGCTGGGCGTGGAACTTGCGCAGCGCCGCGCCCAGCATGGCGCTGCGGTACGCCGCGCTGGCCCGGTGGTCGCTGATCGGGGTCGCCTCGCCGGTGAGGGTCCGGGCCGCCGCCGCGACCACCTCGGAGGTCCACGGCCCGCCGATCAGCTGCTGCTCGGTCGCGCTGGCGCGCAGCGGGGTGGCCGCCACCCCGCCGAGGCCGATCTTGATGTCACCCACCGCCGGCTCGCCGGCCGGACCGCCGTCCAGGCGAAGCGCGAAAGCAACTGCCACGCTGGAGATGTCGTCGAAGCGACGCTTGGCGATCTTGTGGAAGGCGCTGATCGGCGCGACCGGCAGCGGGACGCGGATGACGGTGATCAGTTCGTCCGGCCGCCTGACCGATTGCCGGTAGCCGGTGAAGTACTCGGACAGCTTCACCTCCCTTTCGCCGCTGCGCGAGGCCAGCAGCAACGAGGCGTCGAGGGCGAGCAGCGCCGGCGGGCTGTCCCCGATCGGCGACCCGGTGCCCAGATTGCCGCCCAGCGTGGCGCCGTTGCGGATCAACCGGGACGCGAACTGCGGGAACAGCTGCGCCAGCAAGGGAACCGTGCCGGCCAGCCCGCGCTCGAGTTCCGACAGGGTCAACGCCGCACCGATGTCGATGGCATCGACACCCACGTGGAGTTGCCGCAGCTCCGGCAGACGGTCGATGCCGATGGTCAGCTCCGCGCGGGAGTGCCGGATGTTCAGCTCGACGCCCCAGTCTGTCGACCCGGCCACCACCCGGGCGGACGGGTTGTCGGCCAGCAGGACCAGCGTCTGCGCCAGGTCCCCCGGCCGGCGGAACGTGCCCTGGCTACTGCCGATGGTGGTGGCCGCGGGTGCCGGTGCCGGCCGCTCCAGCCGGCGCAGTAGCGGGTCGGCGCCGTCCGGCCGGTCGAGCGCGTAGGCGGCATCCCGGATGGGCCGATACCCGGTGCAGCGACAGAGGTTTCCGGACAGCGCGTGCAGGTCGAAGCCGTTGGGCCCGTGCTCAGGATCCGGGGCGTGCCCAGGGGCCGTCGGGTCGGAGCCGTTCCGTTCCGCCCGCACTGCCGCCCGGCCGCCGGTCCCCGGTTCGGTTTCCGCCGATCGCCGGCCGTTGGCTTCCGCACTCGGGATGCGGTCCGTGCGGTAGTACTCCGAGGCCATCGAGCAGATGAAACCCGGTGTGCAGTAACCACACTGTGAACCGCCGCGGTCGGCCATCTCCCGCTGCACAGGGTGCAGATCGCGAGCAGTGCCCAGGCCTTCCGCGGTGATGACCTCCTGCTGGTCGAACCCCGCCGCCGGCACCAGGCAGGCGTTGATCGCGGTCCATCGGGACGACGAGTCGCCGTCGGGCCGGGCGACCAGCACGGCGCAGGCACCGCACTCACCCTCGGCGCAGCCCTCCTTGCTACCGGTGAACCCGCTGGACCGCAGCCATTCGAGCAGGGTGACATGGCCACCGACCTCGCCCAGCGCACAGCTGCGGCCATTCACCATCACGAGTGGGCCCACGGTCCCGAACTCCTCTCCACGCCCGGTGCGGACGCCCTGGCGGGTGCGATTCCCAGTGTCCTCCTGGGGCAGGGAGAGATCCTCCCCGCCCGCCGACCAGCTGCTCAGGCCAACACCGTTTCCAGCCGGGTCAGCGCAATCTCCCTGAGTTGGGTTGTCACCTCGGTCTTTTCGTCCACCGCCGCGTTGTTCAGCCGGCGGCGGAGCTCGGCCAGGATCTCGTCGGCCGAGCGCCCGGCGGCCCGGATGACGAAGACCATGCCGAACCGGCTCTCGTACTCGGCGTTGCCGGCCCTGATCGCCTCGGTCACCGCGGGATCGGCGTCGCCGACGGCGGCCTGCTCGCGGGCGGAGAAGTCGGCGTCGTGATCGGCACCGGCCTGCTCGCCGATTCGCGGGTGCCGGGCCAGCGCGGCGGCGATCTCCTCGTCGCTGAGCGTCGCGGCCGCGATCCGGGCGCGGCGCAGCACGGCCGGAGCCGAGCTGTACGGCCTGCCGCCGAGTACCTCGTTGATCCACCGCGGCACGGCCAGGCAGGACGCCAGGGTGGCGCTGGCCTCCGCGTCGGACAGCTCGTTGAACCGCCGCGCGCCGTCGGTGCGCTCGTCGAGCTGGGCCAGCTGCCGGGCCTGCGGGGCGCTGCCCAGTGGCGGCGTCGCCTCCAGGTTCGCCGCCCGTGCCATCAGGATCGGGCTCGCGTCGGCCACCAGGTCGTCGAACCGGTGATTGGCGATCTTCGCCACCTCGATCACGGCCGCCGCGTGCTCCTGGGTGGGTGAGTTCTGCATGCGCTCCCAGCCCGAGCGCAGGATCTGGTCGCGCTTCTCGACGTCCCGGACGGACACGATCAAGGGGATCCCGAACCGTTCGCGGTAGGCCTGGGTCAGGTGGGCGAACTGCTCGTGGTCCTCGTCGTTGAGCAGGGTGAGGCCCGCCGCGCCCTGGTCACGGGCCGATTCCTCGCCCCGATCCTCGCCATCGGCCGCATCGCTGCCGAGGTCCGGGTAGAAGCTCAGCAGGTCCCGCTGCTCGTTCCGGTCGGAGGTGAACAGCGCCTCCTGGAAGGCGACCCGCAGGTCGTGGGTGTCGTCGAAAGGGCGGCGGTTGAAAGCCCGCTCGGCCACCCAGTCCGGGCCCTGGAACAGCCGGCCGAAGGTGGACACGAAATCTTCCCGGCTCATCTGGTTGACCTGATCCAGCCGGATCACCCCGGCCCCCGGCCGGCCGGCGACGGCCGGCCCGAAGTTCTTGCCGACGTGGTGGAAGGTCAGGTTCAGCAGGATGGCGCACAGGCTGCCCAACGTGATACCACTGCCGAAGATGATCTGCGCCCATTCCGGAACCGCCTGTGAAACACCGGGTTCCACCGTGACGAAGACGGCCAGGCCCAAGCTTGTCCCGACGATCACCACGTTGCGGTGGTCGTGGAAGTCCACCCGGGACAGCGTCTGGATACCGACCACCGCAACAGTTGCGAACATCGCGATAGCCGCACCGCCCAGCACCGGCGGTGGGATGCTGGCCACCAGTGCACCGGCCTTCGGGATCAGTCCGATCAGGATCATGAAGACCCCGGCGGCTGCGACGACGTACCGGCTCTTCACCCTGGTCAGCCGGACCAGGCCGACGTTCTCGGCGAAACAGGTGTAGGGAAAGGAGTTCAGCACACCGCCGATGAAGGTCGCGAGGCCGTCGGCACGCAGCGCCCTGGCCACATCATCGGAGCCGACCCGCTTCTCGACGATTTCGCCGGTCGCGAAGACGTCACCGGTGGTCTCCACCGCAGTGATCAGCATGACCACGATCATCGAGATGATCGCCGCCGCGGAGAATTTCGGGATCCCGAAGAAGAACGGGGTGGTGACGCCGAACCAGCCGGACGAGGCGATGCTGTCGAAGTTGACCTCGCCGAGCAGGGCGGCCACCGTGGTGCCGATCACCAGGCCGGCCAGCACCGCGACCGTTGCCATGAAGCCCTTGAACACCCGCTGGATGATCACGATGATGGCCAGCGTGCCCATCGCATAGGCGAGGTTCTTCGTGCTCCCCGGATCGGGGTTGGCGGCGCCACCCACGGCGTCCGTCGCCGCCACCGGCAACAGCGCGATACCGATGATGGTGATCACCGAACCGGTGACAACAGGTGGGAAGAAACGGATCAGCCGGGCGAAGTACGGGGCGACGAAGAAGGTGAACAGGCCGGCGATGATCACCGAGCCGTAGATGTAGAGCAGGCCCTCGGTGCCGCCGCCGTTGGCCATCGCGATCGCGATCATCGGTGAGACCGCCGTGAACGTCACCCCCTGCAGCAGGGGCAACCGGACGCCGATCTTCCAGAACCCGACGGACTGGATGATCGAGGCGATGCCGCAGGTGAACAGGTCGGCATTGATCAAGTGGATCAATTGCTCCTGGCTGAGCCCGATCGCCCCGGCCAGCAGGATCGGCACGACGACCGCGCCGGCGTAGAACGCCAGCACGTGCTGGATGCCGTAGATCGCCAGTTTCGGGACCGGCAGGATCTGGTCCACCGGGTGTTTGATGGACTTGCTGCGACTCGGGCTGGACGACTTCGTCGGTGACGTCATGTGCGACCCCTTCGGTCCGCGGGTTCGGAGACTGTCCGAACGTTCTGTGGCCAACTGCGAATTCGGTGCTACACCGGAGATTCGATGAGCAGAAAGTGCGTCACGCCGGAGGGTGCGGACTGCGCCCTGCCATTCCCATGGCGACACGAATCCATGGCGACACGAACCGCCGCAGCGGGACTGCCGGGCGGGCTGCGGTCAGCAGAAGCCGGGGACCGTATTCCACGCCGAGCCAGGGTCGGAGGCGTCATCGCGTTCGACGGCCGCCTCGATCAGCCCGTACGGGCGGTCCGCGGCATAGAAGACCTCACCGGGATTGTCGTCACCGAACGGTGAGAGGTCGACCAGGAAGTGGTGCTTGTTCGGCGCCTTGAAACGGATCTCGGCGACATCCGGGTGCTCGGTGAGCACGGCCTTGCCCATCGTGTAGAGGGTCTGCTGGAGCGCGTAGCTGTGCACGGTGGCGAACTGCTCCAACAGCACTGTCCGGATCTGCGCGTAGGACTTGTCGAAGTCGACCTCGGTGCTGTCGTACCGCCACCGGGCGACCAGCGAGGTGGCCAGGATCCGGTCGGTGGTTTCCTGCAGCGTGGTGTACTCGTCCGTCAGGAATCCCCAGAATTCCGAGCCGGTGGTCTTGGCCACCACGAGGTCCTTCAGCCCGGACACCACCCACGCCCGCCGCTCGGCGCCGCGGCCCTCGACGGTCACCACCGTCGTCCGGGTCTCGCCGCCATTGCGGACGAAGGCGTGATCGTGCGGAACACCGTCGACGTTGATGCGGTCCCAGAAGTACTCCTCGATCTCGATCCGGGCTCCGGTCGCCTTCGGGGTGTGTGCGATGAAGTGGTCCCCAAGGGTCAGTCCGAATTCCTCGATGGACCGCACGCCCTGCTCTTTGGCGAGCGCGTACACCGTGTTCTTCTGCGTGTCGGTGGGCAGGATGGCGGCCTGATCGCCGCTGATGTGGGCATCGCTGAAGTCACCGCGCAACGCCGAAGAGACGTTGAGGTCATGGATCTCGTGCTGCGGAGTGCCTCGGTAGACGCGCACCAGGCGGTTCTCCGCCTTGCCGTACTGATTGGCTCCCAGGACGATGCTCATCGGCAGATCAGCTCCCTTGATAGGTCGTATAGGCGTAGGGACTCAGCAGCACCGGGACGTGGTGATGCCGAGCGGGATCGGTGAGCGAGAAAGTTACGCTGACCGTGGGGAAGAAGCCGGACTGGCCGGTCGCAGCGAAGTAGGCAGCGGTGTCGAAGGTCAGCCGGTAGGTGCCGATTGCCGGTTGGTCAGGGCCGAGCGCACCGGAGCGGCCGTCGCCGTCGGTGACGGCCGCGGCCACTTCCAGCGCGGTGGCTGGGGTGCCCCCGTCGGCCGGCCACAGCTGTTCCAGCAGAACCGGAACGCCTGCCGCCGGACGGCCGAGTGCGGCGTCCAGGACATGCGTGGTGATCCCGTTCAATGTGCCCCCTGCTCTCGGAGTGAGCAAAGCTTTCGGAAGATGTCTTCCGCAGGACGAAATATAGAGGGAGCCGCACATCGCGTCAACAGTTTGTTGAAGTTATCTGCGGGTGGGTTCCAGAGGTGGACCGCGCGCCGGTTCGGGGTCAGGACACGCCCTGGTCCCGGTCGCGATTGAGGTAGTTGTAGACGGTGAATCTGCTGACGCCCAGCGCGGCGGCGACGGTCTCCACCGACTTGCGATAGGAGAACGCCCCACTCTCCTCCAGCATCCGGACCGCCTGTTGTTTGCCGGACCGGGAGAGTTCGGCAAGTGGGCCGTCGAACTCCCGCTCCAGGTCGGCCAGGATGCCGTCGAGTCCGCCGTCGCTGCTTGTCGACGGCTCCACCGATCCCTGACCTGAGGCGGAAGGCGTTGGCGCCAATCGGATTCCGGCGACCACAACGCCATCCCAGGCGATCGGGACGTCACCGGAGCGCAGCTCGTCGGGGTCGACGGCGTCCGCGCCGATCCGGCTCAGCAACGGACCGATGGCCTCGACCAACGGGTGCGCGGCCCCGGCCACGTCAGTCTTCCGGGGTGAGCTGGACGGTCACCCGCCGGGCACCTGCCCCGATGGCGGCGGCCAGCGCGGCGCGCAGGGTGTCGAGCACGTCCTCGGTGTGCCCGGCGAACCGGGTGCCTAGTGGTCCGAAGTCACCGTCCAGGCCGGCCGCCTGCACGACCTCCCAGGCCCGCTGGGCATGGTCCGGAGGCGTGCCCTCGCCGTGGAAGGGTTCCGTGGTGAACTCTGCAACCAGGCGCACGGTGCAGAGGTTACGCCCGCGGTCCGGGCCCGCGGCTCCGTCAGCGCTGGGCGGCCGGGGCCCGGCGGGCCAGCAGGTGGAGCTGCGACCGGTCCAGCCCGGTGGCCGCGGTGATCTGCGATTGATCGATCGCTGCGCACTCAACGGCCCGGACGATGAACCCGGCGAGCGCGACCGCAGTCGCCGGCTCGTCCAGATAGCCGGAATCCGTGCGCTGCACGTACGCCCGCAGCCGGGCAATCGCGGACGTCAGTCCTTCCAGGTAGAACAGGAAGACGGCCGCAAACCGGGTGGGCAGCTGCCCGGGATGCATGTCCCACCCCTGGTAGATCCCCCGTTCCAGGGACCGCCGAACCAGCCGGGCATGCAGCTGCCAGGCCGCCCGGATGGCGGCCGGTTCGCCGACCGGCAGCACATTTGTCGATCCATCGCTGATGTGCACGCCGGTGCCGGCGGCCGCGACCTGCATCACCGCCTTGGCGTGATCGGCGGCCGGGTGTTCCATGCTCTGGTACTCCGCCGCGATGCCGCAGGACGCCGAGTAGTCGTACGTCCCGTAGTGCAGAGCGGTGCACCGGCCGTCCGCGGCGTGGATCATCGGCGCCACCAGGGCCCGGCCGCCCGGCCCGAGAATGGCCTGAGGGGTCTCCACCTGGATCTCGAACGGCAGGCTCCGCGGGGAAAGACCATGTGCCCGTTCGAGTTCGGTGACCACGTGCACCATCGCCTCGACCTGGTCCACGGAGGTGACCTTGGGCAGGGTCAGCACGAACCCGGCGGGCAAACCCCCGCTGCCGGCGAGTTCGCCGATGAAAAGGTCCAGAGTGCGGAGCCCCCGCCGGCGGGTTGGCCGCTCGAGGTTCTTGAATCGGATCCCGCAGAACGGCGGCGCGGTGCCCGCGGTCAGCGCCGCTCGCAGTGCCCTCGCCGCGCTGACCGCCGCGGCGTCCTCCTCCTCGTCCGGCCGGTTGCCGTAGCCGTCCTCGAAGTCGATCCGCAGATCCTCGATGGGTTCGGTGGTGAGTTTGCCGACCAGCCGGTCGTACACCGCGGCGACCGCGGTTGGATCGGCACGGAGCGCGGCCGCGAACACGTCCGGCGTCCCGCCATGCGCGGCCAGCGTCGCGCGCGCCTGCCGACCCCAGTCCGTGGCCAGGTCCGCGGTGAACCGGTCGGCTGGGACGTACACCGTGTGCACCGGCTGCCGCGCCCCGCGATCGCCCGGGTACAGCTTCGCCAGGTCGGCGTCGGCGGCTGCGAGCCGGCGGTCGAGGTCTGCGGCGAGACGGTCGAGAAGGCTCACTGCGTTCCCTTTCGCGGCCTCAGCCCGCCGGCAATTCTGTAGAGTGGATAGTAACCTCCGCAGTGCGGAAGTGGCTACCCCTGAGGAGAACCGGCATGGCCGTCGGCAGCGAGTTGAGCGAGAAGAGCACCACCCCCAACGAGCCGGTGCATCCCAAGCAGCGGTCGGCCGGCGGCGTGCAGTCCATCGAGCGGGCGTTCACCATTCTCGAGACGCTGGCCGGCAACGGCGGCGAGATGGGGCTGTCCGCCCTGGCCGCGGCGTCCGGCCTGCCGCTGCCGACCATCCACCGGCTCGCCCGCACGCTCGTCGATCTCGGCTATCTCCGGCAGGAACCGTCGCGGCAGTACGCGCTGGGCCCGCGGATCATGCTGTTGGCCGAGGGCACCGCGACCATGCTCAGTGGCATCGCCCGGCCGCACCTGGCCCGGCTGGTGGACGAGCTGGGGGAGACCGCGAACCTGGCGTCGCTGGATGGTGATCAGATCGTCTACCTCTCGCAGGTGCCCTCGCGGCACTCGATGCGGGTGTTCACCGAGGTGGGCCGACGGGTGTTGCCGCACTGCACCGCCGTCGGCAAGGCGATCATGGCCGGGATGCCGCCCGAGCAGGTCCGAGACCTGTTGCAGCGCACGGGGATGCCCCGGTACACCGAGCACACCATCACCGACCCGGACGTGTTCGCCGAGCAATTGCGCTGGTCGGCCGAGAACGGCTACGCGATCGACGACGCGGAGCAGGAACTGGGGGTGCGGTGCGTGGCCGTCGCGGTCCCCGTGGTGCGGGCCCAGCTGGCGGTCTCGGTGTCGGGTCCGGCCGGCCGGATGACACCGGAGACCGTCGACCGGGCCGTGCCACTCCTGGCGGCGGCCGGGCATGCGCTGGCCGCGGAACTGGGCTGAATTCTCCGCTGTGGATCCGACCGTGAATACGGCTGTGGATCCGACCGGGGATCCGATCTCCCGGCCGGCAGCGTTTAACACCTCGTTTACCGGCGACGTGCAGGTTGGCAACGTGCCCGGACCACATTGCGCTGGTCGCGTGCTGTTCGCGACCGTCCATGACGTCCGCGGCGGAGGGGTGCGATGGGATTTCGACCGAAGCTCGGAGCGGACGGGAAGCCGCTCGAATCCGTTGACGAACTGCCGCCCTGGCGACAACTCATCCCGCTCGGCCTGCAGCACGTGCTCGCGATGTACGCCGGCGCGGTCGCGGTCCCGCTCGTCGTCGGCGGCGCCCTGATCGCGGCCGGCCAGCTCAACCCCGATGACCTCGGCTACCTGGTCACGGCGGATCTGTTCGTCGCTGGCATCGCCACCCTGATCCAATCCATCGGGTTGGTTCGGCGTCCGGTTGCCGCTGATGCAGGGCCGCACCTTCGCCGCGGTCTCGCCGATGATCGTCATCGGCTAGCCATGATGACTGGCGCGGGTCCAGCGGTGCGGTAGCTTTCGCGCCATCCACTCGCGCCAGACATTGGTGGCGACAGTGACGAGAGGAATGCCGTGAGCAGTCGGATCACCGTCTCCGGTCCAACAGTTGACGGGCTGGAGGAGATCCTGACGCCGGGCGCCCTTGACCTGCTGGCAGATCTGCACGATCGCTTCGCCGGACGGCGCGCCGAATTGCTCGCCGAGCGGCAGCGGCGGCGGGACGCCGTCGCCGTCGGTGAGCCGCTGGACTTCCTCCCGGAGACCGCCGAGATCCGTTCCGGTGTTTGGTCTGTCGCCGAGATACCGGCGTACCTGGCCGACCGCCGGGTAGAGATCACCGGTCCGACCGATCGCAAGATGACGATCAAATGCGCTCAACTCCGGGGCCAAGATCTGGCTCGCCGACCTGGAGGACGCGAACACCCCGGCCTGGGAGAACGTGATTTCCGGCCAGCTGAATCTACGTGACGCCATCCGGCGCACCATCACCCTGGACCAGGACGGGAAGTCGTACCGGCTGCACGACGGCGATCTCGCGGTGATCGTGACCAGGCCGCGCGGCTGGCATCTGCCGGAGAAACACCTGACCATCGACGGCGCACCGCTGGTGGGCGCGCTGGTCGACTTCGGGCTGTACTTCTTCCACAATGCCGCCGAGTTGTTGGATCGGGGGGCGGGCCCGGCCTTCTACCTGCCGAAGCTGGAATCCCACCAGGAAGCCCGGCTGTGGGCGGACGTATTCGCCTTTGCCGAACACGCGCTCGGAATACCCGGCGGCACCATTCGCGCGACCGTGTTGATCGAGACCATCTGGGCCGTCTTCGAGATGGACGAGATACTGCACGAACTGCGCGATTATGCCGCGGGACTGAATGCGGGTCGGTGGGATTACCTGTTCTCGATCGTGAAGACGTTCCGGGATGCCGGCGATGATTACGTGCTGCCGGACCGCAACACCATCACGATGGCGGCGCCCTTCATGAAGGCCTATTCCGACCTGCTGGTCGACACCTGCCACCGGCGGGGTGCGTACGCGATCGGCGGGATGGCGGCGTTCATCCCGTCCCGCCGTGACCCGGAGATCAATGCCGTCGCGTTCGCCAAGGTGCGCGCGGACAAGACCAGGGAGGCGGCCGCCGGCTACGAGGGTTCGTGGGTGGCGCACCCGGACCTGGTGCCGATCTGCCAGGAGATCTTCGACGCCGCGCTGGGCGACCGGGTGAACCAGCTGAGCAAGCCGCGGCAGCCGGTGGACGTCAACGCCAAGGACCTGCTGGACATCCGCTCGCTGCCGTTGATGGTGACCGCCAAGGGCCTGCGCGACAACATCGAGGTCGCGCTGGAGTACGTGGTCAACTGGCTGGCCGGCAACGGTGCGGTCGGCATCAACAACCTGATGGAGGACGCCGCCACCGCGGAGATCTCCCGGTGCCAGGTCTGGCAGTGGCGGCGCAACCGGGTGGTGCTCGACATCGAGCGGCAGGTCACGACGGAGATGATCGTCTGGCTGCTGGACGAGGCCACCGAGACGCTGGCCGACACCTGGTCGGAAACACCGGGTGGGAAGGAGCTGCTCGCCGGCGCCAGGAATCTGCTGTACGACCTGTGCACGAAGGACAGGTTCGTCGACTTCCTGACGCTTCCCGCCTACGCGCTGCTGCCCTGAGGCGGCCGACGGCCACGACGACGAGAGGTGTCCACCCGCTGCTGAAAGGTCAACCGCGCCGGGCGCGGCGCGTCTTTGTCCCGCAGAGATCGCCGAGAACCGTTTCCGCTCCTTCCCCGTATCGCTGTCCGAGAGCCGGCCGCCATGACCGGTGCGACAACAGCGAAATGGAGATTCCATCGTGGAACGACAGCCCACCGTCTGGCGACGCCGAGTTGGTCCCCTGCTGGCCACCGCGGCCATCACCGGCGGCACCATGCTGACCACCGCAGGCGCAGCGAGCGCAGCCTCGACGGCGACGTTCGCCGCCGGCGTCCTGCGCGTCCAAGGGGACAGCCTGGACAACACCATCACGATCAGCCGCAACGGCGCCGGGACCATCCTGGTCAACGGCGGCGCGATCTCGGTGACGGGCGGCACGCCGACAGTGGGCAACACCAGCCAGATCTCGGTGTTCGGTCTGGGCGGCAACGACGTCCTTTCGATCAACGAGGCCAACGGTGATCTGCCCCGTGCCAACCTGTTCGGAGGTGAGGGTAACGACGTCCTGACCGGCGGCTCTGCCGCCAATCTGATCTTCGGGCAGGGCGGCGACGACACCATGCTCGGCAAGGGCGGAGCCGACCAACTCTTCGGCGGCGACGGTAACGACACCGCGACCGGCGGAGACGGCGACGACCAGGTCTTCGGCCAGGGTGGAAACGATCGAATGATCTGGAATCCCGGCGACGACACCGATCTCAACGAAGGCGGCGTCGGCAGCGATACCGTCGAGGTCAACGGCGGCAATGGCGCCGAGCAGTTCACCACGACAGCAAACGGAACGCGGGTGCGCTTCGACCGGACGACGCCGGCACCGTTCTCGCTGGATATCGGGACCGCGGAGAAACTTGTGGTCAACGCCAATGGCGGTGACGACACCTTCACCGCTGGCAATGGTCTGGCCGCGCTGATCGGGATCACCGTTGACGGCGGTCCCGGCAACGACACCATCACCGGCTCCGACGGTGCCGACACCCTGATCGGCGGCGATGGCACCGATTTCGTCGACGGTAATCGGGGCAATGACGTCGCCCTGCTCGGCGCCGGCGACGATACATTCCAGTGGGACCCGGGCGACGGGAGCGACGTCGTCGAGGGCCAGGCCGGCACGGACACGATGCTATTCAACGGCTCCAACGTCAATGAGAAATTCGATGTGTCCGCGAACGGCGGGCGGGTGCGGTTCACCCGAGATGTCGCCAACATCGTCATGGACCTCAATGAGGTCGAGACATTCGACGTCAACGCTCTCGGTGGCGCGGACAACCTCGTGGTCAACGATGTCAGCGGAACCGGCCTCACCCGGGTCGCCACGAACCTGGCCGCGTCCGGCGGGGGCGACGACGCCGCCGCGGACAACGTCATCGTCAACGCCACCTCGGGTTCCGACGTCGTCGTGGTGAACGGCCAGCCGGGAACGGCCGAGGTCACCGGGCTGCAGGCGGTCGTCTCGCTCACCGGCGCCGGTGCCACCAATGACCGGGTGACGGTCAATGCCTTGGCCGGCGACGACGTGGTCGACGCATCCGGCGTAGCAGCCGGTTCGGCGCTGCTCACCCTCGACGGCGGCGACGGCGGCGATGTGCTGATCGGTGGAGAAGGTGACGACACGATCCTGGGTGGACCCGGCGACGACGTTCTGCTCGGCGGACCGGGGGCCGACGTCCTCGACGGTCAGGACGGCGACGATGTCGAGATCCAGGGCTTCACAGCGGCGGCATCCGAGCTGGCGGTCGGCCAGGACCGGCAGTGGCTGACGGATCATGCGAGCACGGTCGATGGCAAAACGGTCCTCGACCTGGGCGCCCGGACCGTCACCCTGCCGCAGGCCCAGTTGTCCCAGCTCTGAGTCGTGACCACAGCATCCCCGTCCCGGCTACCGCCGGGGCGGGGAGGTGGCCTGTCCAGCATCGATCATGATCGCCCCGAGCGATTCTTCGGCCCCGGCGTGTCGGTCGGCCGCCGAGATTGCGCAGAAATGCGGACCGGGTCAGGTCGCTGAACCGGTCGTCGATGTTCCGGCCGCAAGCGATGGCGGAGAAACTGCGACCCGGGCCGGGACGTGCGATCTTTGGACGATGCAGACGCTGTTCGCAGCCGCCGGTGGTGCCGACGGGATGCTCCGACTGGCGCACGCCTGGCACGAGCGGGTGATGGCCGACGAGGTCGTCAGCCATGCGTTCAGGCACGGCTTCCAACCCGACCACACCGAGCGGCTGGCCGCGTACTGGACGGAAGCTCTCGGCGGGCCGACCGGCTATTCGAGCGTCTACGGCGACGAGACGTCCGTGGTCCGGATCCACAGCGGCAACGGCGAGCATGACGAGATGAACGACAGGGCCGTCGCGTGTTTCGACCAGGCATTGGATGACGTCGCCATCGGTGAGGGGCCACTGCGTCAGGCGCTGCACGATTATTTCGCCTGGGCCACCACCACCACGATGTACCGGTACCACCGATCGGCCGCCGACGTCCCCGACGGGCTGCGGATTCAGCGTTGGTCGTGGGACGGGCTCGTGCCCGGGACCGGCAGCTGAGCCACTGACGTGTCGCCGCGGTCGATCAGCACGCTGCCCATCCGCCGCGTCGACGTGCAGCCCGGTGAGGGGCGCGACGGCTGGCCGTGGACGATGCCCACCAGGAGCACCCGGGCAAGGGCCCTGAACCGGCTTTCCACGAGATGTCGCACGGTCCTGCTCCACGTCGTGAGCTGAACCGTCACGCCGCGAAGAACCCCCGCCGACACGAGCCGGAAACCTCACTGCTGCACAATCACTGCCAGCCGGTGCCCGTGCCCCATCCACCGCCGCGTTGACGGACGGTGCGCCGACACGCTGATCGGTCCTGTGCAGGGCCCCGACGAGGAGGCACACCGGTGCATCTGACCCCCGCCGACACCGAGAAGCTGCTGCTGGCCGTCGCCGGCATGGTGGCCAGGGACCGGCTGGCGCGCGGCGTCAAGCTGAACTACCCGGAGACCGTCGCGATCCTGACCACCTGGGTGATCGAGCGGGCGCGGGACGGTCGCACCGTGGCCGACCTGATGACGAGCGGACGAGAAGTGCTGACCAGGGATCAGGTGATGGACGGGGTCGCCGAGATGCTGCCGGACGTCCAGGTCGAGGCCACCTTCCCCGACGGCCGCAAGCTCGTCACCATCCACCAGCCGATCGCGTAGAGGGGCACTCCATGGCTTCCACCTCATCGTCCGGGCCCGGTGCGATTCGCACCGCCCCGGGTGTCATCGAACTCAACGCCGACCGTACGGAGGCCGAACGGATCGAGCTGGAGATCGTGAACACCGGCGACCGACCTATCCAGATCGGCTCGCACCTGCACCTGCCGGACGCCAACACCGCGCTGGACTTCGACCGCGCCGCCGCCCACGGTTTCCGCCTCGACATTCCCTCCGGCACGTCCCGCCGCTTCGAGCCGGGCGCGTCGAGAGTCGTTGCCGCGGTGGCATTCAAAGGCAACCGCCGGATCCCCGGAATCCAACTCAAGTCCGCTGCCGAGCAGGAGCTGTAAATGGTGCAGATACCGCGGTCGGAATATGCCTCGCTCTACGGTCCGACGGTCGGTGATCAGGTCCGACTCGCCGACACCGACCTGTGGATCGAGGTCGAGCAGGACCTCACCGCGGGCGGCGAGGAGGCTGTCTTCGGCGGCGGGAAATCCATTCGGGAGTCGATGGCGCAGGGCAGCACAACCCGGGCGAACGGCGCGCCGGACACGGTGATCACCAACGCGATCGTCCTGGACCACTGGGGGATCGTCAGGGCAGACGTGGGGATCCGGGACGGCCGGATCGTCGCGCTCGGTCGGGCCGGTAACCCGGATGTGGCCGACGGTGTGCACCCGCTGCTGCAGATCGGGCCGTCCACCGACGTCATCTCCGGCGAGGGCAAGATCCTGACCGCAGGCGGCATCGACACCCATGTGCACCTGATCTCCCCGTCGCAGATCGTGGAGGCGCTGGCCACCGGGCTGACCACCCTGGGAGGTGGCGGAACCGGACCGTCCGAGGGCACCAAGGCCACCACCGTGACTCCCGGCGCCTGGCACCTGGAGAAGATCCACCGCAGCATTGATCCGTACCCGATCAACCTGCTGCTGCTCGGCAAGGGCAACACCGTGTCGATGGCCGGGTTGAAGGAGCAGGCGCTGGCCGGGGCCGGTGGGTACAAGGTGCACGAGGACTGGGGATCCACCCCGGCCGCGATTGACGCCGCCCTACGCGGCGCCGACGAGTGGGGGCTGCAGGTCGCCTTGCACTCGGACTCGCTGAACGAGGCGGGCTACGTCGCCTCGACCATCGCCGCGATCGGCGGCCGGTCGATCAGTGCGTTCCACGTCGAGGGCGCCGGCGGCGGGCACTCGCCGGACATCCTCACCCTGGCCGGGTTGCCGAACGTCATCCCTGGTTCCACCAACCCGACGTTGCCGCACACCGTCAACACGGTGGCCGAGCACCTGGACATGTTGATGGTCTGCCATCACCTGAACCCCGCGGTGCCGGAGGATCTCGCGTTCGCGGAGTCCCGGATCCGGGCGACAACCATTGCCGCGGAGGACATCCTGCACGACATGGGCGCGATCTCGCTGACCTCGTCGGATGCGCAGGCGATGGGCCGGATCGGGGAGGTGATCTGCCGCACCTGGCAGGTCGCGCATGTGATGAAAGTAAGGCGCGGTGGATCTATCAGTGGGGCCGGCGGGATGCCCGCCGACAACTTCCGCGCCAAGCGGTACATCGCGAAATACACCATCAACGCGGCCATCTCGCACGGTATCGATGACGAGATCGGGTCCGTCGAGGTCGGCAAGCTCGCCGACCTGGTGCTCTGGGAGCCCAAGTTCTTCGGCATCCGGCCGGCCGTGGTGCTCAAGGGCGGCGGTCTGGTCTGGGGCGCGCTGGGCGACCCGAATGCGTCCATCCCCACTCCGCAGCCGGTGTTGATGCGACCGGCGCTGACGAACACCATCGGCGCCGAACTGTCGCTGTCGTTCGTCTCGCCGTTCGCCGTCTCCGATGGGCTGGCCGATCGATTGGGGTTGCGCCGCAAGCTGTCTGCGGTCAAACCGACCCGCGAGATCGGCAAGGCGCAGATGATCAACAACGACGCGCTGCCGGACATCGACATCAAGCCGGAGACCTTCGAGATCTCCATCGACGGTGAGGTTGTGGTGCCTGCCCCGGCGGAGTGGCTGCCGTTGGCGCAGCTCTACGCGATGTTCTAGGTCTAGGGCTCGGGCGCCCAGCTGTCGCCGTATCCTGCGGTGATGTCGGCCGAGGTGATGATGATGATGCTGGCCGATGCACGCCTGCCGACCGGCGCGCACACCCAGTCCGCGGGGCTGGAACCGGCATTGCGAGCGGGGCTTCCGCCGTCCGAGGTGCCCGCCTACATCCGCGCCAGGCTACGGACGGTGACCGCCGTCGAGGCCGGCGCCGCAGTGCTCGCGCGGGCCCGGACCGTCGACGCCGCAACCGATCCGGGGCTCGACCTGCCCGCCGCGCTGGCGGAGATCGACGCGGCGTGGCGGGCCAGGACGGTCAGCCCGGCGCTGCGCGAGACCTCCGTCCTGCTCGGCCGCGGGTACGTCCGGCTGGTCGGCAGGCTGTGGCCGGGAACGGCAGCTGCGCGCGCCCTGGCGGCGATCGGCCGACCCGGTCGTGCCGTGGTTCTCGGCGTGACGGCCGCGCTCGCGGGCCTGTCCGGGGCACAACTCGTCCGACTGATCGGCTATGACGAGGCGCAGACCGTCGCGGCCGCCACCCTCAAGCTCGCGCCGCTCGACCCGGCCGTTGCGACGGGGTGGGCGATGTCTGCAACGGCAGACATCGAGCGAATGGTCGGTGCCCTGGCGGGGATGACGGAGACTGAACAGATGCCCGCCGCCGGCGCGCCGCTGATCGAGCAGTGGGCCGAGATTCATGCCACCACGAGCCAGAGGTTGTTCCGTGCCTGATACCTCCGCAGTGCCTGATACCTCCGCAGTGCCTGATACCTCCGCAGTGCCTGATACCTCCGCAGTGCCTGATACCTCCGCGGTGACCAGCCTGCCGCGTCGGACCCTGCGACTGGGTGTCGCCGGCCCGGTCGGCACCGGCAAGTCGTCCCTCATCGCGCTGATCTGCCGGGAACTGGCCGGCGAGCTCAGCCTGGGCGTGATCACCAACGATATCTACACCGACGAGGACGCCCGGTTCCTGCGATCGGCGGGCGTGCTCGACCCGGAGCGGATCCGGGCCGTGGAAACCGGCGCCTGTCCGCACACCGCCATCCGCGACGACGTCACTGCGAACCTGCTCGCCGTCGAGGACCTGGAGGCCGACTTCGCCCCGCTGGACGTCGTCCTGGTCGAGTCCGGCGGCGACAACCTGACGGCGACGTTCTCGCCGGCGCTGGTCGATGCGCAGATCTTCGTGCTGGACGTGGCCGGCGGCGGTGACGTCGCACGCAAGGGCGGCCCCGGCATCGGCCGCGCGGACCTGTTGGTGGTCAACAAGACCGACCTCGGCCCGTACGTCGGGGTGGACGTGCCACAGATGGTCGCCGACGGTCGGGCGGCCCGTGCCGGCCGGCCGGTCGTCGGTCTGTCGCGGCTTGATCGGGCCTCGATCGATGAGCTGACGGCCTGGGTCCGCGGCGTGCTGGCCTCGTTCCGATCCGGCGGACACGTCGCCGTCGACCCGGGCCCGATGGCGCCGCACAGCCACGCCGAGGAGGGCGGCGCCGCCCGCGTGCACAGCCACCCGCACGGTGATCCCCACGACCACCGGCCCGAGCACACCGCGCACTCGCACGCGTGACCCGGATCGGGGTCGACGCAGCACCCGGCCGCGCCAGGCTCGCACTGGTCGGCGGCGCGATCAGCCCGCGGGCCCTGCGGGTGACCGGGACCGGCGCCCGGGTCGGCCTGGTAGCCACCACGGCGTTGCTGCTGGGCGGCGACCACATCGAGATCGACATCGTTGTCGGATCTGGCGCCTGGCTCGAGGTGATCGAGACGGCGGGCACCGTCGCCTATGACGCGCACGGCGTCGCGTCGTCCTGGACGGTGCGGATCGCCGTCGCGGACGACGGGGTGCTGATCTGGCCGGGTGAACCGTTCGTGGTCAGCCACGGAGCCAATGTCCGACGGGAGACGACGGTCGACCTCGGCCACAATGCCGTTGCCTGCCTCCGGGAAACCCTCGTCCTGGGCCGATCAGGGGAGATCGGCGGGGCCGTCCGGTCGACGTTGTGGGTCCGTCAGCAGGGCCGCACCCTGCTGCGGGAGGACCTCGACCTGACCGACCCTGCGGTGCGCAGCCTGCCGGGCATCATCGGCGATGCGCGGGTGGTCGATTCGCTGGCGTTGCTGGGCATGATCGCGCCGGCGGAACCGGCGCCCGTCACCGGCGCCCGGTTCGATCTTGACGGTCCGGGCAGCCTTGCCCGGTGCCTGCCGACAACGTTCGCGGCGTCTGCGATCGGCCCGATCAGCAGGGCCTGGCAGTGGGCTGCGCTGGCGCAGACAGATGTGTCCGCAACGACGTCGTAACAAGGCAGTCATCCGCAGCGTCATCGCTGACCTTAGATTCACCCGGATCGGCCCGATTGCGGCGCCGCTGTTTACCCAGCGCGACCAGAAGCGGGCCGACGACCGGCCGTCCGTCCACAATCCGCGCCGTGCGGGCCGGGTGTTGCGCCCAGACTGCACATGTTCTCGACCGAGCCCAGGAGCACCAGATGACCGCAGTCGACCCGCAGTCCGCCCGGCAGATCGCGAGCCGCTTGGCCAACCGCAGATCTTTCCTGCGACTGGCGGGCCTCGGCGCCGCCGGCGTCGGGCTGGCCGCCTGCTCCTCCGGAACCACCACGGCGAGCTCGTCATCGACCGGCGCAACGACCAGTGCGGCCGCCAGTGCCGCCGGCGGCTCGAGTTCCGCCGCCGGGTCCGCGGCATCAGCGGTGTCCACCGCGATCGCCCCCGGGTCGAACGGCAGCATCTCGCTGCAGCTGTCCTGGATCAAGAACATCGAGTTCGGCGGCGAGTATTTCGCCGACTCCAAGGGCTACTACACCGACGCCGGGTTCAGCGCGGTGGACCTGGCCACCGGGCCGGTGGACAGCGCCGATGCCCTGGTCGCCGCGGGCAACGTCACGGTGGGCATCTCGGCGCCGGACGCGACAGCGCGCTTCATCAGCGAGCAGGGTGCGCCGCTGAAGGTCATCGCCAGCACCTTCCAGAAGAACCCCTTCTGCATCCTCTCCCTCGAGCAGGGCAAGCAGATCAAGACCGTCGCCGATCTGGCCGGCAAGACGATTGGCATCCAGGCCGGCACCAACCAGCAGATCTTCGAGGGATTCCTCAAGGCCAACAAGGTCGACCCGGCGTCGCTGACGCAGGTCGTCGTGCAGTACGAACCGACGCCGCTGACCGAGGGCAAGGTCGACGGGTTCATGGCCTTCTTGACCAACGAGCCGTTCCTGGTGAAGAACCAGGGCTTCACCCCGGTCACGCTGTCCTTCGCCGACAACGGGTTGCCGCTGACCTCTGAGACCTACACCGTGCTGCAGGACACCATCGACAACCAGCGGGACATGCTCAAGGCGTTCCTGATGGCCGAGATCCTCGGCTGGACCGACGCTGTCGCCGATCCAGCCGGGGCGGCGGCGTTGGCGGTCAACGTCTACGGCAAGGACCTGGGCCTTGACCTGGCCGGCCAGACGGAGCAGGCGATCGCGCAGAATGCGTTGATCGTCTCGGAGGACACCAAGGCCAACGGGCTGTTCACCCTCACCGACGCCCTGCAGAGCCAGATCATCACGGCTCTCGGCGAGATCGGGATCACCATCACTGCCGCCGATCTGTTCGATATGTCGATGCTGAACGAGATCTACGCGGCCAACCCGTCACTGATCACCGGGTGACCGGCCCTGCTCCGCAGGGCGGGGCACCGAGCAGGCGCGGCGAACACCAGGAAGGCGGATGGCGGCGATGGGTGAACTGCGATGAGTGACCTGCTGCCCGACCGGGCCGCCCCGGCAGAGCTTGCCCGGCAGGCGATCTCGACGACGGATCCGTCAGCGGAACCGTGGGCGGCCACCGGCATCGACATCCAGGGGATGAGCAAGGTCTTCACCCTGGGCCGGCAGACGGTGACGGCCTTGGCCGACACCAGTCTGGGCACCAAGCAGAACTCGTTCCTGGCGCTGCTCGGCCCGTCCGGCTGCGGGAAGTCAACCGTGCTGCGCATTCTCGCGGGCCTGGAGACACCGACCTCGGGCCGGGCGCTGATCAACGGCGAGTCCACCCAGCAGATCCAGCGCAACCACGAACTGGGCATCGCATTCCAGGAAGCGGCGCTGTTGCCCTGGCGCACCGTCACCAGCAACATCGCGCTGCCGCTCGAGGTGGCCGGCATCAAGCCGGAAAGAGGTCTGATCGAGGACCTGATCTCGCTGGTCGGGCTGACCGGGTTCGAGAAGGCCAAGCCCGCGCAGCTGTCCGGCGGGATGAAGCAGCGGGTGGCGATCGCCCGCTGTCTGGTGGTCAAGCCGACCGTCATGTTGCTGGACGAGCCGTTCGGCGCGCTGGACGATATGACCAGGCAGCGGCTGAACATCGAGCTGCTGCGGATCTGGACCGAGAAGCCGGCGACGACGCTGATGGTCACGCACGGCATCTCCGAGGCGGTCTTCCTCTCCGACGTGGTCGCCGTGATGAGCCCGCGGCCGGGCCGGGTCGCCGAGGTCGTGACGATCGACCTGCCGCGGCCGCGCACGCCGGACATGATGCGCTCACCGGAGTTTCACGCCTACGCCGATCAGCTCTCGGAGATCCTCTTCGGCCGTGGCGGCGCAGCGGGAGCAGAGCACTGATGAGCGAGTTCGGCTCAGCGGGCAACGCCGGCCGGGCGGCGGCCGGGCGGATCGACCCCGGGCAGATAGACCCATCGGATGTCGAAGAGGACAGGGCGCTGCTGGCCGCCCGGTCGTTCTCACCGCCGCCGAAGCGGCGCGGCACCGGTGAGCCCGGCAGGCGTTGGTGGCAGACCGCACCGCCGTGGGTCGGCGGGCTGATCGGCACCGTGATCATCATCGTCCTCTGGTGGATCGCATCCCAGACGCTCTACCAGGAGAGCAACGCGATACCCAGCCCGGCGGAAGTGTTCTCGCTCTTCCTCGACCCGCAGCAATGGCAGACCACCTGGAACAACGCGTCATCCACCATCTCCTCGGCCGCGAAGGGCTACCTGTGGGGCAACCTGGCCGCCATCGCGCTGTCCGTCCTGGTCCTGCTGCTGCCATTTCTCGCTGAGATCGTCAACCAGATTGCGATCGTCACCTACTGCATCCCGCTGGTCGCGATCGGGCCGATCTGCGTCATCGTGGCGGGCCGGTCGTCACCGAACGGCGCCTCCGTGGTGCTGGCGGCGTTCAGCGTCTTCTTCACCACGGTCGTCGGCTGCCTGCTCGGCCTGCGGGCGGCCCCGCGAACCAGTCTCGATCTGGTCAGGGCGTACGGCGGGACGAAAGTGATGATGCTGCGCAAGGTGCAGTTGATCGCCGCGCTGCCGAGCCTGTTCGCCGCGCTCAAGATCGCCGCCCCGGCGGCATTTCTCGGTGCGGTCCTCGCGGAATACCTTGGCAGTGGCGGTGACTCGACCATCGGTCGGGCGCTGATCGCCGCCCAAACCCAGTCCGACGCACCGAAGCTGTGGTACCTGGCGCTGGTCTGCGGTGGGATCGCCGGGCTCGGCTACTTCTTGGTCGGCCTCATCGCGCGTGGTGTGACGCCGTGGACCACCGGCTCCGCGGCCCAGCGAGCGGGCCAATGAGCACGCTGACGGCCGACCCGGCGACGTCCGCACCGCAGGAGGCGGTCGGCGGTGCGGGCCGGTCGCTGGTCGCCCGCCGGGTGGTGACCGCCGTCGTCACGGTGGTCGTCGCGCTGGTGGTGCTGGTGCTGATCTGGGCGTTGCTGCTGAAGGCCTTCGGCGTGTCCAGCTTCGTCGGTAAGACCCCGCTCGACGTCTGGAACTACCTGTTCTCCACCACCCCGCCGATCGGTGTCCGGCCGGCCTCTCTGACCGCGCAAGAGGCCAGGTCGGAAGCGTTCGCTGCGTTGGGGACCACACTGGTCGACGCCGGGATCGGGTTCGTCTCGGGCATGGTGGCCGCGACCGTCATCGCCGTGCTGTTCGTGCTCTATCAGCCGTTCGAGTTCGCTTTCATGCCGATCGCGCTGCTGCTGAGGTCGGTGCCACTGGTCGCGATGGCGCCGGTGCTGCTGCTGATGTTCGGTCAGGGCAACCTCGGGATCGCGGTGATCGCGGCCATCGTCGTGCTCTTTCCGGCGCTGGTGAACATCGTCGTCGGGCTGCGCGGCGCCTCGCCGCAGGCGCTGGATGTGATCCGGGTGAACGGTGGATCCGCGCTGACCGAGCTGACCAAGGTGCGGATCCCCTCGGCGCTGCCGCAATTCTTCGCCTCGGTCCGGATCTCCGTGCCGGGGTCCATCGTCGGCGCCATGTTGGCCGAGTGGCTGGTCGGGTTCGACGGCATGGGCGGCGTGCTGAGCGGCTACAAGGGCGCGGGGAACTACGGCGGCGTCTGGACCATCGTGGTGTTCGCAGTGATGAGCTCGATCATCCTGTACGCCGTGGCCACCATCGTCGAGGCCGCGGTGCTGAGCAAGTGGGGGCCCAACGCCGGCAAGCAATGACGTTCGGCACGGTCCTCGCGGGTCGGGTGCCGCGTGGACGTCCGAGCCACCTGGGGCCGGTGCCGCCTGGAGCCCCCTCGGGCCGGTGCCCCCTGGGGCCGGTGCCGACTGGGGCCGGTGCCCCCTGGGGCGGGGCCGCGTTGGCCGTCGGAACAACATCTGGGCGGTCGGGACAACACCTGCGGCGGTTGTCCCGACGCCACTGCGGGTGTTCCGATGGGTTGAGCGGGTTCCGGCAGTCCGTGCGGCGGGCGACAATGACCGGGTGACCACCCCCTTCTTCGCCCATCAACCCGCCGCCGCGGACGTCCTGACGGCACCGCAGCGCGCAGCTACCGACCAGAGTGCCGACCAGGGCACGCCCCGGCGGGCACACCGCGTCGATCCCGGGCCGGCCCCGGTGATGGTCGTCACGGACATGGACGGCACGCTGCTGGACGAGACCGGGGATCGGGTCAGCCAGCGGAACATCGACGCGTTGCGCCGGGCCGGCGAGGCCGGGGCGCGGGTGGTGATCGCGACGGGCCGGCCCATCTGGTGGCTGGGACCGGTCGTCGAGGCCGGTTTCACCGGAACCGCGGTCTGCATGAACGGCGCCGTCGTCTACGACATCGCCGCCGGGGAGATCATCGCGTCGTCCCCGCTGACTGCGCTGACCATGCAGGGCTTCGTCGGCGCGCTGGAGGAGCAGACCGACGAGTTCGCGCTCGCCGTCGAACGGCTCGGGGTCACGCTGCAGGCCTGCATCGCCGAGGAGCGCTACGTGCATCCCTGGGCGTTCGGCTATTTCCAGCGCGCGAGCCGGGCCGACCTGTTGGCCGAACCGGCCGCCAAGTTGCTGGTCAGAGGAACCGGCGATTCGCGGTCGCTGGCGTTGGCAGCGCGGTCCGCGGGCGCCGACCGGGTGCACATCACCTATTCCACCGACGACGGCCTCATCGAGGTCGCCGCCGCCGGGGTGAACAAGGGCTCCGCGTTGGCGGCATTGGCCGGCCGGTGGGGCATCGACCCCAAGGACGTCATCGCGTTCGGGGACATGCCGAACGACCTGGAGATGCTGCACTGGGCCGGGTTCGGGGTGGCGATGGGCAACGCGCACCCCGACGTCGCGGCCATCGCGACGGAGGTCGGCGCCCACCACCACGAGGACGGGGTGGCGCAGATCCTGGAGCGGTGGTTCTGACCGCTGCGATTCGAATGGGCGCGGCACCGCGCAATTCGTCGACCGGGTTGGCTGATCCGCGCCGTGCGATCATCGGAACGTGGAGCACATGTCGGTCGGCGAGGTTGCGGGGCGCCTCGGGGTGGCGCCCTCGACCGTCCGCATGTGGGGATCGAGATACGGACTGACCGCATCGGCGCAGAGCGCGGGCGGCCATCGCCGGTACACAGCTTTAGATCTCGACCGGTTGCTGCGGATGCAGCAGGCCGTCGTCACGGGCGTCGACCCCGCCGCTGCCGCAGCCGACGTGCTGGACGGCGACGGCCCTTCGCCCGACCGCCACCGGCGCGGCGGCCCAGGGGGAGCGGTGCTGGCCGTACCGGGCGCCGCGCGGGACGTCCGCGGCGTCGCCCGAGCGGCCTCCCGCCTCGACGAGATGACAGTGACCGAGGCTGTTCTCTCCTCGCTGCAGGACAACGGCACCCTGGTCACCTGGAATGTGCTTCTTCGTCCGGTGCTGGTCGCAGCCGGGGAGCACTGGCAGCGCACCGGTACCGGTATCGAGGTGGAGCACCTGCTCACCCAAGCGGTGACGGCTGCCTTCGTGCAGTACATCGCCACGTTGCCCGATATTGCACAAACCTTGCCTGTTGTGCTGGCAGGCAGTCCGCACGAGGAGCACGTGCTTGCACTGCACGCCGTTCGGGCGGGGCTCGCCGAACGCGGCGTTCCGGTCCGGTTTCTCGGCCCTCGCACCCCGACGTCCGCTTTGGCCGGTGCGGCACGATTGACCAGAACACCAGCGGTGCTGATCTGGATGAGCCTCAATGATGCAGGCGCAGCAGAAGATCTCGCAGTGGTCGCGGCGGCACATCGTCATCTCGTGCTGTTGGTCGGGGGTCAGGGGTGGACCGGACTGGACACCGAACCGGCGACCGTCTGCACCAGCCTTGAACAGGCGGTCAGCTTGCTGGCCGGCGCTTGGAAGGCCGCGATAGGACGGCCGGACGAGAGATAGATCTCTGATAACAAAACTTGCACAAGTTTGACGACCTCGATCGAGGCGGCGTATACCGGACAGTGACCCGCCGAACCATCGGTGGGCACCCGCGCGGCAGAGTCGCCGCTTCATCCAGGGGAGTTGTCATGGGCACAGACCAGTTCGCCGTGAACATCCCGTACCTCACGGCCAGCCAGTACGACATCGTCTACAACGTTTTCTCGCTGGTGATCGCCTCGATGCTGTTCACCGCGCTGTACCTGGCGATGTCGCAACGAAGA
>Ga0208851_1000096_pt1 | contig 36842 bp, 40 predicted proteins | sample NGESurshal092012_FD_184481 | JGI IMG/M metagenome (GOLD analysis project Ga0208851, IMG submission 184481) | Arctic peat soil microbial communities from Barrow, Alaska - NGEE Surface sample 415-2 shallow-092012 (SPAdes) | ecosystem: Environmental > Terrestrial > Soil > Wetlands > Peat ... | reverse complement strand
GCAATTTTCACTCCTTTCCTCCAACAGCTGTACTCTCGATTAACAGCGAGACTTGCGATTCACGCTATGTATTCTTTTAGCAGCTGAAATGCTTCTAACTCCTGTCTTCCGCCACATTTTCTAACGATACTCTCGAAGTGGGCTGTGCATTCGAGGTATTTTGGATCCTTGAGCGTTTTATACCGTGTTGCGTTAATCGTTGCTTCAAGCACTGCGTAGAATGCTCGGTTGATAGGCAATATCGGCCTCTGCAGAACAACGGATCTCTTCGGCAGAAGCTTTACGAGAGCAGTCTTTTGGGTCGGTTTCTCTAGAATTGTACATGCGAATAGTACCCAAGCATAAGCTGCGGTGAGGACTGGCGCCTCTTCATCCGAGCGAAAAAATGAATGATCAAGATCATCAAAGGCCGTCTTTACGTAAAGCAGTGGGTCTAAAACAAAGTTTGCAACCAGCTCACGATTCTTTTTGACGTTCAGAAATGTATGGCTATCTTTGTATATCAAAGCGTAGAGGAAGTCGCGATTTATAATACCCATAGGAGCCGCATTGGGCTGATCGTTGCGCGTGGTTGCTATGACCTCTGAAATCCCCTCGCGAAATTGTATCTCCATCAGTACCTAAATCCTCCCAAGAGCGTAACGAACAATGACCCAATCACGAGATCTGCCGTCGTGCCCGGGTTAATGCGCCGTGCGATAAGCTCTTTGTCAAAGTCTTCAATACTGCCGTGTTTTAACACGTGCGCCGCTTTTGCCGACACCTCAAGAGCTACTTCGGAGCCAAATTTCTTAGCAATGAGGCTATCTGGCGACTCGCTAAGGAGGCGAAGGAGCAAGCATACAATCGAATCGTTAAGGTCATATCCCGATTCTTGGAACCGCTTGAAGAGTTCAGCCCCACGAAAGGTTCGCGGGAATCCATCAATCCATTCCTTCGCTATCGTATCGTTTGAGCTTGAAATGTCCATAACATCAAGGAGCGTCAGTTGCTGCTTTTGAATATTGCTCACTGACTCGAGATCATTTACGTCAAGGTAATGCCGTTCTTGGACGCGGACGTTGACGCTCCGAAATGATTCGTAAAAACGTACGGCGTCTACACTAGTAGTACTTTCCACTATTTTTTTTACGTTTGTCCTAAGCTGAGATATCGTGCTGCTTCTGCTTGCTGCGGTACACAAAGGAATTAACAGAAGAATAGCACCAAAGTGGCAGTTACCTGCTCTTTGCCACGTAGCACTAGCCTTCACTGCGTTTAAGATCAGATCGCCAAGGTTATGTCCCTTTGATGCCGCTTTTCTGAACGCAGGAAATAGACCCACAGACGACGCGAGAAAATGCTCATAGGTCACATCTTCAAAGTCGTGAGTTCTGTCTACATTACCTGGTTTTGGCGTCGCGGAGACCTCGAGCAACATCGCAAGCTCCGCGGAACCGGCTATAAAGTCTGTTTCGTACATGTTGAAAAGCGTTTCACTCAAGATTTCGACAGCTGAGGAATGCGTCCGCGAGCTGTTTTTTGAGTTGCATGTACTCAACGTCAGAAAATCCTAAGTCCTGTAAACTGCTGTCTCTCCAAGGACAAGGCCTTGTGATCTTGCAACACCAGACCATGCTGCCAAAGCACGTATCTGGACCTACCCCGAGCTTTGTTCCCTTAAAGCTCTCTTTGACACGGACATATTCTTCCTTCGTAATTCCTGCTCTTTTCAAAACGTATTGGAGAGGGCAATCCTTTACTGGCATACAACAATAGGCCAACCCTCGCAGGTCTCCACCGGCACAGATGTGTTTTGGTGCGTTATACCACCCAACTGTTTCTTGATATGATTGAACTTCAGCTAGTATTTCCTGAAGAGCTGTGTCGCCGGCTATTGCGGCGCGGGCGACTGAAACATAGTCTGCGCCCATAGAGAACATTTTGTGTGCGCTGTTATAGTCTACAATGGAATTGTTGGCGATGATTTTGAGCGTAGTAGTATCTCGTATCTTCTTGACTAACGTAGGTCCCGAATCCATGGTGTCAATATGAATTGCATCGGCACCTGCCTTGTCTATGGCCTTTGCGAGCTCGACGTCGCCGACCACCCCTGCGCGAACCTTCACAGACAAAGGCACGTCTGTCTGTTTGATCTCATGGATCCATTCGTCTAGCTTGGTGAGATCTTGCGTCAGACATTGACCAGCACCAACAGCTTGCATCTCAGGCTGTCTACAGTGCGCATTTAGTTCAAGAATTGCCCCCTTTTGATGCGTCAGTTCAGCGATTTCGAGCAGAGGTTCTAACGTGGTCGACCGTGCATTAACTCCCGCTATTATCTCGGTCGCATTCATGACCCCAAGCTCGTTTTTAATAATGGACGTCGGGTCATCATACGCGAATTCGCTTCGCCCTTTCTTAACCAGCTCTTTTGCGGCCGTGATGGTTGCTTCATCGAGATTATATCCACCTAAAATTGCTAGCCCAGCGCTTCGCGTTATTGCAAACGAACTATTCGTCAGTCCCGCGATCGAAGCGAGGACCAAAGGGTTCGGTATAGTAATATCGCCGATTGTCAAGTCAAAGTCTATTTGCGGCAAGGTTCAACCTCTATCCTCTCTAGTTTGTCATTCAGGGTGCTGAGTAACTGGGCAATAGAGCATCAGTGTCTCATTATTGTAGTTCGCTGCTATTTAATCTTACTTTGCCGGGGGGCACGCATCTTGACTACGATCTCAGCAATGCTGAGCAAGCAATTGCAGGATCTCTGCAGCGAGTTCTTTGCTTTGCTTTCCGTCTGCCATAATTGTATTCGCGCGCAGCACTTCTACTTCCCCGGGCAAATCGCGACTCGAAACGGCAAAGTCCGCATTATCGACGATTAAGATGTTTAAAAAGTCGTCGTAGAACTCGGCAACCCCAATGGAACTAACCGGAAGTCCTGCAGATTCCATAAACTTTCGCGCTGGTCCACTCACGGGTTCAGTCCGCACTATCGGACTGATCGCGATGACAAATCGATCTTTGAGAGCTTCTCTCATCCCATTTACGCGAAGAATAGGCCCGATGCTTGAAATTGGGTTCGAAGGCCCGATGACAACAGCATTGTGTCCCTCTAGGGCGGTTTTTACTTCTGTTGTCATTGCACTCGTCTCACAATTGACGTGCATAACGGCTGGCTGCTGCTTGTGTTTAATGAGAAAATCTTGAATATGCATCTCACCTTCGACCGTTTCGATCATTGTAGGAACGAAGTCGTTCGTCATTGGGAGGACTTTGGAAGACACGCCAAACGAAGCGCACAGGAGGCGTGTCGCGTCAGTCAAAGTTGCTCCCTGTCGCAGAAGGTCGGAACGGAAAATATGGGTCGCCCTATCAAGCTCCCCAATTATGATTCCCTCTTCGTGTCCGCGGCTGACTAGCGCTTCGTAGGTCAAGAACGTATCGTCCTTTATGCCCCACCACCGGTCGGTTGAAACTCCTGCGATGGTATAGATGACCGTGTCGATATCGGGACAAACAAGGTTGCCAGAGACCCATATATCGTCTCCCGTATTCGTGATAACGGTCAATTGTGTGTCAGGACAAAGGTTAAGCAGCCCGCGAAGCAACTTCGGACTGCCCGTCCCACCAGAAAGCAATAGCAAGGCATTCCTCCGCGTTTGTAGTAAGTTTTCCTCAGATAAATGTTATGCCCGTACCATCCAAAATCGTCGCTAAATTGCATCCGTCCTGTTTGAAGTCTTTCGGAAAGGGCTAAACCCAAAAACCTTTAGGCTGTTAGCAAGATAGAACTAGAGAAGGCTGTACGAGCTCATCCCACGGTCTCGGCGATTCAAGGACTTAAATCGCTAAAAATCACTCAACAAGGAGCAAGTATTTGTTTCGTGATACCTTGGTATTGACCAGAAGCGTAGGCTCAACAGATTTGAGGGTAGACGTGACTCATTTGGGTCGAGATTTGCTTGTCACGCTGGTGGGGGGCGAAGCACATGTGGGCGCCGTTGCGTTGGGCGGATTTCACAACCGGTCGTACGCGTCAGTACTAACTGTGCCTGACCATCGGGATGACGTAATAGCTAAAGAAGCTGCTTCGCGAATTTCGAAAGAGCTTAATTGCAGCTGTGTCGTTATAGTCGGCATTCACGTTAGCAACGCGTCCGAGCAGCAAGTCAGCCAGATTGTCGAAGCATCATTTACGCTTGTTAACGAACTTATCGAGGCACTTAAATGACGATAACAGTCGCGATTACCGGCGCGAGCGGAGTACAATACGGCGTTCGTTTGCTCGAAGCCCTAAGGGATCTGCAGGTTGAGACCCAGCTCATTGTGACCAAGAGTGGCCAGGATCTTATGAGCATCGAGACTCAGTATAGTTTGAATTACGTTGCTTCGCTGGCCAACCAGACGTATGAAGAAACGGACTTGTCGGCGCCCATTGCCAGCGGATCTCACATTAGCAATGGTATGGTGATAATTCCGTGCAGTATGAAGACGCTTGGAAGCATCGCACACGGCATTTCTTCAAATCTTGTGACGCGTGCGGCCGATGTGTGCTTGAAGGAAAGAAGAAAGCTGATATTAGTGGTGCGCGAGACGCCGCTTAGCGGGATTCATTTGAGTAACATGTTGAAATTGTCCAAATGTGGGGCGGTGGTAGTGCCTGCCAGTCCGGGGTTTTACACACGCCCAGCGACGATCGAAGAGCTCATCGATACGCTAGTCGCTCGTGTGCTCGATCTGCTTCAATTGGATCATTCGCTTTCGCGGCGATGGGGTGACTGAATGAGACGCTTTGTTCAGTATCTGATGGACTCTGGGCAACTTGAGGTCATTACGAAGGCCGTTTCACCGATCTTAGAGGCCCCACGTCTAGCGCAAGGAAGAGGACCCGTCCTATTCGAGCGCGTCGGCGGTTGTCGAGCTATTGTAAATCTTATCGGCTCACGCGCGCTGCTTGCCCACGTATTGAGAGTTAACGAACGAGGACTCATCAGCAAACTTTTACGCACAGCACCTGAAGGAAAAACAACGGTGCAAGATTTTACCTGGGACGTTGACCACACTCCCGATTTGACCAAGTTGCCTGTTATGAAGTTCTTTGAGCGAGATGGCGGACCTTACATCACGGCAGGCGTTCTGGTAGTAAAATATGGCCAAAGAATAAACGCGTCCGTTCATCGAATGATGGTCGTCGACGACACGTCGCTCGCCGTGAGGCTTGTTCCTCCGCGTCACGCATACTTGATGTACAAGGCCAGCGCGAAAAAAGCGGAACCTCTAAACGTCGCAATTGCTATAGGTGTTGATCCCGTCACGCTGTTTGCTACGACAACGAGAGTGCCGTGCGGTTTTGAATTTAATTACGCTGCGGCACTGAAGGGCGAGGTGCAACCTCTGATCGAATGCGAAAATGGAGTCCCAATTCCGCCGAGCGAAATGGTCTTAGAGGGGCAAATAAGCCCGACAAGAACGGTAAACGAAGGTCCGTTTGTCGATCTCACTGGCACTTATGACCTTGTGAGGCAGGAACCAGTCATCGAACTAACAAGACAGGTTTCAGTTAAAGATCCAATCTATCATTCCATATTGCCCGCCGGTGTCGAGCATTCACTTTTGATGGGTATCCCCTACGAGCCGCGGATATACAAAGCGTGTCAGGACGTCACAAAAGTCAAGAACGTGATATTGACTGCGGGGGGCCGTCACTACCTGCACGCGGTCATTCAGATAGAAAAACAGACTGAAGGGGATGCAAGAAATGTCATGATGGCAGCGTTCGCATCTCACACTAGTTTGAAACACGTCGTAGTTGTCGATGAGGATATTGACATTTACGACATGGCAGATGTGGAATTCGCAATTGCCACGCGAGTCCGAGGGGACTCAGACATCATGATAGTGCCAAACGTTCGCGGATCGTCACTTGATCCACGCGCACGAAGCGATGGCACAACAACAAAAGTTGGCATAGATGCCACTGCTCCGCTGAGTGAACGTTGGAAGTTTGAGAAGGTTGCCTAAAACGCGATTCACTCGTCAGCAGCTCAGTTTTTTCGGCGCTGCACGCGCGACGTAAATGACAAGCTTACTATAAACGTTATGATTTGCAAAACCGTGCCCTATCTATGCGAACGATGCTAGTTGTCGAAGGCCAAACTCCTGTTTTAGTACCTCAATTAGATGCTAGTGCGTCTTATCCTCCTTCATCGGCTGCGGTCTTTTATAACCCGACAATGGAGTTTAGCAGGGACATAAACGTCGCTTGCACGCAGACTCTTGCTGATAGTCTAAGCAAGAGATCTATAATCACGTATCTCGATGCCCTGAGTGCGAGCGGCATTCGAGGGCTCAGAATCGCAAATGAAGCACATTTGGAAGTGACGCTAAATGATTATAACAAAGTAGCGTACCAACTTATTAAGAGGAATGTAAAGCGGTTACAGCTAAATTCGTGCGTGAAGCACTCCGATGCAAACGCCTTAATGTCAGAAGAAAGGTTCGATGTCGTAGATATAGATCCGTTCGGATCTCCCGTTCCTTTTGTTGATGCTGCGTGTCGATCTACTAGCAAGATGCTCTGCGTGACGGCAACCGACACTGCCCCCCTAAGTGGCGCCCATTTCAACGCCGGCGTAAGAAGGTACTCCGCGCTACCTCTGAACACTGAGTATCATGCTGAGACGGGAATAAGGATACTCATCGGAAAAATTGTTCGGGAATTTGTCAAATACGATAAATCTGCGGTTCCTATGCTTGCGCATGCGACCGAGCACTACTATCGAGTTTATTTGCGGATCGAACGAGGAGCAAGAATCGCTGATGAATGTTTGAGCTCACTCGGATTTGTCTTCCACTGCATCAAATGCGGACATCGCTACGTTGCGCCAGGGCTTGCACCCTGGCAGCGTTGTGAATGTGTGTTATGCGCCGCAGAGTCGGTCATTGCTGGGCCTCTTTGGCTTGGGCCACTTTACGATCAGTCTTTCTGCAAGGGAGTCCTCAATAACCTTGAAAATGGCGTTTTTGGAACTAAACAGCAAGCCTCTAAGACTGTCGAGCTGTGTCTTAATGAGCTTGATGTCGTAACGTTTTTTGATTATCATAAGTTGTTGAAAGAGCTCAAATGCCCGCCGATCCCTATTGAAACGCTTATGAGTGGCTTACGAAATATCGGTTATCAGGCATCGAGAACCCATTTTTCAGGTACGTCAGTTAAGACAGACGCTAACGTGGCAACGCTGAAGGACGTTTTGCGCGATTTAAGCTGCGCAACTAAAAAATAAAGATCTGGTGACTATTAGGGGCTTATAGTGGGCGGTGATGCGGGGCGCTTTCTAATGTAGAGGCGTTTTTCGACAGGAATATGTTTAGGACGTAATCTGCTGTGAAAGATTACATTCCTAAAGTTTTGCGAATAACTTGAGTGAAAACGAGCGAGCAAACTAGGTACCAAATGAGCCACACAGGAAATCCTAAGATAACACCGTGGGTGTAAGCGAGCGTTACAGAGGAGGGGTACCAGGGGAGAGTTATCGTCGGTGACACGTATGAGAAGGTTGGCAGCGACGGATTCATGATATAACTCAGCCACGCGAACAGTGGAAGCGAAATAATGAGAATGTATGGCATTGGTTTCATCGTCTGTGCCTGAATATCCATACTGAGCTGCATCACTTCGGCACGTTCGTCCTCGAGCTTCTTGACCTTGCCTTTATCTCCTGAGAGTTGAGCTTCACGATACACCTTCTGGAACTCCTTCATCTTGGCTTGAGATTGCTTTACTTGCTGTTGATCGACGAATTGGTTGAGGAGGAGGGAAGAATAAGAGCCTGTAACAAGTGATAGCATAAGGATTGTAATAAACAGCGGCACCTGAAGATTGGTCACTAAACCTCCGAGAACGACGTTCATCGCTTCGCCAATTGGCTGTCGCAAAAACGCGTAAGCTACTGTCATTACTAAATAAAGGAGCAAGAGCCTCGTCATCACGCCAGTCGTACTTTTTTGTGCCATTTCGTGCTGTCCTCTCGCGAGAGTTACCAAAAATTGAGAATGTTTGCTATAGCTGATTTAACTTTAATCACTACTGTTCAACACGTAAATAAATATGTTACGTGGATCTACGGGTGGGTTTTCGCCTCTTGCTCGACTGAACTTTTCATTGAAGCGCGCAGATTCGTCCTTCAAGTTCTATTGTTATTTAAATAGTGTTTAGCCACGACGTATATTTCAGCGCTCTGTTTTCTTGATGCTCGCGGATTAAAAGACTTTACAAAGCTAAAATGAGCTCTTACCTCGCGTGTAAACGAGTCAAAGAGGTCTCCTTGAAAGACCTTTACTACAAAACTTCCTCCCGTTTTAAGTACGCCTAAAGCGATTTTTAAGGCGCTGTTCGAGAGATCGATTGACCGTGCGTGATCGAGGCTCCAAACCCCACTAAGATTTGGAGCGGCATCTGACACGACGACATTGACCTCACCTACGAGCTCTTGAATTTTCTCGATCACTATGTCTGGAGCAGTAATATCGGATCGAATGGAGGTCACTCCTTCTAGCGGAGCGATTTGCTGCAGATCCACGGCTATAGCTGTCGCGTCTAACTGGCGAATCACTTGGAGCCAGCCTCCGGGAGCTGCACCTAAGTCAACTATGATATCTCCGCTATGGACGATGCGGTAACGTTCTTGAATTTGGAGTAGTTTGTAAGATGCTCGTGATCGGTATCCTTCGAACTTAGCCTTTCTATAATAGTAATCTTGTCGCTTTTTCACGATGTTAGTCATCCTCGATGCAAGTTATACTTAGAACTAAATAGCAATATACAACTCTCCGACCGCTTTTTATATCATTCGACTAATAGACCAATGCATCACTCTTAATTAATGAAACGCTTAGTGGAGCTAAGATGAATCGACGAATATGGATTGAGCTTGACGGGTGGCAGGCAAAGCTCAGGTTTTCAGCTTGCCATTTTATTCCGAACCATCCGAAATGCGGGCACCTCCACGGGCATACATACGCAATAAGCGTGAAGATTGTCGGTCAGCAGATTGGCAATTTTGTAATAGACTTTGAAGACCTCAAGAGATACGTCGGTGAGATCTGTGAAACGCTTGATCACAAGACGCTACTCGCGTCTCGAGACGAGCGTACACAAATAACTAAAACAGAAACTGGAGATATTGCCGTTACCGTAGGAACGAGCAGAAAGCGTTATTGCTTCCCAAAGGAAGACATTGTAATGCTCCCTATAAACTCTGTGAGCGCTGAAGATCTGTGTTCGCATCTGTTAGATGAGTTGTGCAACAAGCTCGACCTTAGCACATTATCAGAAGTTAGCGTGCGGCTTGACGAAGGTTTGGGGCAAGGTGCAGGCAGCGTTCGGCACTTTCCGCAGCGGGAAGGCGACTCGGACCTAGGTTAGGCGATTTCAGATGTTGTTGCGCGTTCCGCTGAGGATACAGAACAGCAAGTTATAAAATTGTGTGGAAATATATAGGGTGTTTGGACGGTCATAAGGGAGTAGGATTATGTTTAAAGCTGATATTCTTGGAGAGACGCTGAAAGACGGCATCGAAGCGTTGACAATAATAGTGGACGAGGCGCGCGTACACTTAGGCAAGGATGGCATTTACGCGAGAAACGCAGACCCATCATATGTAGCGATGGTACAGTTTGAGTTGTCTGCAAAAGCCTTTGAAAATTACGAAACCGATGAAGAAGTTGTAACGCTCGACTTGAAAAAAATGCAAGACATACTCGAGCTCGCTAATCGCACAGACGTAATCCAAATGGTTATAGACGACAACCGGATGGCATTGTCCTTTGGAGACCTTAAGTACACAATAGCCCTCCTAAGTCCCTATTCGATAAAGAAAGAGCCGAAAGTGCCGAAGGTTGAATCTGCAGCACACGTTGTTATTACAGGAAAAGAGTTCCGATGGGCAGTCAAAGCGGCGGGTAAGGTGAGCGATAATATAGCTCTTGGCTGCGTAAACACTGATTTCTTTATGGAAGCACTAGGTGACGCAGACACAATGCGGCTTGAACTGTCGAAAGATCAACTCATCGATGTTTCGCGCGCAGATGACAAATCAGATGAAGTAAAATCATTGTTTAGTCTAGAATTCTTGATTGAAATGTCAAAAGCAGTCGGAAAAGCCTCTGAGGTGTCCCTCGATTTAGGTAAGAACATTCCGCTTAAAGTTGGATTCGATTTTGCTGATGGGAATGGTTCTGTCTCTTATTTACTTGCGCCGCGCATAGAGCAGGAATGAAATAGTAGGGCGTGGTAATTGACCGACGCTAGAAGCATGGAGGAATATTTAGCTCTTTTTCCATACACTTCTGCAGCAGCGCGCTACGTTGAAGTTTCTACAAAAACGTTTGAATCACTCTTGTCTGTCGGCGAGTTTTCAAAGCGGGTCCTCAACAAGAGCGTTGAGAGGGTAACACGCGCGATCAGTGGTGACATCCATGTGCCGTCAGTCGGGAACGACGATTACGAGGTTGAGATATTCTCTTATGTGATGGCAAGGGCGTTGGTATCGTGTATCAATGAAACGCTTCTGGTTCAAAGATACGCAAATGCAGAAGCACGAGATGCTTATAACAATTTGCGGCACGCTGACGAACGATCTCAAGACGGTTATATATTGTCGTTACTTGGCGACTTTCGGATGCCTGCATCTATCAAAAAAAATGCTTTCCAGTTATATTTCGCGGACGTTATAAAGTATACGGGAAGGTTGAGAGGCCCTCAATGGCGGCTTGTCAATCTCTTATACAGGGGTCGCGTTACTCTAGCTAAGGGAGAGATAATTCAGATCTTAGCAGAGGCGGTGCGGTTGAAAGTGCTAACCGGCTTACCACTCAAGCTCAGCGGCAAAATGTGTGAAGAACTATCGCCGTACACTTCTCCGTTAAAAAAAGCACTCTCTCAAGTGTTACTGCGTCAAGAAGAGTCTGGCCCTGTGGTCTTAGAAGCGTGCCCTCCATGCATTAAAGCGTTGCTTTTGCAAGTGAAAGCAGGTAAGAATTTATCGCATCCTGCTCGGTTTGCGCTAACATCATTCCTAGCGAATATCGGTATGAAAGAAGACGAGATTGTACTCCTCTACCAAATGTCTCCAGACTTCGACTATGAGCTTACTCGCTATCAAGTTGAACATATTAAAGGGAGTTCTGGTAAGGATTATATACCTCCAGGGTGCTCAACGATGGAGACGTATGGCAATTGCGTTGAAAGCGACGGCTTGTGTCGTCGCATCGCGCATCCACTTTCGTATTATCGATTGCGAATCAAACGTCCTGACGCGGGGGTAAAGACATCAACGGGTTGATCGAGTTAGCAGCGTTTTGAGACTATAAAGCTCTGTCATTACACTAAGGATTCCCTAATCTGGCGCAGCACAACGATGGTGGAAGCAGGTGAACGCGAGAACTAAAGCTTTCCTCGAAAGCAAGTTTAGAGAGTACTATCATAATGCCGTTATAGAACTTCCCCCGAGATTTCGGAAACGAGAATGGGCTTTTGTTCTTTTTGATTCAGCTTACCCGAAGCTTGTGATGCGACGACACAAAGCTTTTGGCTCGCAGAAGGAACTTTACGCATATTTAGAGGCAGTATCTCCTGCTCACGTGTTCTACTCAACAGCTTGTTATGCGCATCCTAGTGCTACGCGTATGCAAGACAAGAAATGGGAAGGGGCAGACATAATCTTCGATCTGGATGCGGACAAGCTTTTAACGGATTCAACGCCGCAATATGCACGTATGCTCATTGCAGTAAAAAACGAAACTGACAAGCTTCTAGACTTTCTTATGAATGATTTCGGTTTTGACCACACAGACTTTAGTATCGTTTTTTCAGGTGGTCGAGGTTATCACGTCCATTTGCGAGAGGCGCGACTTGCCACTCTGGGCAGCCACGAACGGCGAGAGGTTGTGAATTACTTGACTGGCACCGGTCTAGAGCCAGAATATCTCTTAAAGCGTACTAACACGATGCCAATGACAGATGATAACAGCTGTTGGGAGATCAGGATAAGATCGTGGATTGACCGGTATTTCAAGCGCTTAAGCGAGCTTGACGCAGACACAGCAATTAAAGAGCTTGCCTCCGTTAAAGCCATCGGAAAGCGGCGTGCAAAAGAGATTGTCGACGAAATGTCGCAAGATTCTACGATCCAACCACTACTTCAATCGAAACTAATGCCACTAGCAGCGTGGAAAAGTCTAATCAGGGAAGCCATCTCGCAGATAAAGGTGAGTATCGACGTGCCAGTAACGGCGGACACGAAGCGGTTGATCAGGTTACCAACATCTCTGCACGGCGGGTCTGGGCTTCGCGTGACACCGCTGACGCTTGATGAATTCGGTCGCTTTGACCCTCTACACGACGCAGTCGTCTTTTCTGACCGTTTCATTTCAGTAAAAATTCTTAAGCCGACAACAGCTGAACTTAAGGGTGAAACTATTAAGGTTCAGCAAGGTACAACAGAGTTGCCTGAACACACAGCCGTCTATCTTATGGCGCGAGGGCTTGCTGAATATGAATCTCGATGATTTGAAAGTGATCAGAAATGAAGAGCGCCGTTCAAGGCGATTGACTGTGTTGAAGAGTGATTTTTACTCTGAGTTTCGAGAATACGTCGAATCATTGAAAGACAGTGATGACCCTCAAAAACACGACGAACTTGAAAACGCTTTGCGAGTCGCAGATGCGATTTATGACAAACGTGCGGCGAAAATAATCAAGTTAGCGGCGCTCGCGGCAAAAGGACATAAAGAGGATGTAGAGTTAGCAACAGCTGAGACTCAGATATATGATACGGTTTACCGCGTATTTACTAATTATCGTGACTGCTTGCTTGCACAAAAGGAATCCAAAGAAAACAATTCCCCTCGGTCACAAACGGCCCTAGAAGCTGATGAAAACCACGGAGTTGCTTTGCCACTCCGTAAGGGGGATTCATCCCGGCTGAAGGTTGACGAAAGCATTGAACACAGTCAAATGGGGGAGGGAAGTCAGAGTCTGATCGACTTAAATAAAGAAACGCAAGAAGATACAGAAGTAAATAAAGAGCTCTACGACGAAAGGACTTTAATAAGAGAACACGAAAATATGAGCTACCTCCAAGTGAGAATTTTAACAGACATTCCAACGTTTATAGGGCTCGACGGCGAAAACTACAAACTTGGTGCAGGTGAAACAGTTCTGCTGCCGGAAGGCAACGCTAAAGCTTTGTCAGATCGCCATATAGCTATCATAGTCGGTGATAAACTTGAAGATGCCAAAGAAGGTCAGGTCAATATGTCCGATGTGCGGAAAGCACACCATTCAGGAAGTTGAAAAAGTTCGAAAAGGACGTGTATCGTCTTTGACGTGGATCACGCGCCAAAAAAAGCGGCGAAGCGGTATCGGCAATCTCGGCAAGTTCTCAAAGGTTCCTGGCGGGGATAAGCCCACCAAACGGGTAAACATCCGCTATCGCTGTACTGAGTGCAACAAAGCACACACGCGAAAAGGATTTCGTGTGTCGAAATTCGAGTTAGTGGAGGCATAAGTGATGAGCAAATTCCTACGTGTTCGCTGCGCGGATTGTGAGAACATCCAGATCGTATTCGGCAACGCATCATCAGCTGTAAATTGTATAGTCTGCGGGCGAACCCTTGCGGAGCCGCGCGGGGGAAGGGCGGAGATAAGGACGCAAATACTTGAGGTCTTATGAGAAAAGCCTGGCCAGAGACAGGAGATTTGGTTGTCTGCACTGTGGTTAACGTCGTCGACTTTGGAGCCTTCGTTCAACTTGATGAGTACGACAAAAAGGAAGGCCTCATCCACATCTCTGAAGTTGCCTCTGGGTGGGTCAAATACATCAGAGACCACGTGAGAGAAGGTCAAAAGATCGTTTGCAAAGTTCTGAATGTCGATCCTAGTCGGAGCCACATAGACCTTTCGTTTAAAGACGTAAATGAACATCAGCGCCGCGCAAAAATTCAAGAATGGAAGAGCGAACAAAAGGCGGAAAAGTGGCTTGAATTTGTAGCGGAGGCCACAGGGATAGACAAAGAGGCCCTTTATGATCAACTCGCTGACAAGTTTGGCGGTTTATACTTTCTTTTTGAGGATGCCGCTGCACGAGGTCCAGAAGCTCTCAAGGGACTTCAACCAGAGGTTGCCGCACAAATTGAACTTATCGCAAAAGAGAATGTAAAAATACCGTACGTTTATATCACGGGCTATGTTGATTTGGCCTGCCCGCAACCGAACGGGATAGACGTAATTAAGCGAGCTCTAAAAGCTGCAATGAAGTCTGAATATGATGAAGTTCGCTTTGACGTGAGTTATATCGGTGCGCCTCGCTACCGGATAAGAACTGTCGCTTTAGATTATAAAACAGCAGAAAACGCGATGAAAAAAGCGGCAAACGCAGCTATAGAGGTTGTTATTAAGGCTGGCGGTACTGGAAAGTTTCATAGGGAACTTCAATCATCATAGTACGCTTATAATACACTCAACCAGATTATGAAACTTCGGAAATGTCACGGCTACACGTTTCAGGAAAAGTGTACGACATGTGGGCAACCGACCGTGACGGCGCGTCCACCAAGATTCTCACCAGAGGATCGATATGGGAGATACCGGCGAATTCTAAAGCGCGAAATAAAAGCTAGATCCAAGTGATCTTTTTGATTTAATCGGATTAATCTTTCTGGAAGAGATGGGATTTAGATGGAGCGAATAGAAGTAAAGAATATTAAGGACGTCGAATTGGAAAACCCTGTTCTAGTGGAAGGATTACCTGGGATTGGACACGTCGGGAAACTAGTCGCTGAACATATTATAGATGAGCTTGGCGCTGAGAAAATCGCAGAAGTATACTCGTCGCATTTTCCACCGCAGGTGATTGTGCTTGCTGATGGGTTGGTAAGGATGGTCAGAAGCGAGTTTTATGCAGTTAAGAGCGAGAAGCAGGACCTATTGATCCTTGTAGGGGACCACCAAAGCGCGACAAACGAAGGCCACTACGAACTGACTGACGCTTATCTAGAAATCGCAAAGAGAAATAAGGTGCGACGAATATACACGCTTGGCGGTTATGGTCTGGGACAACTTGTGGAGAAACCTGCGGTTCTTGGGGCCGTCAACAATAAAGCATTAGTCGAAGAAATGAAACAGTATGGGGTAATATTTAAAGAGAACGAGCCAGGAGGGGGCATAGTAGGCGCTTCTGGATTGCTATTAGGCCTCGGTGGCCTGGCAGGAATTGATGGGATCTGTTTGATGGGTGAGACATCTGGTTACTTGGTCGATCCAAAAAGCGCTCAAGCGGTATTGCGAGTATTATGTAAGGCCCTTAGTATTGACATTAACATGCGAGCGTTGGAAGACCGTGCAAAAGACATGGAAAAAATCGTTGCACGTCTGAGGGAAATGGAACAAACCGGGATGCACGAAGTGGCGAGCGAAGAGGATCTTCGCTATATAGGCTAATAATTCCGTTAAACGGGCGTTGCGATGGTTGGTGGAGCAGAACACCTGTTGCTCCTTAATACACCTAGAGGGGGTTAGTCGTGATTCAGGTTAATATTGAAAAATGTGGACACTGTGGCGCTTGTGTGTCAGTTTGTCCCACTAACTCGATTACGCTTATCGAGTCGTGTCTAGAAATTGCAGATACATGCACGGCGTGTGAGACCTGTGTAACAATCTGTCCGGTCGGTGCGCTAGCTAGTTGTTAATTAAGGGGGCTCGAGTGTGAGAGACGAATACGACGTTGTAGTGGTGGGCGCTGGCCCCGCTGGTGCTTACGCTGCAGCGACGGCAGCAAGCGAATGCGACGTTCTTTTGATTGAAAAGCGGCAGGAGATCGGCGATCCTGTACGCTGTGCAGAAGGTGTGTCAAAAGGGGCTCTCTCGAAGTTTCTGCAACCACAAAAAGAATGGATAGCAAATAAAGTAAGTGGCGCTCGCATATTTGCGCCTGATGGGACGATCTTGGAGGTATCCGAAGAGCTTGCAGGTCCTGAAGTGGGCTATGTGCTTGAACGCAAGATTTTTGATCGAGATCTTGCGAAGCGAGCAGCCAAAGCGGGGGCCGATGTGACTGTTCGTACACGCGCTGTCGGCGCCATAAGAGAAGATGGGTTTGTGCGCGGCGTCAAAGTCCGGCACTTAGGCGAACCGCTAGAAATACGGGCTTCTGTGGTTATCGCGGCCGATGGCGTCGAGTCACAAGTCGCCCGGTGGGCAGGCATTAATACGACTCTCAGGCCCAGCGATCTGGAGAGCTGTGCACAATACTTAATGACAAATGCCGATATTAAAGAAGATTATTGTGATTTTTATCTTGGTTCGGAATCTCCCGGCGGCTACGCTTGGGCATTCCCAAAGGGGCCTCAAGAAGGAAATATCGGGATGGGTGTCCTTGCGAGCAAATTAGCGGGGAAATACTCTATCGATTATTTGAACGCGTTTGTGGAAAGACACTTCCCCGATGCACAACCAGTTGAACTGCATCTAGGTGGTGTTCCGGTTAGCAAACCAGCTCGTAAGACGGTGGCTGATGGGCTAATGCTCGTCGGTGATGCGGCACGACACGTAGACCCTATTACAGGTGGAGGCATCATCAACGCGTTGGAAGGAGGCCGGCTAGCTGGCGACGTAGCAGTCCAAGCGGTTCGAGCACAAGACCCTTCATTGAAGGTGCTTAAGCACTATGAAGCAGGTTGGCGCGCTTCTTTCGGAAAAAAACTCGAACGTAACTACAAAATCAAGGACATCTTTGTAAATCTTTCCGACGCTGAACTAAACAAGCTCATTCGTTCGATTGAAGGCCTTTCACTCGAAGAAATGAGCGTTGCTGGCATTGTTAAACGCTTGATTTCTAGCAATCCGCGACTGTTGGTGGGCCTGCGTCATCTGTTTTGAGAGGATCCGACGCGACATGAAGCTTGCAGGAGTGGATGAAGCTGGAAAAGGTGCTGTCTTGGGTTCACTCTTCGTTGCAGGGGTCTCCATTGACTCATCAGCGCTAAAATATTTGGAGAGGATGGGGCTAAAGGATTCAAAAGTGCTAAGTCCTAAGCGCCGCGAATTTCTGTCGAAGCGCATAAAGAAAGTATGCGCTGTACAGCTCCAAGAGATTACAGCGCAGCAAATAGATGAACTGAGAGCAATCCTCACTATGAATGATATCCTGGTTAGGGGGCATGCTCAAAGTCTGCGTCGTTTAAAGCCAGATGTAGCATTTGTGGACGCTGCTGATGTTGATGCATCGCGTTTCTCTCGGCGCGTAACGGAAGAGAGTGGGATAAATGAAGTGATCGCTGAGCACAAAGCAGACTCGAATCACGCGATAGTGTCAGCTGCGTCAATTATTGCGAAAGTCAGTAGAGATACGAGCATACAAACTCTTCAATCTTCACTTGGCGTTGATATCGGTAGTGGTTATCCATCAGATGCAAGGACGATTACTTTTTTGAAAATGTGGTTAGATGAACGAGGCGACTTTCCGCCTGGCACAAGACGTTCCTGGAAAACGGCGCAAGATTTGCTTGCTGCCACGCTGCAAAAGGGTCAAAGCGACACTAAATAAGACTGGCAAGCGACCAAACTCGTGTCAGGTAGGGGTGCTATCTTAGCTTCATCTGGACTTTTTCAAAAAAACTCTGTTCGCCGAGCACAAAAAGTGACTGTTCTAGGTCCTTATAGAAACGGATCTCATCATTTTTATGCACGGTTTCACTATGTTGTCCATCGACGACGATTGCTGCATCCTTTTCTCTTATCTTGATGACTATCGTGCTTTTGTCATGTACGACCCACGGACGAATTGAAAGCTTATGTGGTGCGAGAGGAACAATGAGGAATGCATTTACTTGCGGATCTACGATCGGACCACCAGCACTCATAGCGTACGCGGTTGAACCAGTTGGTGTCGCTACGATCACGCCATCTGCCCGCAATACGTCCACCTCGTGATCGTCTACCTGCACACTGTACTCAAGTATTTTTGCCGGTCGGGAGGTGACGATCACTGCCTCGTTAGTCGCGGATGGTAAGCACCTGTCATTCACTGAAATTGCTAAACGTGAATGTGTCGAGACACGGAAACCATCCAGCAGGCTCTTAACGACGCTGAGAGCCCTTTCGGGATTGACATCTGCCAAGAAGCCGACCTTGCCGACGTTTATTCCGACTATTGGAATCGGATGTGGAAGGTTTTGAAGAACGCGCAGAATCGTTCCGTCTCCTCCTACGGTCACTACAACGTCTGCGTCTAGGGCTTTAAGAGGCACCCCTTTTTGGCCTAACGCGTGCGCGGTTTCATCGTCAAACACAGTCTGAGCACGCCCGTTCAAGAAGCGGCCTATTTCAGCAGCTAACTCGGTTGCTTCTTTGTTGTCACATCTTGAGATGATTCCTATCTGCATCTGTATTTACCAGACTTCGTCGGTTTTTTGAATCGCGTGCGCTGCTGGACGCAAGGCCCTTAAATCTAATGTGTATACATTTATATTTAATGCTCGTCTATTACCCCGCATGAAGGAGCAAACGGAGATAAGGACGCTTAAAGTTGGCCGTTATATAATAATTGATGATGAACCTTCAACTATTGTTAATTTTGCAACGTCAAAGCCGGGCAAGCACGGATCAGCCAAGGCGCGCATAGACGCAATCGGAGTTTTTGATGGACAAAAGCGGTCGATTGTGTCACCCGTGAGTGCTAAGATTTATGTGCCCATTGTAGAAAGAAAAGGAGCGCAAATTCTTTCTGTTATGGGGAACGTCGCGCAGCTCATGGATTTGAACGATTACTCAACTTTTGAGATCGAGATTCCGCAAGAATATATGGGCAAGCTTGAAGCGGGCAAGGACGTTACGTACTTGGAATCGATGGGTAAGCGCAAATTAGATATCAAATAATAAGTTCAACTTGAGCTGTTCTTTCTGCATGATGTTTGCTGATTCAGGCTCCGATTACGCAAGTAGTAAGTACGTAATTCACGGCATCTTATTTGACGGTACCTCATCGTTCAGAACGGGATCTAGATGGGCGCCTGAAGCGATTCGGAAAGCTTCACATAACTATGAGCCATACGACTTTGACTACAATAGCGATCTTTCAGAGCAGCTGGTGCACGACATGGGCGATTCGGAGTATGGCAATTTAAACGAAATGGTTGTGGACCTCGAAAAAACAACCTCTCGCTTAGTTGACGACGAAAAAGTGCCAGTAACGTTAGGTGGTGAGCATTCAGTTACTTTTCCCTGTATAAAGGCCTTAGCGAGAGAAATGGAGCTCGTGGCCGTCATTTTTGATGCGCATTTGGATTTTAAGGAGGAGTATCTTGGTAATGAATTTGGTCACGCGAGCGTTGCGCGGAATATCTCGCATCTTGGCGTACCGCTGATTCAAGTCGGAATCCGAAGTGGAGCTCGCGATGAGTATACGCACGCGTTAGGTACGAGCGTTATTTATACGATGGAACAGGTTAGGCGTGAGGGAATCAAAGAAATTTTAAGGGATATTGAATCTTCAACTAGGGGAAAGGCTATCTATCTCTCGATTGACATGGACGCGATAGACCCTTCTTTTGCACCGGGTGTGGGAAATCCGGAGCCCTACGGGTTGACGCCATTGGAACTGCGAACTGCAATCAGGAGGTTGGCACCTTATGTGTCTGGTTTCGATTTAGTTGAAATCACTCCTGACTATGACATGGGAATGTCAGCTATTGTCGGCGCGAAACTCGTTCGCGATTTTTTGTTTGCTCATTCAAGCGTTGTGACTAAAGCGACGATTAAGGAGATTGTTCAGTGAACCCGGTTAAACACGCTAAGGTCCAAAAAGATATGACTGTCGCTGCTCTCATCCAGCAGTACGAAAACTGTGCTTTTGGAGCTGGACGCTTAGCAAAAGCCGTCAAGATTTACAAAGAAATGCAAGCTGAAGACGTTACGAGCTTTTTTGGTCTTGCCGGCGCTATGATCCCTGCTGGAATGCGGCAGGTCGTTGTTGACATGATAAAGCGTCGTGATATCGACGTGCTTGTAACGACCGGAGCTAATTTGGTGCATGATATGATCGAGGCGTTCGGCGGCGAGCATTGTCAAGGCCAATGTAGCGTAGACGATATCGAGCTAAAGAACTCCAAAATCGATAGGATTTACGACGTCTATCTGGCTGACGAACATTTCACGACGTTTGAGAATAGGTTTGATGCGATCGTTACCGATATTCTTGATTCAAGCTCACAAACACAGTTTACTATTAACGATTTCTTGCACGAGATTGGGTCTCGCATTATGGACAAAAACTCCATTTTGCGAGCCGCTGTAGATAACGAGGTCCCTGTTTTTTGTCCTGCGATTGCTGATTCTTCTATTGGACTCCAGAGCTGGATGTTCGGGTATAAACGTGATCTTCACGTTGATACATTCAAGGATATTCGACAAATCATGGACATATGCTACAAAGCACGACGATCTGGAGCGCTTTTCATAGGTGGAGGCGTTCCAAAGAATTTCATCATGCAATCCATGCTTCTTATCCCGAAAGGGCTTGACTTTGCCATCCAACTAACCATGGATACCCCTGAGACGGGGGGTCTTTCCGGCGCAACTTTGGACGAAGCGAAATCGTGGGGGAAAATTGGCGAACACGCAGAGACTGTCACAGTGTATTCAGACGCGACTATCACGCTTCCAATCCTGGTTGCTTCTTCGTTATAAGTAGCTACTTGTGACTCTACAAGCGCTAAAAGCGCCTGCCTGATACGCGATCTAAGTCAAAGCTCGCTGTTTTCGCAATGGCCATCACAGCAAAGGTCCCAGCCTGAACCGGATCGGTGACCACCAGGTCCGCCACGTCTGGCACAGAGCCTGCCATATTAAGAGCTATGACCTTAAACCCCTCATTTTGCAGCTTCATGACCTCTTGAGCGATTTTTCCCCCCATGAGAGAACCTGCCAGTACCAGAATACTTGCTCGATGCGTTCTGGACACCGCATTTACCGCTTTCGCAATGTTATTTTCGTCTATTATAGGCAACGTGTCAATGCTAATCCGTTCTCCTCTAATATTATGCCTATCAGCTTCTGTAATTGCCCCGAGTGCTACTTGCGCAACCTGGGCGCCCCCGCCAATTATAATAATCCTCGAGCCCCAAATCTTTTCGAATGGTTGGTGAAAAGAAACGCTCTCAACGTCGGTAATAGCTCTCAGCTTTTCTGCTAATTTACGTCCGCTAGGCGCATTCTCAATTTCCATGTAGATTGAAGCCAAGCCTTTATGCTTGCCTTTCGAAAGAACAAACTGCTGCGTATATTTTATATTTCCCTCAAAATGCGCAACTGCCGCTGCAACATCTCTTAGAACGCCAGGTTTATCTTGGCATATCACATTTATCGCGGTTGTCATCTCCATCTCTCTTTAGCTCCGATTAACGGCTATTACTGATGCGGGTTATGTATTATTCCTTCTTCGGTAATTATAGCTGTAACTAACTCCTTCGGAGTCACATCAAATGCAGGGTTTTCAACATGTGCCAAGAGAGGGGCGATTTGTTTTCCGCGGCAAAACCTTAGTTCATTAGCGTCGCGCTCCTCAATTTTGACAACTGAACTTTCATAATCAAAGGTTGCTAAAGGAGCAGCAACATAGAAAGGTACATCGTGAGTTTTGGCGCAAATCGCTAGCATATACGTTCCTATTTTGTTGTAGACTGAAGTTTGAGTAATCCTGTCCGCCCCCACTATTACGCTGTCGATTTTTCCCTGTTTCATTATCGAAGCAGCCATGTTGTCAGTTATTAATGTTGTGGGGATATTGTCTTCTAACAATTCAAAGACTGTGATGCGGCTTCCTTGATTCAGCGGTCTAGTTTCGCACGCATATACGGCGATCCGCTTTCCCTCTTGTATTGCAGAGCGCACGATTCCTAACGCGGTTCCCCAACCGACCGTAGCAAGCCTTCCAGCATTGCAGTACGTCATTACGACGTCGCCGTCTTTGAGCAACGATGCACCGATACCACCTAAGGCCTTGTTTGTTATCACGTCTTCTTCGGCTACGCGGAGTGCCTCATTGAGCGCTACTTCTCGGACTTCTTCAACCGTGATACAGGGCTCAACAGCTTTTAGAACGCGATCAACCCCGAAAAAAAGATTGATGGCAGTCGGTCGTGTTTCTATTATTGATCTTGCTGCCAGACGCAAATGCGCTTTTAGCTTGACTATGCTGCGGTCTTTATTAGACTGTGCGGCAAGAGCAACGCCATAAGCACCGGCTGCTCCTAGGGCGGGCGCTCCGCGCACTTTCAAGGTTTTTATCGCGTTGATGAGTTGATTTAATGTCGTTATTTTCACGAGCTCATACGTAACAGGAAGTTTAGTCTGATCGACTAATACAATGGCGTCGGAGTCCCAGAAAATCGTCAGTTTTTCATCAAACTGCTGGTCCATATACTCAACTGTGAATTGAAGTTTACAAGCTTAACGGTAAAATTCTATAAAAGCGCAAATTGAGCTTAGCTCGAGCATGTCGCCCTTCGCACTCAACTCCCACTAATAAAGTCTTTAACCTCAATCCAGGTTCTCATAATAGCTCGTTTTAAGAGGCGGATTTCCTTTTTTTGGACAGTTTGTTCCTTATAGCAACCATTAAGTAAAGGGCATTATAATTGTCTCAAGAATCGCGAATGCTTGCAGATGACCTTATCCGGGCAACGTTTTCATCAGATGAGGAGCTTAAGAGCACTCTTTTGCACGCAATCAAAGAACTTGGATTTTCGGTGACTAAGTTTGCTGAGATATCCGGGGTCTCTTCAAGCACACTATACAAAATCATTTCAGGGGAACGCGAACCAAACCTTAAGACACTTAGAGAGATCCTTAAAGCGATTAGACGGCTGGAAGGAGTCTCCAAGAAAGGAGACCTCATTGCTGTCGTAGCAGCAAGGCCTGTGCTGGACAAGATAACAGAAAGGTCAATGGTGATAGAGGGAAAAGAGATCCTGATTCGAGAATATCCTGCAACCTCTATTGAAGAAGCTCTGATTGCAGCCATTCATGCTGAACGAGATGGGGCGCTCGCGCTTGTGTGCGCTCCGATCGTCAGCCCAACCGTCGAGAAGATCTTGCGCATCCCGGTCGCGTCGATTATGCCGCAAAACAGTCTTGTTGAAGCGATTAAACTTGCAGCACGGAAAATCAGTTGACGAAGAGCGTGCCAAACATAGCGGCGTCCGTGCGTTTCCGGGAACTAAAATAGTCAGAATAACCGTATGTCCGTGTAGAAATAGTCTGCTTCGCTCTTAATTCCAGGGTGTTACTAAAAAAATTGAGAGCAGCGATAAGAAATGTTATTTGCACTCTTTACGTATTTTCTTGCAGGACTTTAATTATCTGAAATGGAAACGGATAACCGACGCACGTCTGATCTGACTCAAATCAGGTGCTCTGCGATATCTGTGTCTATGATTGTTTCGCAGTAACTACAACGCAACTCTAACGAATCAAGCACTTTAAACTTTGAATAAACGGGTTCTGCGCTGTTGGATATACAGTTTAGGTTGGGGCACCGAACGACGTGAGTGATTACATTTGGCAAAACAACTGAGTTTTTTTGCACGACTTCATAATCCCGTATGATATTGATCGTCGCTTGAGGGGCTATAAGGGCAATCTTGTCGACCTCTGCAGGACTCAGCTCCCGATCTTCTATCTTTACGATATCTTTTCGTCCGTATGGTAATCTTTTGCTTGTGACGTTCATAGCAACGCTTACGATAGCTTTCGTTGTGCCGATTATATCGAGTATTTTGAGCACATTCAGCGCATTTCCGGCCGTAATATGGTCTATGACAGAGCCATTTTTGATTGATCGGACTCGCAATTCTTCCTTGATTTTTTTCAACGTCATATTGCACCATTCATAAGAATCGCAAGTAATGCCATTCTGACAGGTATCCCATAGAACGCCTGTTCGAAATATCGTGCATATTTGGTTTGATCTACTTCCGGGGCTATTTCATCAACGCGTGGGAGTGGGTGCATAATAATTAGATTTTCGCGCACTTGATCTAAGGCGCTTAGCGTTAACCGGTAACTCTTTGCAACGCGTAAATACTCGTTTGGATCAGGAAATCGCTCTTTTTGTATTCGCGTAACATAGAGAACATCTACATCGTGAATAACATCGTCCACGTCCTCGGCCAACCTGACTGAATTCAAGCTATTAACGATGTACTTCGGCATTTGAAGTCCTTCTGGGGCGACCAGTGCGATGTTCGCACCGAACATGTTAAGGGCATAGGCCAATGAATGGGCAGTTCTTCCGTATTTAAGATCCCCCAGTAAGGCTATGTCGAGATTATCTAAGTGACTCTCTTTTTTTATCGTGTAAAGATCAAGAAGAGTTTGTGTCGGATGATGCCCCGCTCCATCCCCCCCGTTTATGATGGGGATCCTTGATATTTCGCTAGCCATGCGAGCTGCGCCCTCTCTTGGGTGCCTGAGGACTATGGCATCCGCATATTCTTCAACAACTTTTATCGTATCAGCTAGCGTCTCGCCTTTTAGTACCGAGCTTTCTTCTGAAGTCAAGTTAAGAGTGGATCCGCCCAGCCGCTTCATCGCTGAGTCAAACGAGAGCCGTGTCCTTGTACTTGGTTCAAAAAAAAGTAACGCCAATATCCGGTTTTGGAGCACCCGCACGCCGGATTTTGCGTACGGCATCATTCTCTCTGCACGGTCTAAAATAAACTCAACATCTTCGCGCGTCAAATCACGCATTGAAACGACGTGCTTTTTCTTGAACATCTCATCCATATTGATGCACGATACTCTTATAGTTTGTTGAGCGAGTTTGCCATCTCCTATGATTACGGGTGCACGCTTCGAATCTCTCAAAAAACATACATTACAGCTGTTTAATGACCGTCTCTACCTCTCGTCTATAGGCATCTTGACTGAACCCGGCAATGCAGGTTAAGGCCATAGCCCCGCCAGCCCCTACACCTTCTTTGACTTCTCCTTGTTCATATTTCTGCAGTGCGCTAATTGAGCTTTTTGAGAAATCTGGGTAAGCGCTAAATGCATCGATTTCTAACGCTTCAATCAACTCAATAAATCGCGCTGACGTGTCGTCAAAGACATATTTTGTCGTTGCTAAAACAAGATCGTCACTAAGGTTGAGTTCCTTTAGGACAGCAGCGACAGTTCCCATTTGGGTTCCGCCGGCTAAAACAACATCTTTCCCGCTATTTATGAAGCCTTCGGTCAGCCCAACAACACAAGGCATCATAGGGTCACCGAATAGCTTGATTGCCCGCATTGGATCTCCTTGTAAGCTTCCTGGACTGATGGACGCTCCTTGCATAGCTTTTCTTACGACTTTTTCCTTTAAGGCCGTAGGATTTGCGGCAAAGCTGCTGCTAACGTTTGCGCTGTAGCCGAGTGCTCTTAGCACACACAATGCGGTGGTCGTTCCTCCAGGAATCGTCTCTCCTATCACTGCCAAATCGCATTCACAACACTCTGCAAGCTTGCGGGAAGCGTCGCGGATTGTGCTGGCGTCAGGAACGCCAGGTCGAAGACGGATGTCATAGCCGTGTTTTGCGCGAAGGTCATAGTAGGGCACGCCTGGGACAATTTGCAAACCTGAATTAATTAATAGATGTGCTGATTGTGAAAGATTTAGGCCCGCACGCGTAAGAACGGCCGGAGTAGCTGCACCAGAGGGCGCATCAGACATAACGCTGACCGTTTTTAACTTTCCGTGGGAGACAATTTCTGCATCGGCGGCAGGCGTATATTGAACGTACTTCTGGCTGCTTCCTGCCCCCGATATGCCAGTTACGGTCGCGATCTCCGAATTGGAAAGAACTAGTAAAAAAAGTGGACACTCTATGCTGCCGAATCGCTTTCTGATATTTGATGACTCGCCTGAATAGTTTCGGCAGTTCGTTACCCACATGACTAGCGATGCACTTCGCGGTTTGTTTTGTCCGCACCTTTTATGCTCTTTTGTTGGAGCCGAGGGAGAGTGTAAGCGCCAAAAGGCATCACTATAATTCGGGCGTTTGGCCCGTGCTTGTTTAGCGTTGCTTGCAGGGCTTCTTCTAAATTTCGAGAGCAGAGTAGAAATGTTCGCTCGACAATTTCCTTTTGAAGCTCTGAGACGAGGTAGACGTCTGCTTTTTGCGTAAGCTTTGCCAAAATTCCGGCTTTGTGTCCGCCTATTTCGAAAGCATAGTCGAGCCTATCAACAAGCTCCTGCTTGTCTTGTGCTTCGTGAATCCAACGCTCAAATACCTTTTCTCCAAGTCCTTCCGGACATTCAGCTGCTAAAACGATGGTGCCTCCGTCTTTGAGCGCGTGTTTCGCATTATCGAGCGCTTTTTGTGCTTGAAAGAGGTTTATATCCTTCGGTGAGCCTCCTGCTGATGCAAGAACAACGTCTGCGAGCTCTGTTATTGGTACTATGTACATAGAATCGACAACTTTTACCCCTTCGCGGTGCGCTCGAATCGGATCACCTGCGACAGCTTTAACGATTTGTTTTTGTGCGTTAAGCACCACATTCACGATAAAATCGCATCCAATTAGTTGGCCTGCGTCTTCGAGATCCTCTCTCACAGGACTGTCCAGCCTTCCGGCTTCAGCGTTTGGCTGAAGCATCAGTTTGTGATTTGATTCAATCGTCTCGCGCGCACAAACGCCTGGTAGCAATGACTTATATCCACCGCTGTATCCAGCAAAATAATGGAGCTCAACCGTGCCGAGGCAAACTCGCACGTCAGAGCTGAGTACTACTTCGTTTGCATAAACTCGTGTCCCTCTTGACGTTGTGCTGACAAAAATGCACTTATTGTCGTCGTGGTTGATGCACCGGTAGTGATTAAAAACATCATCACCTACGAGTTCTTTCATCTCTGCCTTTGAAAGAGGTCGGTGAATTCCGAGTGCAAATAACATCGTTATCTGGCTGTCAGGAATCTCTGCTTTTCGCAATTCGTTTAGAACGTGCGGTAGCAGCTTTTTAGTCGGGGTCGGTCTGGTGACGTCGCTCACAATGACGACTACGTGCAAATCCTTTTTTGGGCCTTTCCGTTGTGATGCGATTTCGTAGAGCGTGGGAGTTCCTATTGGATCATTCAAAGCACGAACGATTTCGCTTTCCTCATCCAATACTTCGATTTCGAGTGGTTCTATCACCTGAATTAGGTTATTCGTGTCGAGAGTAACTGAGGTTTTACCTTTTCCATATTTGAGGGTGACTTGCGATTTTCCCATCGAGGACTCTTTCGTCTTTTTTAGTATATCAATATTCAATGGGTAAGAGGCGGACCAGTGAATGGTGCGGAACTAGGTTCATATAGAATTGTTGCCATAATAAGAATCTGGGATACGTTATATTCCGTTACAAACAAGTGGAGGGGCCTAAAGTTGTATAGATCATATGCCGAGATGCCAAAAATCGAGCTCCCAGGCGATATAGACGTCAAGATTAGCGACAGCACATTAAGAGACGGGTCACAAATGCCCGGAATCGTGCTTAAGAAAGCGCAAAAGCTTAGGATATTTGAGTTATTGCACGAAATGGGTATAGAAAAGCTGGAGTGCTTCCTCTTCAACGAGCGTGATCGCGTGTTGGCCCGAGAAATGCTAGACTGTGGTTATGAACAACCTGAGATTACCGGGTGGGCGCGCGCAAACGCGGACGACATTGACATGAGCATCAGTATGGAGGGCATAAATGAGGTGGGCATTCTCATGTCTATATCGGATACGCATATTTTTGACAAACTTGGCTTCGTAGATCGAGAACAGGCGCGCGACAAGTATACTGAAGCCCTTCAATATGCAGTGGATCATGGCTTGAAGGTTCGATGCCATCTTGAAGATATTACACGAGCAGATATCCCAAATTTCGTTATCCCCTTGGTGAAGGATTTACTAAGCATTGCCCCTGATGCGATTTTCAGGATCTGTGATACGCTAAATTACGGCTTGCCGTTCGAAGACACCCCGTTGCCGTTCAGTATTCCCAAGATCGTGCGTAACTTTAAAGAGATCGGTGCGGCGAATCTCGAAATGCACGTTCACGATGATTTCGGGCTCGGCGTGGCCAACACCTTGGCTGGATACTGGCACGGAGCGAATTGGTCAAGCTTGACCTTCATGGGTGTGGGAGAGCGGGCAGGAAATACCGAGCTTGAAAAGATTTTAACTTTTCTTTTTTGCCGAGTTAAGGGGTTTGAAAAGTACAACCCCCGACCAGTTACAGAGCTTACACGCTATTTAGAACATGAGCTTGCGTTTAGACTGCCAAGGAATAAGGCCATCGTCGGTGAAAATATTTTCGCCCACGAGAGTGGCATACATACCGACGGCGTCTTGAAGAACCCTTTTACGTACGAGCCATTTCCTCCTGAGGTTGTGGGTGCAAAACGAGTTCTGCTTGTTGGAGACTCTTCTGGAAGGGAAGTGGTCCGCCACAAGATGCAGCAAGTTTTGAACGAGCTTTTGGGCGTGGAAGTAAGCTTAAGGAAAAACGACCGCCGGATCAAGATGATCTGCAACGACATACATAAGCTCTATGACGAAGAGGCTCGCAATTCAAGCGTTTCAGACGATGAGTTGAAGGAATACGCCATCAAGTACTTCCTGACGAGCGAGGAAGTGTTCCCGCCTTGGATTGTTCACACGCGTTATGAATAATTAGCTCGCGGAGGCAGGAATGACGAAGGAATGTCGCTTTCGCCGGCGCGATAACGTCTCGCTCGGCGGTGGAAACCTCGAGTACCACTCGTGTTCTCTTGCCGGCGAGGGCATCATGGTTCACCAAGCACAGTGCGAAGAGTGCGGGATTGAGGAGCTACTAAGGAGTTTTGACTGTCGTCACATGCGACCCGAGAAGCGATTCGCGAGCGGAGGACTGTCCAAGGAGTGTGTGAGCTGCGCCGCGAAAGGTAACGTATTAGATAAAAGACGCAGCGCATGCGTAATGTGTCTAGAGAAAGAGTAGCTACGTTTTCTGCCTGCAATTATCCCCTTTTCAGGTAGCTTTCGACCTTGTCGATAATACAGTCAACTACTTGGCTTGTACGAAGGCCGCCTCCAAGGTCGTACGTTGTCTTGCCTTCGGCAATTACCTCTTGTAGGGCTTCGAAGATCATAGTTGACTCATGCGAGCTGCCTAAGTAATCGAGCATCCAAGCTCCAGCGAGCACAGAGGCGGTTGGATTTACTTTATCAAGGTTCCGGTACTTTGGAGCAGATCCGTGAGCGGGTTCAAACATCGCATAATTGTCGCCAAAATTGGCCGAATAGATCATGCCAATACTACCTACTAACGCCGCACATTCTTCGCTAATTATATCCATAAAGAGGTTGGTCGAAAGCAATATCGATTTATTGAATATTTGTGGGTTTTTCACGAGTTGTTGTGCTACATTATCTACGTGATACTCCCACAGGTCGATGCTCGGATAGTCTTTCTTTGCCTCTCGAACAGCTTGGAGAAAAGCGCCGTCAGTCTGTTTCAGTATGTTGCTTTTGTGGATCGCGACAACGGTTTTCCACGTTCGCTTTTTTGTCTCTTTAAAAGCAAATTTGGCGATTTTTCGGCTCGCCGATTTCGTGATTTTCCGCAGCGCGACAAACATATCGGCCGAGAGTTGCATTTCAATCCCTGCGTACATACCTTCAGTCGCTTCACGTATACACACAAAGTCAACGTCCCCAAGAGGACTGGGAGTGTTGGCAAACGTTTTTATTGGACGAACGTTTGCGTAGAGATCCATCTCTTGTCTAATAGTGACTGCTACACTGCGCGGGGAGCCCGGGCCTCCTGGAGTTGTGGTCGGCCCTTTGAAACACGCTTGAGTTGAATTAATCACGTCTCGAGTCTCATCGGGAATCAATGAGTCCCCTGTGTGAGATTCGTACCAGTCGCTTCCGGCTTGACACAGGATCATGTTTACTGGCGCCCCTGTAGCAGTCACAACACGCATCGTTGCCTTAACTAGCTCAGGTCCGACCCCATCTCCCATAATTACAGCTACATCTTGCATTAACTCACCTAATGGCGTTTGTCGTTAAAAAGGTCGTCGAGCTGATCAGTCCGTATATCCCCCACAGGCGTCTAAGTATGGCATTAGTCCGCCTTTCTCGAGCAATTCTTGCATAAACGTTGGAATCGGCTTGAAATGGAGTTCTATTTGTCGATCTTCGTTGCGAATCACTCCCGCATCAAAATTCACTTCTAGGTCTTCTCCTCGGGCCATCTCTTTCGAGATGCCTGCACATTCTACAAGAGGAAGACCAATGTTGAAGCTATTTCGGTAGAATATCCGCGCGAAGGATTCTGCGATGATGCACGAGATACCGCAAGCCTTGAGAACCTGTGGCGCCTGTTCTCTTGACGAACCGCACCCAAAGTTTGCCGCTGCAACGAGAATAGGATTTCTTAAACCTTGGCAATCCTCATAAAAGTGCGAATCGATTGATTCAAAAGTATGTTTAGCAAGCTTGTTCAAATCGAGTTCATCATACTTGTATTTCCCTGAAATAATTTCGTCCGTGTTAGTATCGCTAGGGAATACTCTGACAACCTCTCCTTTAATGTTCATAGCTCCACCCTTTTTTCTGTGTTCTAGCTATCACGATTTCGTGGATCTGTGATCCTTCCCTCTATGGCGCTTGCTGCTGCCGTCGATGGACTCGAGAGGTAAATAAATGACTTGTCGTTGCCCATCCGGCCTTTAAAGTTTCTATTTTGAGTAGAAAGAGCGACTTCATCGTCTCCTAAAGCAACTGTCCTCCCGATGCAAAAACCACACCCTGGCGGGCCAATAGAGGCACCTGCCTTTAGGAATGTTTCTACGATGCCTTCTTTTAGCGCATCGAGAAGGACTCCGCGGCTTGCTGGATACACCACTAGTCGAGCTCTGCTTCGATGGCCTTTCAAAATGCGTGCCGCGAGTCGAAGATCTTCAATTCGCCCGTTCGTGCACGACCCAATGCATACTTGATCAAGCTCTGTACCTTCAAGCTCTGTAACTGGCACGACGTTATCGACCCTGTGAGGTTTAGCAATCAGAGGAACGGCGGTATCGGCGCTTATATGAACCTGTTTGGCATACACAGCGCCCTCATCAGGGTACAACGCTTTGAAATCATTACTTCGGCCATAGCGCGTTAAATACGCTTTTACTTTTTCATCTGCAGCGCAGAGACCGACTTTAGCACCGGCTTCGATGGCCATGTTGCAGAGCGTAGCGCGCGATTCAACACTCATTGCCTCGACCGTTTCGCCGCAGAATTCGAGCGCTTTGTATGTAGCTCCATCTGCCGTAATTTGCGACACAAGCTCTAAAAATACGTCTTTTGAATGAACGTGTTGAGGAAGTTCTCCGGAGACCTCCACTCTTATAGTCTCTGGAACCTTCAACCACGTTTTTCCGTGTGCCATAACGGCGGCCACGTCAGTCGACCCCATACCGGTGGCAAAAGCACCAAGTGCTCCGTGGGTGCACGTGTGGCTATCGCCTCCAACTATTACTTTGTAGGGCGATGCATACCTCTCGAGAACAATTTGATGGCAGATCCCGTCTCCGTTTTCATAGAAATCCATGCCGTAACGGCGGGCAAACTGCCGCATAAACGCTTGAACGTTTGACACTTTTTCAGAAGGTGAGGGCGATGCATGATCACAGAAAGCCACCACCTTCTTTGGATGCTTGACTATATGGTCGCCAAGTTGCTGAATCGCGAGTGGCAGCGTGCCGTCGTGAGCGAAAACTAAATCGACCGGCACGGCAACTATCTCCCCACTTTCAACATCCACCCCACTTCGGTTTGATAGTATTCTCTCAGAAATTGTTTTCAATGACTCTCCCTCAGAAAATTAACCCACGTATCACAAAATAGGAGCTTTGTCGCTTAAAATCATCGCGTAGCGACTATTATTCTCAATATAAATACGCTTAGTTAGCGTTTATCTCTTCCGGTGAGCGCTTCTCGATCGCCTCCATTCACGAGCGCCGCCGCTTGGCTCGCCTCGATCGTAATACGTACACTAGAATCACGACTGCTAAGACGAGCAAAACCGCAACCACAATGCTGTAGTAGGAAGCGGTAATATTGTGCCAGTTAGCACCTAGATAGAACCCCGCAAAAGCCAATGCAGCGTTCCACGGCAATGAGCCTAAAAAAGTGTAGGTAGAGAATTTCTTTAGATCCATTCTACAGATTCCCGCTGGTATAGATACGTAAGCCCGTACTCCCGGAATCATTCTGCTTAAAAAAACGAAAATCTCTCCATATTTTTTAAACCATTCATTTGCGAGGCGCAGTTCACGTTCAGTAATTCCCACATACTTTCCGTAGCGTTCAAAAAAATAATTACCGCCAAAAAAGGCAATGAAATACGTAATGAGCGACCCAACGAGACACGCGAAAGTGCCAACAATAACCACTATCCAAAAGTCAAAGCGCCCTAAATAGGCTAGATAGCCCGCGTAGGGCAATATTATCTCGCTAGGCAGCGGAATACCAATGCTCTCTATCACCATTCCTATGAAAATGCCAGCATACCCGTATGCGTCAATCACACCGAGGATAAAATTTGAAACCTGTAGTAGCCAAGTGTACAGCTGATCGAGGAAGGATTGCGCAATCAATGATTGTATTAGGTACAGGTTATGCATGTATCCTCGAGTACTTGTGCTTTTGAAAGCTCATCTCCAAAAAACTCTCTGACTTGCTTTCTTTTTTTTTGCAGCATAAAAATACATTAGTTGGGGAAAAAATTGAGCCCACTTTGATTTGGCCCGCGTCGATGAATAACTAATCGTTTTCACCTGCGCAACGCTAGAGGAGTAAAAGAGCTTTTCGATTTCATTTCGTTCTTCTCTGTTACCTGTGGTAGACGATAGAGAGCAAGAAACGCGCAATACAAAAAAGCGAGAGATGCCTTTGAACAGAGTTTGTTCATACGGCGTAAAAATGTCACAAACGGTGCGCCCGCTTGAGGAAGTAAAGCGCAATAGGGATGCCGAGAACTGCCCCTATACTTTGCGATATCGTCGTCGAAAACGCAGCCCCCAGGGCACCTATAGTTGGGATCAGGATCCAATTCAAACCAATATTTACCCCTGTAAGATAGGTCGCGTTTAGCACGTGCACCTTTTGAAGGTTAGTTGCATCCAGCAGCAGAGACGTGGGGATGGTGACCAAATTCACAGCAAATCCTATGATAAGGATGTTGATGAAAACGATAGAATCAGCGAAGTTGGGACCGAAGGCGAAAACCATCACCTGGCCCCCGAACGCATATGTTACTCCAACTGCGACGAGCCCGGCTACGGCAAAGTAGCCAAAGTACTTAGACAACTCTTTTCTGGAAATCTTTCTATCATGCGCTGCTTTTGAGATTATGGGAAAAAATGCCCCTGTCAGTGCAATGACTGCCATATCGCCTATGCCGACATAGTTTACTGCAGGTGTGTAAAGTCCGACCTGTGTCATGGCGGAATTCGACAAAAGTGATATCATGATGGTGTCTATTCGTTGCCATATGAACCCAAGCATTCCTGCAAGACCGAACCACACGGCCGGCGTCAGTATTGCACGGTCGAATATTGGCCTGAAGTTCAGCTTATAGTCGTCAATTCGCCGGCTGAGTATGAAATTCAATATCAGGCTGGCAAAAGCGGCGATAATGATCGCAAGTATGACACCAGGCACGCTAAGTCCTGCAATCAGAAAGACGAACGCCAACGTGGCAAAAGTGATTCGCTCGGCAATCTGAATGATCGAGATATATTTCATGTCCTGGTAAATGTTGAATACCGCGCTGAACATGCTCCCGACGCCGCCCATTACGAGCGTGACCGACATTAAGACGATCAGCACTTTGACATCGAGTGGATACGGCGTGAGGAGAGCGAATACGATTACGACAAACATCGTCGCAAGGGACATGAGAAGCTTAAGGCCCATCGAGCTGAAAATGAGCTTATGTGTATCTTCGGGCTTTTTAGCCCCTTCACGAATTATGACCGTGTTGATTCCGAAATCAGTAAAAATGCCGAACAAAGAGACGAACGAGATCACCGTGATATAGGATCCAAACTCTATGATCGGGAGTGTGCGAGCGATGTAGATGGTGATAACAAACGAAATTACGGCCGAGATCGCATTTCCACTAAACAAAAGTCCTGTATTTTTGATACCACGTACTAGTGATTCACGTCTTAGCTTGCCTCTATTCTCGCCATTGGTTTGTGTCATCTTATCGGTGCTCACGTCCTTTAGCGGATTGAAAAAAGTAAGCAAAGATACGCGGGCGCGGCCGGCATAAATCAGCTAACGTCTGCGATGCTTCCATAAATCCCCTCAAGTCGGTCGACAACAGCACTCCACGTGAACTCGTTGATGACTTTAGCCCTCCCTCGGACACTTTTTTCACGTTCTAGTTCTTCATTGTCGAGAATATCAACGATATTTCCAGCAAGAGCTCGGATATCTCCGTACTTAAATATTCTGCCGATATCGCCGACGACGTTAGGAATCCCTCCGACGTCTGAAGCTACGATCGGGGTTCCACAAGCCATAGCTTCGAGCAGAACAATGCCGAAAGCCTCCCACTCACTTGGCAGAACGAAAACGCTGGCAGCAGCATATCCTGACTTAAAGAGCTCAAAACTCTCTATGTGGCCCGTGAACACGAAATAGTCGTCTAAATTATTCGCCCATATCTTCTTTTTAAGCCTTTTCAGGACCCCCCAGTCTTCGCCGACTATAACGAATTTTGTATTCGGGTGCTTTTCAACGACCTCATAAGAAGCATCGATGAGATGTTCCAGTCCCTTGTTGTCTGCTAATCTTCCAGTATAAAGGACGATCTTTTCATCATTACCTATCCTATATCTACTTCGGAAAGGCCTGCCGTCTGGAATTGGGGTCCAGTCTTCTATATCTAGTCCATTTGGAACGGTCACGCACTTTCCTAAAGGCGCGAATCTTTCAATGAATTGCCTTTCACTATCTGTTACAGCTAGTATTGCATCTACCATTTTGTAAACTCGCCGGGAAATAAAAAGATCATCGACTCCCATTAGAAATCGTGAGACTGCTGATTCCCGATTAGAAGGTGGATGAAAGTGAGGTGTAACAACGAGTGGCATTTGGTATCGCCCGCTTCGACGTCCTCGCTTCAGTTTTGCAGCTGCGCAAGCGAAAATTTGGTAGTACCTGTGCGAATGGGCGTGGACTACATCAGCATCGGTCTCGAAAATTCTTTTGATCAAGCCTGGGATTGTAGGGTAAGACGCATACGGGGCGGGGAATCTTTTCACGGGCAGACGCAGTACTCTTACACCGTTAACGTAACTGTCTGGAGCGTAGTCCTGAAAGCATTGCCACGGTACTTGTGTTTTGAGATTTGTCGTATAGACGGTGACGTCGTGACCACGTTGCACTAACCGCTCTGAAATCTTTTGTATATGTGTTTCCACGCCGCCGGGAGCGAGATATCTGATGCACACTTGCGCTATTTTCAATTTTGTCACCAAATTTCACTACTACTAGGATCAAGCGATTTTTGTGCTAACAGTCACAACGCTGCGCTGTATTTATTAGTAATATGACAGACAGATTATCCTTACAACGAGTTTATCATAATTATCTAGGCAAAGTGGCGCAAACCCCCGGCAGTACGACCGTAACAAACACAAATTTCTTGCGAAAGGTACAAGTATCAGCAACTAATTGCAGCACTGCAAACTCCAATATCTAGAAGCGATTATGGTTCGAGATTGTAACGATATTATTGGCTTATGAAACTAACTGTTATAGCACCGTTTCCCGAACTCAAAGATGGGATACCGAGAGTTGCTGAGGAACTGCTTAAAAGAATAACAGGTTCAAATCAAATAGACTCTGTTTCGGTAGTAGCTCGCCGAGGCATGGATTTTATCAGCCCATCTCTTTTAGCGAATCAAAAAATCTCGCTTTTTACTACAGCACGTTTCCTGACGCCTCAGACTATGGTGAAACTTATCAAGCTGTACAAGGAAAGTGATGTGGTCCTATTTTTAGCTCCGCCATGGGATGTGCTTGATCCACTAGAGGCCCTGTATTTTTTTCTTCTTCTCATTAAATACGGTTTTTTGCCGCGGTCAAAATGGATTCAAGTGGTACACGATTTTATCCCATATATTTTTGTAGAGGACGGAACCCAAGGCAGGCGGACGATCAAACTCCTTAACACCTTTCAAAAGCACTTCAGCAATGTCCCAGAACGTTACATCGCGGTCTCGCAATCGACGAAGAAGGACGCGATACGTTTCTGGGGTTTACAAGCGGACCGAGTAGCAGTTATTTACAACGGCCCTTTCGTCGTTCCAAAAACTCCCAGAGAAGATTTTGGAAGCAAGAAGATCTTGATCGTGTCAGATATCTCTCCGCGGAAAAACCATGTCCGACTGATACAAGCGTTTGAACGCGCCCAAGAACTATCTAAAAGCCGTTTGGAGTTGGTCGTAGCTGGCCAAACGAGAACGGCAATTCCTGAACTTGAGTATATGCTCCGAGACGTTTCTAAGCGACGCGAAAATGTTAAAATCACTATGATGGGCTATGTGCCCGACTCTGAGATTTTGTCACTCTACGCCAAAGCAGATGTCTTTGTTTTCCCCTCGCTCTACGAAGGGTTTGGTCTCCCTGTACTCGAAGCAATGGCGTGCGGGTGTCCCGTAATAACCTCGAACGTCTCCTCATTGCCCGAAGTGGTTGGAGATGCGGCCATTCTCGTTGATCCCTATGACGTTGAAGC
>Ga0208851_1000095_pt1 | contig 36926 bp, 42 predicted proteins | sample NGESurshal092012_FD_184481 | JGI IMG/M metagenome (GOLD analysis project Ga0208851, IMG submission 184481) | Arctic peat soil microbial communities from Barrow, Alaska - NGEE Surface sample 415-2 shallow-092012 (SPAdes) | ecosystem: Environmental > Terrestrial > Soil > Wetlands > Peat ... | reverse complement strand
ACCGCGTCGCCGACGTCGTCGTGGTCGGGGCCGGCGTCGTCGGCGTGCCCGGTGTCGGCGCGGGCGTCGTGGGGGTGCCCGTCGTCGGCGTCGTCTTCTTGCGCGCCACGCACCGCTTCCCGTGCCTGACCTTCGTCTTCGGGCACACGCAGCGCCCGTGCTTGCGCACGAAGCCCTTCGCGCACCGCTTGACGGTCGGCGGTGCAGCACCGGCGCCCGCAGGGAGCGAGCAGACCACCGCGACGAGCAGGGCCGCCGCGACAGTCGCGGCCCACGATCTGCGCTTTCTCGGAGCGACCATCGGCGAAACCGTACAGCGCGACACGCCCGGCGCCAACGGATGATCTGCCGTGACGCGGCAGCCGCGCCACGGCGTATGGCCACCCCACCCGAGGAGGAGCCCACGCAGGTGGCCGTGAAAGGCGCTCTCGAGTACCGGATCCTCGGCCCGCTCGAGGTCACGGTGGACGGAGCCCCAGCGCCGCTCGGCGCGCCGCGCCAGGCTCGCCCCGGCGCTCAGCGCGTCTACCGCACGCCGATGAGGTCCACCACGAAGACGAGCGTCTCGTCCGGCCCGATCACGCCGCCCGCGCCGCGCTTGCCGTAGGCGAGCATCGGCGGAATCGTGATGCGCCGGCGGCCACCGACCTTCATCCCGGCGACGCCCTGATCCCAGCCGGCGATGACCTGGCCCTTGCCGAGCCCGAACTTGAACGTGTCGCCGCGATCCCACGAGGCGTCGAACTGGTTGCCGGTGGCCCACGAGACCCCGACGTAATGGACCTCGACCGTGCTGCCCGCGAGCGCCTCCTCGCCCTCGCCGACGACGAGGTCCTCCAGTTCCAGCTGGTAGGACGGATCCTCGCCGACGGGGACGTCGACCTGCGGCTTCTCGATGCTCATTCCCGGATCGTAGAACGGCGCAGAGCCGCGGCGCTCAGCGGACGGCGTCGAGCGTCGCGTTGACGAGCGCGTCGGCCTCGGCGTTCTGCTCGCGGCGCACGGTCCGCACGACCCAGCGCTCGAACCCGCCGAGCGCCTCGAGGGCCTCGGCGTGCAGCGGCTTCATGTCGGCGTGCTTGACCTTGTACTGGCCGTTGACCTGCTTGGCGATGAGCTCGGAGTCGTTGACGATCTCGACCTCGGTCGCCCCCAGCGCGCGGGCACGCCGGGCGCCGAGGATCAGCGCGCGGTACTCGGCGACGTTGTTCGTGGCGATGCCGAGCAGCTCGCCCTCGCGCTCGACGACCTGGCCCTCGGGCGTCGCGAGGACGGCGCCTGCGGCCGCCGGCCCCGGGTTCCCTCGCGAGCCGCCGTCGACGTGGACGACGAGCTTCACGCCGCGCTGGGCGAGTCGCCGAGCAACGGCGGGTGATCGCCCATCGCGCGGCGCCGGCGGCGCGCGCGGAACTCGGACTCGTCGGCGACGGGTGGGCCGCCGGGCTTCGTCCCCGCGCGGCGGCGATCGATGATGACCGTCACCTCCGGGTCATCGGCGTAGTACGCGACGAGCTTGTCGTAGAGCTCGTCGGCCAGCTCCTCTGGGACGACGCTGTAGATCACAGACCGGAAATCTACTCGCTGGACCGTCGGACCCGCGAATCTCGCCGTTCAGGCCGGCTGGACGGCGCCGTGCAGGGCGCCGTGCTCGTCGGCGATCGCGTTCGGCGTGCGATCGTCCGCCTCGAGCTCGTCGAGCTCGTAGCCCTGGCCGGTGGAGCGCACACCCGCGGCCTCGTCCGCCAGGTCGACCTCGAAGCGGTACCAGGAGATCTCCCACGCGACAACGATCGTCACGATGCTGCCCTCGGTCGGCGAGGGGCGCACGCTGACCAGCGGCGCGCCGAGCGTCCGCGCGACGCCGGCGATCGTGCGGCAGTGCTGGCTGGTGTTGAAGAGCTCGATCGCGCGGACGACCTTCATGTCCGCGTTGGTCGGGATCGCGTGGACGAAGCGGTCCTCGCGGTACATCGTGGGCTCCTCCGCCAGACCGCTGTGCGGCGGGACGTGCTCGGGCTCCGGCTCGGGGTCCGCGTACTCGTACTCCTCGTCGAGCGATCCGAGCAGGCCCTCGGCCTCCTCGGGGACGAGCAGCTCCGCGTCGCCCTCACGCCGGCGGCGCAGGCGCTCGATGAACGAGACGCCGCCCCCGCCTGGGCGCCAGCCCGCCCGCACGCGGCCGGGCGCGGCGTCCGCGCCCTCGCGGATCCAGCCCTCGTGGACGGCGCGCGGCGTGCACAGCTCGCACACCAGGCGCCGCTCGCCGGCGTGCAGGAAGATGTCCGGATGCTCGCCGCGCAGCAGCGTGCGGCCGCAGACGGCGCACTGCGTGGGCTCCAGCATCGTGTTGATCTGCCGCGGCGTCACGCCAAGCAGGGTAACGCCGCGGCCTGCGAGGGGCGGGTGGGACGTCGTCAGGCGTGCACGGCCTCCTCGTTCGCACTGACGACCTTCTGCGCCAGGTGGGTCGGCACCTCGTCGTAGCGCAGCAGCTCCATGGTGTAGTCGCCGCGGCCGCCCGTGATCGAGCGCAGGTCGGGCGCGTAGGTGAGCATCTCGGCCATCGGCACCTCGGCCTTGACCTCGGTCATGCCGCCGACGGCGTCCATCCCGAGCGGGTGCCCGCGCCGCGAGTTGAGGTCGCCGATCACGTCGCCGACGCAGTCCTCCGGCACGGAGAGCGTCACGAGCATCACGGGCTCCAGCAGCGCCGGGTCGGCCTGGGAGAGCGCGTCGCGCATCGCGATCGAGCCGGCCATCTTGAAGGCCATCTCCGACGAGTCGACCGTGTGGTAGGAGCCGTCGGTGAGCCGCACCCGCACGCCCTTGACCGGGAAGCCGGCGACGGCGCCGTGGGTCATCGCCTCGCGCACGCCCTTCTCCACCGCCGGGATGAAGCTGTTCGGGATCACGCCACCCTTGATCTCGTCGACGAACTCGAACTCCTCGCCACCGGCGAGGGGCTCGATCGCGATGTGACAGTCGCCGAACTGGCCCCGCCCGCCGCTCTGCTTCTTGTGGCGCCCGTGCGCCTTGGCGGGCCTGCGGATCGTCTCCTGGTAGGGCACCCGCGGCGGCTTCAGCGTCACCTCGGCGCCGAAGCGCGACTTCAGGCGGTCGACGATCACCTCGACATGCACCTGCGAGAGTCCCGCGACGATCTGGTCGCCGGTCTGCGGGTCGCGGTGCAGGTCGATCGTCGGATCCTCCTCCTGCAGGCGGCGCAGCGCCGTGAACACCTTGTCCTCGTCGCCCTTGTTGGTCGCCTCCATCGCGAACGCCATCACGGGCTGGGGCAGGTCGATCGCCGGCATCGCGATCGGCTCGTCGCGATCGGCGAGCCAGTCCCCCGCCCGCGTCTCCTTGAGCTTCCCGACCGCCCCGATGTCGCCGGGGCCGAAGCCGTCGGCGCTCGCCGTCTCCTTGCCCTGGGAGACGAGCAGCTGGCCGATGCGCTCCTTGCCGTGCGCGCGCGTGTTCAGCACGTGGCTGTCGGGGCGCATCACGCCCTGGTAGACGCGGAAGAGGTTGATGCGCCCGGCGAAGGGGTCGGCGCGCGTCTTGAAGACGTAGGCGAACAGCGGCTTGTCCTCGTCGGGCTCGAGCGTGATCTCCGGAAGCTCGAAGGCGCCGTGCTTGACGGGCGAGGGAAGGTCCTCCTCGAGCGCGTCCAGCAGGCGGTTGGTGCCGAGGTTCTTCGTCGCCACGCCGCAGACCACGGGGAAGATGCCACCGTGGTTCGTGCCGTCCTTCAGCGCGGTGACGATCTCCTCGTGGGAGATCTCGTCGCCCTCGAGGTAGCGCTCCATCAGCGCGTCGGAAATCTCGGCGACCTCGTCCATCAGGATCTCGCGGTACTCGGTGGCCTGCGCGAGCAGCTCGTCGGGGATCGGGATCTCGCGGCAGTTGTCGCGCGCGGCGCCGACGTACTCGTAGGCCTTCATGTCGATCAGGTCGATGATGCCGCGCACGTCCTGCTCGCTGCCGATCGGGATCTCGGTGGCGACGACGTGCCGCCCGAAGGCGGCCTTGAGCTGCTCGAGCGTGCGGAAGAAGTCGGCGCGCTCGCGGTCGAGCATGTTGACGAACAGCATGCGCGCGAGGTCGAGCTCCTGCGCACGCGCCCAGAGGCGCGAGGTGGAGACCTCGACGCCCATCACCGCGTTGACGACGAAGACGGCGGACTCGCAGACGCGCAGCGCGCCGAGGGCGTCGGCGACGAAGCTCGGCTCGCCGGGCGTGTCGATCAGGTTGATCTTGCGCCCGTCCCACTCGAACGAGCTGAGGTGGGCGCTGATCGACATCTGGCGCGCCTGCTCGTCCTGGTCGTCGTCGGAGACCGTCGTGCCGTCGACGACGGAGCCCAGGCGGTTCGTCACGCCGGCCTGGAAGAGCAGGGCCTCGTGCAGCGAGGTCTTGCCACTCCCGCGGTGGCCGACAAGGGCGACATTGCGGATGCGGTCCGCCTTGTGCATGCCTTCATTCCTCTCCTCGAACTGTGCCGTGCGGCGACCTTATCGCCGGCGGAAGGGAGGAACCAGGGGAGAACTACGTGATCAGCGCGACGAACCGCGGATCGTTGCGGACCTGGTCGAGGTCCTGGTCGTTGCGCGCCCACTCGCGGACCTCGTCGCCGCCCAGCTCGACCGCGCGGCTGAGCGCGCCGACCGCCGCATCCGGGTTGCCGGCGAGCGCCTCCATGCAGGCCAGGTTGTAGGGCAGCCAGCGGTTGTCGGGCAGCGCGGCCATCGCCTCGAGGAAGATCTCGCGCCCGCGGCGCGTGTCCGTCTTGGCGGCACCCAGGCCGCGGAACGCCCATTCCCAGGCGGAGACCTCGTAGGGCCGGTCGGCCCAGCCGCCGATCGCGAGGACTGTCGTGCCGATCTCCCGCGCGTGCGCATGGCGGTGGACGGCGGGGTCGGAGATGAAGACGCAGGTGCCGCTCGGGGCGTCGAGCGTCGCCCCGTCGATCGTGAACGTCGCGTGGCCCGCGACGACGACGTACAGCTCCTCGTGCCCGAGGTCCTTCTCGTCGTGCGGCTCGACGACCTCCTGGCCGACCTCGGAGGAGGTGTAGGCGTTGACGCCGAAGGCCCGGACCCCGAGCTCGTGGCGCAGCGGACGCCAGGTCAGCGTGCCGAGCCCGTCGAGCGCCTCCACCTCGTCGATCTTGACGGCCTTCCAGCGCGGCGCGGACATCTGGGCCACTACTCGGCGGTGAGGCGCCCACGCAGGCGCAGGACCGCCTTGGTGTGCAGCTGGGAGACGCGTGACTCGGTCACGCCGAGGACCTCGCCGATCTCGCGCAGGGTCAGGTTCTCGTAGTAGTAGAGGGCGATCACGAGCTTCTCGCGCTCGGGCAGCCGCGAGATCGCATCGGCGACGCGGTCGCGCAGGTCGGTCTGGTCCATCACCGCTGACGGGTCGGGCGCGTGCTCGTCCTGCAGCGTGTCCAGCAGCGAGACCTGGTCCCCGCTCGCGTCGCCGACCGACCACAGCTCGTCGAGCGCGGCGATCGAGGAGTTGGAGATCTGCAGCAGAGCGTCCTGGAAATCGCCGACCTCCATGCCGAGCTCGCGCGACATCTCCTCGTCGGTCGGCGCGCGCTGGAGCTTGTGCTCGAGCTTCTGGTTGGCGCGCTCGATCTCGCGGGCGCGGGCGCGCACCGAGCGCGGCACCCAGTCCTGCGAGCGCAGCTCGTCGATGATCGCGCCCTTGATGCGGGTGATCGCGTACGTCTCGAACTTGATCTCGCGCTCGAGCTCGAAACGCTCGATCGCGTTGATCAGGCCGATCAGCCCGTAGGAGATGAGGTCGCCCTCCTCCACGTGCGACGGGAGGCCCGAAGCCATGCGCCCGGCGACGTACTTCACGAGCGGCGCGTAGGCCACCACGAGGCGCTCACGGGCCTGCTCGTCGCCGGTGCCCTTGTACCGGCGCCACATGTCGCGCAGCTCGATCGCCTTGACGTTCGTCTCCATCGGTGATGACAGCCTATGCGCGCGGGTGGCTCTGACGGTATGCGGTGCGCAGACGCGCCGACTCTACCCGAGTGTAGATCTGGGTCGTCGAGATGCTGCTGTGCCCGAGAAGCTCCTGGATCGCGCGCAGATCCGCGCCTCCGTCGAGCAGGTGCGTGGCGAAGGAATGGCGCAGGGCGTGCGGCGAGATCCCGCCCTGGATCGCGGCCGCCCGACCCCAGACTCGCAGCCGCCGGCGCACGTCGGAGGTCTGCAGGCGCCGCCCGGACTTGGAGAGGAACAGCGCCGCCTCGCCGGCCCCGGCGTCGAGCGCAGGCCTGGCGCGCTCGAGGTAGCGCGCGACGGCCTGCAGCGCATGCTCCCCGGCCGGGACGATGCGCGTCTTGCCGCCCTTGCCCTCGACGCGGACCTCCTCGGCATCGAAGACGACCGCGCCCACGTCGAGGTTGACGACCTCCTCGGCGCGCAGTCCGCAGGCGTAGGTCAGCTCGAACATCGCACGGTCGCGCAGCTCGAGCGCCGTCGTGGCGGGGATGCGGTCGAGCAGCGCGACGAGCTCGTCGGGGCGCAGCACGCGCGGCAGGTGCGAGCCCTGCTTGGGCGTCGCCACGAGCTCGGCCGGGTTCTGGGCCACGATCCCGTGCTCGCGCAGCGTGCGAAAGCCGGCGCGCAGCGCGGCGAGCTTGCGCGCGACGGTGCTCGGGGCGCAGCGCCGCTCGGAGAGCAGCGCTGCGTAACGGCGCAGCTCGCGCGGGCCGATCGTCGTCGGCCCGAAGCCGGCGTCGGTCGCCCAGAGCGCGAACTGGTCGAGGTCGGTGCCGTAGGCGCGACGCGTCTTCTCCGCCGCGCCGCGGCGGCGCAGGTCGGCGTCCAGCAGCGCGAGCGCCTCGCGCCAGGCTGGGCTGAGCGGCGCATGCGTATCCTCGGCCGCGATGGCGCTGTTCTTCATCGACACGGCCACAGGTCAGGTTGCGACGCGGCGGCAGCTGGTCGAGGCCGGGGCCTGCACGCCCGACGGCGACCCGCCCGCGCCGTGGCTGCGCATCCGGGGAACGGACGACGCGACGACGCTGTGGTACGCGGTGCTGCGCAGGCGTGAGCGGGGCGTCTTCATCGGCTCACTGGTCTTTCGCCACAGTGACCACCATGCCCTGCTTCTGGAGCGGGGCTGGGAGGAGGTCGGCGTGGAGGAGATCGGGCCGGGCGCCGCTCAGGCGATGTAGACAGGCGTGCCGACCGCGACGCGGTCGTACAGGTCGATCACGTCCGGGATGCGCATGCGCACGCAGCCGTGCGAGGCCGCGCTGCCCAGCGAGCCGTACTCGCTCGGGTCCACCCCGTGGATGCCGGCGCCGCCATCGATCCCCATCCAGCGCGCCTTGATCGGATCCGCGGGACCGGGCGGGATGACCTGCCCGGCGAGCTTGCCGGCCCAGGCGCTGTTGGGAACGTGCCAGGACGGGTTGACCTGCTTGTCCTGGATGTCGTAAAGGCCTGCGGGCGTCTCGAGCCCCTGGCGCCCGACGGCGATCTTGTAGGTCTTGACGGGCCGCAGGTCCTTGTAGAGCTGCAGCTGGAAGGCGGCGCGGTTGACGATGATCACGGTCCGATACTTCTTGGCGAGCATCGCCGTCGTGACCTTCGGCTGCACCTTGTCCATGTGCACCGTGAAGGTGCGGTCCGCTGTCGGCGAGAGGATCGCCGAGCGGATCCGGCGGTGCAGCGCGCCGGCCGGGACGAGCAGGCCGGCCGCGGACGGGATCGGAGCCACGCCGGTGCCCGAGAAGGAGACGCTGGCGTCGCGCGGCTTGCGTTCGATCGTGTTGCGAACGCGGTCCAGGAGCCGCACGACCGCGTGGTCGTTGTAGGTCATCCGCGGCTGCAGGTCGACGTTGAGGTCCGACCCGGTCAGGCTGCGCACCGTGCGGCCCAGGAAGTTGCCCTCGCGACTGCGGTCGACGGCGATCCCGACGCTGCCGGCGACGTCGGCGGAGATCTGGGCCTCGCGTGCGCTCAGGTGCCAGCTGCGCGCGGCGCGCCGCAGGACGATCGGCCGGCGCAGCGGGTCGAGCAGCTCGCGCGTGAGCTTGTCGCTGGCCTGCCGGCGCGTGAGCCCGCCGACGCTGATCCCGCCGACCTTCACGCCCTGTGCGATCGTGTCCTTGTGCCCGTTGTCGTAGACGTAGGCGGCGACGATCAGCACCCCCGCGACCAGGAGCGCGAAACCGGCGGCGATGGCGTAGGAGCGGCGCACGTGAAGATCCTCGGGTGACCAGGCCGGGCGGTCCAGGATAGGACACCGGCCCTACGCGCGCCACAGCTGCAAGCGCGTTGTCGTCAGGCCCGGGGTTCGGCCTGCGCGGCCGCGTTCCTACCCGCGGCCGGCGATCAGCGCGTCGATCGCGGCGAGCACGCGCGGGCGCGCGGCATTGCCGGCCTCATGGGCGCGCAACACCTGCAGACTTGCCGGATCGAGCGCATCGAGGACGGCGACGACCTCCTCGGCCTCGAGCGCGTCGAACCCGCCCGCCGGGCCCGATCGCGGGGCGCCCGCGTCAGGACCCGGTGCCTCGAGCGCCCCGCGCGCAGCGGGGCTGCGGCGCAGGAACTCCTCGACCTCGCGCTCGTAGCGGTAGGGCTCCCCCATCCGGCTGCGCAGCGGGCGCAGCCGCTGGTGCTCGCGGAGCTTCAGCACGGTCTCGCGCGTCGTGTAGCGCAGGCGCAGCCCGGTCGTCTTCAGGGCGCGGTTGTCGAGGGCGCGCCCGAAGCGCAGCTGGCGGAGCATCTCCGGCGGGATCCGGATCCCGAGCGGGCGCAGCGCCGCCGCCGACAGCCCCGTTCCCCACGGTGCCAGGATCGGCACCGGCAGCTTGCCGAGCAGGCCGGCCACCTCGCTCCACGCGAGCACCCCGTCGGCGGCGCAGTTGTAGGTGCCGTGCAGCCCCTGGCGCAGCGCGTGCTCGAGCGCGCCGACGACGTCGTCCTCGTGGACGAACTGGTAGCGCGGGTCGAAGCCGAGGATCGCCGGGATGGCGGGAAGCCCGAGCAGGTCGGTGTGTGAGGTGCGCAGCCCGGGCCCGAGGACGTTCACGAAGCGCAGGACGGCGACCGGCGTCTGCGGGTGGCGCTCGGCGTACTCGGCCACGGCCGCCTCCGCCTCCACGATGTCGCGCTCGAGCGCGGTCCGGGGCCGCGTACCTCGCCCCATGTCCTCGGTGAAGTAGGCGGGGTCGTCCTGGCCCACGCCGTACCAGTGGGCGCTGGACTTGAACACGAGCGCGGGCGGCTCGTCGGTGCTCGAGCACGCGGCGAGCAGCTCCATCGTCCCGATCACGTTGTTCTCGTGCGCCGCGCGCGCGGTGGCCGTCGTGGAGTCGACGACCATGCGCGTGTCGATGACGGCGTCGATGCGTGCGGCGCGCAGGATGCGCCGCAGCAGCTGGTGCTGGGCGCCGACCCGGACGAACTCGGTGCGCTCGAGCTCGACGACGGGGTCCTCGCGGTCGATCCCGACGATGGTCTCGATCTCCGGGTCGGCCTCGAGCGCGCGAGCCAGGGCGCCGCCCCAGTGGGTCGCCGCGCCCGTGATCAGGATCCGCCGCGCGCGCACTGCAGCCTCAGCCGAGCCAGACCGAGTCGCGCTGGGCGAGCATGTCGTCCAGCTCGTCCTGGATCCGCGCGCGGACGTCGTGGGCGATCGTCTGGACCAGCGCCTGGTCCTCCCACGGCTCGTCGCCCAGGTCGGCGGTCGGGATCGGCTCCATGAAGCGGATCGTGAACTTCGCCGGCAGGTAGCCCAGCATTCCCAACGGGCCGAGGTGCGGGAAGGTCGGGGTCAGCGGCACGTAGAGCAGGCCCGTGAGGCGCTGCAGCAGGCTCAGCTGCGCGAAGACCGGCTGGGCCTCCTCTGCACCGACGACCGCGACCGGGACGATCGGCGCGCGCGCCCGCATCGCGGCCTGGACGAAGCCGCCGCGCCCGAAGCGCCGCAGCCGGTAGCGGTCCTTGTAGAGCTTCTCGGTGCCCTTGCGCCCTTCGGGGAAGACGAGCACGAGTTGCTGCTCGTCCCACAGCAGACGGTGCACGTTCGCCGGGTGGGCGGGCACGGCCCCGATCTTCGGGAGCAGCATGCTGAAGCCGGGGTAGCCCTTGAAGAAGTGCTCGACGGTCAGGTGCAGCGGCCGCGGCTGCGGATGCTCCTCCTTGATCGCCTTGGCGATCATCGCGGCGTCGGGCGGCAGGGCGCCCGCGTGGTTGGAGACCAGGAGCGCACCCCCATGCGCTGGGACGTTCTCGATCCCCTCAACGCTGACGCGGAACCACAGGCGGTAGAGGACGTCGACGGCGAGGCGGTCGACGACCGCCTCGACGCGCTCCGAGCGGCCCCAGTCCGTGACGTGGCGCTCGGCCTCGACGGCGGGCAGCGCGCTGCGCAGGTCCTCGCGCACCGCCGGCACGGCGCCGGCATCGCGCGGCGTGATGCGGGGTCGCTCGGCCACGCCCCGCAGTCTCGCAAGCGGCGGCGCTCAGCGCTCGCCGGCGAGCAGCGGTGCGAGCGCCAGTTCGAGGCCGGGCCAGTCGGCGGCGGAGATGATCGGCGCGCCGGCGCAGAGCTCACGGTTCCACGGGTGCACGATCGTCGCGCCGGCGATGTCGTGCTCGAGCGCGTCCTGGAGGTTCACGGGACTGTCGTCGATCAGGACGTCGATGCCGATCTCGCGGCAGCGCGTGATCTTGTCGAACGAGCAGTAGAGCTCGTCGTGGAGCAGGCCGATCGCGCGCAGCCAGCGCTCGGTGGCCTCGTGCGACTGCGTCCCGCGATGGGACGTGATGTGGATGAAGTGCCCGGCGGCGTGCCAGCGGTTGACGGCGTCGACTGCGCCCGGGTAGGGCTCGGCCGTCGCGATCAGCTCCTCGGTGTGCGTCTCGAGCACACAGGCGTGGACCTGCTCGGGCTCGAGCTTCGTGATCCCCCAGCTGACCTGACCCTCGTAGGGCAGCACGACGCCGAAGCGGCGCCTGGCGACCTCCGAGAACTGGTCCCAGTAGTGGTGCAGCGTCGAGTCGATGTCGATCGCGATGCGCATCGCGGGCTCCGGCGTCGGTCGTCCTCAGCCGTCGACGAGCGTCACGGCACCCTCGGCGGCACTGCCGACGAGCGCCGCGTACTTCGCGAGCACGCCGGTGCGATCCGGGTTGGGCGGCGGTGCGTAGGCCACGACGCGCGCGGCGATCTCCTCGTCGGAGAGCGCGACGTCGAGTCGGCGCGCGTCGACGTCGACGGTGATCACGTCGCCATCGTGGACGGCGGCGATCGGGCCGCCGCGGAACGCCTCGGGCGCGACGTGGCCGGCCATGAAGCCGTGCGTGGCGCCGGAGAAGCGCCCGTCGGTCAGCAGGACGACGTGCTCGCCGAGTCCGGTCCCGTTGAGCGCAGCGGTGACCGCGAGCATCTCGCGCATGCCGGGGCCGCCGGCGGGGCCCTCGTTGCGGATGACGATCACGTCGCCGGCGGCGATCGTGCCGGCGGTCACGGCGGCCATCGCGGCCTCCTCGCCCTCGAAGACGCGGGCGGGCCCCTCGTGGTGGCGGCGCTCGTGGCCGGCGAGCTTGACGACGCAGCCGTCCGGGGCGAGGTTGCCGCGCAGGATCGCCAGGCCGCCCGTGGCCTTGATGGGGTCGCTCAGCGGCCGCACGACGGGCTGGCCGTTCGTCTCGATCGCCTCGCGCGCGTGCTCGCCGACCGTGCGGCCGGTCACGGTCGGCGCGTCCTCGTGCAGCAGGCCCGCATCGAGCATGCGGCTGGCGACGAGCGGCACGCCGCCGGCCTCGAACAGGTCGACGGCGACGTACCTCCCACCGGGTTTGAGGTCGCACAGCAGCGGGGTGCGCTCGCTGATGCGGTCGAAGTCGTCGATCGTCAGCGCCACCCCCGCCTCGCGGGCCAGCGCGAGCAGGTGCAGCACCGCGTTCGTCGAGCCGCCGCTCATCGCCACGGCGGCGATCGCGTTCTCGAGCGAGTCCTTCGTGATGATGTCGCTCGGCTTGAGGCCGCGCTTGAGGATGTCGACGACGAGCTCGCCCGTCTCGAAGGCGACCTGGGCCTTGCTCCTGTGCTGGGCGGGGACCATCGAGGAGCCCATCGGGGAGATGCCCAGGATCTCGTAGGCCATCGCCATCGTGTTGGCGGTGAACTGGCCGCCGCAGGCGCCCGCGCCGGGGCTCGCGACGCCCTCGAGCTCGTGGAGCTCCTCATCGGTCATGCGGCCTGCCGCGTGGGCGCCGACGGCCTCGAAGACGTCCTGGATCGTGACGTCCCGGCCGTGCAGGCGCCCCGGCGGGATCGACCCGCCGTAGAGCATCACGCTCGGCACGTCGACGCGCGCGAGCGCCATGACGGTGCCGGGGATCGTCTTGTCGCAGCCCGAGAGCGCGACGACGGCGTCGAAGAGGTGGCCGCGGCTGACGAGCTCGATCGAGTCCGCGATGACCTCGCGGCTGACGAGCGAGGTCTTCATGCCGCTGGTGCCCATCGTGATCCCGTCGGAGATCGCGATCGTGTTGAGCTCCATCGGCGTCCCGCCGGCGGCGCGGATGCCGTCCTTGACCTTCGCGGCGAGCGCCCGCAGGTGGAAGTTGCAGGGCATCGTCTCGATCCACGTCGAGGCGACGCCGATGATCGGCTTGGCCAGCGCCTCGTCGTCGTATCCGATGCCCTTGAGGTAGGCGCGCGCCGCCGCGCGCTCCGGGCCGTCGGTGAGCGCTGCGCTCTTGTGCTTGAGGTGGGACAGGGTCTCGGTCACGGGACCATGACACTAGATGGTTGATTTGCGCGACGGGCGTCAGAGCGCCGGCCGCGCGGCGGTCACTCGGAGACCGTCTCGGAGTCCCTGCCCGCCGGATCGCCGTCGGCGCGGGCGCGGCGGCGCATCCGCTGGCGTTCCCACTCCTGCAGGCGCCAGAGGTCGCGGCGCACGCGCTTGGGGTCGACCTGGCGGCCCGGCAGGTGCATGTTGGCCGTCTCGATCAGCCGCCGCTCGTCGCCGGTCAGCGCCATCCACTTGGCCAGGACGTCGTCGGAGTCCGGCAGCCGCGCGCTGCCGTAGGGGCGCGTCTCGTCGGGGAAGTCGACGCAGTACTCATTGAGCAGCTCGCGCGTCTGGGGCAGGTAGGCGACGACCGGCTTGTGCGGGTACAGCAGATACGCGTAGGGCGCGCCCAGCTCGGTCGCCACCGTCCCGCCATGGTCGCGCTCGAGCCCATCGGCCAGCGCGCCCCACACCCGGATGAAGCCCAGGTCGCGGTACATCTCCCACTCCTCGTCGTTCACGCAGGAGCGCAGCAGCTGGCGCGCGCGCTGCTCGGCCCGGCGCTCGCGGCCCGGGTCGATGTCGAGGCTCGGGACGCGCGCGCGGCCGGCGCGCCGGCGCTCGAGCTGCTCGGACACGGTCGGCCAGGAGACCTCCCAGAGCAGCGCGAGAATGACGATCGAGGTGGCGACGAGGGCGAGCGCCATCGGGCTGGGCCCCGCTCAACACCCTCCCGCGGCACGCGGGAAGAAGATCACCCGGTCGGCGTCGCGCGGGACGTCGGCGAAGTCGCGAACCATCCGCGCCTCGCGCCGGCCACCCGGCGCGGACACCGGGACGGCCGCCCACATGCCGAGCTCGAGCTGGCGGCGGAACTCCTCGACCAGCGCCTCCTCGTCGGCGCGCACGTCGATGTCCCCCTCCGCGAGCAGGACCTCGCCGTGCCCGGGCTTCATACGCAACAGCCTCATCCTGCCGCAAGTATGGCAGGGGCGTGGCAATCGCCGCAGGCACGGCGCCCTCGCGCTGCGTGAACCTCAGGACGCGGTGGACGGGCGCTCGCGCGCCGCCCGCGCGCGCAGCCCGAGCACGTCGACGGGTCCCGGCCCCGAGCCGAGCCCCACGAGCCCGTCGCGCACCGCCCCCGCGGCGGCGATCTTCGCCGCCCGTGCCGCCTGCAGCGGCGTCGCGCCGAGCGCCAGATGGGCCGCGAGCGTCGCGGCATGCGTGCAGCCCGAGCCGTGCGCGGCCCCGTCGGGGTGACGCTCGCCGGGAAGCTCGACCACCTGGCCGGCATCGACGTAGATGTCGGTCACAACGTCGCGGTGCCCTCCGGTCACGACGACCGCCTGCGGGCCGAGTGCGAGCACCGCGCGGGCCAGCGCCACGCCCTCGAGCGCGGCGTTGCCCACGAGTGCCCGCGCCTCGGGCACGTTCGGCGTCGCGACCGTCGCGCGCGGAAGGATCCGGCGCCGCATCGCGTCCTCGGCGCCGCTCTCGAGCAGTCGGGCACCGGACTCGGCGACCATCACCGGGTCGACGACGATCGGCGTCCCCGCGGCGAGCAGGTCCAGCGACTGTGCGACGGCGCTGATGCTCGCAACGCTCCCAAGCATCCCCAGCTTCACCGCGTCGACCCCGAAGTCCTCCACCACCGCCGCCACCTGGGCGAGGATCATCTCCGGCGAGACCTGCTCGACCGCCGTGACCGCGACCGTGTTCTGGGCCGTGATCGCCGTGATCGCCGTCGTGCCGTGGACGCCCGCCATCGCGAACGCCTTGAGGTCGGCCTGGATGCCCGCGCCGCCCCCCGAGTCCGAGCCGGCGATCGTCAGGCAGACGGGGATGTCGCGATGCGCGGCCACGGCGGGGCAGGATAGGTGCCACGACGAGGACGGTCACAGCGTCACCCGCACGTACCGCCCGCCGGGACGCCGCTCGACGAGGCCGAGCAGCTCGAGCTCGGTCAGCCGCCCGAGCACCGCACGCGCCTGCGCGGGCGACGCGGCATTGCCCGCGACGGTGTCGGCGCCGCCGTCGATCGCCGTCAGCAGCTCGTGAAGCTCCGGCGCCAGGCCGACGGGCGCCGGCAGGACCCGGCGCGGGTTCGGCGCGCCGACAGGCAGGACGCCGATGACGTCGTCGAGCACGTCGAGCGCGTGGCGCACGACGCGCGCGCCGTCGCGCAGCAGCGCGTTCGTCCCGGTGCTGTGCCACGCGGTCGGCGCGCCCGGCGCCGCGCCGACCTCGCGCCCCAGGTCCATCGCGATCTCCGCGGTGATCAGCGAGCCCGACCGCTCGGCGGCCTCGACGAGGACGGTCATCTCGGCGAGCGCGGCGATGATCCGGTTGCGGGCGGGGAACGCCCAGCGATACGGCGTCGTCCCCGGGGGCAGCTCGGAGACGACGAGCGCCTCCTCGACGAGCCGCCGGTGCAGCGACCGTCGCCGCGGTGGGTAGGCGTACTCGGGCCCGCAGGCGAGCACGGCGACCGTGCGCCCGCCGCCCTCGAGCGCGCCCTCGTGCGCGGCGCTGTCGATGCCGAGCGCCATGCCGCTGACGACCGTGATCCCGGCCACCGAGAGGCCACGGCCCAGCGCCCTCGCCGTCGCCTGGCCGTCCAGCGAGGCGCGCCGCGCCCCGACGACCGCGACCTGATGGCGCCCCCCACGTTCGCGAGCGGCACCCAGGAGCGCGTCGAGCCGCAGCGGATCGCCCAGGACGAACAGAACGGCCGGAGGATCGCTGAGGTCCCGCAGACCCGCCGGGTAGCGGGCGTCGTGCGCGCAGATCGCCACGCAGCCGACCGCGTCCCAGGCGGCGCGCAGGCGAGCGGGGTCGGCCTCCTCCCACGCCAGCGTGACCCGTGCCCGATCGCGGCCGCCGAGCGCTTCGATCAGCTGCTCGTCGCCGAGCGCGAGCACCTCACGGATCGCGCCCCGGTCCGCGCGGCGGATCTCCAGGCGGCCGGCGAGATAGCCGAGGAGCCAGCCGCGCCGCGCGCAGTCGTCGCACGCGCGGTTCATGACGCTCCGCCGACGGCCTCACCGTCGTGCCGGTAGCCGAGTGCCTCGGCGATGTGGTGCTCCTGGACCTCGTCGGAGCCGTCAAGGTCGGCGATCGTGCGGGCCACCCGCAGCGCGCGGTCGCGTCCACGGGCGCTGAGGCCGCCGCGGTCATAGGTCCGCGACAGCGACCGGCTCGCCGCGGCGGTGATGGCGACCACGCGCTGCAGATCCCGCGCCGGAAGCTCGGCGTTCGCCGGCCCGTGCACGCCACTGCGCGCCGCCTGGAGCTCGCGCGCGCCGATCACCTGCTCGCGGACCTGCGCCGAGGTCGTCACCGGATCGGCGAGCAGGTCCTCCCCGCTCGGGCGTTCGACGGGGACTGCGAGGTCGATGCGGTCCAGCAGCGGGCCGGAAAGCCGTCGGCGGTGGCGGGCGAGGTCGGGCTCCGTGCAGCGGCACGCCTGACCGCCGCGCCCGCAGGGGCACGGGTTGGTCGCCGCGACGAGCGCGAACCGCGTCGGGAAGCGGTCGATGCGCTGGCCGCGCACGATCGCCACGTGGCCGTCCTCGAGCGGCTGGCGCAGCGCCTCCAGCGAGCCGCGCGCGAACTCCGAGAGCTCGTCGAGGAACAGGACGCCGCGATGGGCGAGCGTCGCCTCGCCAGGCGTCGGAACGGTTCCGCCCCCGACCAGGCCGGAGGGCGAGATCGTGTGATGTGGTGCGCGGAACGGCCGCGCGCGCAGGAGCCCGCCGCCGTCGTGCAGGCCGGCGACGCTGTGGATCCGCGTGACCTCCAGCGCCTCGCCGCGCGCGAGCGGGGGCAGGATCGACGGCAGGCGGCGCGCAAGCATTGTCTTGCCCGTCCCCGGCGGGCCTGTCAGGAGGAGGTTGTGACCACCGGCGGCCGCGACCGTGAGCGCCGCGATCGCGCCGGCGTGCCCGCGGACGTCCGCGAGGTCGGGGCCCGGAACCGCGCCCACGCCCGCCTCCTCATCCTCGGGCTCGGGATCGGCCTCGGCCGCGGTGTCCCCGCGCAGCGCGGGGCCGAGCTCGGCCAGACATCCGACGCCCAGGACGGCGACGTCCTCGACGAGGCGTGCCTCACGAGCGCGCTCGCGCGGGACGATCAGCCCCGCGATGCCCGCCCGCCGTGCGCCCTCGGCGACGGCGAGCGCGCCGCGGCAGGGTCGTACCGTGCCGCTGAGCGACAGCTCGCCGAAGACGGCCACGTGGGCGAGAGTCTCGGCGGAGAGCTGCCCGCTTGCGGCGAGGATCGCGCAGGCGATCGCCAGGTCGAACCCCGGGCCGGCCTTGCGCAGGTGCGCCGGCGCGAGGTTGACGGTCAGGCGCCGCAGCGGGAACTCGAAGCCGCTGTTGAGGATCGCCGCCCGGACCCGCTCGCGCGCCTCGGACACCGCACGGTCGGCGAGCCCGACGACGGTGAACGCCGGCAGGCCAGCGCGCAGGTCTGCCTCGACGACGACCGGGCGCGGCTCCAGGCCGTCGATGGCGAAGGTCATGACACGGGCGAGCACGACGGCGACGCTATGAGCCGATCTGTGACCTGTGGGGGCCGACATCGCGCCGTCTCTGCGCCATCTCCGCGCCGCCTCTGAGGCGCGCGTGCGGAGTGCGCAGTTCGGCCGCAGGGGCGGCACAGCACCGACACAGAGGGGCTGGTGCGCCGGCACGCGACGGCCCGTAGCGTCGCTCGCGTGTCCCCTGATCCGCGACAGATCCTTGGCGCGACCGGTGAGCGCCTCGCGCTCGAGCACCTGGAGCGTCTCGGCTGCCGGCTCGTGGCGCGCAACCACCGCACCCGCTACGGCGAACTCGACCTCGTCGTTGTCGACGGACGTACGCTCGTCTTCGTCGAGGTCAAGACGCGGCGCGCGTCAGCCGCCGGGCCGACGCCCTGGGACGCCCTCGACGAGCGCAAGCGCCGGCAGGTCCGGCGCATGGGCCGCGCGTTCCTGCACGACGTCGCCGACCGTCCGTTCGGCGACGACGTCCGGTTCGACGCGATCGGCGTCATCGTCGACGACGCGCACCGCCTCGTGCGGCTCGATCATCTCGAGGGGGCGTTCTAGTGCACCCGGCCACCCTTCCTGCGGCCTTGGGCGGAGCGCGCGACGGTGCCCGCTCAGAGCGCGAGCTGCTGGTAGGCCGTCGACTGGAACGACATGCGGTGCAGCGGCGAGACCCCGAGGCGCATGATCGCCTCGCGGTGGACGGGCGTCGAGTACCCCATGTGGGCACCGAACTCCCACCCGGGGTGCAGTTCGCCGGCGCGCCGCATGAAGCGGTCGCGCGTGACCTTCGCGATGATCGACGCCGCCGCGATCGAGGCGCTCGTCGCATCGCCGTCGACGATCGCGCGCTGCGGGTGGCCGATGTCGGCGACTGCGAAGCCGTCCACGAGGCAGATGCACCCGGGTCGCGCGACGCGTGCGAGCGCATCGCGCAGCGCCGCGAGGTTCGTCTTGTGCAGCCCGCGGTGATCGATCCCGCGCACGCAGCGCGAGACGACCGCGACCCGGGCGGCGGTGCGCATCACGACGGGGAAGAGCGCCTCGCGCGCCTCGTGGTCGTGCTGCTTGGAGTCGTTCAGGGCGCTGAGCGCGCGCACTTCGCGGACGCTGATCTGCTCGAGGTCCAGCAGGACGGCCGCTGCGACGAGCGGGCCTGCGAGGCAGCCGCGGCCCGCCTCGTCGGCACCGGCGACCCAGCGCACGCCCAGGTCGCGGTCGAAGGCGATCAGCCGGCGGCCGGTCGATGGACGACGGCTGGCGCGCCGTCGTGTCCGGGCCGTGCTCGGCACCTCGGGGCCCGGGCTAGAAGATCCCGATGCGGTCGGGGGGCCAGTAGGTGGCGAAGGCGTTGCCGATGATCCAGGACTTGGGAACGGGGCCCCAGAAGCGGCTGTCGTCGGATTCGCCACGGTTGTCGCCCATCATGAAGTAGTGACCGGGCGGAATCGTGATGGTCTTCGGGAACGTGCAGCCGGCGCCGGTGTTGTCGGCGCACGTGCTGCTGATGAACGGCTCCCGCGTCGGCTTGCCGTTGCGGATCACGCGACCACTGCGGATCGAGATGCGGTCGCCCGGGACGCCGACGACGCGCTTGATGAAGTTGACGCTCGCCTTCGTGGCCGTCGGCTTGTCGCACGGCGCACCGCTCGGCGGGTGGTCGCCGCACTGGGAGGGCGGCGAGGCCTCAGCGCCCGACGGCGGGTGGAACACGAGGATGTCGCCGACCTTGGGGTCGCCGAAGTGCGTCCCGAGCCGGTTGACGAGGACGCGCTGGCCGACCTCGAGGGTCGGCACCATCGACTCGCTCGGGATGCGGTAGGGCTTGACGATGAAGGCCTGGATGCCGAGCGCGAGCCCCAGCGCGACGGCGACGATCAGGACGAGCTCGAGCAGCGAGCTCCCGGCCGACGCGCTCCGGGACGTGCCGCGCTTGCTCACGCCTGGTCGTCGGCGGGCTGCTCGGTGGCGGCGTCCGGTGCCGGCGCTGCGTCGGCGGGTGCCGCGTCGGCGCTCGCCTCCGGCTCCGGCATGGTGTCGGCCGCGACGTCCGCCTCGACAGCGGCCTCGGCCTCCGCGGCGACGTCGGCCTCCGTGCCCTCGCCGCCCTCGGCGCTGTCCTGCGCTGCGGCATTCGCGGCCTCGGCGTCCGTCTCGGCGGCCTCGTGCAGCAGCCCCGGCGTGACGACCTCTTCGGGACCGACGTAGCGGCGCTCGCGCACGCGGGCGCGCTTGCCGACACGGTCACGCAGGTAGTAGAGCTTCGCGCGGCGCACGTCACCGCGTGCGGCGACCTCGATGCGCTCGATCTTCGGCGAGTGCACGGGGAACGTGCGCTCGACGCCGACGCCGAAGGACTGCTTGCGGACGGTGAAGGTCTCGCGCGCGCCATGGCCCTGGCGCTTGATCACGACGCCCTCAAAGACCTGGGTGCGGCGGCGGGTGCCCTCGACCACCTGGAAGTGGACCTTGACGCGGTCGCCGGGCTGGAAGCTGGGGACGCGGCGCAGCTGTGCGCGCTCGAGGCTTTCGATGACGGTGCTCATGGCAAGAAGAGGTCGCGGGATCCGGTCCTGGGTTCGCGAGCCGGCGCCGCTGATGGCACCGGCCGGGGAGGCCGCTCCGCGAGGACGGATCAGGATAGCGAAGAGCCCTCGGACGCCGCGCCGCGCTCGCGGCTGCGCGCCCGGCGCCAGCGCCGGATCTCCTCGTGATGACCGGAAAGCAGGACATCCGGAACCTTCCAGCCGCGGTACTGCGACGGCCGCGTGTAGTGCGGGTACTCCGGGTCGCCACCGAGCGCGTCGCTGAAGGACTCCTCGGCGGCCGAATCCGCATGGCCCAGCGCCCCCGGCTGCTTGCGCAGCACCGTGTCGCACAGCACCATCGCGGCGAGCTCCCCGCCGGCGAGCACGTAGCGCCCGATCGACACGGCGTCGCTGCAGAAATGCTGGACGATCCGCTCGTCGAAGCCCTCGTAGCGCCCGCACAGGATCGTCACCGCCGACTCGGCCGCCAGCTCGTTGACGAGGCTTTCGTCGAGCAGCCTGCCGCCCGGCGTCAGGGCGATCACGCGGCGCTCGCGGCGCAGGTCGACCGGATCCACGCCGTAGATGCTGCGCAGCGCGTGGTCCATGACGTCGACGCGCAGGACCATGCCGGCCCCGCCCCCGAACGGCGTGTCGTCGACCTGCCCGCCGCTCAGCGGCGTGTGCTCACGGGGGTTGAGCGTGCGCAGCTCGTGCCCCTGCGCGGCGGCGTTGGCGATGTGGCGCTGGCTGCGAAACCAGTCGAACCACTCGGGGAACAGCGTGACGACGTCGATCTGCATGGCCCCGGCCTACCCGTCCTCGCCCAGGAAGGCGAGCCGCACGTCGATCCGTCCCGCCTCGATGTCCACCGAGCGCACCGCGTCGCGCACGAGCGGGACGAGCAGCTCGCCGCCGTCGGTACGCTCGACCTCGAGCACCTCGCAGGACGGCAGGCCGCGCATCCGCCGCACGCGCCCGACCTCACGCTCGCCGTCGACGACGAGACAGCCCGCGAGGTCCTCGGCCCACCACTCGCCCTCCGGCAGCGGCGGCGCGTCCTCGCGCGGGCTCATCAGCTGGGCGCCGCGCAGGGTCTCGGCGGCCTCGCGGCTGCCCACGCCCTGCAGGCGGACGATCGGCTTCGCGTCGGTGCCGGCGCGGCGCACGATCCGCGTCTCCTCGCCGGAGACGCGGACACTCGCGCCGCGCGTCAGCAGCGCGGGGCGCGGCATCGTCACGTAGAAGCTCCCGTCCAGGCCGTGGGGGCGCCCGACGGCACCGGAGGGCAGCCAGTCCACGCGGGGGCGGCTCACGTCAGTCGACGATGTCGACGAGGACGCGGCAGTTCTCCTTGACCGCCGCGGCCTTGACGACCGCGCGCATGGCCTTGGCGGTGCGGCCACCGCGGCCGATCACCTTGCCGTAATCGTCATCGGCGACGGACAGCTCGAGGACGACGGTGCCGTCGTCCTCGGTGAACTGCTCGACGGCGACCTCGTCCGGACGATCGACGAGCTGCTGGGCCAGGTACTCGAGCAGCTCACGCATCGCAGCGGTGCTACAGCGCGATGCCCTGGATCTTCATGAGCTTGCGGACCTGGTCGGTCGGCTGCGCGCCCTTGGCGATCCAGTCGCGGACCTTGTCCTCGTCGAGCGTCACCGTCGACGGGCTGGTCTGCGCGTTGTAGGTCCCGATGACGTCGATGAAACGGCCGTCACGCGGCGAGCGCTGATCGGCCACGACGACGCGCCAGATCGGGTTCTTCTTGCCGCCCACACGGGTGAGCCTCAGTCGTACTGCCACGGGTTCCTCTCGAATTGCTCGGAAAGTCGACGACAGAGGGTAGCCGAACCGGCCCGGGGCGGCTCCCTGCGGGCGCCGCTCAGCGCGCCTGACGCATCAGCGCACCGATGTCCGGCATCTTGCCGCGGCCGACCTGGCGCATGAGCTTGCGCATCTGGTCGAACTGCTTGACCAGCTGGTTGACCTGCTGGACGCTCGTGCCGGAGCCGCGCGCGATCCGCAGGCGCCGCGAGCCCTTGATCAGCTCCGGCCGGCGGCGCTCCTCGACGGTCATCGACAGGATGATCGCCTCGACGCGGTCGAGCTCGCGCTCGTCGACCTTCAGCCCCTTCATCTGCTGGCCGGCGAAGCCGGGCATCATCCCCAGCAGCGAGCTGAGCGGCCCCATGCCGCGGATCTGCTTGAGCTGGCCGAGGAAGTCCTCGAGCGTGAACTCGTTGCGGCGCAGCTTGCGCTCGAGCTCCCTGGCCTCGTCCTCATCGAACTGCGACTGCGTCTTCTCGATCAGGCTGAGCACGTCGCCCATGCCGAGGATTCGCTGGGCCATGCGGTCCGGGTGGAAGCGCTCGAACTGCTCGAGGTGCTCGCCGGTGCTGGCGAAGACGATCGGCTTGCCGGTGACCGCCTTGACCGAGAGCGCCGCGCCGCCGCGGGCGTCGCCGTCGAGCTTGGTCATGATCACGCCGTCGAACGCGACCGCCTCCGCGAACTCCTGCGCGACGTTGACGGCGTCCTGGCCGGTCATCGCATCGACGACGAGGAACACCTGCGTGGGTTTCGTCGCCTTGCGGATCCGCACCAGCTCGTCCATCAGGTCGCTGTCGACGTGCAGGCGCCCGGCGGTGTCGACGATCAGCACGTCGCGGCCGAGCCGCTTGGCCTCGTCGAGCGCGCCCGCGGCGATCGCCACCGGGTCGGCGTCGGTGCCGCGCTCGTAGACGTCGACGCCGATCCGCCCGCCGAGCGTGACGAGCTGCTCGATCGCGGCGGGGCGGTAGACGTCGCAGGCCGCCATCAGCACCGAGGAGCCGTGCTCCTCCTTGAGGTGGCGCGCGAGCTTCGCGGCGGCGGTCGTCTTGCCCGAGCCCTGCAGGCCCGCGAGCAGGATCACCGTCGGCGGCCGCGGCGCGAACGAGACGCCGACCGAGGCGCCGCCCATCAGCCCGGCGAGCTCCTCGTCGACGATCTTCACGACCTGCTGGCCGGGGTTCAGGCCGCCGACGATGTCGGCGCCCATGCAGCGCTCCTTCACGGTCTTCGTGAAGGAGCGGACGACCTTGAAGTTGACGTCCGCCTCGAGCAGCGCCAGGCGGATCTCCCGCATCGCGCGGTCGATGTCCTCCTCCGTCAGCGTCCCGTGGGAGCGCAGGTCGGAGAGCGTCGCCTGCAGCTTCTCTGAGAGGGCGTCGAACACGCCGTCAGTCTGACAGGCGCCGGTGCGGCGGCTACGCGGCGGGCTCCTCCGGCGGCGCCGGCAGCCCGGCCTGCGGCTTCTCGTCCGCCACCGGCTCGGCGGGCGGAGCGGGAGTGGTCGACTTGGCGAGGTTGCCCACCACGCCGCCGAGGTTGCCCAGCGCGGTGGTGAGCTCGCTCGGGATGACGAAGATCTTGTTCGCGCTGCCCTGCGCGAGCTGGGGCAGCATCTGCAGGTACTGGTAGCTGAGCAGCGCGGGGTCCGGCTCACCCTCGTGGATCGCGCGGAAGACGGTGTCGATCGCCTTCGCGTCGCCCTCGGAGCGCAGGATCGCCGACGTCTTGGCGCCCTCGGCGCGCAGCACGGCGGACTGCTTCTCCCCCTCGGCGGTGAGGATCGCCGACTGCTTGACGCCCTCGGCGGTGAGGATCGCGGCGCGGCGGTCGCGCTCGGCGCGCATCTGCTTCTCCATCGCCTCCTGGATCGAGCCTGGCGGGTCGATCGACTTGAGCTCGACGCCGTTGACGCGGATCCCCCACTTGCCCGTGCGCTCGTCGAGCACGACGCGCAGCTCGGTGTTCACGCGCTCGCGGCTGGTCAGCGCCTCCTCGAGCGTCAGCGCGCCGACGATGTTGCGCAGGGTCGTCACGGTCAGCTGCTCGATCGCCTGCAGCGGGCTGGCGATCTCGTAGGAGGCCGCGCGCGGGTCGGTGATCGTGAAGTACAGGACCGTGTCGATCTGCACCGAGACGTTGTCCTGCGTGATCACCGGCTGCGGCGGGAACGTCACGACCTGCTCGCGCAGGTCGATCAGCGGGCGGACCTTGTCGACGAACGGGACGACGATCGCCATGCCCGGGCCGAGCGTGCGCTGGTAGCGCCCGAGGCGCTCGACGACGCCGGCACGGGCCTGCGGGATGATCCGCACGGTCTTGAACGCGACGAACAGCGCGAACAGGACGAGGACGGCGGCGATGATGGGTGCGACCATGGCGTTCAGGCTCCTTCAGGATTCGTAACGGCCGTCGACGAGCGCGGTGGCGCCACGGATCTCGACGACCTCGACCTTGGCGCCGGCGTCGAAGACCCGGTCCTCGTCGTAGGCGCGTGCGGTCCAGACCTCTCCGTCGAGCTTGATGGTGCCGGTGCCCTCGTCGTTGACGATCCGCTCGGACACGATCGCCGGGCGGCCGATCAGCGCCGCGGTGCCCGTGCGGGTATGCGGCGGCTGACGCAGATGGCGGCGCGCGACGGGGCGCACGCCCATGAACACGACGCCCGTGACGACCGCGAAGACGACCCAGGCGGCCGTCTCACCGCCGCCGATCCCGGAGACCGCCGCCGCGGAGAACGCGCCGATCGAGAACGGGGCGAGGAAGAAGCTGGTCGTCGCGATCTCGCCGATCGCGAAGACGACGGCTGCGAGCAGCCAGATGACCCACGGATCCATCAGTGACTGAGCCTACCGCGCCTTCGCGACCGGGCAGGCGGTCAGGGCGCCAGCAGCGCCGCGGCGAACTCCTGCGCGTCGAACGGCCTCAGATCCTCGAGCTGCTCGCCGATGCCGATGAGCTTCACGGGGATGCCGAGCTCGCGTGCGATCGCCAGCGCGATGCCGCCCTTCGCCGTGCCGTCGAGCTTCGTCAGCACGATCCCGTCGACCGGGACGGCCTCGGAGAAGAGCTTGGCCTGGCGCAGGCCGTTCTGGCCGGTCGTCGCGTCGACGGTCAGGAGCGTCTCGTGCGGGGCGCCGTCGAGCTGCTTGGCGACCACGCGCCGGACCTTCGTCAGCTCCGCCATCAGGTCGTCCTGGGTGTGCAGGCGGCCCGCGGTGTCGACGATCACGACGTCGGCGTCCTGCTCGCGGCCGCGGCGGATCGCCTCGAAGGCGACCGAGCCCGGGTCCGCACCGGCCTCGCCGGTGACGATCTCGCACTCCGCGCGCCGCGCCCACTCGGCGAGCTGCTCGACGGCCGCGGCGCGGAACGTGTCCGCGGCGCCGAGCACGACGGTCAGGCCCTGCTCGCGGCGCAGGTGCCAGGCGAGCTTGCCGATCGTCGTCGTCTTGCCGGTGCCGTTGACCCCGGCGACCATGATCACCGTCGGCTTGGCGCGCAGGTCGATCGTCCCGTCCCCGGCGCCCGCGGCCTCCTCGGCGAGCAGCGCGACGAGCCGCGCCTGCAGCGCCTCCCCGCCCTCGACGGCGCCGCTGGTCGCCTCGTGCTCGAGGCGCTCGACGACGTCCGCCGTCGTGCGCACACCCACGTCGGCCATGATCAGCGCCTCCTCCAGGCGCTCCCAGGTCTCGTCGTCGAGTGTGTCGAAGAGCGTCGCCTGGACCTCGGCGCTGAGCGCCTGCCGCGTCTTGCTGAGGTTCTCACGCAGGCGGCGGAACATCCCGCGCCGGCGCTCGGGCTCGGGCTCGGGCTCAGTCACGGGCGCCGCATCCCCGGCGCGATCCAGCAGGAAGACGTCGTTCCAGTCGCGGGCCACGGCGATGCGCGACGATAGCGCAGTGCCAGCGCCCATCGAGTTCCGTGCCGTGCCCGCCGGCGAGCCGCCGGCCACCGAGCTCATCGCGGCGATGATCGACGAGCTCGAAGCCTTCTACGGGCGCATCGATCGGCCGGGCATGCCGAGCGCCGCGCCGGCCGACTTCGCCCCGCCCGGCGGCGTGTGCCTGGTCGGGTTCGCGCCGGACGGCACGCCGCTCGCGGTCGGCGCGGTCAAGCGCCTCGACGACGAGGTCGGCGAGATCAAGCGGATGTACGTGGCGCCCGCGGGGCGCTCGCGCGGGGTCGCGCGCCGGCTGCTGGAGGCGCTGGAGGAGGCGGCGCGCCGTCTGGGCTACTCGCGGGCGCGGCTCGACACCGGCCCACGCCAGCCACACGCCCGCGCGCTCTACCTCTCGGCCGGCTACCGCGAGATCTCCGACTACAACGGGAACGTCGAGGCGGACTTCTGGGGCGAGAAGGTCCTCTAGCGCCGCTCAGGCGACGGAGACCGTGGGCGCCCGCGCGGGCTCGTCGTCCGCGTCGCGCGGGAGGCGACGAGAGATGACCTTCGAGACGCCGTCGCCGCCCATCGAGACGCCGTAGAGCATGTCGGCGGCCTCCATCGTGCGCTTCTGGTGGGTGACGACGATGAACTGCGCGCGGTCGCGGTACTCGCGCAGCAGCTCCAGGAAGCGCCCGATGTTCAGGTCGTCGAGCGCCGCCTCGACCTCGTCGAGGATGTAGAACGGGCACGGCCGCGCGAGGAACACGGCGAACAGGAACGCGATCGCGGTCATCGACTTCTCGCCGCCGGAGAGCAGCGAGAGGCGCTTCATCGACTTGCCCGCCGGCGTGATCTCGATCTCCACGCCGAGGTCGTCCTCGGGCTCCCCGAGCTCCCTCTGCGCCTCGGCCTCCGCCGCCGCCTCGGCCGCGGCGAGCTGGGCGCCCTCGTCCTGCGGGTCGGCGCCGCCGAGCACCGGCTTGGGCCCGCGGTCCTCGTGGACCAGGCGCAGCCGCCCGCGGCCGCCCGGGAAGCAGTGGGCCGCGAGCTCCTCGAAGTTCTTCGCCGCGGCGGCGAACGTCTCCTCGAAGGTCAACGTGATCTGGCGGTCGGTCTCGCGGATCAGCGAGCGCAGCTCGCGCAGGGCCGTCTCGAGGTCGTTGCGCTGGCGCTCCATCTCCTCGACGTGCGCGAGCGCCTCGTCGTACTCGGCCTTGGCCAGCGGGTTGACGGGGCCGAGCTGCTCGCGGCGGCGGTTCAGGCGCTCGATGCGCGAGCGCAGGCCCGCGGCCTGCTCGGGGCCCAGCGCGTCCTGCGCAGGCTCCGGTGGCAGGCCGAGCCGGCCGGCGAGCTCCTGCAGCTCGCTCGTGATCTCGGCCTCCTGGTCGCGCGCCTGCTGCGCGCGGACCTCGGCGGCCGTCACCTGCTCGCCGCCCTCGCGCAGGCGCTGCTGGATCTGTGCCTCGGCCGACGCGCACGCACGCAGCTCCTCGGTGACCCCCTGGCCCTCGCGGCGGTCCTCCTCGAGCTCGGCCGTCAGCAGCTCGATCCGCCCGGCGACGGCGACGTGCGCGGCGCTCAGCGCCGCCTCCAGGCGCCTCAGCGCGGGAACCATCGCCCGGTCGCGCTCGATCGCGCCGCGCAAGCGCTCGATCGTCGCCGCCCGTTCGGCGCGCTCGCGCGCGGCGCGCTCGGCGACGCGGCGCTCGGCCGCGAGCTCACCTCCGAGCTGCGCGCGGCGGACGGCCGACGCGCCCTGCTCGGGAGCGCTGCGGCGCTCGTCGATGAGCCATGCCGCCCGGCGCTCGTCCTCGACCGCCGCTGCGTGTGCGCGGTCGGCCTCGCGACGCACGCGCTCGGCGTCCTCATGGCTCGCCTCGGCCGCGGCGGTCGCCTGGGCGGCCGTCTCGACGGCCGCGAGCGCCGAGAGCTCGGCCTTGACGGCACGCTCGGACTCCCCGACGAGGGCGTCGCGGCGGTTGCGCTCGGCCAGGACGCGCTCCTCGCCGGCGCCCTGGGGCACCTGGCGCAGCTCGCGCGTCGCGCCGAGCCATGCGCGGCCCGCGCGGGTGACGGCCAGGCCGCGGAAGCTCGCAGGGACGGCGGCGAGGTCGTCGACCAGCCACGCGTCCGCGAGCAGCCCCGAGGCGAGCGCCGCCGCGGCGTCCGGCCCGCGCACGACGTCCGCAAGGCGCCGGGCATCGGGCACCGGTGCGCCGCCGGAGATGGCGTCGGCCGCGCCGGGACGCCGGACGATCGCGTGGCCACCCTCCGCCCCCAGCCGCCCGAGCAGCGCCTCGCCCGCGGCGAGGTCCTCGACGATCGCGGCGCGCAGCAGGCCGCCGAGCGCCGCGGCGACCGCCAGCTCGAGCCCGGGCTCGACCTCGAGCTCGTCGGCCAGGGCGCGCTCGCCGCGCGGCGCGCCCCCGTGGCTGCGCAGGTACTGGTTGGCGGCGGCGAGCTCGGCGCCGACGCGCGCGGACCCGCGGCGCGCCGACTCGGCGCTGCGCTCGGCCGCGCGCAGCGCCGCGCGCGCGACCTCGCAGGCCTCGTCGGACTGGGCGACGCCGGCCGTCGCCGCCTGCAGCTCCTCGGCCAGCTCGCGCCCGCGCGCGGCCGCTGCCTCGCGCTCGGCGCTGAGCGCCGCCAGCTCGCGCTCGAGCTCGCCGGCGCGCTCGGCGTCCAGGCGCTCGATCTCGGCCTCCAGCGCGCTGATCCGCTCGCGCCCGGCGTCGTCCGGGGCGTCGGCCTGCGCCTGCGCCTGCAGCACGGCGAGGCGCTCGACGCGATGCTCGAGGCGCTCGCCGATCGTCAGCGCGGTCTCGCCTGTGCGCTCCAGGCGCAGCTCGATCCGGTCCGCCGCCGTGCGAGCGCGCTCGCCGCGGCGCGCGATCTCCTCACGGCGCTCGGTGCGGGCGGCCAGCGCCTCCTCGGCGCGCTCGCGCCGCGCCGCGACCACCGCGAGCTCCTCCTGCGCGCGGTCGCGCAGCGTCCGCGCCGCGCTCGCCGCCTGCTCGGCGGCCGCCAGCTCGGCGCGCCGCGAGCGCACGTCGTCGCGCACGAGCTCCCAGCGCGCCTCCAGTGTCTGGCGCTCGAGGCGCTCGTGGAGCTCGGCCGCCTCGGCCTGGCGCTTGAGCGGGCGCAGGCGCGAGCGCGCCTCGCGCTCGACGTCCAGGGCGCGGTCGAGGTTCTCCTGCGTGCGGTCGAGCTTGAGCTGCGCGCGCCGGCGGCGCTTGCGGTGCTTGCCCAGGCCCGCGGCCTCCTCGATCAGGAGGCGGCGGTCCTTGGGCTTGGAGGTGACGATCGACTCCACCCGGCCCTGCGAGACGACCGAGTGCATCTCCTTGCCGAGCCCCGTGTCCGAGAGCACCTCGAGGACGTCGACCAGACGGCAGCGCGCGCCGTTGAGCCGGTACTCGCCCTCGCCGCTGCGATCCAGGCGGCGCAGGATCGAGATCTCGCCCATCGGCATGTCGAGCGATCCGTCCGCGTTGTCGAGCACGAGCTCGACCTCGGCGGAGGAGCGCGCCTGCACGCCGTGCCCGCCGGAGAAGATGACGTCCTGCATCGACTGGCCGCGGACCGCCAGCGGCGACTGCTCGCCCATGCACCACAGCACGGCGTCGGTGACGTTCGACTTGCCCGAGCCGTTGGGGCCCACGACGACCGAGACGCCCTCGGCGAACTCCAGGCGCGTGCGGTCCGGGAAGGACTTGAACCCCTTCAGGGTGATCGACTTCAGGTACATCTCAGGTCCCCTCTTCGTGCGCTTCCAGCGCCTGGCGTGCTGCCTCCTGCTCGGCGGCCTTCTTCGACCGCCCCGACCCGGACCCCACCAGGGTCCCGTCGACCCTGGCCTCCACCTCGAAGACCCGGTCGTGCGGCGGGCCGAGCTCGCCGGTCACCACGTAGTCGACGATCGTCCCGCGCAGCGCGAGGCGCTCCTGCAGCGTCGACTTGAAGTCGACCGGATGCTCCAGCGCATGCTCGAGCTCCGGCATGAACGCCTCGACGACCGCCGCGGACGTTCGCTCGTAGCCGGCCGAGAGGAAGCAGGCGCCGATGACCGCCTCGATCACCGAGGCGAGCACGCGTTCGGTCATCACCGTCTCCGGGACGACGGTCCCGGCGGGCGCCGAGGCGCGCAGGCGGTCCGGGACGCCGATGCGCAGCGCGACGTCCCGGCACGACGGCCCGGAGACCGTCTGCGCGCGGATCTTCGTGAGCCGGCCCGCCCCGTAGCGCTCGGCCTCCAGACGCGGATAGAGGTGCGCCGTCATGGAGAGCCCGAGCACGCTGTCCCCCAGGAACGCCAGGCGCGCATAGGAGTCGCTGCGCCGCTCGCTCCACGAAGCGTGCGTGAAGACCTGCCGGTAGAGGTCCTCCGGCAGTTCGTCGAGGAGATCGCTGAGGAGCTTCAGGGGTCAGGAAGCTGCGGGAGTGTGGGCAAGGACGAAGTCGATCGCCTGACCCACCGTGAGGACCTTGGCGGCCTGCTCGTCGGACATCTTCACGCCGTACGTGTCCTCGAACTCCTGGACGAGCGTGTAGAGGTCGAGCGAATCGGCCTCGAGATCCTCCTTGAAGCGCGTCTCCTCGCCGATGGCGGACGGCTCGACATCGAGCTCGTCGGCCAGGTGGGTTTGGATCAGCGTGAGGACCTCGTCGCGGGTCATGGCGATGGAACGCTAGCCGTGGAGCCGGACGGGCCGGCCGGGACCTTGGGGGCGCCCTTCAGCGCTCCCGCCGCCGCCAGCGCCGCGTGGGTGCGCCCGACGACGTCCCCCGAGACGCCGCGCGCCGCCAGCAGGATCGCCTGCGAGAAGCCGTAGCGCGTGAAGCGCCCGTGCGGCACGACGCCCAGCCGCCGCAGGCCGAGCAGGTAGGCCCCGCCCGGACCCTCGGGATCGATCTGCTCGCGCAGCCCGCCGAGCGCGGGCCGCAGCAGCGCCCCGCCCGCCTTCGCCCGCGGCGTCGACATGGCGGCGTCGCGCACGGCGCCGAGGATGCTCTGCGAGAGGCCCTCGATGAGCTTCAGCGCGATGTTGCCCGTGAAGCCGTCGGTGACGACGACGTCCGCGACGCCGCTCGTGAGGTCGTTGCCCTCGACGTTGCCCAGGAACTCGAGCGCCGGTGAGCCGAGTGCGCGGGCGGCGAGCACGGCGTGCGCCTCGACGACTGCGGCCGTGCCCTTCGTCGGCTCCTCGCCGTTGGACAGCAGCGCCACCCGCGGGCGCGCGATGCCCAGGACGGTCTGCGCGAGCGCCGCCCCCATGAACGCGAACTGGACGAGGTGCTCGCTGCGGACCTCGACGTTCGCTCCGACGTCCAGGAACGTGATCGGGCTGCCCGGGATCGGCACGGGGACCGCGAGCGCCGGGCGGTAGATGCCGCGGGCGCGCCGGACCTGGAAGAGGCCCGCCGCGAGCGCCGCGCCGGTCGAGCCGCCGCTCACGAACGCGTCGGCGTCGCCGGCCGCGACGGCCGCGGCGACGCGGACGATCGAGGCCTGCGGGGTCGAGCGCGACGCCCGCGCCGGGTCGGGGTCCTTGGCGATCGACACCGGGGCGTCGACGACCTCGACGCCGTCGGCGACCGGGCCGATCTCCTCGGCGGGCCCGTACAGGACGACGCGCACGCCGCGGCTCGCGGCGATCGCCGCACCCGCGGCGACCTCGGCCGGGCCGAGGTCCGCCCCGTTCGCGTCGACCGCGACCGTGACGGAGGCGGTCATCAGGACCTAGTGGTCGTGATCGTGGTGGTCGTGCGCCTGCGGCGCGGCGACCGTGCGGCCGGCATAGGTCCCGCACGTCGGGCAGACGCGATGCGGGAGACGCGGGGTGTGGCACTGCGGGCACGAGTTGTACGTCGGCGCACTGAGCTTGTGCGTCGAGCGGCGCTTGTTCGTGCGGGCATGCGACTGTCGTTGCTTGGGGACGGCCATTGCGCAGAGCAGGGTAGCGCGTCGGCGCCGGCGCGGATCCGCTCGTGCAGGCTGCTTGACTGGCCGTGATGCCCGAGGCGCCCCCGCCGATCCGCCCGATGCGCGTCGACGACGCCCTCGCCGTGCACGAGCTGTGCAGCCGCGTGCTGTTCGCGCCGCAGCCCGGCGTCGAGGAGGAGCTCGGGCGCGCGCGCTCGCTGGGCCGCATCGAGCACCTCGTCGCGACGGACCCCGGCGGCGTCTGGGTCGCCGAGGCCGAGGGGCGGATCGTGGGCGTCGCGATGGCGCTCATGCGTGAGCGCATCTGGGGCTTCTCGCTCTACGCCGTGGATGAGGCGCTCCAGGGGCGCGGCGTCGGGCGGCGCCTGCTCGACGCGTCGCTGGCCTACGGCGAGGACCACGGCGCGCAGGGCTGGATCATCCTGTCCTCCGAGCATCCCGGCGCGATGCGCCGCTATGCCCGCGCGGGGTTCGCGCTCGACCCATGTGTCGCCGCGATGGGCATTCCGGACCTCACGCGCGCTCCGGATGCCGTCGCGCGCGTCGAGGATGCGGGCGCGGCCGGCATCCCGCTCGCCGACGCGATCGGGCGCGCCGTGCGCGGGGCGGGCCACGGCCCCGACATCCCGACGGCGCTCGCGGGCGGTGCGCGCCTGCTGGTCCTCGAGGACCGGGCGTTCGCGCTGATGCGCGAGGGGAACGTGATGCTCCTGGCGGCCACCGACGACGAGGCCGCCGGCACGCTGCTGTGGGCCGGCCTGACCCGGGCGCCGCGCGGTGCGACCGCGCTCATCGACTTCATGACCGGCGCCCAGCAGTGGGCGATCACCGTCTGCCTGGACGCGGGCCTCCCCCTGTCGCCCGACGGGCCGGCGTTCACGAAGGGCCGGCTGGGCCCACTGGCGCCCTACCTGCCCAGCGGCGCGTACCTCTAGTCGAACTTCAGCTCGCCGAGCTTCGCCCAGCGCGGGTCGATCTCGGCCTCGTGCGCGTGGCCGGGCTCGGCGTTGAGGTTCGCCCCGCAGCGCGGGCACAGGCCGGCGCAGTCCTCGCGGCACAGGACCTGCGTGGGCAGCGCGAGCGCGAACGCGTCGTGGGCCCACGCGTGCAGGTCGATCTCGGTTCCCACGACGTACGGGCTCGAGAGCTCCTCGTCGTCGCTGCCCGGCTGGTCGATCTCGCGGGCGTCGACGGTGAACACGGGCGCCGCGGACTCCAGGCAGCGCATGCACGGCCCGCGCAGCGAAGCGGAGAAGCGCAGGCGCAGCGCCCAGCCGTTGCCGACCATGCGCGAGAGGTCGAGCCGCACCGGCACGAGCGCCGGGTGGGCGACGTACAGGTCGGTGCCGAACGTGAACGCGCCGAGCGGCACCTCGAGGTCGATCCGCCGTGCCTCGCCCGAGCGCAGGCTCTGCGCGGCGAGGTCGAAGCTGTCGGCTCTGGCGGGCACCGCTTCGAGGGTAGAAGATGCGCCGGTGCGCACGATGATCCTCGCGGAACCCGGCCGTCCCCTGCAGCTCGTCGAGCGCGCGGTGCCCGAGCCGGGGCCCGGCGAACTGCTGCTGCGCGTGCGCGCCTGCGGCGTCTGCCGGACCGACGTGCACGTGCGCGACGGCGAGGTGCGCGGGCAGCGCCTGCCGATCGTGCCGGGCCATCAGATCGTCGGGAGCGTCGAGGGCGCCGGCAGTGGCACGACGACCCCCGCCGGCGCGCGCGTCGGCGTGCCGTGGCTCGGATGGACGTGCGGGGAGTGCCGCTTCTGCCGCAGTGACCGCGAGAACCTCTGCCTGCGCGCGCGCTTCACGGGCCTGGACATCGACGGGGGCTTCGCCGAGTGGACGGTCGCCGACGAGCGCTTCTGCTTCCCCCTGCCTGACGGCTACGACGACCTCGACGTCGCGCCGCTGCTGTGCGCCGGGCTGATCGGCCACCGCGCCCTGCGGATGACCGGCGAGGCGCAGCGGCTCGGGCTCTACGGCTTCGGCGCGGCCGCGCACATCGTCGCCCAGACCGCGCGCCACGAGGGCCGCCGCGTGTTCGCATTCACGCACGCAGACGACGGGGCCGCGCAGCGCTTCGCGCTGGAGCTCGGCTGCGAGTGGGCCGGCGACGCGCTCGCGCCCGGCCCAAAGCCGCTCGACGCGGCGATCATCTTCGCGCCCGTCGGCGAGCTGGTGCCGGCGGCGCTGCGGGCGCTGGACCGCGGCGGGATGGTCGTCTGCGCCGGCATCCACATGAGCGAGATCCCGGCGTTCCCGTACGACATCCTGTGGGAGGAGCGCAGCGTGCGGTCGGTGGCGAACCTCACGCGCGCCGACGGGCACGACTTCCTCGCGCTGGCGCCGCAGGTCCCGATCCGCACGCGCGTGACGACGTTCGCGCTCGAGCAGGCCGAGGACGCGCTCGACGCGATCCGCGCAGGCGGTCTCGAGGGCGCAGCGGTGCTCGTTCCGTGAGCTCGCCGCGCGTCGAGCTGCTGTTCTGGGACGGGTGCCCGTCGCATCCGCGCGCGCTGGCGGAGCTGCGCGAGGAGCTCGCCGCGGCCGGCCTGGACCCGCAGTCGGTCGCGGTGCGCGAGGTGCGCAGCGATGCGGACGCCGAGCGCGCGCGCTTCACCGGCTCGCCGACGATCCGCGTCGATGGGCGCGACGTCGTCGACCCCGGCGGCGAGCCCGTGCTGCTCACGTGCCGCATCTACCATCGGCGCGACGGGCGGATCTCGCCCGTCCCCGACCCCCAGGACGTGCGCGACGCGCTGCGCGCCGCGCTGGCCGAGCACGGAAGGACGACACCGGCATGACGCTCACGATCGGCTCCCCCGCCCCGGGCTTCTCCCTGCCCGACACGACGGGCGCCCGGCATGGTCCCGCCGGCGCACCGGCGACCGTCGTCGTCTTCACCTGCAACCACTGCCCCTACGCGCTGGCGTGGCACGAGCGGATCGCCGACGTCGCACGCGACTACGCCGAACAGGGCGTCGTGGTGCTGGCGGTCAACAGCAACGACGCGGACCGCTACCCACGCGACTCCTACACGGCGATGCAGGAGCGCGTCGCGCGCGAGCCGGACGCCTGGCCGATGCCCTACCTGCACGATGCCACCCAGGAGGTCGCGCGCTCCTACGACGCGAGGACCACGCCGGACGTCTTCGTCCTCGACGCCGCCGGCGCGCTCGCCTACCGCGGCGCCCCGGACGCCGACAGCGACGATCCGGGGCTGCACGCCGCCTGGCTGCGCGGGGCGCTCGACGACGTGCTCGCGGGCCGCGCGGTCGCGACACCGCAGACCGAGCCGGTGGGCTGCTCGATCAAGTGGCGGGCCTAGGTCCAGGCCTAGGCCCGCTCGGCGAGCTCTCGCTTCAGGATCTTCCCCGTCGGGTTGCGCGGCAGCTCATCCATGAAGACGATCTCGCGCGGGACCTTGAAGCGGGCGAGGTTCTCGCGCACGTGCTCCTGCAGGTCCTGCTCGGTGATGCCCATGCCCTCGACCGGGACGACGAAGGCGCGCAGACGTTCCCCCCAGTCCTCGTCCGGCACGCCCAGGACGGCGACCTCGACGACGCCCGGGTGCTCGGCGAGCAGGTCCTCCACCTCGCGCGGGAAGACGTTCTCACCGCCGGAGACGATCATCTCGTCGTCGCGCCCGTCGATGAACAGCCGGCCCTCCGCGTCGAAGTGGCCGACGTCGCCGGTCGACATCAGGCCGCCCAGAACCTCCTTGCCGCCGCCTCCCGTGTAGCCGTCGAAGGCCATCTCGTTGCCGACGAAGATGCGGCCGGTCACGCCCATCGGGACCTCGGCGCCGTGCTCGTCATGGAGGCGCACCACGGTTCCATGAGGAGGGCGCCCCGCCGTGCCGGGCGCGGCGCGCAGGTCGGCGGGCCCCGCGATCGTCGCCCAGGCGACCTCGGTCGAGCCGTAGAGGTTGTAGAGGACGTCGCCGAAGCGGTCCATGACCTTCAGCGCCAGCTCGCCCGGCAGTGCGCTGCCGCTGACCGCGATGACGCGCAACGAGGAGCAGTCGTACCTCGCGATGATCTCGTCGGGCAGCTCGACGATCCGCTGGAGCATCACCGGGACGACGGCGAGCGCCGTGGTGCGGTGGTGGGCGATCGCGGCGAGCGTGTCCTCGGGGTCGAAGCGCCGGCGCACGACGAGGGTCGAGCCCAGCGACATCGCGATCAGGAAGTGCGCCATGCCCCACGAGTGGAACATCGGCGCGGCGATCATCGTGCGCTCGCGGGCGTGCAGCGGGATCGCGTCGAGCAGCGCGGCGACCGGCGCCAGCGAGTCGGGCTGCTTGCGCTGGGCGCCCTTCGGGGTGCCGGTGGTGCCGCTTGTGAGGATGACGACCTTGCCCGGCGCCGCAGGCGCCTCGAGCGGCGTGTCGTCACGCCCGGCGACGAGGTCCTCGAGCGTCGGCGCGCCGTCGGGGTCGGGGTGGTCGGCCCAGGCGACGAGGCGCTCACGCCCCAGCGCGGCCTGCGCGACGAACGCGGCGAACTCCTCGTCATGGACGATCGCGACCGGCTGCTCGCGCTCGCAGACGTCCGCGATCTGCGGCGCCGCGAACATCGTGTTGAGGTAGAGCGCATCGGCGCCGAGCTTGCCGATCGCCACCGAGGCCTCGACGAACCAGCGGTGGTTGCGGGCGAGGACCGCCACCCCGTCGCCGGCGCGGACGCCGTGATCGGCGAGCGCGCGGGCGAGCGCGTTCGTGCGGCGGTCGACCTCGGCGAAGGTCAGCGTGCCGCGCTCGTCGACGATCGCGACCGCGTCCGGGCGGCGGATCGCGCCGGCGCTGTAGCCGGCGGCGATCGTCGGCCCCCAGCGGCGCAGCACGTCGAGCGCCCGCACGAGGCGGTCCGGGCGCTCGGGACGCACGAGGCCGGCGCGCACGAGTGTCCGGCCGAGGAACAGCGGATCGCTGAGACGGTCGAGTCCGAGAGGGGCCACGGCGCGAGCGTACCTCAGGGAAGGCGCAGGCCGGCCGGCAGGGTGCCGTCGTCGATCAGCGCCCGGATGTCGCCCGCCCGGCGCGGGTTGAGGAAGACGTGGCGCTGGCCGACGCTCGGCTTCTCCTGCAGCAGGCCGGCGGTGAGCAGCGCCTCGCCGACCGCGCCGGCGAGCGCGCGGTCGTTGGCGGCGAACCCCCGCGCCAGGTGAGGGAAGTCGGTGTGGTAGCCGCCCCACTTCCCCATCCCGTCGAGGCGCTGCAGGATGCGCCGCGCGACCCGGCGCGAGGGGTCAGGGTCCTCGTGCGGACGGGCGACCTGCGGGGTCGTGCCCTCGAGGGCCGCGAGCACGGCCTCCTCGTGCGCGGCGACCGACGCCGGGTCGGCCGGGCGGCCGCCGAGGGCGGCGATCATCGCGGCGACCCGCAGCGGGTGCGCCGCGCCGAGTGGCTC
>Ga0208851_1000092_pt1 | contig 37487 bp, 36 predicted proteins | sample NGESurshal092012_FD_184481 | JGI IMG/M metagenome (GOLD analysis project Ga0208851, IMG submission 184481) | Arctic peat soil microbial communities from Barrow, Alaska - NGEE Surface sample 415-2 shallow-092012 (SPAdes) | ecosystem: Environmental > Terrestrial > Soil > Wetlands > Peat ... | reverse complement strand
AGTGGCCTCCGCCATGTCCGCGACCACCCGGTCCCGCACCGCGGCCAGCAGGCCGATGTACAGCGCGGATTTCGACGGGAAGTGATACAGCAGACCACCTTTGGAGACGCCGGCGGCGGCTGCGACGGACTCCAAGGTCACCGCACCGGTACCGCCGGTGCTCAGCAGATCGCGCAGCGCCACGAGAATACGCTCGCGTGCGCCGGAAGCCACGTCTAGACTGTACCGGCCGGACGGTAAAGGGAAAGAGACTGGTCGCCGGCCACCAGCGCTACCGCTGTGGGGTTTCCTCTCGTGTTCGGCAACTACGCCCAGGTGCTGCGCCGACCTGGCGCCATCCGCTTTTCCGCCGCCGGGATGCTCGCCCGGATGCAGATGTCGATGGCCGGCCTCGGCGCCGTCCTGCTGCTGTCCGTCGAACGTGACTCGTTCGCCGTCGCCGGCACCGTCTCGGCGATCTACGCGTTGTCCGCGGCCGTCATCGGACCGCAGATCTCCCGGCTGATCGACGTTTTCGGGCAGCACCGAGTGGTCCCCGCTCAGCTGGCCGTGCACGTGCCGGCGATCGCCGGGATGATCATCATCGCCACCACGACCACGCTGAACTGGCCGATCTTCGCCCTTGCCCTGGTGGCCGGCGCCGCACAACCGAACATGGGACCACTGGTCCGGGCGCGCTGGTCGGCTCAGTTGCACGGGACGTCGCTGCTGCGCACCGCGTTCGCCTGGGAGTCCCTGGTCGACGAGGCCGTGTTCATCCTCGGGCCGCCGCTGGCCACAGTCGTGGCGCTGCAGATCGCGCCGAGCGCGGCGCTGATCCTGGCCACGATCCTGCTGGTGGTCGGCACCCTGCTGTTGCTCACCCAGCGGTCCACCGAGCCCACCCCGTCCGGCCGGCGCACCGGCGCCAAGGGCCGGCCGGCGATCCTGCTGCCCGGGGTCGGCGGCATCTCGGCGATCTTCGTCATGCTCGGCGGGATCTTCGGCTCGTTCGAGGTCACCACGGTGGCGTTCACCCGAGAGGCCGGGGTGCCGCAGGCCGCCGGCGCGCTGCTGGCGCTGTACGCGGTGGGTTCGCTGGCCGCCGGGCTGATCTTCGGCGCGCTCGCCCTGCGGTCGTCGCTGGTGCGCCAGTACACCGTGGCCATCGCCTTGCTGGCCGTCGTCACCCTGCCGCTGCCGTTCCTGGACGAGGTGTGGCTGGTCGCGATCGGGCTGTTCGTCGCCGGGATCGCCTGTTCGCCGGTGCTGATCTCCGGGATGGCGCTGATCGAGCGGATCGTGCCGAGCACCCGGCTCACCGAGTCGATGTCCTGGGCCAGTTCCGGTTTGGCCGTCGGCATCGCCACCGCCACCCCGCTGGCTGGCGTGATCATCGACCGGTCCGGCGCCGGGATGGCCTACTGGGTGACGTCCGGCTGCGCCATCGGCGCGCTGCTCATCGCGCTGATCGTGTTGCCGTCGGTGCGCCGAGCGCAGGCCGGTGCCGCCTCCCGGGAGGTCAGGGTGATCGCTAGCGGCGAGGCCGCACCGACCGCGGCCGCCGGCCAGTGGATCGAGCTGCCGGACCCCCGCTGAGCGCGCAGGTACCGTGATCTTCATGGACAGCGGCGCGGGGGCTGAGGTCCGGGACGAGCTGACGGGCGCGGAGCCCGGTCTGTTCGGGCCGGGCAGTGTGACGTGGCAGGTACATGCCGATCCGGTGTTCCCCATCGCCGGAGTGCGGGCGCTGATCCTGCAGGCGCTGCACCCGCTGACGATGGCCGCCGTCGCCCAGCAGCGCGGCTTCGACGAGGACTCCTGGGGACGGCTGGACCGCACCGGCAGGTACGTCTCCACGGTGACCTACAGCCCAGCCGCGCAGGCCCGCCGATCGGCCGCCCAGGTGCGCGGCATCCACCGCAAGCTCCGCGGTACCGACCCGGACACCGGCGAGACCTTCCGGCTGGACCGGCCGGACCTGCTGCTGTGGGTGCACTGCTGCGAGGTGGAATCGTTCCTCAGCACCGCCCGCCGGGCCGGCGCACCGATCACCGCAGAAGCGGCCGACGACTACCTGCGTGAGCAGGTGCTGGCCGCCACCCTGATCGGCATACCGCAGGAGATGGTGCCGGCGTCGGTGGCCGAGATGGCGCAGTACTTCCAGGACGTCCGGCCCGAACTGCGGCTCACCGACGCGGCCCGACGCGGGGTGCGGGTGCTGGCCCTGCCGCCGATGCCCAAGCGGGTCCGGCTGCTCACCCCGGCCCGGCCGGCCTGGGCGGGGCTCGCCGGCATGGCCTTCGCGTTGCTGCCGAACTGGGCCAGGCGGCTGTACCGGCTGCCCGGGTTGCCGACCACCGACCTGGCCGCCACCGGCGCGATCCGGGCGCTCCGCGCCGGACTGATCGCGCTGCCGGAGCGGTTCAGCGGGCCGCCCGAAGTCAGGCAGGCGAGAGCGCAGATCGAGCAGCAGGCCGGATGACGGCCGGGCCACCGGGGCCATCCGAGTTGCCCGGCACACCTGATCCGCGGCCCGCCGAGCAGGTCCGCCGCATCGCGATCGGTCTCGGTGCCCTCGCGCAGAGCGGCCTGTTCTACGCCGTCAACGACTACGACGCCGATCGGTACACCAAGCTGCGAGCGCTCACCGCCGAGCTGCTCGCAGCCGTCACCGACGATCCGGCCGAGCACTGGCGGCTGGAACTGGGCAGGGACGCCGGCTACGCCACCCCCAAGGTCGACGTCCGGGGAGCGCTGGTCGACGACGACGAACGGATCCTGCTGATGCGGGAACGTTCGGACGGGTTGTGGTCGCTACCCGGCGGCTGGGCCGACCCGCTGGACACCCCGTCCCGGGCCGCGGAACGGGAGGTGCTGGAGGAGACCGGTTACGCCGCCAGGGCGGTCAAGCTGGTCGGCTGTTGGGACCGGGACACCCAGGGTCACCGACCGAAGCTGCCGTTCTCGATCTACAAACTGTTCTTCCTGTGCGTTGCGACCGGTGACGTCCGGCCGCCCGACGCCCTGGAGACGCTGGAGATCGGCTGGTTCGCCCTCGACGCGCTGCCCGGTCTCTCGCCCGGCCGGGTCAGCGCCCGGCAGCTCGGCCGGATCATCGCCCACCGGCGGGATCGGCTGCTGCCCACCGAGTTCGACTGACTCACGCCGGGGTCGGGCGAGCCCTGACCGATTGCGAGCAGCCCCGGCGGCACGAAGGCCGCCGGGGCGATGTCGCGCAGGGTGATTCGCGCAGGGTGATTCGCGCAGGGTGATTCGCGCAGGGTGATGTCGGCGCCGGCTCAGGTCAGGAGTCGTCCTCCGGCGCCTGCGCCGCGGCCCGGTTGACCGCCGACACCACGGCCTTGAGCGATGCGGTGGTGATCGAGGAGTCGATGCCGACGCCCCAGACAACCTGCCCGTCGATGGCGCACTCCAGGTAGGCCGCCGCCCGGGCGTCGCCGCCGGCGGACAGCGCGTGCTCGACGTAGTCGAGCACCCGGACGTCGTACCCGGCCTCGCCGAGCGCCGAGCAGAACGCCGCCACCGGCCCGTTGCCGCCGCCCTGCACCACCTGCTCCTCGCCGCGGCTGACGATCCGCGCGCTGATCCGGTCGAAGATCGAGTCGTTCTCGGCGTCCTCCGGGTTCTCGATCCTCGTGCGCACCAGGTGCAGCGGCGCATTCCGCTCCAGGTATTCGTCGGCGAAATGGGACCACATGGTCTTGGCGTCGACCTCGCCACCCTTGGTGTCGGTGTGCTCCTGAACCACCCGGGAGAACTCGATCTGCAGCCGGCGCGGCAGGTCGAGGCCGTGCTCGGTCTTCATGATGTAGGCGACGCCGCCCTTGCCGGACTGCGAGTTGACCCGGATCACGGCCTCGTACGAGCGCCCGACGTCCTTCGGGTCGATCGGCAGGTACGGCACCTCCCAGGTGAACTGGTCAACGGCCATCCCGGCCGCCGCAGCATCCCGGTTGAGGTGGTCGAAGCCCTTCTTGATCGCGTCCTGGTGCGAACCGGAGAACGCCGTGTACACCAGGTCGCCGCCGTAGGGATGCCGTTCCGGGACCGCCAGCTGGTTGCAGTACTCGACCGTGCGGCGGATCTCGTCGATGTCGGAGAAGTCGATCTGCGGGTCGACGCCCTGGCTGAACAGGTTCAGGCCCAGCGTCACCAGGCACACGTTGCCGGTGCGCTCGCCGTTGCCGAACAGGCAGCCCTCGATCCGGTCGGCCCCGGCCAGGTAGCCCAGCTCGGCGGCGGCTACGGCGGTGCCCCGGTCGTTGTGCGGGTGCAGGGAAAGGACCACCGCACTTCGCCTATCCAAGTTGCGGTGCATCCATTCGATCGAGTCGGCGTAGACGTTGGGGGTGGCCATCTCTACCGTGGCCGGCAGGTTGACCACCATGGGGTTCTCCTCGGTGGGCTGCCAGATCGCCGAGACCGCGTTGCAGACCTCAACGGCGTACTCCAGCTCGGTGCCGGTGTACGACTCGGGGGAGTACTCGAAGCGCCAGTCGGTGTCCGGGTACTTCTCGGCCCAGCGGGCGACCTCCTCAGCGCCGTCCGTGGCGATCCGGGTGATGCCCTTGCGGTCCAGGCCGAAGACCACCCGGCGCTGCAGGGTTGAGGTGGAGTTGTACAGGTGGACCAGCGCGGACGGGGCCCCCTCGACGGCCTCGAAGGTACGGGCGATCAGCTCCGGGCGGGCCTGGGTCAGCACCTGGATCCGGACGTCGGACGGGACGTGGTCCTGCTCGATGATCTCCCGGACGAAGTCGAAGTCGGTCTGGCTGGCGGCCGGGAAGCCGACCTCGATCTCCTTGTACCCCATGGCGACCAGCAGGTCGAACATCCGGCGCTTGCGCGCCGGCGTCATCGGGTCGATCAGTGCCTGGTTGCCGTCCCGCAGGTCGACCGCGCACCACTGCGGCGCCTTGCTGATGACCGTGTTCGGCCAGCTGCGGTCGGCCAGGTCGATCGGCGGGTAGGGCCGGTAGCGGCTGATCGGCATCGAGCTGGTGCGCTGCCGGTTGTAGCCCGACTGGCCGGCCGGGATGTCGCCGGTGGGGGTCCGTACGCGAGATGGTGTGGGGGTGCCCATGTTTGGTGTCCTTGGTGTGTGCCCGGCCGGGGATCCCCGGCGTGTGGCGAGGGGAATGACCGGCAGCACGACAACCCGCGACGGAGGAACCAGTCTTGAGGAATCAGGCTCCGTCGCGGCGGCGAAGGAGCAGGCCGGTCGTCGCGAGGACGCCAAACGCTGCGGTGCGCACCACGGGAGAGATGTTACCCCCGGGGGATCGCGCCGGCGCAACCGCAGCGGCCGACGCGGTGAGGTTGGGTCGAACCAGGATTGCGCTGCACCCCTTGCTGCGTCTCGAATCTCTAAGGACGAACGGGCTCCGGCCGGATGGACGGGGTTCCCGGTTCCACAATTCGCTGCAGGACGGCTGCCAACTCGTCGAGCTCTGCCGAGGTGAGCACTCGCTCCAGGCCCGCGGTGATCACTTCCCGCCGGGTGTCGCCGGCGTTCATGGCCAGCTCGCTGCCCGTGGGGGTGAGTTCGACGAGCGCGGATCGCCGGTCGGTCGGGTGCGGAACGCGCCTGACCAGTCCGCGGCCCTGGAGGCGGTCCACGATCCTGGTGACGCCGCCGCTGGTGACATTGGTCGCCGCGGCGAGGGAGCTCAGTGGTACTCGGCCGTCAGGCGCGTGGGCCACCGCCAGCAGCAGGTCGGCCTCGGACAGCGACAGTCCATGACGACCCTGTTGACCCCGCTCGAGGGCGTCGTCGAACACGGCCGCAACACGCAACAGTCGAATCCAGAACACCACATGCTGGGAGGTTGCGCCGGAATTGTCCGACCGCCACCCGTCCGCCAGGCGCTGTAGCTGGGGCAAGGCCCAGGCATCGGCGTCGTCCCCGGTGTCGCCGTCGCCGAATCGCGTCTGGAGCGAATCCAGCGCCCTGGACAGCAGCACCTTCAACCGGTTCGACGCCACGTCGATGTCGGCCGGTGACACGCGATCGGCCAGGCACTCGCCCAGTCCGGCGCCCCAGGCCGGGCCGATCGCAATGAGGGTGTCACGGCCGGCGGGGGTGAGGCTGATGAAGGTGACCCGGCGGTCGCTGGAACTCGGTCGGCGGGTCACCAGCTTGGCGGCTTCGAGCCGGTCGACGAGTCTGGTGATCTTGTTCTTGTCCCGGATGATCACGCTCTCCAGATCCCCGATCCGCTCCTGTCCGGCCGCCGACGCGGCCAGCCGGTACAGCAGCTCGGTCTCCTCCAGGGAGTGGATCCGGCGCCCGCCCGGCCCGTCCACCTGCGCCACACGGCCGAGAACCACGGCGCTGGTCCGGCGCGCCGCCTGCTCCAGCAGCTCCCAGGCGCGACCGGCGGACGTGTCGGGTAGGGCGCGGATCGGCGCCGGATCTGCGACCGCCGAGCTGTTCATCTGTCGACCCTAGCAAGGTTATTGACACCGGGAACATCCCGGGGTAAGAGTGTAGATATTCCCATCATCAGAGTTCTCAACTACAGGTAGTTGAGGAGCCAATCCGACAGGAGAACCACCATGTCCACCCTGCCGTTCGCGCCCGCGTCGCGAGAAGTCACGCGCGTTCACGAGAATCCCGATGCCGCCCGCCGTCCACTGGCCGCGCTACTGATCGTGTTCGCCATCGGGAACGCGGTCGCGGCCGGTGTTCTCGGCGCCGTGTTCGGCTGGCCCGCAGTGCTCGGTGAACCGGCATCCGTAGCGCTGCCGATGTTCGCCGAGAATCAGGCGGCGATCGTGTCAGGCTTCTACCTGTTCATCGTGCTGTCCGTGCTGCTGGTCCCGATCAGTCTGGGGTTCTACCGGCTCACTGCGTCCGGCGGCTCGCTGCTGGCCCCCACGGTGGCCGCGTTCGGAATCCTGGCCGGTGCCTTCCAGCTGATGGGCTGGATCCGGTGGCCGTTCGTGGTACCCGACCTGGCCCGCGCCTTCCTGGACCCGGCCGCGACCACTGGCGTCCGGGACGCCACCGCGAGCTCCTACGAGCTGATCAACAGCTACGCCGGCGCCGGCCTGGGTGAGCATCTGGGCTGGCTGTTCCAGGCGGCTTGGGGGCTGGGGATCGCGCTGCTGATGGTGCGAACAGGGGTGCTGTCGCGGACGATCGCGATGACCGGTGGCGTGCTCACCGCAGTCTGGGCCGTCCCGTTCCTGCTGGGGAGTGCGGTGCCGGTTCTCGGTGACGACATCGTCTCCACCGCAGGCTTCGTCGCCTACGCACTGTGGTTCGTGTGGAACGGCGTCGCCGGCGCCGGCCTGCTGCGCAGGGCCCGATGAACGTTCCGCAGGCGTCCCGGCACCGGAGGGCGGGCCCTCGCTCAGCCCAGCGGGTCGGTGACGGTGCCGAGGAACAGTGGTGCGCCCGTCTTGGTGTCGGCGATCCAGAAGACGAACGGACGGTCGATGACGAGGGCGGGGGCCGGGGCGGGCGCGCCGGACGCCGACATCCCCATCCCGGTGGCGGCTGCGGCCTGCGTGCCGTTCTCGTCGACGGAGATTCTGGCCTGGTGGACGAACGCGTCGGCGTGCAGCCATCCTGGTTCGCCGGCGATCCCGGACAGGTCGGCGGCGCCGCCGGGGTCGAAGATGTCCGTCACGCCGAGCGCCTTCGCGGCCTGCAGCACGTCGGGCGCCGAGGTGATGGCGAAGGTCGGCATGGTCAGCTGGTAGCGCATCGAGTCTTCGGACGCCGCCGCGACGAGGTCGCCGTCGAGCGCGCCGAGCAGTGCGTCGAAGGTCCCTGGGTCGGGCACCAGCAGGGTCATCCGCAGCCCGCTGCCGGCGTAGGGCACCGTCGCCGCGGACCAGCGGGCCCCCCGCGCGCCGACCACCTGGCTGCTCGCGTTCATCATCGGAACGTCGACGACGCCGCCCGGTGTGCGGAACTGCCCCTTGGTGGCCGGTGAGAAGGGTTGCGCCCACGCCGCTTTCAGCCACAGCGCATTGACCAGCACGAGCCTGGTGTCAGTGCTGATCGAATCGGTCGGGAACAGCTCCGGGATCAGCCCGCTGGTCCGATCGCTCACCCAGGCGTTGATGGCCTGCCGCATCCGCTGGGGCTGCGCGACGAAGTCAGCGGCCACGGCCGACACGCCGAACTGCCGGGCCAGCTTGTCCAGGTATTCGGGGTGCACGTCGAGGTCGTGCTGTACCCAGGTTTGGTTGGCCGCCTGGATGTGCAGCTGGTCCTTGCCGGATGGACCGGCCTGCAGGGCGGCCTCGATGCCGGCGTCGACGGCGGTGACGGCCGCGCCCTGCGCAGCGGCGCCCGGCAGCGCGAGCAGACTGTCCAGCTGGTCGGCAGTCGTTCCGATGGCGCCGGCCCTGGCCATGGCCAGCACGGTGTACAGCGAGTAGGGACTGATCACGGCGTTGGCGGCCGCGCCGGACGTCGCCCGGAGAAAGGCGGCGCCCACCGAGGCCAGCGCGGTGCGCGCCGCGGCCGGGTCGCCGGGAGCGGTGCGAGCGGCGGCGCCGGCCAACCGCTGCACGGCGGGATCGGCGGGATCGGCGGGATCCGCGGCCGCGGAGGTGCCGGGCGCGCGTCCCGTCACGGAATCCGCGGCGCACCCGGCCGCGGCCAGCATTGCGGCGCCGGCGGCCCCCGCCGCGATCCGCAGGAATCGCCGTCGGGCAAGGTCCGCTCGCGCCGGAGTGATTGTCATGTACCCAGGACGGAGCCGGCCGGCCGATGCGTTGCAGGCGTCGTCATTCGATCGTGGCCATGCCCTCCCGGTACACCTTGGCGGCACTGATCAGCCCGCCCTTGAGCCGGAAGAACGCCGCGATGCTGTACCGGTGTGGCCCGCCGTCGACGACGAGTTCCTCGATCAGCTCCACGGCCACGGCATCGTGTTGCGCGATGACGGTCATCACGGTCAGCGACGGCTGCAGTTGCCACAGCCAGGCGTCAAACAGGTCAGCGATGCCGTCGCGGCCGGTGACGAAGTACTGGCCGGTGGTCCAGCTGGCGTCGGCGGTGAACCCGGCGAGCAGCCGCGCCGAATTGTGCTGGTTGAAGGCCTCCAGGTGCCCCAGCACGACGGCCCTGGCCGTCTCGGTCGCTGCGGTTCCGGCAGGGTTGTTCATGTGACAGATCCTGCCAGTCACCGGTGGGGAATCTGCGCGGCGGCCTGGAGGTTGCCAACACCGTGAGCGAACTGATTCCCAGCGACTATGCGGGCCCTGCTCCAGCGGCCCCTCTACGGTCATCTCGGCACCATCCGGCCGGACGACACGGTGCAGGTCAAAGAGATGTGGTTCGAGTTCGACGGCGCCCACCTGCGCTTCACCCACACCACCAAACGGGCGAAATACCGCAACCTGCAGCACAACCCGGCGATGAGCCTGTCGATCATCGACCCGGAGAACAGTTTCCGGTACCTGGAGCTCCGCGGGGAACTCGTTGCGGTGGAGCCGGACCCGACCGGCGCGTTCTACGTCCGGCTCGGCAGGCGTTACGGCAACCCGACCCAGCAGCCGCCGCCGGACAGTGCCGACCGGGTCGTCCTGGTGATGAGCATCGAGAAGAGCACCAAGCAGTGACGACGGCGCTGTGGGCACGGCCGGCGGGCCCTGTCAGCGGTAGCTGCTGACCACCGGCAGCGGCGGCTGGTTGCCGGCGGCGACGCCGCCCCAGATCATCGAGGCCAGCCAGACCATCGGCCACCAGACCAGCCAGGCCAGGCCGAGGGTGACGACGCCGGCGATGAAACCGCCGAACACCAGGATCCCGAGCATGATCAGGGCGCCGCTGACGGTGGAGTAGAACATCCCGAACGGCCCGAAGAAAAAAGTCAGAACGAGGGCGACGCCGACAGACTTCCGCGGCGCGACCATCACCACGGTGGTGTGGCCATAGGGCACGTGGATCTGCGGCTGACCCCGGTCCTGGCCGGCGTAGGGACCGTTGACCGGAGCGTAGGCGGCGATGGGCGCGGTGTGCGCCGTCCAGCCGGTGCCGTCCCACCAGCGCTGAGCGGGGACGCCGCTGGGTTCGGGATACCAGCCGGCTGGGATGACCAGCGGGGTCGGCGCAACCGGCCGCTGTACCGCGGCACCGAACATGGCCGTGCCGGCAGGCTCGGGATCCAGCCGATCGGAATCCAGCAGCGTGGCGAGCGGGGCGTCGGTGGCCGACCAGGCCCGGGGCGATTCGCCCTCCGGACCGACGTCGTCGGTCAGCAGCAGGACCTGCCGGCTGTGCGAGGTCCATTGCGAGCCGTTCCACCACCGCTCGGTAGCGGGCTCCTCCGGATCTGGGTACCACCCCGCACTCAACCGCCACCCGTCGATGGACAACTTGCGCCCCCGATCCCAGCCGTAGTACCTGCCGCCGACAGTAACAGCGGAGCCCGACAGCGGAGCCCGACAGCGGAGCCCGATAGCGGAGCCCGACAGGGGGTCGTCCGCGGGAGCCCGACAGGTGGATCGGCCAACGGGGATCGGCCCCGAGGTCGGCCGGGCCGACCTCGGGATGGTGGCCCGCATTCGCCGCCTCGGTCGTGGCCGGTCGCTGACCGGGACGGCGATCACCATCAGTTGCGGCGCCATCGGCGACCGACCGGTCCGTGGCGGGGGCACGATGGCCGGGTGACCGCCGACCCGACCAGTCCGTCCGCGCTGCCACCGGCGGCTGTCCACCACCCTCTCGCCCCGCCCGCCGGCGCTGCCGTACCTGTCGCCCCACCCCCGGTCGACCCACCGACCCAGCCACTGCAGGCCGTCACCGGCCCGGCCGGCGCCGTCACCGGCCCGGTCGACGTGGCCGGGCCCGGCCCGGCCGCCACCCCGTGGACGTTCGTGGATGTCTTCGCCGGCCTGGGCGTTGTGCTGCTGGCGAGCCTGGTGCTGTCCGCGCCATTCCAGCTGACCGCCCTCAGCGGCGGCGATGCCAGGCTCGTGCTGTCCGCCCTGCCGGTCTGGATCGGTCTGCTCGGCACCACCATCTGGGCGTCCCGACGGCACGGAACCGGCAGCCTGGTCCGCGACCTGGCGCTGCGGATCCGGTGGGTCGACCTCGCCATCGGGCTCGGTGCGGGGCTGGCGCTGCGGTTGGTCATCGGCATCTGGGCGGTGCTGTTCTCCTCGATCACCGGCCAGACCCCGACGTCGAACCTCGAACCGGTGCTGGGCGGCAGCGGCCTGGGCAGCGGGGTCTGGCTGGTCGTCAACATGCTGACTATCGCGGTCATCGGCCCCGTCATCGAGGAGATCTTCTTCCGCGGGCTCGGCCTGCGCTCCGCGCTGGCCAGCCTCTGGCGGCGGTCCGGCCACCGCCGGCTGGCCACCCCGAAGCAGCGTATCCGGGTCGCGGTCGGCGCCACCTCGCTGGTCTTCGCGCTGCTGCACGTCTCGGAGATCAACGACCTCACTTCGGCAGCGGTGCTACTGCCGGGCCTGTTCCTGGCCGGCTGGGTGCTGGCCCGGCTGACCATCTGGAGCGGGCGGCTCGGGCCGGCCATCGTCACCCACGTGGTGTTCAACGGTGTTGCCGTCGCTGCGCTGTTGGCCCTGCAGTAGCTTGCCGGCCGTCAGGACTTGCGGTCCGTCGGTAGGTCCTTACTCATGACGACGGTGGACGAGCAGGGCCGCCCGGAGCCGCCGCTGGCGGCCGACGAGACCGACACCCTGCTCGGCTTCCTGGACTACCAGCGGGCGACCCTGGAGTGGAAGTGCGCGGGGCTGGGCCCGGCCGGCCTGGCGGCGACCGTCGCGCCCTCGTCGATGACGCTGGGCGGGATCCTCAAACACCTCGCCTGGGTCGAGGACCACTGGTTCTCCCGATGGCTGCACGGGCAGCAGCGGCAACCCCCGTGGGACGGCGTCGACTGGGCGGCCGACGGCGATTGGGACTGGCACTCGGCCGCGCAGGACACCCCGGAGCAGCTCCGGACGCTCTGGCAGGATTCCGTGACCCGCTCCCGCACGCTGGTCGCGCAGGCGCTGGCCGACGGCGGCCTGGACCGGTTGTCCCGGCGCAGCTGGCCCGACGGCGGCGCACCGAGCCTGCGCTGGATCGTGGTGCACATGATCGAGGAGTACGCGCGGCACAACGGCCACGCCGACCTGCTGCGGGAATCGGTCGACGGGCAAACCGGCGAGTAGCCCCCGCGATTGCCAGGATGATCCGGACCACACCTGGCTTCCCAGATCGTCCGAAGATTGTTAGCCTCACTAATAACGAAGGTACGGAATCCGTTGAGCAACTGAAATCGTCCTGAGAAGGAGTGCGCCCGTGTCAGGATCCGCTGTCCACGAGCGGCGGGTGGCGCTCGGCGTAACCACCGTCGGCATCCTTGCCGCCACCCTGAACGCCTCCATCCTGTTGATCTCGCTACCCGCGATCTTCGCCGGGCTGGGCCTGGATCCGCTGGCCCCCAGCAACATCTCGCTGCTGCTGTGGATGCTGATGGGCTACCTGCTGGTGACCGCGGTGCTGGTCGTGACGTTCGGCCGGCTCGGTGACCAGTACGGCCGGGCCAGGCTGTTCAACCTCGGCTTCGCGATCTTCACCGCGGGCTCCATTGCCTGCGCCCTGATCCCCAGCACCGGCGCCGCCGGGGCCTGGGAACTGATCGGGCTGCGGGTGGTGCAGGGCATCGGCGGCGCCATGCTGACCGCCAACTCGACCGCGATCATCGCGGACGCCTTTCCGCCGGACCGTCGCGGGTTCGCCCTCGGCGTCAACCAGGTCGCCGGCCTGGCCGGCTCCTTCCTCGGGCTGATCATCGGTGGCGTGCTCTCGGAATGGCACTGGCGGGCGGTGTTCTGGGTCAGCGTCCCGGTCGGGCTGTGGGGCACGTATATGGGCTACCGGCACCTGCGCGACAAGCCGCGGGACCGGGCCGAGCACGTGACGATCGACTGGTGGGGCAACCTGACCTTCGGGCTCGGGCTGATCGCGATGCTGGTGGCCATCACCTACGGGCTGCAGCCGTACGGCGGGCACACCATGGGCTGGACCAGCCCGATGGTGCTGTCCGGACTGTTCCTGGGCGTGGCATTGCTCGTGGTGTTCGTCGTCATCGAGAACCGGGTCACCGACCCGATGATCAACATGAGGTTGTTCAGGATCCGCGCCTTCACCGCCGGCAACATCGTCAACCTGCTGGCCTCGATGGCCAGGGGTGGCCTGCAGTTCATCCTGATCATCTGGCTGCAGGGCATCTGGTTGCCGTTGCACGGCTACACCTTCGAGCAGACCCCGCTGTGGGCAGGCATCTACCTGCTGCCGCTGACCCTCGGTTTCCTGGTCGCCGGCCCGGTGTCCGGGTCGTTGTCCGACCGGTTCGGCGCGCGGGCGTTCGCCACCGGCGGCCTGCTCATCCAGGCCCTCAGCTTCCTCGGGCTGATGCTGATCCCGGCCAACTTCTCCTACCCGATGTTCGCGATCCTGTTGGCGGTCAACGGGATCGGCTCGGGCCTGATGGCGGCGCCGAACTCGGCGGCGATCATGAACTCGGTGCCGCCGGAGGCGCGCGGCGCCGCTTCCGGTGTCCGGGCGACCGGGATGAACGCCGGCATGGTGCTGTCGATGGGCGGGTTCTTCTCGCTGATGGCGATCGGGCTGGCCACCTCGCTGCCGTCCGCCATGTACAACGGGCTGACCTCGTTGGGGGTGAACACCGCTGCGGCCCAGACGATCTCGGAAACCCTGCCGGTCGGCACGCTGTTCGCGGCGTTCCTCGGTGCCAACCCGATCGAGCAGCTGATGCGCTCGGTCGACCCGTCACAGCTGCAGCCGGGCGGCGGCGCCGACGTCGCGACGCTCACCGGCCAGTCGTTCTTCCCGACACTCATCTCGGGCCCGTTCAAGGACGGCCTGATCGTCGCCTTCAGCGTGTCGATCGTGATGCTGCTGATCGCCGCCGTCGCGTCGCTGTTCCGGGGCGCCAAGTTCGTCCATCCCGGTGACGCCCCGGTGCACGAGAGCATCGGGGAGGCCATAGCCAGGGAGGGCGCCGCGTTCGACGCCGCCGTGCTCGGCGCGGAGGCCGAGTACGAGCAGGCGCTGGCCGATACCAGGCCGGGTGCAGCGGCCGGTCCCTGATCCCACGATCGTCGGGGCAACGCCCGGCCCGGGCGGGACGTCCCACGTTCTCCCAGCGGGGTGTTCTTCCGCTCGGAGAACGTGGACCGGCTCGGCCCGGCCGGCTGGGCTCGATTGTGGGAGCTGGGTATGCGGACCGTCCTGTGACCTGCGCCAGGCGGCCGAACGGGGGCGGGACACCGGCGCCCGGCCCGACTGGCTCACCACCGGGCACGTGGACCTGGACAACCTGACCAACGCGGCGTTCTGGGCGGACTACCACGACCTGGACGGCACGGCGCTGTACTTCCTGCCGCACCTTCGGGCGATGCCGGACCGGATCGGCGCCGCGTTGCAGGCGGTGGCGGACGCGCCGCCCGGCGCGGTGCTGTTCCACTGCATGGGCGGCCGGGACCGGACGGGCCTGCTGGCCATGGTGCTGCTGGCAGCCGCAGCGGTCGAGCCCGCGGACATCGTCGACGACTACCTGGAAACGGTGCGCGTGCGGAACGCCCAGGCTGCGGCGGAGCACAGCCACAGCGCGGAACCGATGCTCGACCGGCTCTGCCGGGCCCACAGGCACAGCACCGAGAGCGCATTCCGAGCGGCGCTTGATGGCCTCGATGTCGATGAGGTGCTCCGGCGCGCCGGGCTGGACGACGCAACGATCACCGCGGTTCGCACCTGGCGGGGCCGACTGCCGGGCTGATCGTGCCCGGCCGACGGCCGACCACACCACTGGCCCTCAACCGCCCTCAACCGGTCGCCAGCAAGCCGCCGAGTGCCATAGCTCTTCCTTCGCCCCGTTCGCTATATAATCTCCGTATATACGACCGCGGGAGGCTGGATGACGAAGACGCTCATCGACGTGGACGACGACCTGCTGGATCGGGCCCGGCGGTTGATCGGACCGGGAACGACGAAGCGACAAGCCGTGAATGTTGCTTTGTCGCGGTTCGTTCGGATCCATGCCCAGCGGGAAACAGTTGACTGGATCGCCGCCACCGATCCCGTTGCTGACTTGCGAGATCCTGACGTTCGGGCCGATGCTCGGCGGTGACCCGCTATCTGGTCGACAACAGTGTCTGGCAACGGCTTCCGCGCAGCGCCGAGGTACGCAGCGCTGTCGGCGCGTTGCTGGAGGCCGAAGGTGAGCTCTGTTGCTGTGCACTGAGCCTCGACGAATTCGGGTACAGCGCCCGGTCTGCGGCCGACCACCGGCTGTCCATGGACCGGCTGTTGTCTTCTTTCCTGTTCCTGCCGTCCTCGGCGGCTGCTGACGCCGAGGCGGCAGCGATCCGGGCCGCCCTGTGGCTGGCCGGAACCGGCCGGGCGGCCGGCGTCGTAGACGTCGCCATTGCTGCTGTGGCGGCTGCGGCCGATGCCGTGGTGTTGCACTACGACTCGGACTTCGATGACATCACCGCCGCCCACCCGGTGGTGCGGAGTCGCTGGGTGGTCCCGAGGGGCTCGGTCGACTGACCGGACCGGCCCGCCGAAACGGGGCCAGGGCCACGATTCCCCGGCAGGTAGTCTGACGTGCGGATGTGGGCCCGGCAGCGGTGCCCGAACCGAACGGAAAGCGGGAACAGCGGTGGGCCTGGTCGTCCAGAAATATGGCGGTTCGTCGGTGGGCACGGCGGAGCGCATCAAGCGCGTCGCCGAGCGCATCGTGGCGACCCGCAAGGACGGTCATGACGTGGTGGTCGTGGTCTCCGCGATGGGCGACACCACCGACGAGTTGATGGACCTCGCGCAGCAGGTCTCGCCGGCCCCGCCGGCCCGCGAACTGGACATGCTGCTCACCTCCGGGGAGCGGATCTCCAACGCGCTGGTTGCGATGGCGATTTCCGCGCTGGGCGCGGAGGCCCGGTCCTTCACCGGATCCCAGGCCGGCGTCATCACCGATTCGACGCACGGCAAGGCCAGGATCATCGATGTCACCCCTGGCCGGATCCGCGCCGCGCTGAACCAGGGCTACATCGCGCTGGTCGCCGGCTTCCAGGGCGTCAGCCAGGACACCAAGGACATCACCACGCTCGGCCGCGGCGGCAGCGACACCACCGCCGTCGCCCTCGCCGCGGCACTGGACGCCGATGTCTGCGAGATCTACACCGACGTCGACGGGGTGTTCACCGCCGACCCGCGGATCGTGTCCGACGCCGCGAAGCTGGACACCATCACCTACGAGGAGATGCTCGAGATGGCCGCGGCCGGCGCCAAGGTGCTGATGCTGCGCTGCGTCGAGTACGCCCGCCGCTACGGCGTTCCGGTGCACGTGCGGTCCTCCTACAACGATCACGACGGCACCATCGTGCAAGGCAGCATGGAGGATCTGACCATGGAGCAAGCCCTGATCACCGGCGTCGCCCACGAGCGCGGCGAGGCCAAGGTGACCGTCGTCGCGGTGCCCGACCACCCCGGGGTCGCGGCGAAGATCTTCCGCTGCATCGCCGACGCCGAGATCGACATCGACATGGTGGTGCAGAACATCTCCCGGGCCGCCGAGGGCAAGACGGACATCACCTTCACCCTGCCCAAGGAGGACGGGCCCAAAGCGGTTGCGGCCCTCGAATCGCGCAAGGCCGTCATCGGGTTCGACCAGATCGTCTACAACGACCATGTCGGAAAGGTCTCGCTGATCGGGGCCGGCATGCGCTCGCACCCAGGGGTGACGGCCACCTTCTGCGAGGCGCTGGCGGCCGCCGGCGTGAACATCGACATCATCTCCACCTCCGAGATCCGGATCTCGGTGCTGGTGCGGGACGTGGAACTGGACACCGCGGTGCGGGCCTTGCACACGGCGTTCGAGTTGGGCAGTGACCAGGTCGCGGTGGTGTACGCGGGAACGGGAAGGTAAGGAAATGGGCCGCGGTGCAGCAGGTCTGCGGATCGGTGTGGTCGGCGCGACCGGCCAGGTCGGCGGGGTGATGCGGCGGATCCTCGCGGAACGGGACTTCCCGGTCGAGCAGATCCGGTTCTTCGCCTCCGCCCGGTCGGCGGGCTCGACGCTGCCGTGGCAGGGTCGGGACGTCGTGGTCGAGGATGCGGCACTGGCGGATCCATCCGGCTTGGACATCGCACTGTTCTCCGCAGGCGCCACCACATCAAAGGCGCAGTCGCCGCGGTTCGCCGCCGCCGGCGTCACGGTGATCGACAACTCGTCGGCCTGGCGGATGGATCCGACCGTGCCGCTGGTGGTCTCCGAGGTCAACCCGCAGGACGCGCTGGATGCGATCGCCGAACGCGGCCCCGGCATCATCATCGCCAACCCGAACTGCACCACCATGGCGGCGATGCCGGTGCTCAAGCCGCTGCACGAGGCCGCCGGGCTGGCCCGGCTGGTCGTCACCACTTTCCAGGCGGTATCCGGCAGCGGCGGCGACGGGGTCGCCGAGCTGGACGGCCAGATCAAGGCCGTTGTCGAGCACGCCGCCGAACTGACCCACGATGGCAGTGCGGTCGAATTCCCCGAGCCGAAGAAGTACGTGCTGCCGATCGCGTTCAACGTCATCGCGCAGGCCGGCAACTTCGTCGATGACGGCTCCGGCGAGACCGACGAGGAACAGAAGCTGCGCAACGAATCTCGCAAGATTCTGCACATTCCCGGGCTGCTGGTGTCCGGAACCTGTGTCCGGGTGCCGGTTTTCACCGGGCACTCACTGTCGATCAACGCCGAGTTCAACGAACCGCTGAGCGTCGTGCAGGCAACGGATCTGTTGGCCGCGGCGCCCGGCGTCGAGCTGAGCGAGGTGCCGAACCCGTTGCAGGCGGCCGGTTCCGACCCGTCCTTCGTCGGCCGGATCCGCACCGACCCCGGGGTGCCGGACGGGCGCGGACTTGTCCTGTTCGTCTCCAACGACAACCTGCGCAAGGGTGCCGCGCTGAACGCCGTGCAGATCGCCGAAGTGATCGCCGCGGCCCGGTAGGTGTCCGTCACGGTCGGGCCTTTTCGCACGGCCGGGGTGGATCTCTCCTCCCAGGACAAGCACACCGCCTTGGCCGAAATCACCTGGCGCACCGGTGGCGCCGCGATCGAGTTGGTCCACATCGGGGTCGGCAACGATGAGATCATCGCCGCCGCCGGCCGGGTCGCGCTGATCGGCATCGACTGCCCGCTCGGCTGGCCGCGGCCGTTCACCGACCTGCTGGTCGCTGCGCGGGCCGGCGCGGTACGGCCGGATACCGGGGTGGACGACGCCGCCAAGCAATCCCTGGCCTACCGGCTGACCGATGTCGAGGTCCGGGCACGGACCGGCCGTTGGCCGCTGAGCGTCTCCGCCGACCGGATCGCCTACCCGGCCATGCGCTGCGCCGGGTTGCTCGGCCGGCTGCTTGAAGCCGGAAAGCCGATGCGCCGCAGCGGGATCGCCTCGATCGTCGCCGAGGTCTACCCGGCCGCGGCGTTGCGGGGGTGGGATCTGGCCACCGCCGGCTACAAGAGCGACCCGGACGCCGGGGCACGACTGCTGGACCAGCTGGCCGCGACCGCGCCCTGGCTGACCTGGGAGAGTGGCCGCGCCCTCGCCGCCCGGTCGCACGACGCCTTCGACGCGGTGGTGTGCGCCCTGGTGGCGGGCGCCGTCCGGCTCGGCCGGACCACAGCCCCAGCGGCGGACCAACTCTCGCTCGCCGACGAGGAGGGCTGGATCCACCTGCCCGACCCGGCGTTCCTCAGCTGCCCGACTGGTTGAGCAACCGGCTGGTGGCCTCGGACAGCAGGCTGCGCGCGTCGGCGGTGGTGATGCCACCTGCCAGCCACCGGTTCGACAGCCCCTCCACCACCGCAACCAGGATGGACGCCATCCGCTCCGGGTCGGCCGGTCCGGCCGGGGCGATCTCCCGCTGCGCGTCGGCCACGGCCTCGGCGATCTCGCCGACCCAGATCGCCGTCGACCGGGCGAGCGGCTCCCGCAGATTGGGTTCGAACACCGCCAACGCGCGCAGCTCGTTCCAGGCCGCGGAGTTCTCCCTGACCTTCTCGTCGTCGTCGAGCGGGTTGGAGAACGGGCGACAACTTCTAGGTCGCCATCTGGCGCGCGGCGGGTCAGCCGCAGGCGACGACGGCCAGCGAGCCGTTGTGGCCGCCAGGCCCGGCCTCCGACGCCACCGCAAACCCGCAGCCGTCCGCGGCGGCGGTGATGCCCTCGGCCTGCGGGAGCGCGGACAACGGCAGCCTGTGGTGTGGCCAGTCCGGGAAGGTGCTCAGCTCCGCCGCCTGATCGGGGGCGGTGAACTCCTGGACCTCGTCGTAGGTCAGCAGCAGGACCCGCCCTGGCCCGCCGCCGAGATCGGTGACGACGGTGCCGGTGAACAGCGTCCGGAGTGGGCGCTCGGCGGCCGGCGGCCGGAATTCCCGGACGAAAGTCAACTGCCCGCCGCCCGGAGCGGCCCGGTACATCCGGTGCGGCAGGCCGCCGGCTGAAGGCGGCTTGGTCACCACCAGCAGCGAACCGTCCCGGTCCAGCAGGATCGCCTCGGCGTTGTGTGGACCGTCGGGGTAGGTGTAGCGCCATTCATTGGCCGGCACCGGGTCTGCGGGCGGTGCAGTCAGGTCGGGTTCGGCGAGGCGGAACATGGCGATGTCCTCCCGTCGTTCCTTGTTGTCGCCGATATCGCCGACGTACACACAGCTCTGGCCCGTCGAGCCGGCCGGCAGCGGAGTCGACCCGCAGGGACCGGCCGCCAGCGCCTCGGCGTTGCCGGCGGCCATCCCGTCAACCCCGATGCGGGCCAACACGCCGCCATCGCTGCCCACCGCGACGATGTCGCCCGTGCCGGAGCCGTCGTCCACCAGGAAGTAAGCGCCTGTCACCGTGCTGCTGGCGGCGATGCCGCTGGCCTCGTCCGACGTACCGGGGGCCAGCTGGACGACCGACTCGCTGAAGCTGGGCGCGGCCGAGGTGGTGCCGGCCGGAGTGGTCGGGCCGGGGGCCGGGGCCGGTGGAGTGCCCTCGCTCGGTACGGTGCCCACGGACGACGCCGGACCGGCGGCGGTGGGCGAGCCGACAGAACCCGCCGCGGTCCCGGCGACGACGCCCGCACCGGTCATGGTGCAGCCGGTCAGGCCCAGCAGGGCGGCCAGCAGGGCGGCCACCAGACGTGGTCGTGCACCGATGATGACCACCCCTCCCCACCCGGGGAAAGACTACTGCGGCAGGCCTCAGGTGGGCGCCGGGACCGCGAGGAGGCAGTATCGACCTGGTGAGCATTCGGGTGGTAGGCATCGGTGGATCGGTGCACGCCGGTTCGCAGTCGGATCAGGCCCTACGGGCGGTGCTGTCGGCGGTGGCGGACCGCGGCGCGGCCGTCCAGGTGTTCTCCGGGATGGACCTCGACCTCCCGCCGTACCATTCCGGCGCGGTGCTGCCGGATCCCGCCCGCGACTACATCGAGGCCGTCCGCCGGGCCGACGCGCTGGTGATCAGCTCGCCCGGGTACCACGGCACCGTCTCGGGACTGGTGAAGAACGCTCTGGACTACCTGGAGGAGCTGCGCGGCGACCAGCGGCCCTACCTGGACGGCCGGGCGGTCGGCCTGCTGGCGGTGGCTCGCGGCTGGCAGGCGGCGGTCGGCACCCTGGGCACCCTGCGGCAGGTGGTGCACTCGCTCCGCGGCTGGCCGACACCGCTGGGCTTGGCGATCAACAGCAGCGCCACGCATTTCGACGAGAACGGCAAGACCGCAGACGATTCCGTCGCGTCGTCGATCGCGGTGCTGGCCGGGCAGCTCACCGATTTCGCCCACCGCTGGTCGCTGCAGGACGCCGGTCTCGACCCGCGCTGAGCCGCTCCGGGCGGCGTGCGGGCCGCCCGGCCCGGTGACATCCTCGAACGGGCGGCGCCCGCTGTGGTGGTCCGCCGGAGAGGAACCGATGACGGCGCAACCGACGAGGGCCACCGAGGAGCTGCGGGCGGCCCGGGACTTCCTGTTCGAGCACCGGGGCGACTATGCGCTGGCCGTGGAGAAGTTCGACTGGCCCCGGCCGGCGACCTTCAACTGGGGCGTTGAGTGGTTCGACGTCATCGCCGCAGAGCGGCCACAGCAACCGGCCCTGGTGATCGTCGAGCAGGACGGGACGACGCGGTCGACGACCTACGCGCAGCTCTCCACCAGGTCGGATCAGGTGGCCGGCTGGTTGCGGGCCAACGGTGTCCGGCGCGGCGACCGTATCGTGCTGATGCTCGGCAACCAGCAGGAGCTGTGGGAGATCATCCTGGCAGTGATCAAGCTGGGTGCCGTGCTGATCCCGGCGAGCACGCTGTTGACCCCGGATGACCTGGCCGACCGGGTGCTGCGCGGCGGCGCCCGATTCGTCGTCGCCAGGGATGTCGATGCCCCGTCGTTCATCCACGTGCCGGGCAATTTCGTCCGGATCGCGGTGGGCCGGCCGGTGCAGGGCTGGATCGAGTACCAGGACGCCGACAACTTCCCGGCCGGCCCGTTGCGCCCCAACGGGGTGTCGCCGGCCGCCGACGCGCTGCTGCTGTACTTCACCTCCGGCACCACGGCGCTGCCGAAACTGGTGGAGCACAGTCAGATCTCGTATCCGATCGGGCACCTGACGACCATGTTCTGGATCGGCCTGCAACCGGGGGATGTGCACCTGAACATCTCCTCGCCCGGTTGGGCCAAGCACGCCTGGTCCAACGTGTTCGCGCCCTGGCTGGCCGGGGCGACCGTGCTGGTGCACAACTACCAGCGGGTCGATGCGCTCGCCCTGATGCGCGTCATGGCGGAGCAGCGGGTCTCGACGTTCTGTGCACCGCCGACTGTCTGGCGGATGCTCATCCAGGCCGACCTGACCCGGCTCGCCACCCCGCCGCGGGAGGTGGTCGGCGCCGGCGAGCCGCTCAACCTGGAGGTGATTGAACAGGTTCGCCGCGGGTGGGGCGTGACGATCAGGGACGGCTTCGGGCAGACCGAGACAACCCTCGCCGTCGGCAATTCGCCCGGGCAACAGGTGCGGGTCGGTTCGATGGGCCGGGCGATGCCCGGCTACCGGGTGGAGCTGCTGGACCCCGTGACGGGGCTCCCCGCCGACGAGGGGGAGATCTGCTTCGACCTTTCCGCCGGCACCGTGGCACTGCTGACCGGGTATCACGGCGAGCCCGAGCGGACCGCGCGGGCCACCCGCGACGGGTATTACCACACGGGTGATATCGGTGCCCGGGACGCCGACGGGTACATCACCTACGTCGGACGGGACGACGACGTCTTCAAGGCGTCGGACTACCGGATCTCACCGTTCGCGCTGGAGTCGGTGCTGCTGGAGCACCCCGCCGTGGCCGAGGCCGCGGTGGTGCCGTCGCCGGATCCGCTGCGCCTCGCGGTACCGAAGGCCTACGTCGTGCTGGCCGACGGCTACCACCCGAACAAGGTGGCGGCGCGGTTGATCTTCGAGCATTCCCGGGACCGGCTGGCGCCCTACCAGCGGATCCACCGGCTGGAGTTCGCGGCGCTGCCCAAGACCATCTCCGGCAAGATCCGCCGGGTGGAGCTGCGCGGCCGCGAGCAGTCGCTGCACGGCGCGTCGGCCACCCCGCGCCGTGACGGCGGGGTCGAGTACCGGATCGAGGACTTCCCCGAGCTGCGCTGACCTCGGCCGCCGACCTATCGTCGGGTGATGCCGGACACCGACCCATTCCCGGGATGCCTGCTGTGCGCCCCGGAGCGGGCCGACGCGTTCTTCCGGCGGGTCCGCGTGTGGCAGGACGGGCTGTGGCGGCTGTCCGCCGTCCAGCAGGGCGCCATCCCCGGCTTCGCGCACCTGGAACCGCGCCGACACATCCCGTTCATCACCGACCTGGACGGCCCGGAGGCAGCGAGCCTCGGACCGGTGCTGGCCAGGGTCACCCGGGCGCTGCGGGTGGCCGCGGACGCCGAGAAGACCTATGTGTACGTGTTCGGCGACCGGGTGCCGCACCTGCATTTCAACCTCGCGCCGCACCGCGCCGGCGACGCGCTGCGCGGCGGTCCCGGGCTGCTGGAACCGGGCGCGGATCCTGCCGATCCGGAGGAATTGGCCACGGTCGCCGCGGCGGCGCGGGCCGACCTGCACGGCTTCCGGTCCGACATCCGGGGCTGACCCGAACGGCAGCGGGTCAGCCCCGGAACCCGGCGATGCCGTCACCGAGCACCTTGGCGCCCAGCACCAACAGCACGATCATCATGATCACCGCGCTGTTGGCCACCATGAACGTCTTCAGCCCGGTGAGCGGGCCGGCGGCCCGCTCGCCCGCGATCAGCGAGAACAGCACGGCGCCGACCACCGTGGCCGAACCGATCAGCACGAACACCGCGACGGCGATGACGGTGCCCCGCACGGCCAGCTCGGCCTGCGCGATCGAGGCCGACGCAGCGAGGGTGAGGATGAGGTTCTTCGGATTCGCACCGGACAGCGCAGCGCCGAACAGCAGCGACTTCCCCGGGGTGAAGGAGTCGATGGTGGCCATCCAGCCCGGCATCTCGGGGTCCTCGCCCTTCTTCGGGCGCTTGCTCCACTGCTGGCCGGCCAGGACGAGCAGCAGCACGCCGCCGGCGATCCGCAGCAGGCTGACCAGCGTGGACGGACCCCCGCCCGCGTCGTCGGCACCCAGGCCGCCGAGCAGCGCTACCACCAGAACGGACACCGCTGACAGGCCCGTGACCCAGCCGAGCGCGAACAGCGGCCCGTTGGACCGGGCCCGTGGGGTGCCGAGCACCAGCACCACGGCGATGATCGGGATCGGGCTCAACGCCACCGCGAGGGCGGCCGGCAGGAAATCGCCGATCGCGCCGTTCAGCACCCGGTCACCGGCCCGGCCAGCGCCTCGCGGACGAACGCTACTTCGCAGGCGAGTTGGCGGAGCCGCTCGGCGACCACCATCGACCCGTGCCCGGCGTCGTACCGGTAGACCGCGTACCGGCCACCCCGGTCGGCGAGTGCGTCCAGGTAGTTGTCGATCTGCCGGATCGGGCAGCGCGGGTCGTTCTCCCCGGCCAGCACCAGCACCGGGACGTGCACCCGGTCGACGTAGGTCAGCGGCGAGGAGCCCCGGTAGGAGTCGGGCACGTCCTGCGGCGAACCGCCGAACAGCGCCCTGTCGTAGGCCCGCAGCGGTTCCATCTCGTCCTCGTAGGCCGCCACGTAGTCGGCGACCGGCACGCCGGCGACCGCCGCCGCCCACCGGTCGGGCTGGACACCGATGGCCAGCAGCGCCAGGTACCCGCCCCAGGAGTACCCGGCGATCACCGACGCGGCCGGGTCGATGACCCGTTCGGCGACGAGATGGGTGTGCACCGCGGCGATGTCGGCCAGCTCGGTATGCCCGATCCGCTCGGTCAGGGCATCCCGCCAGGCCGACCCGTAACCGGTGGACCCGCGGTAGTTGACCTGCACGACGGCGAATCCGGCGTCCAACCAGGCGGCGCGGCCGGCGTCGAACGAGTCCTCGTCGCCGGCGGCCGGTCCGCCGTGCACGGCGAACACGGTGGGCCAGGGTGCGCTGCCGGCGTCCGTCGACGGCACCGCCAGCAGCGCGTGGATCCGACCGCCCGGCCCCGGCACCCAGACGTCGCCGACCGGTTCCGATCCCGGCGCCTTCTCGCCCGGCGGGCTCAGCAGCTCGCCGTCGGTGCCGTCGGCGCTGAGCACCCGTAGTTGCCCGGGGGAGGCGGCACTGGACCAGCGGTACCAGACGGACCCGTCCGGCCGGGCGGACGCACCCGAGACGACACCCACCGCCAGCGGCAGGTCGGTCAGCGCCCCGGAGGCGAGTTCGTACCGGTGCACGGTCGTTCGGCCGGCATGCGTGTGCACGATCAGCAGCGCCCTGCCGTCCGGGTAGAAATCCGCGTCCAGGTCGCCGGGCAGGTCGATGAGCAGCTCGCTGACCGCGTTGGTCGCCGGCTCCCAGATCAGCAACTCGTCCCGGCCCCGGCGCTCATGCCCGACGAGCAGCCGCTGATCCCCGGGAACTGGCGAGAAAGCAATCGCTGCAAGGCCTTTGCCCGGCACATCAGACAGATCGGCAACGACGTCGCCGGCCGGGAGGGAGAAGGCCCGCAGCGCCGGGTAGCGCGAGTCGCCGTGTTCGGAGTGCGACAGCACCCAGAGCCGTTCGTCGGTGGACAGCGCGCCGACCCCGCCGTCCTCGCTGTGCTGGTAGACGACGACCGGCTCCTGGGTACCGTTCCGAAGCTGGATGCGGGTCCCGTCATCGTCCGAGAAGCCTGCCAGTACAACGGATGTGCCAACCTCCAGGCCGGCAGGATAGCCGGCCGCGACGCCCGGCAGCGCGACTGCCGCGGCGCCGGGGCCGGCGCCGAACGGTTGCGCCCGCCACTGACCGAACTCGTCGCCGCTCGTGTCGTCGAACCACCACAGCGTGCTGCCGTCGGCCGACAGCGAGGTGTGCACGGTGCCGTCCGGCCGGTCGGTGGCCGTGGTCTGCGCCCCGGTGGTCACGTCCCAGCAGGACACCTCGTACCGACCGGTGGCGTTGGAGACGTACACGGCCCGCTGCGGGTCGTCCCTGGCCCAGGACGGCAGCGACACCCGGACGGCCGAGAACCGGCTCCGCCAGCGCTGTTCGGCCACCGGGTCGGTGAACAGGGTGTCCGGGACGACGGCGACCGGGTGCGGCGTCCGGGGTTTCATTGGCATGAGGTGCATCCTGCCTGTTGGCCGGGCCCGAGCAACGAGCAGGTCGGATCGCCCGGGTCAGTCCCGCAGATCCCGGGCCAGCACCACCGCGGCTCTGCGGAGCTGCCGGACGGCGCCGCCGATCCGGTCCGGGCCCAGCTGATCGCCCCGGCCGGCCAGGCTCAGCGCCAGGGTTGAACCACCGATGGGTACGGCGACGCCGCGGGTGTCCTGGTGACGTTCGTTGTCGCTCATCGCGAAGCCCTCGCCCCGGATCCGGTGCAGCTCGCGCAGCAGACCGGTGGGGGAGCCGAGAGTGGTTGCGGTGGGCTGGGGCATGCCGGCAATCGCGACCATGGCCAACACGGTTTCGTCGGCCAGCTGCGCCGCGATCGCCTTTCCCGCTGCGTTGGTGTGCAGCAGGGCGCGATCGCCGATCCGTGGCAGCCGCGGATCGGTGGTCACCGGCGCGGTGACCCACAGGTAGCGGATGCCGGCCCCGTCCAGCGTTGCCAGCATGGCGACCGGGACATCGCTGCTGGTCAGCCGGGACATCAGCGGCCTGGCCGCGGTGATGAGCCGGTCCAGCCGGCCGGCGCCCATCGGCTGGGTATCGGTCAGCGGCGAGCCGAGGCGGTACCCGATGCCGTCATCGGTCCGCAGCACGTACCCGCGCACCTCCAGCGCCGCCAGATAGCGGAACGCCGAGCTCTTCGGCAGGCTCAGCGCCGCCGCCAGGGCGGACAGCGTGATGCCGGCGGGATGCTCAGCCAAGAGGTCGATGATGTCGCACACCCGGTCCACAGCACGCAACGGATACATGCTCTGGCGCGTTACCACGCCGTTGGTCACCACGATGTCCCCCTCGACTCTGTCCATGTACAGATCTGCCGGTGCGTGGGGAACGGGTGTCCCTTGGCGATCTGCGTCGGTTCGCGTGTCGCCAGGTTGCGGCAACGGTACTCTGCGCCGCCGGGCTGCGATCACCCATTCGGCGGCAGATGCTGTCACTCTCACTGGAAGAGACGCATGGATTTGCCGTCCATCACGCGCTCATCGGTGTCTTGGCTTCCGCGTGCTCACTCAACGTGGGCAGCGACGAGTATCGCAGCCGGAGGTGTCAAGGGCCGGGCGATGACTTGAGCAGCGGATGAGAGGGGCCGGGACGAACAGGTCCGGAACGAACAGGTCCGGAACGAACAGAGGTCCATCCCGAGGAGCTGGGATGGACCTCTGACCTGTGGTCGGGGTGACAGGATTTGAACCTGCGACCTCTTCGTCCCGAACGAAGCGCGCTACCAAGCTGCGCCACACCCCGAGGCCCCCGACGAGTCTAGCCGATGTCGATCCGCGCTCGGGACCAGCCGATCGCCGCTGCCGGATCCGCCTGTCGGCTCACGGATCTGCCGGCTCACGGATCTGCCGGCTCACGGATCTGCCGGCTCACGGATCCGCCTGCCGGCTCACGGATCCGCCTGCCGGCTCACGGATCCGCGGGCGCAGCGTGATCAGGCTGGCCTCCGGCCGGCAGCAGAACCGCACCGGCATGTACGGGCTGGTGCCCAGGCCCGCGGACACGTTGAGCATGCTGTGCGCTCCCCACCGGGAGAGCCCGCGGGCCCGGGACCGGTCGATCCCGCAGTTGGTGACCAGCGCGCCGACGCCCGGCAGCCGGACCTGGCCGCCGTGCGTATGGCCGGCCAGCAGCAGGTCGTAGCCGTCGGCGGCGAAGGAGTCCAAGATCCGCGGCTCCGGGGTGTGCGCCACGCCGATCCGGACCACCGCGCCCTGGTCGGCGGGCCCGGCGATCCGGTCGTAGCGGTCGCGGCGGGTGTACGGGTCGTTGACCCCGGCCAGCGCGACCCGCTGACCACGCACCGTGACGACGGCCTTGGCGTTGTCCAGGTCCAGCCAGCCGCGCTCGACCTGTGCCGCCCGCAGGTCCTGCCAGGGCAGTGGAGCGCCCTTCGGCGGACTCTGCCGGGACGGGAAGAAGTACCGGTGCGGGGACTTCGGGACCGGGGCGAAGAAGTCGTTGTTCCCGTAGACGAAGGCCCCGGGAACCTCCAGCAGGTCACCGAGAGCCGTCACCGCGGCCGGTACCGCCTTGAGGTGCGACAGGGTATCGCCGGTGTTGATGACCAGGTCCGGCCGCAGGTTGGCCAACGAGGCCACCCAAGCGGTCTTGTGCCGCTGCCCGGGAACCATGTGCAGGTCCGAGATGTGCAGCAGCCGGATCGGCCACGAGCCGTGGTCCAGCACCGGAAGGTCGAACCGGCGCAGCGCGAACAGCCGGGGTTCGGCCAGCGTGGACCAGGCCAGCGTGGCCGCCCCGGTCAGGGCCACCGATCCCGCAGCGAGCATGGCGGTCCGCACCCTGGCGGCCGGTTCCGCGCGCGCGCCGACGGAATTTCGGTGGGTGAAGGGCATGATCACAGCCTAATCAACGGCCGTCGGCCGCCCGGTCCAGCGCAGCCCGGCTCAGCCGCCGCCCGCCGAGACGAAGATGGTGATCGCGCCGCCGGGCAGCGCGGTCGCCTTCGGGTTCTGGTCGACGACGACGTTCACCGCGGTGCCGGTGTTCTGCTTCGAGGTCACCGTGACCTGGAAGCCGGCGGCGGTCAGCGCCGCCTTCGCGTCATCGACGTTCTTGCCGATGACGGACGGCACCTGGGTGCCCGCGGAGCCCTTCAAGTAGGTGGGTGACGCCGGGCGGAAGAAGCCGTCCGGCTGCCCATCCTTGAGCGGTTTCATCGCGCCGAACCAGGTCGCGGCCGGTACCGAGCCACCGGACACGCCGTTGCCGGCCAGCGCCTCATCCGGCGAACAGCTGCGGATCGGGTCCCGGCAGATCGACTGCGGGCGCGGCTCGGAGTCCCACAGGACCACCGACGCGCTCATCTCCGGGGTGAACCCGAGGTAGGCGGAGGACTTGTATTCCTGCGTGGTGCCGGTCTTGCCGGCCGCTGTCCAGCTCCAGCCGGCCGCGGTCGCGGAGGCCGCCGAGGTGCCGTCGCCGGTCAGGTCGCCCTCCATGGCCACCGCGAGGGTGCGGGCCAGCTCGGCCGGCACGGCCTGCTCGCACGCGGTCTTGTCCCAGGTGACGAACTTGCCGTTGCGGTCGGTGATGGTGTCGATCGGGGTCGGCGGGCACCACTTCCCGTCCGAGTTCAGGGTGGCGCCGACATTGGCCAGCTCCAGCGGGCTCACCGGGGAGACACCCAGGGTGAACGAGGCCATCTTCTGTGCGGTGACCTGCGCGGTGTAGTCGGTGCCGGCGCCGGCGAAGGCCGGGTCGACCTGCCCGGCGTCCAGCGAGTACCCACGCAAGCCCAGCCGGACCGCCATTTCGGCGACCTTCTGCAGCCCCACCTGATCCTCGAGCGCGACGAACGCCGTGTTCGGCGAGGTGGCCAGCGCCTGAGCCAGGGTCAGCCTGGCCGGGTAGTTACCGGCGTTCTTGAAGGAGCCTCTTGGGACCAGCGGGCTGGAGTACTCCACCGGCACGTCGATCTGCGCGTTGGTGCCCAGGCCCATCTCCATCGCGGCGGCCGCGGTGAAAATCTTGAACGTCGAACCCGCACCCAACGGGGCGAAGGTGGTGGGCAGCCGCTGCACGGTCTCGCCCTTGCTCACGTCCAGGCCGTACGGCCGGTTGGCGGCCAGCGCCAGCACCTTGCGCGGTTCGTCCTTGCCGACCACCGCAACCGCGTTCGCGATGCGTTCCACCCCGGGCACGGTCGGGTCGGCGTTCGCGGTGGCGGAGGCCTTCGCGGAGGCCATCACCGCCGGATCCATCGTGGTCTTGACCGTCCAGCCGCTACGGGCCACCGTCTTGGCGTCGAAGCCGGCCTGGGACAGGTAGTCCAGTGCGTACTGGCAGAAGAACCCGTTGGTCGTCGAGTTGTCGGCCGGGATGCAGCCGTTGCGGGTGCGGTTCGGGTTCAGCCCGAGGTCCTGTTTCTTGGTCTCCTCCGCGGTCGCCTTAGACAACCGGCCGGTGGCCACCATCACGTCCAGCACCAGGTCGCGGCGGTCCCTGGCGTCCTGGACGTGGTTCTCGTCCAGCGGGTTGTACTTGGGCGGGTTGTTCACCATGCCCGCCAGCAGCGCGGCCTGGGCCAGCGTCAGCCGGTCGGCCGCGACGCCGAAGAACCACTGCGAGGCGGCCTCCGCCCCGTACTGGGATGGGCCGAACGCGACCAGATTGAGGTAGCGCTCGAGGATCTCCGCCTTGCTCAGACTCTGCTCGAGACTGAGCGCCATCTTGGCCTCGCGCAGCTTGCGGATCGGCGTCGTCGCGATCGCGTCGGCCTTCTCCGCCTCCGTCTTGGCCTGCACCAGGTACAGGTAGTTCTTCACGTATTGCTGGGTGAGCGTCGAGCCGCCCTGCGCGGCCGCGTCCGATTGCGCGTTCCGCAGCAGCGCACGCACGGTCCCCCGCCAGTCGACGCCCTGGTGCTGGTAGAACCGGCGGTCCTCCATCGAGATGACGGCGACCTGCAGGTAGTCGGAGATGGCCGACAGCGGGACATAGACCCGGTTCTGGTCGTAGAACGTCGCGATCGGGGTGCCGGCGGCGTCGGTGAAGGTGGTCCGCAACGGGATGTCACCGTCCAGCGGATCGGCCGTCGCCCCCTCGATCGCGGTCGTGACGTCGTTCGAGGCCAGCCCGAAACCGACGGAAACGGGGAGCAGCAGCCCGGCGACCAGCACCCCGGCCAACAGGGTGCCCAGTACCAGACGTCCAAGACCGCTCATCGCACGCACTGACCCAGGGTACCGGCGGCCGCGTGTGAGGACGGTGATCTCGGGCTGGGAGCAGCGGGCGAACCTTCCGGGTCAGGCGGCGGTCAACCGACGGCCGATCTCCCGGAGTGCGGGCAGGTCGTGTGCGTCGGAGGGCAACGCGGGCACCTCGATCACCGGCAGGTCGGTGTGTACCCGGTCGAACCTGGCCCGCATGTGCAGCTCGGCGGCCCGCACGGCCAACCGTTCGGCGTGCAGGTCCAGCACGGCCGCGGTCAGCGGGGCACTACGGGCCAGCTTCCGGGCCGCCTCCTGGGCGGCGCCCAGCGGTAGGTCGGCCAGCGGCGGGTGGGTGCGGTTCAGGATCAGGCCGGCCAGCGGCATCCGTTCGGCGCGCAGCCGGTCGGCGAAGTAGGACGCCTCGCGCAGCGAATCGGCCTCGCAGATGGAGACCACGACGAACTTGGTGCCGTTCGCCCTCAGCAGCTCGTAGGTGGCCTGCGCCCGCTCCCGGAAGCCGCCGAACATGTCTTCGAACAGCTGGACGAACTGGGCGGCGTCCTGCAGCATCTGGCCGCCCAGGATGGCGGTGACCGCGCGGGAGAACAGCGCGAACCCGGCCCCGACGAGCCGCAGCACGCCCCGGCTCGGCGCGGCCAGCAGCCTGATCGTCCGGCCGTCCATGAATGCCGACAGGCGTTGCGGGGCGTCCAGGAAATCCAGCGCCGAGCGGCTCGGCGGGGTGTCGACCACGATCAGGTCGAACTCGTTCTTCGCTGCCAGCGTGCTCAGCTTCTCCATCGCCATGTACTCCTGGGTGCCGGAGAACGAGGTGGAGATCACCTTGTAGAACGGGTTGGCCAGGATCGCGGCGGCCCGATCCGGCGTGGAGTGCGCGGCGACCATCTCGTCGAAGGTGCGGCTGGTGTCCAGCATCATCGCCCACAGCTCTCCGTCGCCGTCCAGGTCGACCTCGACCCTGCGCGGCTCGTTGTCCAACTCCTGCAGACCGAGCGACTGCGCCAGGCGCTTGGCCGGGTCGATGGTCAGCACGGCGACCTTGCGCCCGGACTCCGCGGCCCACAACGCCATCGCGGCGGCGGTCGTCGTCTTGCCGACCCCACCGGAACCGCAGGTCACCACGATCCTGGTCTTCCGGTCGGCCAGCACCGGACCCAGATCCAGCGTCCTGCTCATCGGGCCTGCCGGCTCGTCATCGGACTCCCTGTTCGGTCAGGCGATCGGCCAGTTCGTAGACGCCGCCCAGGTCGGCGCCGTCGACCAATCGGGGGAGGGAGAGCATGGGCAGGCCGGTCGCGGCCAGCTGGGCGCGGCAATCGGCCTCGTCGAGCACCCGGATGGCGTGCTCGGCGGCCTCGGTGGCCAGCCCCTGCACCATCTCCGGGTTGGGGGTGATGCCGGCCGTGGCCAGCCCCGCGGTGAGCCGCGCGGTGTCCAGCCGGCCCTCGGCAGCGGGCTTGAGCGACCCGGCGGGCAGCCGCGGCTCGGTGGCCGCGTTGACGATGATGGTGCCGACCGGCAATTCGGTCTCCCGCAAATGCGCGATGGTCTCCAGGGTCTCGGTGACGGGCATGTCCTCCAGCAGGGTGACCAGGTGGACGATCGTGTCCTGGGAATGCAGCAGCCGGACCACACCCTCCGCCTGGCTGTGGATCGGACCCCGCTTTGCCAGGTCGGACATCGCTTCGGTGACGCCGAGGAAGGTGACCACCCGGCCCGTCGGCGGGGCGTCCATCACCACCTCGTCGTAGACCGGCTTGTTGTCCGAGCCGAGCCGGGTGACGGTTTCCTTCACCTTGCCGGTCAGCAGCACGTCACGCAGACCCGGCGCCAACGTGGTGGCGAACTCCACCGCGCCCATCCTCTTCAGGCTCCGGCCGGCGAACCCGAGGTTGTAGAACATCGCGAAGTACTCCAGCAGCGCCGCCTCGACGTCCACGGCCAGCGCCCTGACCTCGCCGCCGCCGTTGGCGATGGCCACCTTGCGTTCTTCGTAGGGCAGCGGCGGGACGTCGAACAACCGGGCGATGCCCTGCCGTTCCTCGACCTCGACCAGCAGCACCCGGCGGCCGTCGGAGGCCAGTGCGAGGGCGAGGGCCGCCGCGACGGTGGTCTTGCCGGTGCCGCCCTTGCCGGTGATCACGTGCAACCTGGCCCGCCGGCAGGCACCGGTCCAGCCCGCCGGCTGCGGTGCCGGCACGGTGGCCTCGGACTTGGGCGCCCGGGGTTGGGTGGTGGTCATCCGGGCCGCCTAGACCGCTGCCGTCGTTGGCGGGCTGACTGCCGGGGCCGGGGTCGGGGGTACCGGACCGGAGGATCCAGCCGTCGGGTCGACGATGGACAGCTGCACGGTGGCGCTCCGCTCCAGGGTGCGGCCGACCGTGCAGTTCCGGTCGATCGCCCGCCGGATGACGGTGCTCACCCGGTCGCGTTCGGCCTGGTCCAGGCCGGACAGGTCGACGACGAGCTGCTCCTGCAGGGCCGGGTAGTGCTCGTCGCTCTGGTGCTTCGGGCCCGAGACGTACACGGTGACCGGGACGTCGGCGCCCAACCGGCGGGCCAGTGCGTGATCGGCGCTCATTCCCACGCAGCCGGCGAGCGCGATCTTCAGCAGCTCGCCCGGGGTGAAGACGTCCCCGGCGTCCGCCGGACCCATCCGTACCTGCCCGCCGCGGGCGTTGTGCCCCGTGTAGCAGCCGGCGCCGACGCGCTCGGCCCACAGGCCGTCCGTCTGGGCGCCACCGGCGCGGGCCGTGGCGGAGTCGATCGTCATGCCTCGATCCTGCCAGGCCGGCCGGTCGCCGGTGACCCGCTGTGGCCCGCGGCAGAACGGGTCGCCGCGATCCGTCGGCCCGTCAGGCACAATTTGCTGAACCGGGCCATCCGCTCAAGAAGGGTCGTTCTCGTGTCCGAATGGAATGACAAGATCATCGCCGAGTTCCGCGCCAACGGCGGCCGGGTCGGCGGACAGTTCGAGGGCGCACCGCTGTTGTTGCTGCACACCGCCGGCGCCAAGAGCGGCGCCCGACGGGTCAGCCCGATGATGTACCGCGCGCTGGGTGACGACTCCTGGGCGGTCTTCGCGTCCAAGGCGGGCGCCGACACCAACCCCGACTGGTACCACAACCTGGTCGCGAACCCGGCGGTCAGCGTCGAGATCGGCACGGAGACAATCGATGTCACCGCGCGGGTGGCAGGGGCCGACGAACGGCAGGCGATCTTCGACGCGCACAAGGCGAAGTACACCGGCTTTGCGGATTATGAGAAGAAGACCTCCCGGGTGATCCCGGTGGTGATCCTGCACCGAGCCGGCTGACCGGGGTGCAGTTTCCCGCTGCCCTGGGTCTGACCGTGGCGACCATCGCGTCGGCGAACGTGGTCGGGCACCTGGTGCTGCCGGATTCGGACATCGCGGTCGGGGCGGCCATGGTCGGCGGGCTCACCGTGGTGGCCAGGGCCAGTGACCTGGGCGCCGATGACCTCGGACTCGCCCGGCGGACCTGGGGGTCGGGGTTGCGCTGGGGTGGGGTGGCCGCCGCGATCGTCGCCGCCGGCTACGGCCTGGCCGCTGCCGTCCCGGCGGTCCGAGATGCCGCTGCGGGTGGGACCGAGACCTGGTCGTCAGCCCTGCTCAAGGCGCTGGTGGTGATCCCGCTGGCCACCGTCATCCCCGAGGAGTTCGCGTTCCGCGGCGTGTTGTGGGGGCTGCTGCGCCGCGAGTCCGGCCGCCGGGTGGCGACCGCGGTGTCGTCGGCCCTGTTCGGGTTGTGGCATGTGCTGCCGGCATTCGGTGGAGGGGCCGCGAACGAGTCGGTGACGGGAGTGGTGGGGGACGGGACGGTCGGCGTCGTGCTGCGGGTGGCCGGCACTGTGCTGTTCACCGGGCTGGCCGGGGTGCTCTTCTGCGAGCTGCGGGCCCGCAGTGGCAGCCTGCTCGCACCCGTCCTGTTGCACTGGGCGGTCAACGGGCTCGGCGAACTTTTCGTCCTGGTGACCTGAATATCACCGAATGATGCCGCCACGTCGCCTTCGTGACGGATACTCCTGGATCGACGAACAGCAGTGACAACAAGGTGGGATGAGCATGACCACGCAGCCCGAGACGGCGGCAGCGCCCGAGCGGCCGGACACCAGCGAGCTGCCGGCGGGCGCCGACGGGTCCCAACGGCCAGGGTTGCCCCAGCAGCCCGACACACCCGAACAACCGGCGGGGCCGGTGCCCCGGCGGACCCGGTTCCGCTACACGCTGCCGGGCGCGTGGGTCGCGCTGGCATTCGTCTGCCTGTCGTTCACCCCGTCGCTGTTGCCCCGGCCGGCGTTCTTCCAGGGCTTCGTCTGCGGCCTCAACGGCGCCATCGGTTACGGCATCGGTGTGCTCGGCGCCTGGTTGTGGCGACAGTTCGCCGACCGCCCGGCCCGACCGGCGCGCCGCCGCTCGTGGACGGTCTTCCTGATCGTCGGTGCGGTCGCGCTGGTTGTCTCCTACGTGCTCGGCCGGCGTTGGCAGGGGCAGATCCGCGACCTGATGGGGGTTCCGGCGGAGGGCTTCGCGCCCCAGCTGCTGCTGCCGGTGGTCGCGGCCGCGGTCTTCGTCGCCCTGGTCGCCGCGGCCCGCGGGATTCGCTGGGTTTTCCGCCGGGTGTCCGGACTGCTCGGCCGCTGGATGGGCCGGCGGGCGGCTCGTGGGCTCGGCTGGGTGCTGGTCGCCGGGCTGACGGTGCTGGTGGTCAGCGGTGTGCTGCTGGACGGCGTGATCACGGTGGCCGACCGCAGTTTCGCCGTCCTGGACACCACCACCAATGACGCTGCCACGCAGCCGGTCACGCCGTTGCGCTCCGGCGGCCCGGACTCGCTGGTGCCATGGGACACGCTCGGCTTCCAGGGCCGCAACTTCATCGGCACCGGTCCGACGGCGCAGCAGATCTCGGACTTCTCCGGGGATCCGGCGCTGGACCCGATCCGCGCCTACGCCGGCATCGCCTCGGCCGCGAACGTCGAGGAGCGGGCCCGGCTGGCCGTCGACGACCTGGTCCGGGCCGGCGGTTTCGACCGGAAGTACCTGCTGGTCGCGGGCACCACCGGTACCGGGTGGGTGGATCCGGGGGCGGTCGACAGCCTGGAGTACATGGCGGGCGGTGACGTGGCCAGCGTTGCCATGCAGTACTCCTACCTGCCGTCCTGGGTGTCCTTCATCGTCGACCAGTCCAGGGCCAGGGAGGCCGGCCGGGCCTTGTTCGACGCCGTGTACGACCGGTGGAACTCGCTGCCCGCCGGTCAGCAGCCGAAGCTGCTGCTGTTCGGTGTGAGCCTGGGGTCGTTCTCCGGCGAGGCCGCCTTCAGTGGTGAATTCGATCTGCGGAACCGCACCGACGGCGTGCTGTTCGCGGGCCCACCGAACTTCAACACGCTGTTCCGCGAGTTCAGTGACGGCCGGGACGCCGGCAGCCCGGAGGTCCAGCCGGTCTTCCGGGACGGCCGGACGGTCCGGTTCACCGACGATCCGAGCGCGCCGATCGCACCGGTGTCGGCGCCCTGGGACGGCACCAGGGTGCTGTACCTGTCCCACCCGTCCGATCCGATCGTCTGGTGGAGCACGGATCTCGTGCTGACCCGCCCGGACTGGTTGGCCGAGCCGGCCGGCAGCGACGTACTCGAGGAGATGATCTGGATCCCGTTCGTGACGTTCTGGCAGGTCACCGCGGACATGACCGAGCCGGTGCCGGTGCCGCAGGGGCACGGACACAGCTACACCAGCCAGTACGTCGACGGTTGGGTGTCGGTGATCCAGCCGGCGGGGTGGACCGCCGAGAAGTCCGATGAATTGCGGGCAATCGTCACGTCGGAGTGACCGTTTACCGACTCCGGTTACCGGACAATCCGGTCACTCGGTTGGCGGTGGTGAGCGGCCACGATCCGAAATACTGTCCGGTCATCACGGGGCCTCTCCGAGCCATTAGCGCTTCCCCCGGGGGTTTTTCATGATTTCTCGGTGAGGAGCTGTGGCATGCGTCGTCTTCGAATCCTGGTGCTGGCTGCCGTCGTGGTGCTGGTGTCGATCGTCTGGTCAACCGCGCCGGCGTCGGCCGGTACCGGCGGCCCGGCGCCCGTACCGCACATCTACCTCGCTCTGGGCGATTCCCTGTCCGTGGGTTGGCAGCCGGCATTCAACCCGAACGGCACGCCGGTGCTCAACCCGGACGGAACCGTCGCCGCTCACCGGACCGATGAGGGTTATCCGGACCAACTCCTGAGTCAGTTGCAGATGTCGAATCCGTCACTCCAGCTTGTCAAGCTGGGCTGCGAGGGCGAGACGACCGAGACCATGCGAAACGGCCAGGGGCCGTGCGCCGGTCAGTACGCGTCAAGCAACCAGCTGACGGACGCCAAGGACTACATCGCGGCTCACCGGAATGAGATTGCCTACGTCAGCCTGGATATCGGAGCGAACGACGTGCTCCACTGCGTCAGCCCCGAGCGCATTGACGCCGGATGCTTCAGTGATGCCCGGCAGCGAGCCAGCACGAACCTTGATGCCATCCTTCGCGACCTCCGACAAAGCATTAACCAGTCGGACCGCACGCGAACCGCGCGAGTCGCCGGGATGACGTACTACGACCCGGTGTTGGCGTCGTGGTTCTTCAAACCGGCGCTGGCCACCGCATCTGTGGGTTACCAGACAGTGCTCAACGGAACTCTGGCGGCGAGATACCTGCAATACGGATTCCGTGTCGCGCCCGTCGCGTACGCCTTTCAGACCTACGACTTCCGGACTTCGAGCGGGGTGCCGGTCAACGTTGCTGCGATTTGCAGGCTGACCTGGATGTGCGCGCTGGGTAACATCCATGCCAACAGCACCGGGTACAAGCTGATCGCCGACACCTTCGCCCGCACGCTGCGCTGGTGACGGGCGCAACCAGGCTCAATCCGCCAGCGCCATCGCCCCGATGGCGATCAGCTGGACCGCGATCAGCGCGCCGCCCACCCACAGCGGCAGCAACAGGGCCAGCAGGAACCCGA
>Ga0208851_1000091_pt1 | contig 37766 bp, 39 predicted proteins | sample NGESurshal092012_FD_184481 | JGI IMG/M metagenome (GOLD analysis project Ga0208851, IMG submission 184481) | Arctic peat soil microbial communities from Barrow, Alaska - NGEE Surface sample 415-2 shallow-092012 (SPAdes) | ecosystem: Environmental > Terrestrial > Soil > Wetlands > Peat ... | reverse complement strand
ATCCCGTATGGCCCGAGAGCCGCGCCGGGGAGTGATTCCTTACCGCAGCGCCTGCAGACCTCGTACTTCTAAGTCAGTGGTCTCGCGCATGGGGCCAGTGGCTACTTACCCCGGCGGTATCCCATATGGCCCAAGAGTCGCGCCAGGGAAGGATTCCTTACCGCAGCGCCTGCAGACTTCGTACTTCTCGCTTGCGTCGTTCGTGGTGGTCCGGTAGCTGTGCATGTTGAAGACGCATCGCAGGTCTCTCATGACTCAATCCCTTCATCGCGCTGGGCAACGAGGTTGTGTTGCAAGTCAATGGATCGGGTCTCTAGGGAACGATTCGTGGGCCGGACGAGGTGCTCGGGAAGGACTCCTTGCCGCATCGCGCGCAGACCAGGTACTTGCTGCCCTCGTCGTTCGTCGTGGGGTGGTATTCGTGCATCCCGAGTGTGCACCGGAACCCAGTTATGGCCTAGTTCCCCCCGCCTGCTCCGGTACCGGCAGCCGATACCCCGTTACCCGTGGCGCCGGAGGCAGCCTTCCGGGTGCCCTCGATGTCGTGGGTGTCACTGCGGCGCTGCCGGGAGTACACGATTCCGATCGCAGCCACAGCCACGATGAACACGACAGCGATGAAGATGAATGGAGTCACGTCGGCCTCCAAGGCCGGGTCCCCGGACGGACCCGAGGCTGTCCAGTGTGGCGCTTCACGCGCCAGAGGGGAAGGAGATATCGAGCGCAGGCTATGTGCCTCTCGCTCGTCAGCTTGGAAAGGATGCCGCCGTGGCCGACATCGTTGCGACGGGGACCTGGCTCTACGACGGCACGGTGCCGACCGAGGTTGTCTACCGCCTCGACCTCATGTCGTAGGCAGTCGAGAAGCGCCGATCTGGCTATTCTCGACTGTCTGCACTTCCACCAGGCCCGCGCCGTCGCAGAGCGCCCGGACCTGCGGCTCCACGACCTGCGGCACACCGGCGCGACCCTCGCAGCGGCCACAGGGGCATGCCCGGCCGAGTTGATGGCGCGCATGGGTCACTCGACCCCGGACGCCGCGATGCGCTACCAGGACGCCGCGCAGGACTGCGACGCGGCCATCGCCGAGGCGCTCTCGGAGTTCGCCGCGAGCAACGTCGTGAGCGTCGCAGGCGAGCGCAAAGCGAAGGTGACAGCGACACGATAGGTGCGCGTACCAGCGCAGAGCCGACGGCCTGGCGCCAGCGTTTCGACCTGCTGCAAGCGATGAGGCGCGTAGCCAGGTCCCGATCGTGGCCGCATCGTTGACGGAGGAGTCGGGAGATGGGACGTTGTCTTTGGACGACTTAGGGTCGTGTTGGGTTATGGCTGTCTTGGGTCTGCTGGCGGTGGTCGGTGGAGTCATGTCCTATGTCGTGGCGGTCTTCGGGTTCCACTGGTTCACCTACCGGACTTGGGTCTTCGACCTCGTGGTTGCTGGCGGCGCGCTGATCGCGGCGCTGGGGTGGTACTCCGGCGGCCCCGGATGGGCTGCCTTCTCGGCGGTTGCGATCGGCGTGATGTGGTTCGTCGTCTCCCGAGTCGAGCTCCGGCTGAAAGGATCAGCGCGACTGGCGTTGTCCACAGGATCTGAGCTTCCGACTCTGCGCCTGCGCACCGTCGACAACGTGATCGTGACCCACGAGGACCTGAAGCGGCAGGCCCCAGTCTTGCTGGTCCTCTACCGCGGATGGTGGTGCCCGTCCAGCAAGGTCCAGCTCGATGAGCTACTCGACGAGTACGACCGCTTCGCCGCCGCAGGGCTCACCGTCTACGCCGCGTCAGTAGACTCCCCCGAGCAAGCCGCCGCCATGCAGGCGCACGTCGGCGACCACATCACAATCCTCTGCGACATGCCTGCGTCCCTGCTGGATGACATCGGGGCACGCGACACGCGCGGGGCCCCCTGGTACGACCGATTGCTTTTCGGAGCAGCCAAACGGGACATCGCGATGCCTACATCCCTGGTCGTCGACAAGGACGGTCGAATCCTGACCGCACATCGCGCCAGCCGCGTCGACGATCGGCCACACCGTCGGGATTGGCTACAGCGGCTCTGAAACGGAGTTGCCCGTGAATGCCGACGAGTGGCGCAGCATGCAGGCGCTAAGTGCCGTTCTGACTCGCTTCTCGAAGAGCGAACCGGCGCTGTCGCTCGCCCGCAACCGGCCAAGGCTGCCTGCCTCACGATGTGCAGCCACGAACGACTTGGGACAAGGGCGGCGCCAGCTGACCGGATGCGCCATAGCCTCATCTTCGAGGTCCTGTGCCTCGAGCGAGCCAACCTTCGCCGACCCACCACCTGATCAGCACGGAGGAGCCATGGCCCAGAAGGCAGTCGTAAGTCTCACGACGGGACTCGAAGACATCGAGAAGGTGACAGTGGCGTTTCTCGTTGCGGTCGGCGGTGCCGAGACGGGGCGCGACACCCTCATGTTCCTCACGCAGGAGGCCGTGCGCCTTGCCCTTCCCGGGGTGGCCACCGGCATCGGCTGCGACGGCTGCCCTTCCCTTGAGTCGCTCGTGGAGCGTTACCACGCTGCTGGCGGCCGCTACTTCGTGTGTCCCATTTGCGTCGAATCCCGGAAGATCGACGCAGCGACACTGATCGACGGCGCAGAACTCAACGGGACCATTCCCATGTGGAACTGGATCGGCGACGGAGGCGCGACGACATTCAGCTACTGACCGAGCCGATGTGCCGTTCTCGCTCGCCTAGGTGAGGGCGTACCGGCATGAGGCGGGGGTCGGCACAGCGCGGTCATTGCCTCGGCGGTCTTTGCCATGCTAGCGCAATACGGGTGCCTCCAGACCGCTCATGCGGCCGTAGGCCGAACCGCCCTTGGCGGAACACCGAGGCGGTCCGCTGGATCGTTCTGCCCTTTCACGGGTTTCGATCGTCGACGTCTGTCACTCCGTGTCGCCGGAGTACTCGCAGACCACGATCTGGATCTCCCGATTGGGGGTTGCCTCCTCGTAGGAGGCGTAGCTGCGGACGTATGCCTTGGCCGTCGCCCACAGCTGGGCACGTTCGGCTCCTTGCGCCACCCGGGCCCGGTAGTGACCGGTCCGGCCGCGGAAGGTCAGGGTGACGCCGGGGTTGGCCCGCACGTTGGCGAGCCACGCGGGGTGCGAGGCGCGGCCGTAGTTGGAGGCCATGACGACCACGTCATCGCCACGAGAGAAGTACAGCAGTGGCGTGGTCCGCGGCAGGCCGGACTTCGCACCGGTGTGCGTCATCAGCAGCAGCGATCCGCCAGGGACGGAGCTGAGCCAGCCCTTGGTACGTGTCGTCACGGTCGCGTCGATCTTCGGGGCGAGTGTCGTGAGGTACCACAGGCCAGCCGGGGTGTCGAAGAGCGGGACCAGGAAGCGGCGGCGCAGCCGCGCCCCGTTCGGGTCGATGTGGGGAAGCTTCGGCATCGCTCCTCTGCCTTTCTCGGCTTCCAGCGGCGGGCGTTGGAGTCCGCGGTGTGCGTCGAGGGAAGTCAACTCTGTCGGCAAGCGCCTAGTCGCGTTCGGACTTGGTGCGGCGCCGGCGAACCTGGCGAAGATGCTGGGAGACCGAGACAGTGTCGTTAAGGCTCACCCGGACTCTCCGCGATTCGACGCTCAGACTCGCGACCAGCGCAACGGCTTGCCGCCATCGCGGATGATCAGGCCCTTGGCCTCCAGATCGAGTTGGGCGCACTTGGTCCACCAGCCGGCTTTTTGGCCGCCTGGGAACAGCGCCTCGGGGAGCAGCTTGGTCGTCTCCTCGAGCATCTCGGCCTGCGTCAGACCAGGCCCGCGTTTGGGCAGCGCCGTGAGAAGTGCCTTCCGCGTGGCCTCGTACTTTGCCCTGTCCACAACGGTGGTGTGGCCGGGGTGATTTATGTTCTCCACGAGAACCTTGCCCGGTGGGAGATCAGTCATGTGGGAAGGCTAGAACGTGTTCCTGAGTCAAGGAAGCGCCTTCACCGGGCTGACGAAGCGAGTGCGGACGAGCGACACAGATGCCGATATCGCTCGCCCCGTCCCAGTCGCAGTGCAACACCGAAGCGCGGTCTCTCTCGGCATGCTGCCTGCCGTGAGGCACCGGTGCCCGGACGACTCAGTAGAAGGCAGCGCGCATCCGCAGCCCGGAGTGCTCAAAGTCTGCGAGCCGGTACCCACATCCAACGTGGAGTCCACCGACGTCCGGGACTGTCCGTGGCGGCTGAGACGCTTGATGAATAGGCATTCGCCTCGCACCATGCTGCTTTGAGCCGGGGCGTACCGAGACGACCGGACCGCGCGTCAAGCGACGTTGAACCGCGCGGGCCGACCACTGCTGACAGGAGCGGGTCATGGTGGCGAAGGGCTCGGGTGATGGATCCATACGCCACCGTGCCGACGGCCGGTTCGAGGTCCGGGTTCGGGATGCGGCAACAGGCATCCGCGTCGCGCGCTACGCCACGACCGAGCGCGAGGCCAGGAAGATGCTGCGGGCGATGCTGGGGCGGGTGGACCGCGGTGTCGCCGCCGCCGACGCCTCGGCCACTGTGCGCGGCTACGCCGAGGTGTGGCTGGCGGAGCGTGCCGGGCGTCGACGGACCGAGTCGACGGTGCGCGAGTACCGCCGCCGGCTGAACAAGTACGTGCTCCCGCGGATCGGGGGACTCAAGCTCAGCGCCCTGACCATGCTCGACGTCGAGGACGCCCTCGACGAGCTGGTCGAGTCCGGCCTGTCGGCGTCGACGGTGCGCGGGTCGCGGATCGCGCTGGCCGGGATGCTCACCGATGCCGTGCGTGCGCGCCACCTCGCGGTCAACGTGGCCGCCCTGGCCCGGCTTCCCGAGATGGATCGCTCGGCGCGGGCCGAGGTCCCCACCTCCGTCCAGGTGCTGGATCTGCTGGACGCCGCGATCTGGTTCGACGTGATGGTCGAGCTGCTGACCGTCCTGGTCACCACGGGGGTCCGCGTCGGTGAGGCGTTGGGCGCCTACTGGAGTGATCTCGACCTGGAGGCGGGCGTCTGGGAGGTACAGCGCACGACGACGGTCAACGCGGCCGGTGTGGCCGTCATCGGGAGCAGGACGAAGACGGGGGAGGGCCGGCGGGTCGCGCTGCACGATGCTGCGGTGGCCGCCTTCACCGCCCAGCGGGCACGGGTGGCCGCCGCCCGCCTCGCGGCCGGCCCACTGTGGAGCGACCACGACCTCGTCTTCCCCTCCGAGCTCGGCACCGTGTGGGACTCGCGCAACGCACGCAAGCGGCTGCGCCCGATCACGGCCGCCGCACTGTTCCCCGGCTCCTTCCACGCCCTGCGCCACGCCTTCGCCACGACCGCTGTTGCCGTGCTCCCGTCCGATGCGGCGGTCGCGAAGGTGATGGGTCATCGACGCAAGGCGACGACGGTGGACCTCTACGGACACCTGCGCGACGTGGACTTCCGCAGCGTCACCGACGCGGTCGCGGCTGACCTCGCCGCCGCGCGCCCCGACCCAACACTGGGGGTCACATTGGGGGTCAAATCTGCTGCGGCCGCTCGAAATCCCAAGCATCATCGCAGGTCAGAGGCCTAGACAGTGCGCCCGGAGGGACTCGAACCCCCAACCAGCCGGGTAGAAACCGGCGGCTCTATCCGTTGAGCTACGGGCGCGGGCCATGGGACGGAGTCTCGGTCCAGGGGACGGTCCGACCTCACGTCGGCCGCCCGGTGAGTGAGCTCGTCCGTTGCGAGCCCCCAGGCTACCGGCGCAGGGTCGAAGTCCCAACGGGTGGATCCCTCGAACGGCGACGGCTGCTGGTGCGTTCGGACGCTAGGCCGTAATGAAGTGGTAGCGGTTGCACGGGAGACTGCTCGCGAGCGACGGCACCGGTCGTCGCCTGGGAACGGGGGTGATGGCATGCCCGTCGTCGAGGAGAGCATCGTGGTCCAGCAGCCGGCAGGGGTCGTCTTCGACTTCCTCGTCGACCCGAGCAACCTCCCGGTGTGGGAGTCGTCCGTCGTCGAGACCCGTCAGATCGGTGACGGGCCGATGGCTGTCGGAACACGCTCCGAGCGTGTCAACAAGGTGCTCGGGGTCCCCTTCGACTGGGTCTCGGAGGTCACCGAGCTGCAGCGTGGTCGGCCGCAGCGGGCACGGACCGCTTCCACTTCACCGTCGCGTACAACGTCGAACCGCTCGACAGCGGTGCCCGGTTGACGTACCGCGTCGAGGCGGACCCGGGGCTCGTGGGAAGCCGTCGAGCGTGGCATCGCGGTGCACGCCGCGGCCATCCATCGTCGCGGCCGGGACGTCCCGAAGGACTCCTGGTTCCTCGGCACGGGGATCACGCCGCCGATCGCCATGATGACGGTCCAGGCCGTCGCGACGACAGTCCTGGCCCGTCGCCCGAGCAACGCGGCGGCACTGACGCTCGGCATGCTGGGCGCAACCATGGTGTGCGGCTATGCGATCGAGGCAGAGGCGCGCGCGGCACTGACGCCACGCAGCTGGGACACGCGAGTCACTCCGCTCACGGCAGCAGGTATCGCTCTCGCCCTCCCCACGGTGGGGCTAGGACTGCGACGGCGACCCGGCCGTACGGCCTGAGACCGGCCGGCGCTCACCCGATCAGGCCGCGGCCGCGCTCAGCTCCTGGTTCCAGAACGAGGATGCGGGCAGCGTGTCCCACGGGTTAAACAGGATGTCCGGCGTGACGTAGATCCAGCCCACGTTGCGGCTGCGGGTCAGCGCGACGGCGTTGGCCAGGTCGGCCTGGCTCGCGGTGTGGATGAGCTGCCAGAAGCGGTCGGCGGGGTACTTGGTCTCCCAGCCGCTGAGCTGCCAGCCGACGTAGTTCGCGTAGGTGTCCTCGAACGTGATCAGGAGGTCGCTCGCCGCCATGAAGCACTCGCCGGTCGAGGCCCCGGGGTTGAGCACCACCTCGTGCGTCCCCGTCTTGGCTCGGACGTAGTCGGCGAGCGCCTGGTAGTAGGTAATCTTGCTGCACTCGCTCGGCACCTGGTCGAAGAAGATGCCGTCGACCCCGTACCACAGGTACTGCCGGTCCACGTCGGCCTCGACGTCCGACAGGGTGCGCAACCCGTACGCGGTGTCGACGTAGCCGACGACCTTGATCCCGAGCGCTCTGGTCTGGCTCACCTGGCTGACGTAGTTCGGGTCGGGCGCCGTGCCCGGGCCGCTGCTGGGGTTCACGACGGCGAGCCCCACGGTCGGTGCTCCTGCGCCCAGCTGCGTCCAGAGGGCACCCGGGTAGAAGTACGACGGCACGGCGACGTGCTGAGCGCCCGACGGCGGCGGCGGGGGCGGGGGCGGGGGCGGCGGGGGCGTCACGACGGCGGACGGCGTGACGGCGGCCGTCGTGACCGACCACGGGCCGGTCCCGGCGCGGTTCGCCGCGCGGACCTGGAACACGTAGGCCCGGCCGTTCCTCAGCCGCGTCACGGTGTAGGTCAGGGCGGTGGAGCTGGTGGAGATCGTGGAGCTCCACGAGGATCCGCCGTTGGTCGAGTAGCGCAATCGGTAGCCGGTGAGCTGGGATCCGCCGGTGGATGCCGGAGCGACCCAGGTCAGAGTGACGGTCGTGTCCCCTGCGACCGCGAGCACGCCGGTCGGGGCGCTCGGCGGGCTCGCCGCGTTCGCGGCCCCGACCGGAACGAGCGCGAGGACCGCCGACGCGAGCAGGAGTGCGAGCGCACGGACGCCAAGGCGTGTCCTCGCCCTCGTCGGCGCGAGGACGGGCGACAGGTGTCGAGGCACTTCGGCTCCTACCACGAGGAAGCAACACGGGAGCGGCTGCGCGCACTCCGCCCTCTCAGGATCCCCTCACCGCGCGACTCTGTCGAGGTCCTGGGGTACAACGCCCGCATAACGGGCACCGACTCGTGACTTCCTCGCCGGTCCTGCCTGACGCGGCGGACGTCGGTCAGGCGTCGACGTCGAGCAGGAGCAGGTGCGCCGTGGTGCGCGTGGTGGCGACGTAGAGATCGCGCGGTCCGGAGCCCTCGGTGGCGGCGATCGTCGACGGGTTCACGATGACGACGGCGTCGAACTCGAGGCCCTTGGCGTTCGTGGGCGACAGGACGGCGACCGGGTTGTCCACCGCGGAGTCGCCGACGCCGACGACGTCGGGCATCGTGGCGGACAGGACGTCGCCGACCGCAGCCACCTCTCCCGTCGCCGCGATCACCGCCACCCGGCCTCCGGCGGCGCGCTCGAGCTCGGCCGCCACGACGGCGGGCAGCGTGGCCAGGCCGTCGATCCGGGCGCTGCGCGGCTCGTCGCCGTCGCGAGCGGAGACCACGTGCGCGGGCGCGATGCCGGCGGCGCGCAGCCCGGCGGTCGCGAGCTCCATGACAGGTCGCGGCGTGCGGTAGTTCACGGTGAGCGTCTCGATGGTCCAGCGGTCCTTCGCGAGGACGTCGAACACCGACCGCCACGACGTCACCCCGGCGGGGTTCCCGGTCTGGTTGACGTCGCCGACCACCGTCATCGACAGCGACGGGCAGCGCCGCGCGACGACGCGCCACGCCATCGGCGAGAGCTCCTGCGCCTCGTCGACGACCGCGTGGCCGAAGACCCACGTGCGGTCGTTCTCGGCGTCGGCGACCGAGGTCCGCGAGCGGGCGCCGGCGTAGCGCTCGACGAGCATGTCGGCGGTCACCATGCCCGAGCCGCTCTGCGCGGCGACGTCGCGCGCATAGGCGAGCTCGGCGGCACTGTCCCGCTCGGCGCGCAGCGCCGCGAGACGTGCCGGCTCGTCGTCGACGCCGAGCAGCTCCGCCGCCTCGTCGAGGATGGGTACGTCGCCGTACTCCCACTGGGCGTCGACCGGACGCATCAGCAGAGCGCGATCCTCGGCCGACAGCCACGGCGCGGCCCGGGCGAGCCGCGTGTCGTCGGAGAACAGCCGTCGTACCAAGGCCTCCGGGGTCCGCGGCATCCAGCACAGGTTGATCTCGCGGCGCACGTCCTTCGAGTCGCGCAGGTCCTCGAGCAGGCTGTCGCGGTACTCGGTGAGGTCCACGCGGGTCTTCTGCGCGAGCTGCGTGACGAGCTTGGACAGCACGTCGAGGACGAACTCGCGACGTGCCTCGTTGTGCGGCTTGCGGCTGCGTCGCGCGTGGGTGATCGCGGACTCCACGATCTTCGGCGTGAGCGTGATGGTCGTGCCGTCGATGCGCAGCGGGATGCGCTCGCTCGGCACCCGGGGGATGGCAGCGACGGCGTTCTGCACCATCCGGGCCATCCGCAGGTCGCCCTTGAGGATCGCGACGCGCCGGTCGGTGTCGGGTCCGGCATCGACCCCGGGGTAGAGCTGGCCCTGCGTCACAAGCACCGCGCTGCTCTCGCCGAGCGAGGGCAGCACCTGCTCGATGTAGCGGAGGAACTGCCGGTTGGGTCCCACGACGAGCACGCCCGCCTGCGCGATCCGCTCGCGGTGCGTGTAGAGCAGGTACGCCGCCCGGTGCAGCGCGACGACCGTCTTGCCGCACCCCGGTGCGCCCTGCACCACGAGCACGCCCGCGAGGGGTGAGCGGATGATGCGGTCCTGCTCGCCCTGGATGGTCGCGACGATGTCGCGCATCCGGCCGGTGCGATGGGCGCCGAGCGCGGCGAACAGCGAGCCCTCGCCCTGCACCGAGTCGCTGCCGGCGTGGGCGTCGACGTCGAGCACGTCGTCCTCGATGCGGGTGACGTCCCGGCCCGAGGTCGTGAGGTGCCGGCGTCGGGTGACGCCGAGGGGCTGGTGCGCCGTCGCGCGGTAGAACGGCTCCGCGGCGGGGGAGCGCCAGTCGTAGAGCACCTGCTCCTGGTCGTCGTCGGACAGGCCGATACGACCGATGTAGCGGGGGGCGTCGTCGGCGAGGTCCATCCGCCCGAAGACGAGCCGGTCCTCGGCCGCCCGCAGCGCGGCGATGCGCTCGGCGTACATCGCGTCGAAGGCGTCGCGCTCGGTGAGGGCACCGGGGTTGCCCGCGGTCGGGCCGCGCCTGGTGCGGTCCAGGCTCCGGACGGCGCGGCGCAGGCCGTCGTCGAGGTAGGCGTAGCGCAGGTCGACGGCCGCCTGCTCGAGCGCCAGCTCCGCCACTGAGACGTCGTCGGCGGACGGCGGCGTGGGACCTGCGGTGCCGCCCTCACCGGCCGTGCCGGGGGTGCCGTCGGTGCTCAGGGTCCGTCCTCTCCGCCGCCGTGCGGGGATCCATCCTGCCGCGCGACCGGCGAGCGCGCGCAACCGCCCCTGCCGCCCACAGGGCACCGGCCACGTGCTGCGTCCACAGGGCTCGTCCGGCGCTGCCCGCCGGGGTCGGCCGCCGTGAGCAGTCTCGGCGTCGTCGGACCGGGGCTCACCGGTCCCCGGACCTCTCAGGAGGACGCCATGCAGTCCACCGTCACCCTCGTCGGCAACGTCGCCTCGGACGTCTCGCTGCGCCAGACCAGCGGAGGCCCGGTCGCCGGCTTCCGCCTCGCTGCCACCAACGGCTACACCGACCGCCGCACCCAGCAGTGGGTCGAGCGCACCACCTACCTCTCGATCTCCGCGTGGCGCGCCCTCGGCGAGCACGTGGCCGCGTCGCTCCACAAGGGCCAGCCCGTCGTCGTCGTCGGCCGGCTGCGCCAGCGCGAGTACGAGAAGGACGGCCACATGGTCCAGGTGGTGGACGTCGACGCCGACCTCGTCGGCCACGACCTCAGCCGCGGCACCGCGCAGTTCGTCCGGTCGCGCCGGGGGCCGCAGACCGCCGATCTGGTCCGCGAGTCGGTCGTGGCGACCGAGCTGTCCGGCGACGGCGACACGAGGTCGACCCACGTCGCGGACGGGACCGGCTGGGCCGTCCCCGGGCTCAGCGCGGTCGGTACCGACCCGGTGCCCGAGTCGGCCGCGGATCCGGCCGCATGACCGGCGTCGATTCGGGCGCACGGGCCCCACCCCGTAGGCTCTGCCGCTATGGCGGAGTTCATCTACACCCTGCGCAAGGCTCGTAAGGCTCACGGCGACAAGGTCGTCCTCGACGACGTCACGCTGTCCTTCCTGCCCGGCGCCAAGATCGGCGTGGTCGGCCCCAACGGTGCCGGGAAGTCCTCGCTCCTCAAGATCATGGCCGGCATCGACCATGCCTCCAACGGCGACGCGTTCCTGTCCCCGGGCTACACCGTGGGCATGCTCGCGCAGGAGCCAGGCCTCGACGAGACCAAGGACGTCTGGGACAACGTCATGGAGGGCGTCGCGCCCACCAAGGCGAAGGTCGACCGGTTCAACGAGATCTCCGCCGAGCTCGCCGACCCCGACGCCGACTACGACAAGCTCCTCGCCGAGATGGGCACGCTGCAGGAGGAGATCGACCACCTGGGCGCGTGGGACCTCGACTCCCAGCTCGAGCAGGCGATGGACGCGCTGCGCTGCCCCGCCCCCGATGCCGATGTCTCCGTGCTCTCCGGTGGCGAGAAGCGCCGCGTGGCGCTGTGCAAGCTGCTGCTGCAGCAGCCGGACCTGCTGCTGCTCGACGAGCCCACCAACCACCTCGACGCCGAGAGCGTGCTCTGGCTCGAGCAGCACCTCGAGAAGTACCCCGGCACGGTGATCGCGATCACCCACGACCGGTACTTCCTCGACAACGTCGCCCAGTGGATCCTCGAGCTCGACCGCGGCCGCGCCTTCCCGTACGAGGGCAACTACTCGACCTACCTCGAGAAGAAGCAGCAGCGCCTCAAGGTCGAGGGCGCCAAGGACGCCAAGCTCAAGAAGCGTCTCTCCGACGAGCTCGAGTGGGTCCGGTCGAGTGCCAAGGCCCGCCAGACCAAGAGCCGCGCGCGCCTCGAGCGCTACGAGGAGATGGCCACCGAGGCGGAGAAGACCCGCAAGCTCGACTTCGACGAGATCCAGATCCCGCCGGGCCCGCGCCTGGGCGCCATCGTGGTGGAGGCGCACGGCCTCACGAAGGGCTTCGACGACAAGCTCCTCTTCGACGACCTGTCCTTCACCCTGCCGCGCAACGGCATCGTCGGCGTCATCGGCCCCAACGGCGTCGGCAAGACCACGCTGTTCAAGATGATCGTGGCCGCTGCGACCAACGACACCAGCGACAAGGACGCGCTGCCGAACGCCGGTGACATCAAGATCGGCGAGACGGTGACGCTGTCCTACGTCGACCAGAACCGCGGTGGCATCGACCCGGAGAAGAACCTCTGGGAGGTCGTCTCCGACGGCCTGGACTGGATCAAGGTCGGCCAGGTCGAGATGCCGAGCCGCGCCTACGTCTCGGCCTTCGGCTTCAAGGGCACCGATCAGCAGAAGAAGGCCGGGATCCTCTCCGGTGGCGAGCGCAACCGTCTCAACCTCGCGCTCACGCTCAAGCAGGGCGGCAACCTGCTGCTGCTCGACGAGCCCACCAACGACCTCGACGTCGAGACCCTGGGCTCGCTGGAGAACGCGCTGCTCGAGTTCCCCGGCTGTGCCGTGATCACCTCGCACGACCGCTGGTTCCTCGACCGCGTGGCGACGCACATCCTGGCCTACGAGGGCGACTCGAACTGGTTCTGGTTCGAGGGCAACTTCGAATCCTACGAGAAGAACAAGATCGAGCGGCTCGGCGCCGACGCCGCGCGTCCGCACCGGGCGACGTACCGCAAGCTCACCCGCGACTGACCGGGTCGCGACGTGGCGCGCCGACGCTTCCTGCTCCAGGTCCGCACGACCGACCTGGACTGGCTCCAGCACGTCAACAACAGCATCTACGGCGACTACCTGCAGGAGGCGCGCGTCGACCTGTTCTCGACGTGGCGGGGCGCCACCCTCTCGCACCCTGAGCTGTCGATGGTCGTCGCGAACCTCGAGATCACCTACCAGCGGTCGGTGCACTTCCGTCCCGAGCCCATCGCGATCGACACCTGGACCGAGAAGGTCGGGCGTACGTCGTACACGCTGGCGCACGAGATCCGCGAGCCGGACTCCGGCGTCGTGTACGTCGTGGCGCGGTCGGTGCTCGTCCTGGTCGACAAGGCCACGGAGCGACCGACCCCGCTGTCCGACGAGCTGCGCGAGCACGTGCTCGCCTACGTCGACGAAGGCCCGTGGACGCCATGACGTCGATCCGGCTCGGCAAGGACGAGTCGCTGCACCTCGCGGCGTTCCTCGGCCGCATCGTCGGCTGGGACGAGCGCGCCGCGGTGCGGGTGCAGGCCCGCGGCGGAGTGGTCGGCGTCTACGCGCCGTGCCCGCTCGACGTCCTGGTCTTCGTCGCGCTGCCGATCGGGGCGCCGGTCGACGAGCCGATCGACACCACCGTGTCGGCCGGCCGGCTGCGCGACGTGATCGGCGACGTCGCCCGTCTCGCGCCGGAGTCCGACGTCACCCTCCCCGATCCGGTGACGGGCTCGGCGTCGCTCGCGGTGCTGCCGCCGGCAGCACCGTGGTCGCCGGGGGGGCGCGGCATGGCGGGAGACGTCACCCCCAAGATCGACGCCGCCGTCGCGGCGTTCCGCGCCTCGGTCCCCGCGAGCGGCTCCTTCCATGCGGAGCTCGTCGCCGAGGCCACCTGGGACGCGCCCGGCTGGGGCGGACTGCCGATGCGTGCTCTGCACGCGGCGCGGCTGCTCGGCTTCCTGACCCATCCGGGAGCCCGCATCGAGACCGCGACCATCAGCGGCTGGAAGCGCCTCGTCACGCCTGCCGGACAGGTCTTCGTCCGCAGCGCCGCCGGTCCCGCGCGCCTGCGCCTCGTCCCCACCAGCCGCTGAGCCGCTGAGCAGTGCTCAGTCCTCCGCCAAGGACTCGAAGGCGTCGAGGGCGCCCGCGAGCGCGGCACGCTGCTCGGCGGTGAGGCGCTCGAGGCGCGTGGCGACAATCTCGGCACGGTCGCGGCGCACACCGTCGAGGAGACGACGACCCGCGGTCGTGATCTCCAGCCACGACGAGCGCCGGTCGTCGGCATCGGTGCTGCGTGCGGCGTAGCCCTCGTCCTCGAGGACCGACACGATGCGCGAGAGCGTGGCCGGAGTGACGCCCTCGTGGCGGGCGAGGTCGCCGAGCCGGATCGGGCCGCACCGCTCCACTGTCACCAGCGCCGCGATGCTGCTCGCACCGATCGGGAGGGCGAGATCGCGTCGCGTCGCGCGGGTGAGGCGTGCGAGTGCGTCGCCGAGCCGTACGGCGTCGACGTCCCGGCTCGTGCGCTGCCGTGCGGTCGCCGCGCTCATGAGGCGTCCTCAGGAGCCGTCGGAAAGCCGAGCGCGTGCGCGAGCGGACCGACGCTGTCGTCAGCCGGCTCGCCCTCGAGCGCGGCGTAGGACTCGGGCTCCTCGCCGAGGCGCTCACCGGCGTCGGGGTGCGAGCGCTCGTCGTCCGGGCGCTTGCCCGCGAACCAGCTCGCGATCGCGGCGACTACCATCATGAGCGCCGAGATCGCGAACACGAGGACGAGCCCGGCGTGGAACGGGTCGGAGATGAGCGCGGGGAAGAAGTCGTTGCCGGTCAGGTTCGCGACGTTCGACGCCGGGAGCGAGGACAGCACTCCGGTGGGGCCGAGAAGGGCGGCGATCGGGTTGATCCCGAGGAACGCCGCGAACAGGATCCCGACCGGGGGCAGGCCCGCGAGGTTGTCGGCCACCCCCGACGGGACGCCCTGCGCGATCAGCCCTCCCGACAGGGTGCCCGGCAGCGTGTTCGCCAGGCCGACGACCATGAGCGAGAAGAACACGCCGATGGACAGTGCCGACCCGGAGTTGAAGAAGGTCATCCGCATGCCCGACGCGACGCCGCGCTGTGCCGGGGGGACCGCGTTCATGACGACGGCGGCGTTGGGGGAGCTGAACATCCCGCTGCCGACGCCGTTGAGGAACGTGAGGAACGCGAAGGCCGGGTAGGGGAAGTCGACCGGCAGGAGCATCAGCCCGAACAGCGAGAGCGCAGTGATCAGCGCCCCACTGACGGCGAAGCGGCGCGCGCCGTAGCGGTCGCTGAGGAAGCCGGAGAGCGGTCCGGCGGCGAGGAACCCCACGGTGAGGGGGAGCAGGAAGATCGAGGCCCACAACGGTGTGCTCTCGAAGGAGTAGCCGCGCCGCGGCAGCCAGATGCCCTGCAGCCAGATGATGAGGATGAACTGCAGGCCGCCGCGCGAGATCGAGGCCAGGAGGCCCGCCAGGTTGCCGAGCGAGAAGGCTCGGATGCCGAACAGGGACAGCGCGAACATGGGCTCGGGGGTGCGTGACTCGACCAGGACGAAGAGTGCGAGCATCGCCGCCCCGGCCACGATCGCGCTGACGACCCACGGGTTCGTCCAGCCCATCGTGGATCCGCCGTAGGGCTGCATGCCGTAGGTCACGCCGGCGATGATCAGGCCGAGGCCGAGCGCGAAGGACAGGTTGCCCGGCACGTCGAGCCGGCCCTTGTGCCGTGCCCCCACCTCGTGCAGCGAGAGGTAGGACCAGATCGCGCCGACGACGCCGAACGGCACGCTCACCCAGAACACCGCGCGCCAGTGCCACTGGGAGAGCACACCGCCGATCACGAGGCCGAGGAACGAGCCCGCGATGGCCGCGACCTGGTTGATGCCGAGCGCCGTACCGCGCTGGTGCAGCGGGAAGGCGTCGGTGAGGATCGCGGTGGCGTTGGCCATGAGCATCGCCGCGCCGACTGCCTGCACCGCCCGGAAGGCGATGAGCCACAGGGCACCGGCCGAGCCGTCCCACGGGACGAGCGAGAGGGCGATGGACGACAGCGCGAACACGAAGAAGCCGAGGTTGTAGATGCGCACGCGACCGTAGATGTCGCCGAGGCGGCCGAAGGTCACCACGAGTGCGGCCGTCACGAGCAGGAACCCGAGCAGCATCCAGAGCAGGTAGCTCACGTTGGCGGGGTCGAGCGGGTTCAGCCCGATGCCGCGGAAGATCGCGGGCAGGGAGATCAGCACGATGGAGGCGTTGACCGTCGCCATCGTCATGCCGAGCGTGGTGTTCGACAGCGCGACCCACTTGTAGCGCGGGTGGTCCTTGTGGACCCGGCCGAAGCCGGCTGCCGTCGCCGTCGTCGGGCCGGGCGAGTGCTCCGTCATGCCCGCATCCTCCGCGAATTAGTTGCCTCGTGCAAACTAAATGTCCTTCGACGACGCGCGGGAGGAGCGACGGGTCGCGGCGCAGCTCAGCGAGCGCGTCGCGGCGGTGCGGTCGACTCGCGCACCAGGACGTGCGGCGTGCGAGGCGCGCTGCGCACCTTCGAGCCCTCGATGAGGCCCAGCGCCATGCGCGCCGCGGTGCGACCCTGCTCGCGCAGGTCCTGCGCCACGGTGGTGAGGGGCGGGCGGCTGTGGGCGGACTCGTCGATGTCGTCGAACCCGATCACCGACAGGCCCCCGGGCACGTCGATCCCGAGCTCGGCGGCCGCGGACAGCACGCCGAGGGCGAGCACGTCGCTCACCGCGAACACCGCTGTCGGCGGCTTGCGGCGCGTCAGGAGCTCGCGCGCGGCCGCGGCGCCGGCTTCGGTGCTGTTGGTGGTGGCGTCCACGACCGCGACCGTCTCCGGCTCGACGCCGGCTTCCCCCGCGCGCTCGAGGAACCCGACGACCCGCTGGGCGAAGCCGCGACGCACCCGCACCACCAGGTCGACCGGCTGCACCGGCATGTCCTCCGGGAGCGCCACGATTCCCAGCCGCCGGTGCCCGAGGGCGGTGAGGTGGTCGGCCGCGAGGGCCGCCGCCGCCGCGTTGTCGATGCCGACGTAGGGCACGCCGGCCAGGCGGGGCGACCCCGAGGACACGAACGGCAGACGGCGGGACCGCACCGCCTGGACGACCGGGTCGTCCTCCCAGATCGAGGAGACGATGAACGCGTCGACGATGGCCCCGCGGACCAGAGCACCGTCGCGGTCGGCGTCGGCGGGGAGCAGGAGCATCGCCATCCCCGCGGCCGACATCTCGTCGGCGACGCCTCGCAGGAACTGGACGAGCCCCGGGTCGGTGAAGGCGTACGTGAGGTTCTCGGTCAGAAGCACACCCACCGTTCCCGCTCGACCGCGGCGCAACGAGCGGCCGGCGGGGTCGGGGCCGCCGTAGCCGAGCTCGGCCGCGACGGCGAGGACGCGCTCCCGGGTGGCGGCGGAGAGCTGGTCGGGGCGGTTGTAGGCGTTCGACACCGTCATCCGGGAGACGCCGGCGGCCTCGGCGACGGTGTCCAGGGTCGGGCGGGAGGTCGTCATGGCGCAGGTCACCCCCTCGATCGGGCATTCCTCGGTTGTGTGGTTCGTTACCGGTACTGTATCGTTCCAGTCTGTATCCATAAAGATCGTCGAAGGAAGCCTCCGCGGTGACCAGCCACACCCTCGCCCTGACCATCGCCTACGCCGCGTCCGTGCTCGGCGTCGCCTCCGTCGTCCCGCAGATCCTGCGGACGATCCGCCACCCGCACATGGCGGGAGTGGCGCCGCTGTCCTACGCCGTCTCGATCCTCGCGTGCACCGGCTTCATGATCTACGGCCTGCGCGCCGACGTCATGCCGCAGATCCCGGGCAACGTCCTGCTGGTGTCGGGGTCGATCGCGATCGTCCTGCTGGTGCCGAGCCGACTGTCGGTGCCGCGTCGCGCGCTGCTGCTGGCGCTGGCCGTGACGGCTGTCGCGCTGATGTCCTTCCGGGTGCCGGTCGAGGCCGCCGGCTTCCTGGCCTTCGGGATAAGCCTGTTCTCCGCGTGGCCGCAGGTCGTCACGACGCTGCGCGGCACGAGCGAGGCCGCCGGCGTATCGCTGACCACGTTCGGCCTGCGCCTCGGCGCCGGCCTGGGCTGGCTCGCCTACGCCGTCATCGCTCACGACGTCCCCGTCATCTTCAGCGCCACCGTCATGACCGGCACCACGCTCATGGTGCTGGCCGTCGAGTCGGCGCGCCGCACCGAGCCGCTGCTCGAGGAGATCCCCGTCCTCGAGCCCGCCTGACCCGACGGGACGGTCGTGCCTCAGCCCGTCAGCACCGGATCGCGCTCCTCAGCGGCCAGGAGTGCCAGGCCTGGCGGGATCGCGAGCACCATGGCCGCGGCGATGACCGCTAGCACTCCGGTGCTCCACCAGGCGATGTCATACGAACCGGTGCTCTGCCGGATCCAGCCGGCGAGGCCGGCCGAGACGCCCGCGCCGATCATGTGCGCGGCGTATACCCAGCCGAACACGACGCTCGAGCGTTGGAGCCCGAAGCACTCACGGCACAGCGCCATCGTGGGCGGGACGGTGGCCGCCCAGTCCAGTCCGTAGAGGACGACGAAGAAGAACATCGGCGCCTGCACTGTCGGTGCCCAGACCAGATGGACGATGAGCAGCGAGACGCCGCGCAGGCCGTAGTAGACGAACAGCAGGTACCGAGGGTCGTAGCGGTCGGTGAACCAGCCTGAGCCGATGACCCCGACGAGGTCGAAGAGGCCGACGAACGCGAGCAGCGCCGCGGCCGAGGTGGGCGGCAGCCCGTGGTCGTGCGCGGCCGGGATGAAGTGCGTGCCGATCAGCCCGTTGGTCGACCAGCCGCAGATGAAGAACGTGACGAACAGCAGCCAGAAGGCGCGGGTGCGCGAGGCCTCGCGCAGGCGGATCATCGCCACCTTCGCAGGGCCGGCACCGCCGTCGTGCAGCGCGGCCGGCTCGGTCCAGCCCGCAGGGGCGCCGTAGGGCAGGACGCCGACCTCGGAGGGACGCTCGCGCAGGACGAGCAGCACGAGCGGGACGATGAGCAGCGCGACGGCCGAGAGCAGGAGGGACGCGGTGCGCCAGCCGTGCTCGGTCGACAGCCGCGCGAGCGTCGGCAGGAACAGCAGCTGACCTGTCGCCGACCCGGCGGAGAAGATGCCGGTGACGAGCCCGCGTCGCTGGACGAACCAGCGGTTGGCCACGATCGAGCCGAGCACCAGCGCGAGGCACCCGGCACCGACGCCGAGGAACACTCCCCAGAACAGGATCAGCTGCCACGGTTGCGAGATGACCGTGATGAGCGCCATGCCGAGGGCGAGCAGCACGAGCGCACCGGCGACCACCCGGCGTACACCGAAGGCCTCCATCAGGGCCGCGCCGAACGGCGCGACGAGGCCGTAGAGCAGGAAGTTCACCGTGACGGCGAACGACACCGTGCCCAGGGACCAGCCGAACTCAGCCGAGATCGGCTCGATGAACACTCCGGTGCTCGACCGGAACGCCGCCGCCGAGACGAGCGCGAGGAACGTGACGGCGGCGACGAGCCAGGCGCGGTGGCGCCAGGTCACTGCAGTGCGATCCAGGTGCACGAGTCCGGGGCGAGCGCCAGGGTTCCTCCGTCGTCGTACTCCGTCACCCCGGTGCTGAGCAGTACCTCGCCCTCGACCTCGACCAGCCGCTCGGTCTCGGAGACGTTGAGCAGCACCAGGACCGCGCCGTCACCGGGACGCTCGATGGCGAGCACGTCGTCTTGCCCCGACTCGCGCCAGATCAGCTCGCCGTCGCCCATCACCGGGCTCTCGCGGCGGATCCGCAGCGCGCGTCGGTAGAGCGAGAGCGTCGACCCGGGGTCGGCCTCCTGCGCCTCGGCCGTGACGCCGGCCCAGTCGGTCGGCTGGGGGAGCCACGGCGTCCCCGTGCTGAAGCCGTACGGCGGGGACTGGCCCGACCACGGGATCGGGACGCGGCAGCCGTCGCGGCCCTTGACCTGGCCCTCGGTGCGGAAGAACGTCGGGTCCTGGCGCGCGTCGTCGGGCAGGTCGACGACCTCGGGCAGCCCGAGCTCCTCGCCCTGGTAGAGGTACGCCGACCCGGGCAGGGCGAGCGAGAGCATGGACATCGCGAGCGCGCGACGACGGCCGGTCTCGAGGTCGATCGTCGTCGCATCGAGCCACGGCGCGAACCGCGTCACCGGGCGCCACACGTCGTGGTTGGACAGGACCCACGTCGGCGGTGCGCCGACCGCGGCTGACGTCAGCAGCGACCTGCCGATGACGTCACGGATCACCGCGGCGTCCCAGTAGGCCTTGAGGAAGTGGAAGTTGAAGGTGGTGTGCAGCTCGTCGGGACGCGTGTAGGCGGCCTGGGCCTCGGTGGTGGCGACCCACGCCTCGCCGACGAACGCGCGCGGCGGCTCGTAGGAGTCGGCGATCCGGCGCCACTCGCGCCACACCTCGTGCACGCCGGGCTGGTCCCACGCGGGCCCGCGCTCGTTGCCGGCGAGCGGGAGGCCGTCGGGCTCAGGGCCGTCCGGCAGGCCCTCGGCCTTGATGAGCGAGTGCGCGACGTCGATGCGGAAGCCGTCGACGCCCATGTCGAACCAGAACCGCAGGGTCTTCTCGTAGTCGGCGTGGACCTCGGGGTTCCCCCAGTTCACGTCCGGCTGCGAGGTGTCGAACAGGTGGAGGTACCACCAGCCCGGATGCCCCTCGATCGGCGTCCACGCCGGGCCGCCGAACGCGCTGGGCCAGTTGTTGGGCGGCAGCTCGCCGTGCGGGCCCTTGCCGCGCACCGCGTGGAACCGGGACCACTCGGGCGAACCCGGCGCGGTCTTCTGCGCCGCCGTGAACCAGGGGTGCTCCCACGAGAAGTGGTTGGGCACGACGTCGACGAAGACCCGCAGGTCGAGCGCGTGCGCCTCCGTGACGAGGGCCCGCATGTCGTCGAGGGTGCCCAGCCGCGGGTCGACGTCTCGCGGATCGGCGACGTCGTAGCCGCCGTCGAGCAACGGCGACGGGTAGAACGGCGAGAGCCAGACGGCGTCCACGCCGAGGTCGTGCAGGTAGGCGAGCCGCGAGCGGATGCCGGGGATGTCGCCGATGCCGTCGCCGTCGGAGTCCGAGAAGGAGCGCGGGTAGATCTGGTAGACGACCGCGTCACGCCACCAGTCGCGCGCCTTGCGGGGCGGGATGTCGGCGTTGCCCTCGCGGACGGGGAGGTCGATCGTCACTGCGGCTCCTGGTGCATCGTGAGTCCTGCCGGGTTGTCAGCGGGTGCGGCGTTGACCATCGCGATGGCCGCGCCGACGAGGTAGCGCCAGAGCTCCTGCTCCCACGCGGGATCGAGCTCCTGCTCGGCCATGGTCAGGTCGAGCGCCGCGCGCATGTGGGTGAGCCACCGGTCTCGGGCAGCGTCGTCGATGACGTACGGATTGTGCCGCATCCGCAGGCGCGGGTGCCCCCGCTCGTCGGAGTAGGTCGTGGGCCCGCCCCAGTACTGCGTGAGGAACAGCAGGAGCCGTCGCTCGGCCGGCCCGAGGTCGTCGTCGGGGTACATCGCGCGCAGGACCGGGTCGCTCGCCACTCCCTCGTAGAAGTGGCCGACCAGAGCCTCGAAGAACTCCGCACCGCCCATCTGGGAGTACGGCGACGTCTCGGATGACATGCGGGCCATTCTGCCGTCACGGACCCGCGACGCCGTCCACCCGGGTCAGGACGCGCGGTCGACCGGCTCCGCGGCCGGGAGCGCCCGGGTCTCGGCCCGTTCGAGCTCCTCGGCGCTCTCGCGGATGTTGCGCAGCATGGAGCCGAAGATCACTCCGTGGAAGGGCAGCATGCTGGTCCAGTACGCGTGGCCGTACAACCCCTTGGGGTGGAACAGGGCGCGCTGGGTGTACACCGTGACGGCGGCGTCGCCCGTGCCCTCGGTGCGGATAGAGAGCTCCAGCCAGGCCAGGCCCGGCATCCGGAACTCGCCGCGCAGCCGGAGCATCCGCTCGGGGACGCGCTCCTCCACCCGCCAGAAGTCCAGCGGGTCCCCGACCCGAAGCCGATCCGGGTCGCGACGGCCACGGCGCAGACCGACGCCGCCGGACGCCCGGTCCATCCAGCCCCGCACCGCCCAGGCCGCGGGGAACGAGTAGTAGCCGCGGTCGCCGCCCAGGCCCTCGATCACGCGCCACAGGGAGGTGGGGCTCGCGTGCACGACCGTGCTGCGCTCGTCGGTGTAGAGCGAGCCGCCGGCCCAGCTGGGGTCGGACGGCAGCGGGTCGCTGGGTGCACCCGGCAGGCTCGAGTTGGACCACGCCGTGCGGACGTCGGCCTGCTGGATCTTGCTCAGCGCGAGCTCGACCGCACGCTCGTAGGGCACCAGTCCCTCGGGCGGGTCGGGGATGTAGTCCGCGATGTCGTGGTCGCGGCAGACGGTGCGCATCGTCACGCTCTCGACGAGCGGCTTGGCGACGGACCTCGGCACTGGGGTGATCAGCCCGACCCAGAACGATGAGAGCCCCGGCGTGCCCAGCGGCATGCGGACGACGAGGCGCTTGCGCAGGCCGGCGGCGCGCGCGTAGCCGTGCATCATCAGCTCGTAGGTCATGACGTCGGGGCCGCCGATGTCGAACGTCCGGTTGAGGCCGGCAGGCAGGTCGGCGCAGCGCACGAGGTAGTAGAGGACGTCGCGGATCGCGATCGGCTGCGTCGGCGTACGCACCCACGCCGGAGTGACCATCGCGGGCAGCCGCTCGGTGAGGTAGCGCGTCATCTCGAAGCTCGCCGAGCCGCTGCCGATGATGATCGCCGCGCGCAGCTCCACGGTCGGGACCTCGGAGAGCTGGAAGATCTCGCTGACCTCGCTGCGGCTGCGCATGTGGTGGCTCAGCTCGTCCGAGGGCACGTCGGGCATGAGAGCCCCGAGGTAGACGATCCGGCCGACCTTCTCGTCGCGGGCGCAGGCCGCGAACAGCCGTGCGACGTGGCGCTCGATCTCCTCGAACCCGGGGCCCGCCGCCATCGAGTGCAGCAGGTAGTAGGCGACGTCGATCCCCCGGAGTGCCTGGTGGACCGCGTCGGGGTCGCCGGCGTCGCCCGCCACGACCTCGACCTTGTCTATCCAGGTGCGCTCGGAGAGCCGCTCGGGGTGGCGTGCGAGGACGCGCACCTCGTGGCCGGCGGCGAGGAGCTCGGGGACGAGGCGCCCGCCGATGTAGCCGGTCGCACCGGTGACGAGGCAACGCATGGCCCCAGTCTGTCGGGCCGTGGGCGGTCCCGCTCGTCAGGCGGTGGGGCGCACTAGCTGCGCTGGCCCGTGCCCGTCCCCCCGGTGGCGGGCGGCGGGCTGCCGGGGAGGTTCTGGCGCACGAGCACCGGGACGCGCACGCCGGCCTTGTCGAAGGCCAGCTTCAGCTGCTCGCGCAGGGCGCGACCGGCCGACATCTGCTGGTCCGGCGCGGCCTTCGCGGTGACGCGCACGAACACCGCGTCACCGCTCACGCTCTCGACGCCGGCGTAGGTCGGCGTGCCGAACAGGATGCCGTCGTAGGCGGGGTCGCCGTCCATCCGGGAGCCGACCTCCTCGACGATGCGGCGAACCCGGTCGAGGTCCTCGTTGTAGGCGATGGGGACGTCGACGATCGCCAGCGTCCAGCCCTGGGAGCGGTTCGCGACCCGGAGGATCTCTCCGTTGCGCACGTACCAGACGACGCCGGACAGGTCGCGGATGCGCGTCACACGCAGCGTGACCTCCTCGACCGTGCCGGTCGCCGGACCGAGGTCGACGACGTCGCCGACGCCGAACTGGTCCTCGAGCACGAGGAAGATGCCGGAGAGGAAGTCCTTCACGAGCGTCTGCGCGCCGAAGCCGAGGGCGACGCCGATGACGCCGGCGCTCGCGAGCAGCGGCGCCATGTTGACGCCGAGCTGTCCGAGGATGATGAGCAGCGCGAGCGTGACGATCGTGAACGTGGTGATGCTCCGCAGCAGCTGCGAGATCGCCTCGAAGCGCTGCTCGCGACGCTGGCTCATCAGGACGGCGGTGAGCTCCTGGGTGCCCTCGACCCCGCGGGCCTGCCCGGGTCGCTCCTGCTGGTCGAGCCGGTTCTTGGCGTTCTGGGTCACCCGACGGATGAGTCGCACGACGATCCACCAGATGATGGACGACACCACGACCGTGAGCACGATGATGATGGCGTTCTTCGTCAACCAGTCGCCGACCGCCTGCCAGAAGCTCTGGGCGCTCGACGACGAGGTCGATCCCGCCATCGGCACGAGCCGGCTGCTGAGCATGGTCGAAGCCTAGTCAGGGCAGCTCGAGGCCGGTCCACCGCGCGATGAAGGCGAGCATGTCGGCCTGCTCCACGATGGCGCGGTCGAGGGAGCGGGCACCGTGCCCGACCTCGGCGCCCGCGCGGATGAGGACCGGGCGCGTGCCGCTCGTCGCGTGCTGCAGCGCCGCGCACAGCTTGCGTCCGTGCATCGGATCGGTGCGCGTGTCGTTGTCGAACACCATGAACAGCGTCGCGGGGTAGTCCGTCGCCTCCACCACGTTGTGGTACGGCGAGTAGCCGAGCAGCCAGCCGAGCTCCTCGGGCACCTGAGGGTCGCCGTACTCGACGGTCCACGTGCGACCGAGCTGCGAGCGGACGTAGCCGACCATGTCGAGCAGCGGCGCGCTGCACACGACCGTGCCGTACAGCTCCGGACGTTGCGTGAGCGCAGCACCGACGAGGAGACCGCCGTTGCTCCCGCCGTGGATGGCGAGCTGGGCGCGCGTGGTCCAGCCCTTTCGCTCGAGCCACTCGGCCGCGGCGTGGAAGTCGTCGAACACGTTCTGCTTCTCGCCGAGCATGCCTGCGCGGTGCCAGTCCTCGCCCTCCTCGCCGCCGCCGCGGACGCAGGCCACGGCGTAGACGCCGCCCGCCTCGACCCACGCCAGCGCGGTGGCGGAGAAGCCGGGCGTCATGGGGATGCCGAAGCCGCCGTAGCCGTAGAGGAACGTGGGGCGCGGGTGATCAGGCGCCGCTTCCTTGGACAGCAGGAACATCCGGACGAGCGTGCCGTCCTTCGAGGTGTAGGTGACCTGCTGGCTCACGACCTCAGGGACGTCGACGGACCCCGGGGGCGAGGAGTACAGCGACACCTCGCCCGTCCGTGCGTCGTAGCAGTGAACGTGGATCTGGGTCGTGAAGTCGGTGTAGACGAACCACATGAGCGGCCCGCCCTCGGGCCGCTCCACGAGGCCGCCGAGCGTGCCGACGCCCGGCAGCGGCACGGACCCGACGCGCTCGCCGGTGGCCAGGTCGTGCAACGTCACCTCGCCCACGGTGTGCCGCGTCCACGACACCGCGAGCAGCGGGCGCTCGAGGTCGTCGCCGTCGAGGACCGCGAAGTCCTCGAGAACCGCCTCGTCGTCCTCGGGGACGAGCTCGACCCAGTGCTCGGCGGTCGGCGTCGTCGGGTCGGTCACGAGGAGCCGGCCGCGCGGCGCGTCGAGGTCGGTGTGGATGTAGGCGCGACCGTCGCGGCCGACGTGCAGCGAGGTGCTGGCGTCGACGCCCACCTGCACCTCGAGCAGCTCGGGCGCCTCGAGCGGCGACGCCGCGAGGTCGGCGATCCACAGGTCGTTGCGCGGCTCGGTCCCCTCCTGGCTCGCGACGACCAGCCAACGGCCGTCCATGCTCACGGACACGCCGTAGTAGCTCGTGACGACCCGGCCGCCGCCGAAGATCTCGACATCCTCGCTCGGGTCGGTGCCGACCCGGTGGAGGTACACACGCCGGTGGAACTGCCCCTCGTCCTCGGGCAGGTCGGCGGGGTCGAGCCGGCGGACGTAGTAGTACGACTCCCCGCCCGGGAGCCAGGCGATGGGGGCGTAGCGCACCCGGTCGATCGGGCCGTCGACCGTCTCGCCGGTCTCGACGTCCATGACCCGGACGATGGACTCCTCGGTGCCACCCTCGGAGAGCTGGTAGGCGAGCAGGTCGCCCTCCTTGCTCGGCTGCCACGTGTCGAGCGTGGTGAGGCCCGTGGCATCCAGTGCGATGGGGTCGACGAGCACGCGCTCAGTGCCGTCGGGATCAACGGTGCAGAGCACGGCGAACTGCTGGGATCCCTCGCGTCGCATGAAGAACCGACGGTCGCGGCGGAACGTGGGTGCCCCGATGCCCCCCGCGGAGACGAGGGTCGCGATGCGCTCGCGCCAGTGCTCGGTCGTGGTCCAGGCGGCGCGCTCGGACGCGAGCAGCTCGGCCTGCTGGGCCGCCCAGGACACCGTCCGCTCGTCGGTCGCGTCCTCGAGCCAGCGATACGGGTCGGGCACGGGCACGCCGTCGTAGTCGTCGACGAGATCGAGGCGGGGGGCGTCCGGGTAGGTCGGCATGAGGCCACCCTAAAAGAGCCTCGCGGTGCCGACGTCGGGTGAAGTCGCTGCGATCCGGCCCGCCGCCGCCACGGGGCCGTGCTGTCGCACGCGGCCAGCGGGCTCCAGGACCGGCCCGCCGCGCCGCGGACCGTCACATCCGGTGACCTGTGATCGCGGCCACCCGGTGCTCATCCCGAGCGAGACCGTGCGCCGGGTCCTGTGCGACTGCGAGCTGGCGACCGTCGTCGTCCGCCCGTCGCTCCTCGACGAGACAGGGAGGTGCGCCAACCCCCTCGCCGACCTGCTGCTCGAGGCGTCCCGGGAGGTCCTCTACGTCGGCCGCGCCGAGCGCGTCGTCCCGCCACGACTCCGCCGGGCGCTCGAGGTGCGGGATCAGCACTGCCGGTTCCCCGGTTGCCGTGCGCACGTCCGGCGTTGCCACGCCCACCACGTGCGGGAGTGGGAGAACGGCGGCTCGACGGACCTCGACAACCGCGTCCTGCTGTGGTGCGTCATCACCGCGCCGTCAACGAAGGCCACTGGACCATCACCCGCACCCCCGACGCCCCACCAGGCGCAACCGGCGCGTGGACGTTCACCCCACCACCACGACCGCCTCGGCCCTGACGTCCCGCGGACCCAGGGCGCACCACTCCTCACCCCTCGCTGCACGACGTCGCGGGCTTTCCAGCGTCGTGTCACCTCCCGGACCAGCCCGCTCCAGGACCTGAGCATCGCCTGGTCAGCGCTTCGGGTGGGCGAGGAGGAAGGTGACGGCGTCAGGCACCAGTGCGTCCGTGAACGAGAAGCCGTGGTCGACGCCCTGGACCGTCCACAGCTGGACCGAGGTGCCGTGCGCGCAGCCTCCGAACGCTGAGACGACCGTCTCGGCGCCGGCCACGTCGACGGCAAGATCGAGCCGACGCCCGGTCGGCGTTCGGTCCGCAGCGCAGCCGTCGAAGCGAGCCCACTGCGCCACCGTGTCCGGCGCCGACGGGAAGGCGGGACCGAAGAGCTCGCCTCCCCCATAGGGGACCGTCTCGTCCGCGGTCCCGTGGATCTCCAGCACGCTGACCGGCCGGGAGGGCCTGCACCGGGTCGGGTCGAGGTAGGTGGCACCCGCCATGCTGACGACGCCTGCGATCGTGTCGGCATGGTCACAGGCCATCCGGTAGGCCATGAAGCCCCCGTTCGACACCCCGAACAGGTAGACGCGGGCCGCGTCGACGCGGTAGCGCGACGAGACGACCCGGATGATCCCGGCGAGGTACGCCGAGTCGTCGACAGACGTGCCGTCCCGGTCGCAGCACGCGTCGGTCGCGTTCCAGAACTGGGCCCCCGTGGAGTCCCTCGTGCCGTCGGGGTGCACGTAGAGGAAACCCGCGCGGTCGGCCTCGGCCTGCATCGAGAAGTAGGCGTCCATCTGCGAACCGGTCGTGGTGTACCCGTGCAGCAGGATCAGCAAGGGGAACGCGACGGTGCCGTTGTAGCCGGTCGGCACGAACACGTCGTAGGGACGGTCGCCCGACCGGCCATCCGACGTCGACGCGGAGACGGCAGACGCCGTGCCCGTGCCCGGGGGTTGTTGCCCCGAGCCGCCGCAGGCAGTCAGGGCCAGAGCTGTTGTCGCGACGATCATGAGCGAGGGCCTGGTGAGACGGTTCATCCCGCACCCCTGACCGGGGCGAGCGCGCCGTCGACCACCTGGCTGGGAGCCCATCCAGTGAGTCCGCTCCGCGCACCCACTGTTCTCCCAGCGGACTGATGGACGCGCGGCCCGATCGGCCCGCACGACCGCGACACGGCATCCCGTGGCGCCGGACGAGGAGTCTCGGCGCGACGTGTACTCACGACTTCGGAATCCACACGATCTCGGAGACCTTCGTGATCCCGTTGACGTCAGTCACCCGGTAGACGGCGATTCCGGTCAGATCGACCCCTCCGTCACCCGCAGTGATATGGGTCGGGACCGCAATCTCATCGGTGCCCGACACAACCCCGGGGCTGACCGCCTCGATGTGGAACGTCCGGCCCATCTGCTCGGTGAACGACTTCGTGAACTGCGTGCCCGCATACGGGCCTTCGGTGATCGTGCCGCCAACCATGCCGGAGAACACGATGGTGCTCGTCGTGGCTGCGGCCACGGCTGCGGGGTCGTGTGCGTTGCGGGCGTCCATGAACGCCGTGACGGCAGTCATCGCCGCCTGCTGCTCGCTGCTCCCTCGATGTTGGGCATATGTCCACGCACCCAGCCCGATGACCGCGAGCAGCGCGACCGCGAGTGCGCCTGCCAGCCACCAGACCAGCGCCGAGCGGCGGTGCTCCACCGGCGCTGTCCCGCGGGTCTGCTGGTCATGCAGATCAGTCACTGCACTCACCTCCCGGCCGCCTGACAGCAACCAGAGCCACGCACTCTCGGCGGCCGATTCCAGGCTAGGACGGACACGAGGGCGTGTCCCGACCGCCGAACCCGGGCCGCGAAAGCCACCGACAGCCGGATGCTGCTCGGCACAGCGATCGGGATCCACCGTGTCAGTCCCGACCGAGCGCGGCCCTGCGACCGACGATCGGCTCACGGCCCGACGTGCGAGCGGGCATCATGCCGTCACGGGGTCGGACGCGGAGGGGTCCATGGCGCAGCTGAAGACACGGGCGAGCGATGACGACGTCGAGGCGTTCATCGCATCAATCCAGGACGAGGGACGGCAGTCGGACGCGCGCGAGGCCTGCTCGCTCATGGCGAAGGCCGCGAAGGCTCCGGCCGTGATGTGGGGGAGCTCCATCGCCGGCTTCGGCGAGCGCCGGCTGCCCTACGACGACGGCCGCGAGATCGACTGGATGGTCATCGGCTTTCTCGCCGCGCAAGGCCAGCTCGACCCTGTACCTGTCCGGTGGTGTCGAGCTCTACGCCGACCTGCTCGAGAGGCTCGGCAAGCACAGCACCGGCAAGGGCTGCCTCTACCTGAAACGGCTCTCCGACGTCGATCGCGACGTCCTGGTCGAGGTGCTGAAGCGCTCGGTCGCTGACGCGACCATGGGCTGAGCCGAGGCGTCAGCCCCCGCGGAGCGCGGCGAGCACGGCATCGTGCAGCACGCCGTTGGTCGTGAGCCCGCTGCCCTGCGCGGGACCGTCGACGCCGTTCACACCGGTGAAGCGGCCGCCTGCCTCGGTGACGATGATCGAGACGCCGGCGATGTCGTAGACGTTGAGCTCGGGCTCGACCGCGATGTCGACGGCGCCCTCGGCGACGAGCAGGTGGCTCCAGAAGTCGCCGTAGGCCCGGTTGCGCCACACCGAGTGGCGCAGCGCGTCCCAGCGTGGCTGGTGCTCGGCCGGCACCCACTGCGTGTCGGAGCAGGACAGCGACGCATCGGCGAGCGAGGACACCTGCGACACGTGCAGGCGGCGCGGCTCGGCACCGCCCGGCTCGTTGACCCAGGAGCCGCCGCCGAGCGTCGCCCACCACCGGCGGCCCAGCGCGGGCGCGGAGACGACGCCGACGACCATCCGGCCGTCCTCGTCCTGCAGGCCGATGACGGTCGACCACACCGGCACGCCGCGCACGAAGTTCTTGGTGCCGTCGACCGGGTCGACGATCCACCGCCGTCCGCCGCTGACGACCAGCTCCGGGTACTCCTCGCCGAGGACTCCGTCGCCCGGGCGCTCCGCGGCGACGAGGTCGCGGATCATCCGCTCCACCGCCTTGTCGGCGTCGCTCACCGGCGTGAGGTCCGGCTTGGTCTCGACGACGAGGTCGCGCGCGTTGAAGCGGTCCATCGTGATGGCGTCGGCACGGTCGGCGATGAGCAGCGCGAGGGCCAGGTCGTCGACGTAGGCGTAGGTCACCCGCGAGACGCTACCGCCCGCCGCAGCCGAGAAGACGCCCAAGGGCGCCCTACGCCGGGTCCGGCAAGGGTGGAGCCGCGCGATGAACCGGCTCCGCGCGACATCCGTCCTACAGTCGGGGGACCGGATCCCCGACCGCGACCCTGCGAGGATGCCCGTGTTCGACACCATCACGAACCTGCCGTGGCACCCTCTCGTCGTCCACGCCGTCATCGTGCTCCTGCCGCTGTCCTGCCTCGGCGCCGTGCTCGTCGCGCTGCGCGCGGACTGGAACCGGCTACACGGGTTCCTCGTGCTCGCGTCCGCCTTCGTCGCCGCCGGTGCGTCCGTGGTGGCGAAGGAGAGCGGCGAGAGGCTCGCGTCGCGGGTCCGCGTGCCGCTCGACCACTCGCAGTGGGGGAAGTGGGTCGTGGTCTCGGCCGGCCTGCTGTTCCTGAGCGTCGCAGCCCTCTGGTGGCTCGACCGTCAGCACGCGAAGGCGCGCACGACGGCCATGAAGGTGCTCGCCGTCGTGCAGGTCGTGCTCGCTGCCGTGGCCTTCACGGTCGTGGTGCTCGCGGGCCACTCCGGCGCCACCGCGGTGTGGGGACCGATCGTGCAGCACACCCAGCCCGGCACCTTCCCGGCCGGCTGAGAGCTCGATCAGCGGGGCCCGCGAAGCTCCATGATCGTGGTGGGTGCGGGGCGGTCGGCGACGTCGCGGTCGGTGGGCGCCTCGAACGCCTCGATGCGGGTGTGCACGTCGTCCGACCTCAGCGGCCCTCGTCCGGGAGCGGTGTCCCGTCGTCGCCGCCGGCCCGGCTGCGCAGCAGGCGGCGCAGCGACTCGAGCCGCGCGACCCCACCAGGACCGGCGTGCCCCGCGGCGACCCAGGCGTCGAGCGCGCAGTCGTCCTCGTCGTGGGTGCACGCGCGGGGGCAGTCGTCGGTGCCCGCGCCGAGGTCGGGGAACGCGAGGATCACCCGCTGCGGGTCGACGTGGGCCAGGCCGAAGGAGCGCACGCCGGGAGTGTCGACGACCCACCCGCCGCCGGGCAGCGCGAGGGCGACCGCGGAGGTCGAGGTGTGCCGGCCGCGACCCGTCACGAGGTTGACCCGGCCGATGGCGCGGTCCGCGTCGGGCACGAGAGCGTTGACGAGCGTGGACTTGCCCACCCCCGAGTGCCCGATCATCACCGAGACCCGGCCTCGGAGCCGTGCGGCGAGGTCGGAGAGGTCGGGCGGCTCACCCGAGACCCGTCGCGTCACCACGTAGGGGACGCCGAGGGCGCCGTACATCTCGAGCAGGTCGTCGGCCGGTCGCAGGTCGCTCTTGGTGAGCACCAGCAACGGACCGAGCACCGAGTCGTACGCCGCCACGAGGCAGCGGTCGATCATGCGCGGGCGCGGCTCGGGATCGGCCAGCGCGGTGACGATGACGAGCTGGTCGGCGTTGGCCACGAGCACGCGCTCGATGGGGTCGTCGTCGTCGGCGCTGCGCCGCAGCGACGTGGTGCGCGGTTCCACGCGGACGACCCGGGCGAGCGTGTCGGTCGCCCCGGACAGGTCGCCGACCAGCGCGACACGGTCACCCACCACGACGCCCTTGCGCCCGAGCTCGCGCGACTTCACGGCGTAGAGCACGGTGCCGGGCTCGTCCGGCGTCCCGAGCACGACGGTGAACCGGCCGCGGTCGACCGCGACGACGAAGCCGGGGCTCGCGCTGTCGTGACTCGGTCGCTCCTTGCTGCGCGGGCGGGACTTGCCGCGTCCGGGACGGATCCGGACGTCGTCCTCGTCGAGCTCGCGACGCTTGCTCACGCGACGCGGCTCCCGAGCATCGACGTCCACATGGCCACGAACTCCGGGAGCGTCTTGCCCGTCGTCGCGACGTCGACGACCTCGATGCCCGGGACTGCGAGGCCGAGAACGGCTGCCGCCGTGGCTATCCGGTGGTCCTCGTAGGTCTCGACGACGCCACCGTGCAACGGTCGCGGGCGGATGACCAGGCTGTCGTCGTCGTCCACCACGTCGCCGCCGAGGCTGTTGATCTCACGGGCCAGCGCAGCCAGCCGGTCGGTCTCGTGGCCACGGAGGTGACCGATGCCGCGCAGGTGCGACGGGGTCGTGGCGAGCGCGCACACCGCGGCGAGCACCGGGGTCAGCTCGCCGACGTCGCCGAGGTCCGCGTCGAGACCCTCGAGCCGGTCACCTGCCCGGACGGTGAGCCCCGCGGGGCCGACGTCGACCCTCGCACCCATCCGCCCGAGCAGGTCGCGCAGCGCGTCACCTGGCTGCGTGGTGCTCCCGGGCCATCCGGGGATCGTCACCGAGCCGCCCGTGACCAGGGCGGCGGCGAGGAAGGGCGCGGCGTTGGAGAGGTCCGGCTCCACGACGCGGTCGAGCGCGCGCAGCGGGCCGGGATGCACGGTCCAGGTGGCGGCCGTGGGATCGGTCGCGTCGACCTCGACGACGATTCCGTGCTCGCGCAGCAGCGCCACGCTCATGTCGATGTGCGGCATCGAGGGCACGGGTGCACCCCGGTGCCGGACGACGACGCCGCGGTCGAAGCGGGGTGCGGACAGCAGCAGTCCGCTGACGAACTGGCTCGACGCCGAGGCGTCGATCGTGACCTCGCCGCCGCGCACCCCGCCGACGCCCTCGACGGTGAACGGCAACGTGCGTCGGCCGTCGTCGTCGATCTCGACCCCGAGCGCCACGAGCGCCTCGATGACGGCACCCATGGGACGGACCCGCGCGCGAGGGTCGCCGTCGAACCTGATGTCGCCGTGCGCGAGAGCGGCCACCGGCGGGACGAACCGCATGACGGTGCCGGCGAGCCCACAGTCCACGTGCGCGGGTCCGGTCAGGGGCCGTGGAACGACCCGGACGGGACCGTCGCCCTGCAGACCGTCGAGGGTCGTCCCGAGCGCGGCCAGAGCCGCTCCCATGAGGACGGTGTCGCGAGCGCGCAGCGCTCCCGTGACGACCGACGGGCCGTCGGCCAGCGCAGCCAGCACGAGGGCGCGGTTGGTCAGCGACTTGGATCCGGGCACCGGCACGACGGCGTCGACGGGCGTCGTCGCGGTCGGTGCCGGCCACGGATGGTCGTCGGATGCCACGGCGCCGAGCCTAGTGGAGCGGCGGACGACGGTCCCGCCCGTTGACGTGTCGCGGGCCGGAGCGGGCCGTGGTGAGGGAGGATCTCGGGCATGTGCGGGAGATACGCCGCGAGCCGCAACCCCGACGACCTCGTCGAGGAGTTCGAGGCCGTCGTGCGGCCGGAGGAGGTGCTCGGGCCGGACTACAACGTCGCGCCGACGAAGCAGGTCTACGCCGTCATGGACCGTCGGCCGAAGGGCGAGCCGGACGCCGTGCCGCGCCGCGAGCTCGCGGTCGTCCGGTGGGGGCTGGTGCCGTCGTGGGCCAAGGACCCGTCGATCGGCAGCCGCATGATCAACGCGCGGATGGAGACCGTGGCGGACAAGCCGGCGTTCCGTCGCGCCTTCGCCAAGCGCCGCTGCCTGCTCCCGGCCGACGGCTACTACGAGTGGTACACCCCGGCCGGCGGGCCGAAGGGCAAGAACGGCAAGCCGCTCAAGCAGCCGTTCTTCATACACCCGGCCGACGGCGGCATCCTGGCCATGGCGGGCCTCTACGAGCTCTGGCGAGACCCGACGAGGGCCGACGACGACCCGCACGCGTGGCTCATGACCGCGACGGTCCTGACCACGACCGCGGAGGACGCGGTCGGGATGATCCACGACCGCATGCCGCTGTTCGTCGAGCGGGACCGCTGGCACGACTGGCTCGACCCCTCGCTCGACGGCTCGGCGAGCGACCTGACGACGTTGCTGGTCCCGGCCGCGCCCGGTCGGCTCGACGCCTATCCGGTCTCGACCGCCGTCAACGCCGTGCGCAACAACGGTCCGGAGCTCCTCGAGCCGCTCGCGGCCGAGGACGTCGACCCGGGCTCGTTGTTCTGACGTGGCCCGGACCGTCCGTACCTCGACCATCGACCTCAGCACGCCGACGGGGACTGCCCGCCTGCACGTGTCCTCCGTGGCCCGCGCCCGCGCGCTGGTGGTCCTCGGGCACGGAGCGGGCCGCGGCGTCGACACCGAAGACCTGCTCGGGCTCGCGGCGGCGTTGCCGGCCCGCGGCGTGTCCGTCGTCCTGGTCGACCAGCCGTGGGTCGTCGCCGGGCGACGGGTAGCGGTGGCGCCGGCGGCGCTCGACCTCGCCTGGGTGCCGTGCGTGGCCGCGGCCGGCGAGGCGGCCGGGGCCTCGCGGCGTACGCCTCTGGTCGTGGGCGGGCGCAGCGCGGGGGCGCGGGTGGCCTGCCGCACCGCCGACCTCGTGGGGGCCGACGCCGTGCTCCTGCTCGCGGTGCCGCTCGTGCCGCCGGCGGCACGCCGCGACGCCGACCGCTACGCAGCATCGCTGGCGGCCCGGAGCGCGGAGCTCCGGGAGCCGGTGCGGACCGGGATCCCCCTGGTGGCCGCCCAGGGGGACCGCGACGCCTTCGGCGGGCCGCGTGAGCTGCGCGCCGCCCTGGGCCGGGTGTTCGCGACCCGGGTGGAGGTGGTCGCCGTGACCGGCGCCGACCACGCGCTGCGGGTCGGTGCAGGGGGAGCGGACCCGGCCCCGACCTTGCTGTCGGCAGCCCTGCGGGCGGTCTCGATGGCGCGTGGGGAATGACTGCGCCGCCCTGCGTTGTTCCACCCCCGATCACGTCGTCGAACGCGAGAAGGGGGTACGGGTGCTGGTCCGCACACCGTCCGAGACCCACCTCGAGCTGCCTGAGCAGGCCGGTGGGGTGTCGGCCCCACTACGCTCGTGGGTGATGCCCCCGGAGAACCCGCAGGACGCCGTCGCGACGACGCCCTCGCCCGAGACCGACGAGCAGCGCTCCGAGCGTTTCGAGCGCGACGCGCTGCCCTTCCTCGACCAGCTCTACGCCGCTGCCCTGCGGATGACGCGCAACCCCGCGGACGCCGAGGACCTGCTGCAGGAGACCTACGTCCGGGCGTTCTCCGCCTTCCACCAGTACCAGGACGGCACGAACCTCAAGGCGTGGCTCTACCGCATCCTCACCAACACCTTCATCAACGGCTACCGCAAGAAGCAGCGCGAGCCGCTGCAGTCCAACACCGACGACGTCGAGGACTGGCAGATGGCCCGGGCGGAGGCGCACACCTCGACGGGTCTGCGCTCGGCCGAGGCGGAGGCGCTCGACCACCTGCCCGACTCCGACGTGAAGGACGCCCTGCAGGCGATCCCCGAGGACTTCCGCATCGCGGTCTACCTCGCCGACGTCGAGGGCTTCGCCTACAAGGAGATCGCCGAGATCATGGGTACTCCCATCGGCACCGTGATGTCCCGGCTGCACCGCGGCAGGAAGCAGCTTCGCGACCTCCTCGAGGACTACGCTCGCGAGCGCGGGCTCATCCCCGCGACGCCGACCGCTGACAGCGGCATGGAGGGGTCATGAGCTGCGGCAACCCTCACGCGACCCCGTGCACCGAGGTCCTCGACGCCGTCTCCGCCTACCTCGACGGCGAGCTCGACGACCATGACGCCTCGCACATCGCGCAGCACTTCGACGAGTGCTCGCCGTGCCTGCGCGAGCTCGGGATCTACCAGGAGGTCAAGGTCCTCGTCGGCCGCTGCTGCGGTGGCGACCAGGTGCCCGAGGCCGTCCGCGCCCGCGTCGTGAGCCGCATCCGCTCGGTCACCGTGACCATCCGGTCGGAGTCCCCGAGCGACGCCGGGTCCTGAGCGACTCGAGCAGCCAGGACCGCAGCACGACGAAGGCCCGTCCCCCTGGGGGACGGGCCTTCGTGTGAACCGGGTGCCGACGCCTCAGGCGTTGGGACGGTTGCCGTGGTTCGCGCCGCTCTTCTTGCGGGTGCGACGCTTGCGGGCGCGCTTGCTCATCGGAACTCCTGAGGGCTGTACGGAACTGCCCCGCAGTCTCCCACACCAGACGCCGAGGGACGAAACCGCGGCGGCTCAGCCCGCGAGACGACGGTTGACCGCGGCGAGCACGGCGCGGGCCACGGCATCCTCCTCGTCGCCGCGCACGAGAGCGCTGCCGACGAGGGCCTGGTCGCCCAGGCGGGGGATCGTCAGGACGAGGGAGACCAGGGCGACCTCGCGGTTGGCGACGTCGAGAACCTGCGCGCTCTCGATCTGCGCGGGGATGCCGAGCAGCTCGGTGAGCGCGGCGAGCGTGGCGCTCGCCACGATCCGCGGCTTGTGCAGCGATCCCGACGGACCGTCGGCGGCACCGAGGAAGACCTGGCCGGCGATCCCGAGCGACACCTCGACGTGCGTGTCGCCCTCGCGGCGGGTCGTGGCGATCTGGGTGAGGGCGGGACGCGGGAGCGACTCGTCCTCGGCTGCCGCGCGGGCCTCGCCCGCCTCGCCGACGCCGACCGCATTCTCGGGGATCTGCACGACGCTCACGATCCGGTGATCGATGTCGAGGTCGAACTGCGCCATCGCCACCGACTGCACGTCGCGGACCACCTGCTTGGCCGGCTTGGTGTCGCCGGCGACCACGTGGACCTCGATCGGGTGGGCGTCCGGCCCGGTCCGGACGCTCGCCTCGCGGATCCCGGGGACGGCGCGCAGCGCGGCCTCGAACTCGGGGAGCAGGCGTAGGGCGGTCATGTGTCCTCCGGCGAGACGTCCGGTCGGGTGACCGGACGCGTCCTGGTGCTGTGGTCGTCGCTCACCCGGGGGTCCCGGGGGGGTCGATCCGGGCGGTGTGCGGGCGCTCGGACGGCAGATCGTCGTCTGTCAGGACGGTAAGCCCCGCCACGAGCAATCGGCGTGGTGGCGCGCCGCCCGTGACCGAGTCCTGAGCCACAGTGACGCCGGCCGAGCGCATCGCGGGGGGCGTGCCAGGAGCGAAGCCGGGTCGTAGCAACGGCGGAGCCACGTCCTGCGGGCCGGAGGTGGCTCGGTCGACCGGCCGCAGGTGCGGGGCCGCCGGGTCGCCCACGGCGGCGCCACCGGCCGGACCTGGCCCGGGCGGGATCGGCGGCGGCTCGTGCAGGACGCCCCCCGGGCCGTCCGGCCGGTCGTCGCGGTGCCGGGGCGCCGCGGTCGTGGCGCCCGACGCTGCGACCCAGGAATCGGCGCTGGCGGCGACCGTGGCCACGGCGTCGCTCTCGGCGTCGTCGATGCGGGCCAGCACCTGCGGCAGCACGGCCGCGAGGTGGTCCTCGACGGCGCGGACCGTCTCCCGCTGCCACCAGCGCAGCGTGCGCGCCGTGGCAGCGTCGAGCGAGCCCGCAGCCTCCGCCGCGGCGAGCTCCCGGTCGAACCGCTCGGTGGCGGGGTCCCGGCGAGCGCCCACGATCGCTGCGACGAGGTCGGAGTAGGCGGCGGCGCGCCCGTCGTCGAGCTGGTCCGTCATGGGCGCACCCCCGTCCCGGCCGGCCGCGCGCGTCGGATCACTGCGGCTGAGCCGAGACTAGTTGCGCCGTCACTCCCCGTCAGCACGGCTCGCCTGGGCTGCTCCGTTCGGGCGACGGGGTCACATCCCGTGCTCACCCGTCCGGACTACGGACGAACCCTGGGTGACCGGACGGGATCGCCAGGTCACGTGTGGGATAAAGCGGACACAGACCACTTGACGTACCAGGGATCACCCCTGCCACAGTGTCTCCGTCCCGCGGCCGGGTTTCGAGCACGCAGGGTGACCGGTCGGTCACCTGGCGACCTGTAACCTCGACCCGGGACCGGCGTACGTCCGGATCTCGGTCCGGCGCACGACACAACTCAACAGCGGCAGGAACGGGATCGGCAGCCGAGGAGAGGAACGACTGGGCGGCCCATCGGCCCTGCCCGCACCTCGGCGCGGGCACGGACAGGGTGGGACGGTCAGGGACTTCTTGCTCCATGGTCGATGTCGCGGCGAGATCCGTGGCACCGGTCGGC
>Ga0208851_1000090_pt1 | contig 37879 bp, 34 predicted proteins | sample NGESurshal092012_FD_184481 | JGI IMG/M metagenome (GOLD analysis project Ga0208851, IMG submission 184481) | Arctic peat soil microbial communities from Barrow, Alaska - NGEE Surface sample 415-2 shallow-092012 (SPAdes) | ecosystem: Environmental > Terrestrial > Soil > Wetlands > Peat ... | reverse complement strand
AGCGCATGGACTTTGCCCGTGGGGTCGGGCTGCGCCGAATCGGCGAGTGGGAGGTGGATCCTCATCCGTTCGCGCTCAAGTCGGCGCCTTGATCCCTTCGCGAGGCGACCCGAACCGATCCCAGTGACCGCTGGACTTCGAGTTTGGTCACAAATCGGGTCACAAACCCGGAAAAAACAACAGCCCCCGGACAGTGTCCGGGGGGCTGTTTGTCCTGGTAGCGGGGGCAGGATTCGAACCTGCGACCTCTGGGTTATGAGCCCAGCGAGCTACCGAGCTGCTCCACCCCGCGCTGGTGGTATCACCACTGTAACAAGCATGTGTCCGGGGACCAAATCAGCTCTGCCGCAACGGTTGTGACCTGGGCGACACGCACGAACGCGAGCCGCCTAGGCCAACCGTCCATCAGCTGTCAGCCGCCCGCGGACGGGACCGGGGCCAGGCTGGCACTCGGTATCGCCGTCCCGGCCAGCGTCAGGTAGGCGTTCACCGCGTCTTCGAGCTTCTGGCTCGCCGCGCCGATCTGACCCAGGTCACCTGAGGCCTTCGCGGCATCCAGCGCGCTGGCGGCCGAATCCATCGCCGCCAACGCCGCTGCCTGGTCGGCCGGCGGCGGAGCCGTTGTCGTCGGAGTGGTCACCGTCGGAGCGTTCGTCCCGGTCGCCGTGCTGCCGGCCGTTCCGTCTCCCGCCGCCGGCGTCGGCACCGGCGCGCTCTTCGCCGCGGCGGTCAACGCCTCCTTGAGGGTCTGCCCCACCCCCACCCGATTCGCGTACCAGACCAGCACCCGGTTGAGCTGCGGGAACGACGTACTCGACGCCTGGCCCTGGATATAGAACGGCTCGACGTACAGCAACCCGTCATTGACCGGCAGCGTCAGCAGGTTGCCGAAGATCACCCTGGAACCACCCTGCTGGGTCGACAGAGTCACCAACTGGCTGATCTCCTGCGTTGTTCGGAACAGTTGCTGCACTTGGGTCGGCCCCGGCGTCTGCGTCGCAGTGGGCAATCGGAGCACCGTCAATTGCCCGTAGTTCTCCGGGTCGGACGATGCGGAAACGTAGGCGCTCATGAACTCCCGCTGGAAGCCGGTGAGCACGCTGGTCAGCTCGAACTCGGAGCCCGTCGCCCCCGGCAACTTGACCTGCAGGTAGTACGGCGGCTGCGGCGCCTGGACGGCATCGGGCACCGTCGGGTCGTTCGGCACCTTCCAGAAGCCGGAACTCTGGAAGAAGTCGACCGGATCGTCGACGTGGTAGCGGACCAGCAGCGACCGTTGCACCTCGAACAGGTCCTGCGGATAACGGAAGTGCGAGTTCAACTCCGGCGAGATCGCGGAGGCTGGTTGGACCAGGCCCGGGAACACGCCCTCCCACGCCTTCAACACCGGATCAGGCTTGTCCGCCTTGACCTCATACAGCGTCACCGTGCCGTCGTAGGCGTCCACGGTGGCCTTCACCGAGTTGCGGATGTAGGACACCTGCGCGTTGGTCTGACCCGCGGCGCCGCGGGCTGCGAGCGAGTTGTTCGTCGCGTCGGACAGCGTCACCGCTTGGGCGTACGGGTAGTTGGCCGCCGTGGTGTAGGCGTCGACGATCCAGACGATCCTGCCGGCCACCACCGCGGGGTAGGCCTTGGTGTCGGTGGTCAGGAACGGTGCCGCCTTCTGCACCCGGTCGATGGGATTGCGGTTGTACATGATCTTCGAGTTGGAATTGATCTCGGACGAGAACAAGAAGTTCGCCTCGCCGTACTCGGTGGCGAAGATCGCCCGCTGGAACAGGTTCCCGACCGGCACCCCACCGGCACCGTCATAGGTGAACCGCTGGGTGTCGGTGTCGTATTCGCGGGCCGCACCGCCCTCGGCACCGACGATGGCGTACTCGGGAGACTGCTCGCCGTAGTAGGTGCGAGGCTGACTGACCGGAATGGTGTTGTTCTTGTTCTGGTAGTTGGACAGGTCGGTCACCGTGTAATCGGGATACCCGTTGTTGACGGTGTTCGCCGGCGCGGCCACGAATCCGTCGCCGTGGGTGAACACCATGTGCTCGTTGATCCAATTCTTCTGCGCGTCATTGAGCCCGTCGGCATTCAGCTCGCGCACAGCGACCACATAGTCCTGCGTCCTGCCGTTGACCGTGTAGCGATCCATCGCCAGCTGGTCGGGAAATCCGTAGAAGTTCCGCAACTGCTGCTGCTGGGTGAAGGTGGGAGAGAGCACATTGGGGTCGAGCAGCCGGGCGTTCGGCACGGTGTCCTGGTCGTTGACGATCGCCGCCGGGTCCCCGGTGAGCTGCCCCGGGTAGTCGACGTAGTTGATCTGGTCGTCCTGGATCTGGTACGCGGCGCGGGTCGCCGCGATGTTCCGCGCGATGTATTCCGGCTCCCGGTTGATGCCGTTGGGGTTGACCACCACCTGTTGCAGCACCAGCGGCCACACCCCGCCGATGAGCACGCTGGACAGCACCAGCAGGCCGAGCGCGATGGCCGGCAGCTTGATCGAGCGGGTGAAGGCGCCGACGACGAACCCGATCGCGCAGATCGCCGCGATCAGCATGAGAATCAGCTTGGCCGGCAGTACCGCGTTGATGTCGGTGTACGACGCGCCGGTGAAGGTGCCGCCCCGGTTGGAGAACAGCAGCTCGTACCGGTCGTACCAGTACTGCACGGCCTTGAGCAGCACGAAAGCGGCCACCAACAGGGACAGCTGCAGCGTGGCCTGCGAGGTGATCTTGCGGCCGGGCCCGGACAACCGGATGCCACCGAACAGGTACTGCACGACCGCCACGGCGATGAAGCAGATGGCCAGGATGACGAACAGCCAGCCCAGCACCAGCTGAATCATCGGCAGGGTGAACACGTAGAAGCCGACATCGAGCTGGAACTGCGGGTCGACCGTCCCGAAGTCGCCACCGTTCAGCCAGAGCTGCACGGTGGCCCAATCACCCTGCGCGGAGAGCCCACAGATCAGCGCCACCAGCCCGGAGATGCCGAACGCGAACAGCTTCGGCCGGGTGGTGACGATGGTCCGGTAGGGGGCGAGCGGGTCGACCTCGTTGGTCGGCACGAACACCGGCCTCGACCGGTAGGCCACGTACAGCGAACCGAACACGAGACCGCCACCGAACACGGCGGCGATCAGGAACATCAGGATCCTGCTGACGGCCTGCGTGGTGAAGACCTCGCGGTACCCCACCTCGCCGAACCACAACCAGTCGACGTAGACGCTGACGAACTGGAACCACAAGATGGCCAGCACGGCCAGGCTGACCATGGCGATCAGCACGCGTTTGGCGCGCTTGGACATGGTGGGCAAACCGACGGGGGGCCGTATGGCCACGGGTGAACTCCTCAGGTCGAAACTCTGGTGCAAACCCGCCCGCACGATGCTTGCACACCACCGCTGGACGTTGTCCGGGGCGAAATGTCAGCGCGCCCCGCCTCCTCAACTGTATGCACCGCCCAGAGGTTCCCTGGCGGCGACGGTCGGTCGGAACGCGATCGTTGTACTGGTCGGGATGATCGAGTTGACCACCGCGACGGGGGAACCGCATGTGAGCGTCCTGCGCATCTGATCCGGTGACGCGGCCCGCGCCGCCGGTGCCAAACGCCCGACCCGGCCACGGTGCCGACCGTGCCGCGACCCCCCGCCGGTAACCGGAAGTGGGCAGCCCGCGTGCGACGATCATCGGCGTGAGCACGCCCGACTGGTGGGAGGACCCCGACCTCGCCGTCGCCGTTGCCGAGGTGGAGGAGTTCGCCGCGAGCGCAGGCTGGGACGCGGCGCCGCAGCTCTTCGCGTTGGTGAACACCGTCGACCTGCTCGCCGCGCAGCCGAATCTGCGGCCCTCGCTCGGCGCGGCGGTCTACACGCCGATCGCCCAGGAATCGCTGCCCGACGGCGAGCTGTCCGACGCGCTCGCGCAGATCTCCTGGCCGGACGAGGTGGCCGGGTGCGTGTTGGTCCAGGAGATCGTCGTACTGCCGCCCGACGCGGCGGAGAACCTGTCCGACGATCCCGCCACCGCGGCCGAGCAGGCCGCCGCGCACCCCGACCGGGCCGAGGCCCGGCTGGTCGCGGGCGTGTTGCGGGACAGTCGGGGCGGCGCCTGCTTGATGCGGATGCGCGGCCAGAACGACGAAGCCCCGCTCCGGGGCGGCGATCTCGCGCCGAACCTGCTTGCCGTGCTGCGGCTGACCTTCGAGGTCTGATCCCGCGGAGCACCCGCGGTGCCGGATCGGGCGTGGCGGATCGGGCGTGCCGGATCGGGCGTGGCGGATCGGGCGGCAAACAGCGGCGGTCTGATGACCACGGTGGCTCGGTCAGCCCGGTTCAACAGCCGGGTGGGTCACCGCCGGCCTTGAGGGTCCGCAGGGCGCTCATGGCATCGGTCAACGTCGCGACCTTGACCAGTTGCAGGCCTTCCGGAATCTGGGTCATCGCCTCGGCGCAGTTGTCCGCCGGCACCAGGAATACCGTCGCGCCGGCGTCCCGGGCGGTGATCAGTTTGAGCAGCACGCCGCCGATCGGACCGACGTTCCCGTCCGGATCGATCGTCCCGGTACCGGCGATGAACCGGCCGCCGGTGAGGTCGTCGGGGGTCAGCTTGTCGATGATTCCGAGGGTGAACATCAACCCCGCCGACGGACCACCGATCCGCTCCAGCGCGATTGTCGTGGTGAACGGCGCCACCGGCCGCTCCACCGCGCCGATGCCAAGGAAGCCCTGGGTGCCGACCTGCGGGTTGCTGCCCAGGGTCACCTTCTCGGTGACCTGTTCCTCGTTGCGCAGCACCGTCACCGAGACCACCTGGCCGGGTGTGCTGCCGGTCAGCGCGGCCTGCAGCGAGGCGAAGTCGGTGACCGGGGTGCCGTTCACGTCGACGATCTGGTCCTGCGGTTGCAGCAGGCCGGCGCTCGGTGAGCCGTCCGGGATCTCGCCGACATAGGTGACGTTCGGATAGCCGAGGTACCGCAGCGATGCGATCTCGGCGTTGGACTGGGAATCCCGGAACGCCTGCGCGTCCTGTTCCTTGACCTGGTCGACCGTCTTGTCCGGCGGGAAGTAGTCCTCCCGCGGCGCCAGCGCGTACCGACCGGTGGCCCACAGCCCCAGCGCCTCGAACAGCGGCACGTTGTCGGTGATCGAGATGGTGGTCATGTTGAGATGACCACCGTCCGGCGAATCCTGGGTGGCCGACGGCGGGATGTCCTGGCCGCTGAAGCTGATCACCGCGGTGCCGTCCACGGAACCCAGCGTGTTGTAGGTGACACCGGGGCCGACAGCGACATAGGGAATCGGGATCGCCGCAGCGGCCAGCAACAGGGCCGCGGTCAGCATCGAACCCACCACGACCGTGCGGCCGCGCACGGTCATACGGGAGAACCAGGACATGGCTCCCGAGAGTAGGCGGTCCGGCGCCGCAGGCCGGCGACGCCGCTCGCGGACTGCACATTTCGCCGGTGGCGATCAGTCACCCTCCCGTCACCTGCATTGCATGAACTTCAGTACCGTGGAACACATGACGAATCTGCCGTTCGGCTTCTCCCCCTCCGGCGACGACGATCCCGAGGGAAAGCCCGGTCAGGGCCCCGGCCCGGGCGGCTTCGACCTGAACCAGCTCGGCTCGATGCTGTCGCAGCTTGGCCAGATGATGTCGCAGGCCGGCGCCTCCGGTGCCAACTCGGGCCCGGTGAACTACGACCTCGCCCGGCAGTTGGCGACGTCGCAGGTCCCGGCGTCCCACCCGGCGTCCTCTATCGACGTCGCGAAGGTCACCGAGGCGATCAAGCTGGCCGAGGTCTGGCTGGACGGTGCGACGGCCATGCCCGCCGGTGTCCGCACCTCGACGGCCTGGACCCCACGGCAGTGGATCGACGCGACGATGCCGACGTGGGAGAAGCTGTGCTCCCCGATCGCCGAGCAGGTGTCCCGCGCGTGGGTCGACGGCCTGCCGGCGGAGGCCAAGGCGCAAGCCGGCCCGCTGCTGGCAATGATGGGCTCGATGGGCGGCATGGCGTTCGGCTCGCAGCTGGGCCAGGGCCTCGCGCAGCTGGCCACCGAAGTGCTCACCTCGACCGACGTCGGGCTGCCACTGGGCCCGGTCGGCACGGCAGCGCTGATGCCGAGGTCGATTGCCGAGTTCGGCTCCGGGCTGGATCAGCCGGAGGATCAGGTCAGGCTCTACCTGGCCACCCGGGAGGCCGCCCACCACCGGCTGTACGCCGGCACCCCGTGGTTGCGTGACCGGGTGATCGCGCTGATCTCGGATTACGCCAAGGCCATCTCTGTCGACTTCTCCGCCGTTGAGCAGCTGGCGGCCTCGATCGACCCGTCCGACCCGGCCAGCATCGAGGCCGCGCTGGGGCAAGGCATGTTCGAACCCACCATCACCCCGGGCCAGCAGGCCGCGATGGCTGAGCTGGAGACGCTGCTGGCACTGGTCGAGGGCTGGGTGGACACCGTGGTCGCGGAGGCTGTCGGTGACCGGCTGCCGGGCGCAGCGGCGCTCCGGGAGACCCTGCGTCGCCGCCGGGCCACCGGCGGCCCGGCCGAGCAGACGTTCGCCACTTTGATCGGCCTCGAGCTGCGGCCGCGCCGGCTGCGGGCGGCCGCCGACCTGTGGCGGGAGATCGGCGCGTCCAGGGGCACCGACGGCCGGGACGCGCTGTGGGCGCACCCCGACCTGCTGCCGACCGGCAAGGATCTGGACGACCCGGCGGGCTTCATCGACCGCGACAAGGAGTTCACCGAGCTACTGGCCGGGCTGGACGCCATCGAGACGGAGTTGCTCGCCGACCCCGCAGCGACCGATGCCCCGGCCACCGAGACCCGCACCGCCGAGTCCGGCGCCGCCCCCGGCGGCGACGGAACGACCGGCGATTCCACCGACGACGACCCGGGCCCCTCCCCCCGCCAGGTCTGACCCGGGGTCCCGCGCGGATCAACTCGGCCCGCGCGGACGAACGTGCCCCGTTTGCGCACAGTGGGTCCGGAGTCAACGGGTCCAGCCGCGCAGGCGTCTGTGATACGCGCGGCTGGACCCGCCGGTCAGACGGCGCTCGACGGGCTCCACAGGTTGATGCCGGAGTCCACCGCATGACCCTCGATGACGCGCAGTTCGTCGTCGTCGAAGGCGAGGTTCGCCGTGGTGGCCAGGTTGTCCTCCAGCTGCTTGACCGAGGACGCACCGACCAGCACGGACGTCACCCGCTCGTCCCGTAGGACCCAGGCCAGCGCCATCTGCGCCAACGACTGGCCGCGGCCGGCGGCGACGTCATGGAGCGCCCTGATGTGCGACAGTGCTTCGTCCGTCAGGAGTTCCGCCGAGAGGGAACCACCGCGGGACGCCCGGGAGTCGGCCGGGATCCCGTTCAGGTAGCGGTTGGTCAGCATGCCCTGGGCCAGTGGCGAGAACGCGATGCAGCCGACGCCCAGCGCGCCGAGGGTATCCAGCAGTCCGGCTTCCACCCAGCGGTTGAGCATCGAGTAGGAAGGCTGGTGGATCAGCAGCGGGGTGCCCATCTCGGCCAGGATCGCGGCCGCCCGCTCGGTGCGTTCCGGCGAGTACGACGAGACGCCGGCATACAGCGCCCGGCCGGAGCTGACTGCCGTGTGCAGGGCGCCCATCGTCTCCTCGAGCGGCGTCTCGGGGTCGGCGCGGTGGGAGTAGAAGATGTCGACGTAGTCCAGCCCCATCCTGGCCAGCGACGCGTCCAATGAGGCCAGCAGGTACTTTCGGGACCCCCAGTCCCCGTACGGCCCTGGCCACATGTCGTACCCGGCCTTGGTGGAGATCACCAGCTCGTCGCGATACGGCCGGAAATCCTCGGCCACCAAGCGGCCGAAGTTGATCTCGGCGGAGCCGTACGGCGGCCCGTAGTTGTTGGCCAGGTCGAAATGGGTGACCCCGAGGTCGAAGGCGCGGCGCAGGATAGCGCGCTGGTTGGCGAGTGGGTCGACATCGCCGAAGTTCTGCCAGAGACCCACGGACACCGTCGGCAGGTGCAGCCCACTGCGGCCGACCCTGCGGTACGGCATGTCCTCGTAACGATTCGATGCGGCGAGATAGCTCATGGGTGGAAGTCTTGCAGGACTCCGCTCAGCGGGCCCACTCGGCCCGCAAAGACGTCGAACGGGGCGCCCCGCCGGGTTCGCGCCGCGACATTCCTTCGGCCGCTGAGCACGGAATCCCGATTTTCGCGCTCAGCGGCGGGGTACGGTGGGCGCCGGTCCGGTCCACGGATCTCTGGCTACGGGCTGTGAACTCCGGTGTCATCGTGCGGTGCCGATGTCACCCTGACGAAAGGAAGGCCGATGGCCGAGACCTACAACGGCTACTGCGTCAAATGCAAGGAAAAGCGGGACTTCGAGGGTGAAGTCGCCGAAACGAACGGTCGCCGGATGGCCAAGGGCATCTGCCCCGTCTGCGGGACCAAGATGAACCGGATACTCGGAAAGGCCTGATCAGGGCGCCCGACCGGGGCGCCGCCCGGCCCTGGGGTCGGGCGGCGATCTGTTGTCCACCCCGGCCGGCCGGCCACTGTGGACAACTGCGGACCGGCGGCGGGCGGTACGGCACCCTGAGCGCCGGGGTGATCGTCATGATGGAAGAGCACCGAACTGCTCGGATCGATCTGTCGCGTCGGTACGCGCTGGCTCCGGGCGCCCGGATCATCCGGCGTGCCGCCGATTGCGTGCAGGTCGGGACCGAGGCCTCGCGGTCAATCCTCGTCCGGGATGCGCCGCCCGAGTCGGTCGGCGTGCTGACCAGGCTCGACGGCCTTCGCGCGGCAGCGGAGGTGCTTCTCGCGCAGGACGCCGACCCGCTGGTCTGGACTGACCTACTCGGGCAACTCGTCGGTGCCAACATGCTCGTGGCCGTCGACGAGTTCGACCACGGCAGCAGCCCGCCGATTCCGGGCGCACATCTCAACGACGAACGAGCCGGCCTGATCCACCGGCACGGTCACCTCGCGGCCGGCCGGATCCTGCAGTCCAGGGATGACGCACTGGTGGTGGTCCGGGGTGACTCCGCGACGGCCCGGTCCATCGTGATGCTGCTGGCCGCCGCCGGGGTGGGGCACGTGCATCACGACATCGGTGCGCCGTCCCGCCGGGCGACAGACCCGATCACCGCCGGCGGCCGGACCGCGGGCCGGACCCCACTCCCGACAACCCGTGTCCCGACAACCGCCGGCCCGGCAGCCCCCGTCCCGACAAACCCAGGCCCGACAAACCCAGGCCCGACAAACCCAGGCCCGACAAACCCAGGCCCGACAAACCCAGGCCCAACAGCCCAACGCCCAACAACCGTTTCCCGCACGTCAGTCGCCCGGCCGTCGGGTGCCGTCCCCGAGCAGTCAAGAGCCACCGCCACGGGCCGCATTCCCGCCTCGACGACGGGGGTGCCCATTCGAGGAGCAGGCGCCAGTGTCGCCGGCGGTGTCACGGCCCTGCCCTCGACGTGGCCGGCCGGTCAGGCCGGCGCTCTGGCCGCCGCCCTGCGCGCGGCCCACCCCACCGTTCGGGTACATCCGCCCGCCGCGCATCAACACCCGACGATCGTCGTGCTCACCGGTGGGGCGCTCCCCGATCTCGGAATGGCGGCGGCCTTCGTCAAGAGTCGGATCCCGCACCTCGCGGTCCTCACCGGTGTCGCCCGAGCGGTTGTCGGCCCGCTGGTGCTGCCCGGTCGATCGAGTTGTCTGGCCTGTGCCGACCGGCACCGGAACGCTGCCGACCCGGGTTGGTCGGCCGTGGCCAGGCAACTCGCCGACGACGGTCCGCAGGCGCCCGCCCTGGTGGCCGCGGCCGGTGCCCAACTCGCGGCGGGTGAGGTGCTCGACCACATCGACGGGATGTCGACCCCGACCACGGTGAACGGGACCCTGGAGTGGCGCGCAGGCGAGGTCGGCCCGCGCCGCCGGACCTGGACCGAGCACCCGGACTGCGGCTGCCGGCAGCGATGAGCGGCGAATTCTCCTGACAGCGCAATCGGCAGGGGGCCCGAACCCGCCAGTCAGGACGCGGGAGCGCCCGGGCGGACGGCGCGCTGGCCGCGCCGCGCCGAAAAGGGCCGGGGCCCGCGCCCGGCTTTGTCACAATGGTGAGGTGGCAGACATCCCCAGAGGCGCACTGAGCCGGACGGCGCGGCTGGCAAGCCTGCCCCTGTCGGCGGCCGGGCGGGCGACTCTCGGCCTGGGCCAACGACTTGTCGGCCGCGATCGTGACGAGATCTCCTCCGAATTGCAGCGCCGGACGGCCGAGCAGGTCTTCGACGTGCTGGGCACGCTCAAGGGCGGCGCGATGAAATTCGGCCAGGCGTTGAGCGTGTACGAGGCCGCGATCCCCGACGAGTACGCGGCGCCCTACCGGGAGGCGCTGACCAAGCTGCAGAACGCGGCGCCGCCGATGCCGGCCGCGACCGTGCACCGCCTGATGGCCCAGCAGTTCGGCACCGGCTGGGGCGCCCGATTCAGCGAATTCGACGACACCGCGGCGGCGGCGGCCAGCATCGGCCAGGTACACCGCGGTGTGTGGAAGGACGGCCGTGAGGTCGCCGTCAAGCTGCAGTACCCGGGTGCCGAGGCGGCCCTGCGGGCCGATCTCGACCAACTGTTCCGGGTCGCGCCGCTGATCGGGGTGATAGTGCCCGGCATGCAGATCCGGCCGCTGCTGGCCGAATTGCGGGACCGGATCCTGGAGGAACTGGACTACGCCCAGGAGGCCGACAACCAGCGCGCCTTCGCCGCGGCCTACGCCGGCGACGAGGACTTCCTCGTCCCCAGGGTGGTGGCCAGCGCCCCGAAGGTGATCGTCTCCGAGTGGGTCGACGGCACTTCACTCGGCAAGATCATCGCCTCCGGCACCCCCGAAGAACGGGACCGCGCCGGCACCCTGCTCACCGAACTGCATTTCGCCGGGCCCCACCGGGTCGGGCTGCTGCACGCCGATCCGCATCCCGGGAATTACATGCTCACCCCGGATAATCGACTGGCGGTCATCGACTTCGGGTCGGTGGCCAGGTTGCCGGACGGCGCGCCGCCGATCATCGGCCGGGTCACCAGGCTGGCCCTGGGCGGACGGGCGGCGGACGTGCTGCAGTCCCTGCGGGACGAGGGCTTCGTGCCTGCAGATTACGACCCGGACCCGGAACTGTTGATGGATTACGTGGTGCCGTTCATCGAACCGTTGCGGCACGACTCATTTCATTTCACCCGGGCCTGGATGCAGGAGCAGGCGGCGCGGATGTCGAACCTCTCCAGCGAGGAATCGAAGATGGCCCGGCGGCTCAACCTGCCGCCGTCTTACCTGTTGATCCACCGGGTGACGTTCGGATCGATCGGGGTGCTCTGCCAGCTTGACGCCACCGCGCCGTTCCGGGAAATGGTCGTGCGCTACCTGCCCGGTTTCTCCGAGGGAGACTGACCCAGCCCGCGGATCAATCCCCCGGCCTTCGCAGGCTGGGAGGTGCCCCCATGGACCGCGCGGCGGAAATCGGCAACTCCTGTCCCACCAGGCACATTTCGGCAAAGTTGATCCGCGCCGCCGATGTTGATCCGCGCGCTGGGTTCACCACCAGGCCTGGTCCAGCTTGGACTCGATGGCCCGCAGGTGCTCCCGCGCGCACCGGTCGCACGTCCAGACGGCGCCGCGGCGCGAGTCGGTCTCCAGCATCCACGCCAGCGGCGGCTCGGCGACCGTGGCGCCGCACATCGAACACGCTGCACCCCGCGCGTCCGGACCGCCGGGCGGGCAGGGGGCGTCGACAGTGACCATCGGGCAACGATAGGGCGCCGTCCCAGGTGGCCGCCGCGGACGGGCCGGACCGGACCATCACCCCAGAACCCCAACAGGCCCCGCGCTCCGACGAGCGGAGTGCAGGGCCTGCTGTCGTGGTGCTGCCGGCGAACCGCGGCGGCGCGGGAGGTGCCGCCGCGATGGGTCAGCGATCGGTGGTGGACTGCATCCTGGCCGACCGTCGGACGGCGCGCGCCTTCCGCACCTGCCGGGCACGTTCACCGTCGCGCTGCATCTCGCGCATTCGGTCACGAGCCAGATCTTCGATCATCGAACTCATTTCATGCCTCCGAGGAATGGTCACGGGAGTTTCCCGTGGAAAAAGGTTGTCAGTACTGTGTTGTCGCCACTGTCGTTGCCCGCCAACGGGTTTGCCGACGTCGAGCTGCCGGGCGGGTTGCCGACCGGCGGTGCGGCCCAACGTGGCCGGCCGCACCATGCATCGCGTTGTTCGTTTCCTGCTGTTCACCGTCATCGCTGCGCGCGGTGCGGTCGTGCCCGTTGCCATTGCTGTCGATGTCACTGGTGACGCTGTCCGGATCGCCGTGATCGTCGTCATGACGGGGCCGTCACGCCGCGATCTTGCGGGGCCGGCCGCGGGGCCGCTTGCGGGCGATCACGACGCCGTGATCGAAGATCTCGCCGCCCCAGACGCCCCACGGCTCTTCCCGGTCGAGTGCTGCTGCCAGGCACTGCCGCCGGATCGGGCAGTCGACGCAGAGCGCCTTTGCCTGTTCCAGCTCGTCCGGCCGTTCGGCGAAGAAGAGATCGGGATCGCCCGTGTGACAGGGCAGGTTGTCGATGAGGGTGGTGTCTGGTAGTTCGAGCAGTTGCATCACGGGTGTCTCTTCTCCGTGAGAGGAATGGGTGGTGAGCGAGCCCGAGAAGGGCCCAGTACTGGGGTCGGAGTCCGGGAACGGCCCTGCAGATACACAGAAGCCGCGGTATTCAGTCCCCTTGGGGGGGCGAATCCGCGGCCGGAGTAAGGCGGCGAGCGGGCGACCTACGCCTGCTGCTGCACTCCGGACCGTCGGGCCTTGCCGTCGCCGAAGACGACAAACTGCCCGTAACGCGGACGCGCCATCGCGGTGGCAGGACCACCGATCCGCGCGAGGTCTGCGACGCCGGTGCCGAGCCAACCGCTCGTGATCATCACGTTGTACATTCGGCACCTCCCTTGCATACGCGACCCCGCTCTGGCGGAGAGGCATGTCGAGCGACCATCGGCCGCTGAAACTGTCTCGTTCTCACTCCGGTGACGACCCCGGCCAACCCTCTGGTCTGCCGACGCACCAACCGCAGATGACAGTAGGACCGTGCGGGCGAGGCACGCAACTCATTTAGGCAGAAATCTCAGAAGATTCTCAGGCGGCCCGCCGCGGATGCCGCTAGCTAGCGGGTGCTGCTGACGATGCCGATGACGTCCTGGCCATAGGCGTCGAGCTTGGAGCGGCCGATGCCGGGGATCGCGAGCAGCGCCGCACTGTCGGTCGGCCGGCGCTCCGCGATGGCCATCAAAGTGGCGTCGGAGAACACCACGAACGCCGGCACGGACGCCTCCGTCGACTTGGCCTTGCGCCAGGTACGAAGTGCATCAACGAGTTCCGGGTCAGCGCTGGACGGGCAGCTCGCGCACCGGCCGATCTTGACCTGGGCCGGGGTGACCAGCCGCCCACCGCAGAGTCGGCACCGGCCTGGTGCTCCGCGCGGGCTCGGGGTGGCCGAATCCGGGGCGATGCCGGTGAGGAATCGGCTGCGCCGCCTGGTCCGACGGCCCCCCTCGGCGCGCGACTGCGCCCACGACATGGCCAGTCGGGTGCGCGCTCTGGTCACACCGACGTAGAACAGCCGGCGTTCCTCCTCGATCTCTTCCGGGGTCTCCGCGTGCTGGATCGGCAGCGTGCCGTCCGTCAGGCCGACCAGGAACACCGCGTCCCACTCCAGGCCCTTCGCTGCGTGCAGCGAGGCGAGAGTCACGCCCTCGACGGTCGGTGCGTGCTGCGCCTCGGCGCGCTGGTCGAGTTCGGAGGCCAGCGTCAACAGGTTCGCGGTGGGATCGGCGTCGGCGAGTTCCTCGGCGACCGTCACGATCGCCACCAGTGAGTCCCAGCGGTCGCGCAGCGCGCCGGGCGGCGGCGGGTCGTCGCCGAGTCCGATCGTTCCCAGCAACGCCCGCACCGCAGGCACCAGTCGGGGGCCGGTGGTCGCAACGAACCGGCCCGCCCGATCACCGTCCTCGTCGGAATCGGCCTCGCCGGGCGCTGATCGCTGCGCCGTGCTGCGCAGCAGCCCCAACGCCTGCCGGACCTCCGCCCTGGCGAAGAACCGCTCGCCGCCGCGCACCAGGTACGGCACCCCGCGCCCGGTCAGCGCCGCCTCATACACCTCGGACTGGGCGTTGATCCGGTACAGGATGGCGATGCCCGATGCCGGCAGGCCGCCCTCGATGAGCGCGGCAGCGGCCGCGGCCACAGCCTTCGCCTCGGTGGGCTCATCGGGGTGTTCGGTGAATGTCGCTTCCGGCCCATCCGGCAGTGCCGCCGTCAACCGCAACCGGTACTTGGCCGCCAGGCCGGTGGACCCGGCGATGATCCGGTTGGCCAACGTGACCACCTGGGGGGTGGATCGGTAGTCGCGCTCGAGCCGGACGACGGCGGCGTTGGGGTACTTGCGCTCGAAGCCCAGCAGGTAGCCCGGTGACGCCCCGGCGAAGGAGTAGATGGTCTGGTTGGCGTCCCCCACCACGGTCAGCTGGTCACGTCCCCCGAGCCAGGCATCCAGCGTCCGTTGCTGCAGCGGCGTCACGTCCTGGTACTCGTCCACCACGAAACTCCGGTAGCGGGAACGGAACTCGCGGGCGACCGCCTCGTCGTCCTCGAGCACCGCGCAGGTGTGCAGCAGCAGGTCGTCGAAGTCGAGTTGCTCCGCCTCCCGCTTGACCGCCTCGTAGCCGGCGAAAACTTTGGCGACCACCTCGGCAGGCAGCGGCGTGTCCCGTTGGTGCTTGGCCACCGCGGCGAGGTAGTCGTCCGGTCCGGCGAGGGTGGCCTTGGACCACTCGATCTCACTCGCCAGGTCGCGCAGCGTCGCGGCGTCGGTGCCGGCGTTCGCCCGCCGCGCGGCGATGGCCACCAGCCGCAGCTTGTGCTCCAGCACCGGCCACAGTTGACCGCCGACCGAGCGCGGCCAGAAGTACCGCAGCTGCTTGAGCGCAGCGGAGTGGAATGTCCTGGCCTGCACGCCGGGAACGCCGAGCGACCGCAGCCGCACCCGCATCTCGCCGGCGGCCCTGGTGGTGAAGGTGACGGCCAGGATCTCCGAGGCCGGGTGCGCGCCGGAGCCGACCAGGTGGGCGATCCGGTGGGTGATTGTTCTGGTCTTCCCGGTGCCGGCGCCGGCCAGCACGCAGACCGGGCCGGCCGGCGCCAGCACCGCCGAGCGCTGCCCCTCGTCGAGGCCTGCCAGCACGTCCACTCTCACGGCGTCATTTTCGCACACACGTACGGCCGGCAGGAGCTGTCCACCGGCCGGCCGGCACGACGTGTCGGAGCGACCGGCGGTCGGCCGGCGGAACTGGCGGGTGAACGGGGCTCACCCCTGTTCGGCCCAGGCCTGCACCATCCGCCGGGCAATCGACACCGGGTCGGGAAGCATCACGGTGACCCGGGTGCCGTCGGCGGCGGTGACGGCCGGCGGCTCGGCGGCGGGGTTCTCCGCGCCGCCCCAGCTCCCGACCTCGGCGGCGAGCATCCGGCGCACCTCGTCGCGGTGGAACCAGTGGGCCTCCTCGATTTCCCCGACCCGGGGCGACAGCCGGGCCCCGGGCTCTGCCCTGGCCGCGAAGCCGACCATCAGCGATCGGGGGAACGGCCAGGGCTGCGAACCGAGGTAGCTGACGTCGCTGACGTGCACCCCGACCTCCTCCAGCACCTCCCTGGCGACCGTGCCCTCGAGCGACTCCCCCGCCTCCACGAATCCGGCCAGCACCGACATCCGTCCGACCGGCCAGATCGGTTGCCGGGCAAGGACGATCGAGTCGGCGCCGTCGTGCACCAGGACGATCGCGGCCGGGTCGGTACGGGGGAATTCCTCGTGTTCCTGCGGGCAGATCCGCGACCAGCCGGCGACGGTTGCCGCGTTCGGCTGCCCGCAGCGGGGACAGAACGCTGCCGTGGCGTGCCAGGTCAGCAGCGCGGTCGCGGTGGTCAGCAGGCCGGCATCGGTGTCCGGCAGTAGGGACCCGAACTGCCGCAGCCCGCCGCCGTCGGCCACCTCGCCGCGGACCGCCCAGTGATCGATCCCGTCCACGGCGCCGAGCAGCACCGCCCCCGGCGGCGGGGACGGCGCCACCGACAGCGCATCCACCGTCCGCAGCCGGTCGGTGGCCGGGTCGAGCGCGACCCTGGCGGTGGCGTCCAGGGTGAGCACGCTGGCCCGCGGCCATTCCCGATCGAGCCGGCCCGGTGCCCGCAGGTCCTCGCTGCGGTCGGCGTTGCCGCGGGACAGCGCCGGGGTGTCGATCAGGAAGCCGCTCGGCCGGGCCGGCGGGGCGGGCGGCGTCGGTGCCGAGGTGTACCCCGAACGCGGCGGGATCGAGGGCTGCACGCGCGAGGTCGTCATGCGAAGGCCACGTTCCCCAGACCCCGTAACTCCGACTCCAGGACGCTCAGGTCACCGAGCACCACACCGGTGAAGTTGGCCGGCGCCAGCATGCTCGCCGCGGCCCGCGCGACCTCGTCCACCGTGACCGCGGCCAAGTGCGCCGGGTGATCGCGCAACCAGGTCTCGTCCAGCCCGGCGCCGGCCAGCATCGACAGCGTCGAGGCGAGCCCGGACTGGGTGGACAACGAGGTGGCGAGGGTGCCGAGCGCGTAGTTGCGCGCGGAGTCGACCTCCTCGGCGGTCGGCGCGAGCAGGCTGATCCTGCCCAGCTCATACCGGGCCTCCAGCAGCGCCGGCGCCGTCGACGGTGTGGTGGTGTCGAAAGCGACTGACACGGCAGCGGTCTCGGGCCAGAACTCCAGCGAGGAACGGGCGGAGTAGGTGTACCCCTTGTCCTCCCGGATGTTCTCCACCAGCCGGGAGGAGAAATAGCCGCCGTAGATCAGGTTCGCCAGCTGGTGGGCTGGGTACGCCGGGTCGCGGCGAAGGACCGCGGCCCCGGACAGCCGGATCTGCGACTGCACAGCGCCGTTGCGGTGGTGCGCGAGCAGATCGCCACCGACGATCGCCGGCGGCGGCGTCAGCGTACGGGCCCGCGCGTCCGCTCCGGCCGACCATCCGCTCAGCGCGGCACCGGCCGCCTCCACCGCCTTCGACGGGCTCAGGTCACCGACCAGCACCAGGGTCGACCCCCGCGGCACCACCGCGCGGGTGTGCAGCCCCCGCAGCGCGGCAGGCCCGACGCGGGCCACCAGGTCGGCGTCGGGCATGTCCCAGGCCGCCGGGTGGTCGGCGAACCTACGCTGTTGCAGGAACTTGTGCGCCACCGTGGACGGCTGGGTCGCCGAGATGGCAAGGTGCTCCACCAACCGCTCACGTTCGCCGATGACGTCGGCGCGCCGGTACGCCGGGTCGGTGAGGCAGTCGGCCAGCACCTGGGTCAGCACCGGCAGTCCGGTCGACAGCACCGAGCCGGTGATCATCAGCCGCTGCGGGTCGACGGACGCGTCCAGGTGCCCACCGACCAGCGCGAGGTCGGCGTCGACCTGCTCGCGATCCCGGGACCCGGTGCCGAGCAGCATGGTGGCGACGAGCATCTCGGCCCGGGCGCTGTGCAGCGGGGTGCTGCCGGCGAACGGCACCCGCAGCCGGACCTCGACCAGCGGGCTGCGTGGCTTGCGGACCGCGACCACGGTGAGCCCGCTGTCCAGCTCCAGCCTGGCGAGCGTGGGCGCGCGGGTCCGGCCGGCCAGCGTCATCGGGGGCACCGGGCGCGGCCCGATCGCGGTCCGGCCGATCTCCTCCGCGGTGCGCAGGGCCGACGCGCCGTTCGTGCGGCCGGACGTGGAATCGGCGCTGTCGGAATCGGCGGCGACCGGCCCGGGTCGCGCGGTGTCGGCGGTCTTGCTGCGGCGGGCCATCAGGAGGCCTCTGCCGGGACGACGCGGAGCACGGCGCAGCGACCGGGATCGAGCGATCTGGCCGCGTCGGCCACCTGTTGGGGTGTGACGGCGGACAACAGGTCGGGCAGTTCGCTGAGCAGTTCGGCCCTGCCGTGCAGCAGTTCCATGGAACCCAGGGACCGGGTGCGGCTGGCGACCCCGTCGTTGTCCCGGTAGAGGGCGGAGGCGAACCTGGCCAGTGCGCGCCGCATTTCCAGGTCGCCCGGTCCGTCGTCGGCCAGCACAGCCAGCTGTTCGGCGGCGGCGTCGATCACCGCGCTCGCCGGCACATCGTTGGAGTGGATGGCCCCCAGCACGAACACGTCCGGGTCACGGGCGTCCAGTGGGCCACCGAGCAGCCCCGGGCTCGCCCAGATATCCGTCGCCAGCGAGGCTTTCGCGACGATCGCCGAGTGCAGCCGGGACGATTCACCGTCGGTCAGGATGCTGGCCAGCACGACGAACGCCAGGTAACCGGACAGGTCGGCCACCGGATCCGGCAGCCGCCAGCCGATGGCCAGCGCCGGTGAGGGGGCGTGCCGGTCGGTGTGCTCGACCTCCAGAACCGACGTCGGCCACGGTTCGTCGAAGGACGGTCGCACCGGTGCCGGCCGGAACCGGATGTCGGCGAAATGCCGGTCCACCAAGTCGGTCGCGTGCGTGACGTCGAAGTCCCCGCAGACGGTGAGCACCGCATTAGCCGGCGGGTAGTAGGTCTCGAAGAACTCCGCGCAGTCGGCGACGGTGGCCGCCTGCAGATCGACGAAGTCGCCATACCCGTTGTGCGCGTTGGGGAATGAATCGAACAGGATCGCGGGCAGCTGGATCCAGGGGAAGCCGCCGTAGGGCCGGTTCAGCACGTTGAGCCGGATCTCCTCGCTGACCACGGCCACCTGGTTGGTCAGGTTCTCGGCGGTGATCTTCGGCGCCCGCATCCGGTCCGCCTCCAGGAACAGCCCCCGCTCCAGTGCACCGGCCGGGACCACCTCGAAATAGTCCGTGTAGTCGGTGTGCGTCGACCCGTTGAACACGCCGCCGGAGGACTGCACCAGCCGGAAGTGTTCGAGCTTGGGCAGTGATTCGCTGCCCTGGAACATCAGATGCTCGAACAGGTGGGCAAACCCGGTGCGCCCCTCCGGTTCCGAGCGAAAGCCGACGTCGTAGTGCACGGCTACCCCGACCACCCCCGCGCCCCGGTCGGGCGCGAACAGTACCCGCAGTCCGTTGGCCAGGCGCAGCCGCTCGACGGGATAGTCCGCCCGCGGGATGCGCCTGGTCGATCGCTTCGCGCCGGTGCTGGTGGCAGAGAGGGTCACCGGCCCACCCTAACCGCGGCGCCGGCCGGGCCCGCGCAGCGCGCTCACCCGAAGGTTCGCCGGCGCTGCTCAGCCGGCGACGCTGCGGTGGGTGAACAGCTCGTCGTGCAGGCTCGCGGCCAGCGAGGAGGTAACGGGGAAGACCAGGTCGACCGACGACAATTGCTGCCCCGCAGCCCTACTCGGTCCGCCGGCAAGATCCGACCACGGTTCGGTGCGTCGCGGCCAACCGGTCGGCGGCAGCACCTGGATGGCAGTCAGCGGGCCGTGCCGCCCGTCCGCGCCGAGGTCCGGCTCGCCGGACGGCAGTTGCTCGGTGTGGGTGGTTGCGGTGGCGGGTGCGGGTGCCTCGGCGCCGATCGCGGCGCCGCCGTCGTCATCGAGATCGACGTCCTGGCGGGCGTGACGACCGGGCCGCGGCTCGACCACCGCTTCATCTGCCGCCCCGATGGCGGGAGTCTGCTGGTCGGCCGGGTCGGCCGGCGCGGTGTCCTCGGGGTCCGCCTTGTGGTGGTGAGCCGGGGTCTGCCCCATCGCCCCGGCCGCCCGCATCGCCCCGGCCGCCCGCCGCGAGCGTCTGCTGTCGATCCAAACGGCGAGCGCTGCCCCGATGGCCAGCAACGCGACGATCCCGAGGCCGTACGGCAGCAGCCGACCGTCGGTGAAGGGGCCTGTCGCAGCGTCCGTGCCCGCCGGGCTCACCCGGGTAGGGTCGCCGGCCAGGTACTGCACGGCGACCTGCTGACCCTCCTGGTAGCCGCACGCGTCGAGGGAGGTCCGGACCAGGCCGCCGGCGGGCAACAACACGTCGACCACGGTTCCACCCGGGCCCTGCGGGCAGGCGGGTGAGCTCACCACGACGGCCGAACCGTTCACCGCCGAGGAAGTCGGGGCCGGTTGCGCACGCGAGCTGAGCCACGACCCCACCGCGATCACCACGATGATCGATATGCCGACCACTACTGTCGCCACCGACGCCCGCGAACGGGTCGCCCCCTTGGCATGTCGACCCATACCCGCATGATGACACATTCCGCAAGAGCGGGTGGCAACTTTTGCCCAAGTGGTTCGAACGGGGAGAAAACAGCGCTGTCGGGCGCCGGCCGCCGACCGGGCCGGGCTGCGCGGGTGTCCGGGAACAATCGCAGCAGGGTCGCAGCGGGAGCCCGGAAGCCCATCCGGGGCGTCACGTCGGCCGTATGGTCGCGCCGGGCGGTCAGGCGTCGAAACCGAGTTTGTGCAGTTGCTTGGGATCGCGTTGCCAATCCTTGGCGACCGCGACATGCAGGTTCAGATAGACCCGGGTACCCAGCAACGGCTCGATCTCCAGCCTCGCTCGCCTGCCGACATCGGATAGCCGAGAGCCCTTGTGCCCCAGCACGATCGCCTTTTGTGACGGGCGTTCGACGAAGATCGTCACGAAGACCCTGGTCACAGTGGAATTCGACGACGGGTCGGCGCCCGGCGGCACGATCTCGGTGACCAGGGCGGCCAATGAATGCGGTAATTCCTCCCGAACCCCCTCCAGCGCAGCCTCTCTGACCAACTCGGCGATCCGGGTTTCCAGCGGTTCGTCGGTGATTTCCGCGTCGGGGTAGAGCCGCCCGCTGACCGGCAGCCGGGCGATCAGCAGATCGGTGAGCAATCCCACCTGATCTCCGGCGACCGCGCTAACCGGGATGATCTCGGCGAATTCGGCCAGCTTCGAGACCGCGAGTAGTTGCTCGGCCACCTGCTGTCGGGACACCCGATCGGTCTTGGTGACGATGCCGATGACCGGGGTGCTGCTCGCCTGCTCGCCCAGTTCGGCGGCGATCCGCCGGTCGCCCGGCCCGACCTGCTCGTCGGCGGGCAGGCAGAATCCGACCACGTCGACGTCGGACCAGACGGTGCGCACCAGGTCGCCCAGGCGCTCGCCGAGCAGGGTGCGGGGACGGTGCATGCCGGGGGTGTCGACGACCACGAGTTGCGCGTGCGACCTGGTGATGATGCCCCGCACAGCCCGCCGGGTGGTCTGCGGCTTGTCCGAGGTGATCGCGATCTTCTCGCCGACCATCGCGTTCAGCAGCGTCGACTTGCCGGCGTTGGGCCGCCCGACGAAGCAGGCAAAACCGGAGTGGTGCTCGGGCAACCCGGCGTCCTGCGGTGCCTCCGGGCTGCGGCTCACGCCTGCGTCCGGGAACGGATGGTGCCGTCGGGGTCGGCGAGGATGACCACTGGGGTGGCCAGGTCGGCGGCGACCGCCGCGGACGCGGGGTCCAGCCGGTCGGCGGCGCCCACCACGGCGAGCGCTTCCAGGCCCTGGGCACCGGAGGAGACAGCGGCCGCCACGGCGGCCTGTGCGGCAGTCAGCTGCAACGAGGCGAGCCGCACCGTGGCCGCGGCGTAGGTGCGGCCGTCGTCGTCCCGCACCGCGGCACCCTCCGGGGCACCGGCCCGGCCGCGGGCGCCGCGGGCCAGGGTGACCAACTTGGCGTCCTCGGCGTCGAGCTGCGGGGCGGCCGGTCCGGGCGCCTGTTCGGGGCTACTCATCTGGCAGTGTTCCGTTCTGCACCGGGCCGCTCTGCACCGGGCCGCTCTGCACCGGGCCGCTCTGCACCGGGCCGCTCTGCACCGGGCCGCTCTGCACCGGGCCGTTCTGCACCGGGCCGCTCTGCACCGGGCCGCTCTGCACCGGGCCGCTCTGCACCGGGCCGCTCTGCACCGGGCCGTTCTGAAATGGGGGGAGACTGCTGGGATCCGGTCCCGTCGGTGGCCGGCTCGTCGGCGGCCGGCTCGTCGGCAGCCGGCTCGTCGGCGGACGAGCCGGGTTCGCCCGCGGGCGCCACCCGATGCGGGACGGCGTCCTCCGCCTTCGAGGGTTGGCCGGCCGGCTCGACCTCGAGCGGTGCGCCCACCTTGGGCGGCCGGTCGATCTTGGGCGCCCTGTCGGCCCTGAGCAGCTTGTCGGTCTTGGGCGGCTTGTCGACCTTGGGCGGCTTGTCGCTCATGTCGAGCCTGTCCGCCCGGTCGGATCGTTCCGGCTTCGCGGCGCGGTCGGCCTTCTCGGCCCGCTCCGGCCTCTCGGCCCGGTCGGAACCGTTCTGCCCAGGCACCGCGGCCGGGACGTCCTCGCCCAGCTCGTGCGGGGTCTGCCGGCGGACCAGCAGGGTCTGCACCCGCGGTCGGCCGCGCCGGTCCACCCCGGTCTCGCCGAACAGGTGCAGCGTGTTCACGGTCGCCTCCGACCCGGGCAGCGGCACCCGGCCGAGCAGCTGGGCCAGCAACCCGCCGACGGTGTCGACGTCGTCGTCGGGCAGCTCGACGTCGAAGATCTCGCCGAGGTCCTCGACGGGCAGCCGGGCCGAGACCCGGTAGGAGCCGTCGGCCAGCGACTCGATGGGGGCCGGCGTCTCCGCGTCGTACTCGTCGGTGATCTCGCCGACGATCTCCTCCAGCAGGTCCTCGATGGTGACGATCCCGGCGGTGCCGCCGTACTCGTCGACCACGATCGCGAAGTGGGTACGGTCGCGCTGCATTTCGCGGAGCAACGCGTCGACGTTCTTGGACTCGGGCACGAACACCGGGGCGCGCATCACCTCGCCGAGCATCGGGCCGCGCTCACCGGATTCCAGCGCCAGCGCGCGGGCGATCATGTCCTTGATGTAGGCGATGCCCAGCACGTCGTCGACGTCCTCGCCGACCACCGGGATTCGGGAGAACCCCGACCTGGTGGCCAGATGCAGCGCCTGCCGCAGTGACTTGTCCTCCTCGATCCAGACCACCTCGGTCCGCGGCACCATCACCTCCCGGACGATGGTGTCGCCGAGATCGAAGACGCTCTGCAGCATCTCGCGCTCCGTTTCCTCCACGACGCCGCGGCTGCCGGCGATGTCCACCAGCTCGCGCAGTTCGATGTCGGAGGAGAACGGGCCCTCCCGGAAGCCGCGGCCGGGGGTGATGGCGTTGCCGATCAGGATCAGCACCGACGCCACCGGGGCCAGCACTGTGGCCAGCGCCCTGGTCGGGCCGGCGAGAGCCAGGCCCACGCTGTACGGATGTTGCCGGCCGAGCGTCCTGGGCAGCACGCCGATCGCCACATAGGTGATGAGCACCATCACCACGACCAGCAGCGCGCCCACCCAGAACTGGAAACCCCAGGTGCTCAGCGCGACCTTGGAGACCATCACTGTCGCGGTGATCTCCGACCCGGTCCGCATCAGCAGCAACAGGTTCGTGTACCGGGGCCGGTCCTCGGTGATCCGGTGCAGGGCGGCGGCGCCGTGGCGCCCCTCCCGTTCCAGTTCCTCGACCCGGGCCGGGGAGACCATGGTGATTGCCGCGTCGGCCGCGGCGAGCACCCCCGCGATCGGGACCAGTGCTGCGGCGACGACGAGCAACAGCACATCAATGCTGCTCACGTCTTCGTCAGCCCCGTCCGCTCGACTCTGCGTCGGGCTGGTGGCCGTGCGCGCGTTCGGCGAGACCGACCGCGTCCAGCACGGCGGCGTCGACAGCGGCCAGCCGGGCCCGGCGGGCCAGCGCCGCGCGGTGATCGCGCCAGGTGTCCAGCAGTTCGTTCTGCAGCCGGAACATCTCGCGTTCCTCGGCCGGTTCGGAGTGGTCGTAGCCCAGCAGGTGCAGCACGCCGTGCACGGTGAGCAGGTGCAGCTCGTCGTCCAGGGAGTGCCCGGCCTGGGCGGCTTGCTGCGCCGCGACGGCCGGGCAGAGCACCACATCACCGAGCAGTGCCGGTCCGGGGCCGGCCTCGTCCGGGCGCCGGGCGGTGTCCAACTCGTCCATCGGGAAGCTGAGTACGTCGGTCGGGCCGGGTTCGTCCATCCATTTCACGTGCAACTCGGTCATCGCGTCGACGTCGACGAGCAGGATGGACAGCTCGGCAAGCGCGTTGATCCGCATCCGGTCCAGCACGTAGCGCGCCACGGAGACCAACTCGATCTCGTCGACACCGACCCCCGATTCGTTGGCGACCTCGATCGTCATCGACCGGACTCCCGGTGATGGCCACCGGTCGGCCGGCTCGCCGGGCTGCCCCGGCCGAGCCTGCGCTGCTGTCCGTCGGGCGCCGTCCGGGTCTGGTTGTCGGCCGCGTTCTCGGCGGCGTCCCACCGCTCGTAGGCGTCGACGATCCGCCCGACCAACCGGTGCCGGACCACGTCCGAGGAGGTCAGCAGCGTGAAGGACACGTCGTCGACGTCCTGCAGGATCTCCCTGACCACCTGCAGGCCGGACCGCTGGCCGCCGGGCAGGTCGACCTGCGTGACGTCACCGGTGACGACGATCTTCGACCCGAACCCGAGCCGGGTGAGGAACATCTTCATCTGCTCGGGTGTGGTGTTCTGCGCCTCGTCCAGGATGATGAACGCGTCGTTGAGGGTACGGCCGCGCATGTAGGCCAGCGGGGCGACCTCGATGGTGCCGGCGGCCATCAACCGCGGGATCGATTCCGGGTCGAGCATGTCGTGCAGCGCGTCGTAGAGCGGCCGAAGGTAGGGGTCGATCTTGTCCGACAGGGTGCCGGGCAGGAAGCCCAACCGCTCGCCGGCCTCGACGGCGGGCCGGGTGAGGATGATCCGGCTGACCTGCTTGGCCTGCAGCGACTGCACGGCCTTGGCCATCGCCAGGTAGGTCTTTCCGGTGCCTGCCGGCCCGATGCCGAACACGATCGTGTGTTGGTCGATCGCGTCGACATAGCGCTTCTGGTTGAGCGTCTTGGGCCGGATGGTCCGCCCCCGCCGGGAAATGATGTTGAGCCCCAGCACCTGGGACGGCGAGTCGGCTTCACCGGCCGGGTCGGCCAGCATGCCGATCGTCCGGCGGACCGCGTCCGGGGTGATCACCGAGCCCGACTCCTGCAGGGCGAGCAGTTCGCGCAGCGTGCGCTCGGCGAACGCGACGTCCTCCGCAGTGCCGCGCAGCGTCACCCGGTTTCCGCGAACGTGGATATCCGCGGCGAGGTTCTCCTCCAGCAGCCGGAGCAGCGAATCGCGTGAGCCCAGCAGGCCCATCATCTGCCGTTCGTCGGCGACCACCAGGGTCGACTCACGGATCGAGCGTTCTGAGCCGCGGGCCGACAGCGCCGCAGCGGTCGGTACCGGGTTCGTGATGCTCGAGGGAGTGGTGCCGAGGGAGCCCGGGGCGTCGACGGTGGGGTCATCACCGCGGGGAAGGTCGGTCCGCGCTGCGACCGACGGGGAATCCGGCACCTGGTGCACTGCCTACTTTCACTGGTCACGATCGACGGGACTTCGAACTCGTCCGGTCACCCATCCGATGGGGCCGGTGACTACCTGACGATTCTACCGTCGGGCCCCGTCACCGGGACCAACTCATTGATCCACTGACCCGACCGGACCACCCCCGCCCGGGCACTTCTTTCTACCCCGAGTTTCTACCCCGAGACTTTCCGGCCTGGCGCCATCCTGGTCTACCCAGGGCCATTCCCAGCCACGGTGGTCGACAGCCCGGCGGTCAGCTCATCGACCGACCCCCCAGCAGGTGCAGGTGCGCGTGGAAGACGGTCTGCCCGGCGCCCGCACCGGTGTTGGTCAACAACCGGTAGCCGGACCGGTCGATACCCTCCTGCTCGGCCAGCGCACGAGCGGTGACCACCAGGGCGGCCAGGCCGTGCGGGTCGTCCGCGGCCAACTCGGCGACGTTCGGGTAGTGGGTGGTCGGCACCAGCAAGATGTGCGTCGGAGCCTTCGGTGTGATGTCCCGGAAGGCCACCACATGATCATCGCGGTGCACCTCGTCGGCCGGGATCGTGCCGGACACGATCTTGCAGAACAGGCAGTCGTCGAGGGTGTACGGCATGGCGCCAACCTATCGACCACCGGCGCGGGACGCAGGCCGACCCGGGTCGCCGGGTCGGGGTGATCCCCGAGGAAGATCAGGGTCATCCCGAATAGATAGCGCCGCTATCCGATAGTGTTACTATCCACTTGTGCGGATGAAGGAACTCGGTGCAGCCAGCGGCGTACCGGTCGCCACGATCAAGTTCTATCTGCGTGAACGCCTGCTGCCCGCCGGCGAGCGGAGCCGGCCCAACCAGTCCGACTACTCGCAGGCGCACCTGCGCCGGCTGCGGCTGATCCGGGCGCTGATCGACGTCGGCGGGCTGAGCGTGGCTGCCGCCCGCGGCGTCACCTCCGTGCTCGACCTGCCAGGACAGAGCGTCCACAGCGTGCTGGGGCTCGCCCAGCAGGCGATGGCCCCACCCACCGCCATGCCGGACACCGCGGAATTCCAGGCCGCGCGGACCCGGGTCGACGACCTGCTCGACACCCTCGGCTGGCACGTCTCGCCGGAGAGTTCCGGCCGGGACGGCGCTGCGGCCGTGCTGGCCTCACTGGCCGATCTTGACCAGCCCGGTCTGGCCGACGTCCTGGAGCCCTACGCTCACGCCTGCGAGTTGGCGGCCCGCGCCGACCTGGCAGCTGTCGGCGCGGCCGCCGACCGGGACTCGAAGGTCGAGACCGCGGTCATCGGCATGGTCGTCGGTGAAACCCTGATGCTCCACCTGCGCCGGATGGCTCAGGAACACGTTTCCGCGCAACGCCTTTCGCAACATCCTCAGCAACGTAGCCAGCGTCGTCGCAGCGTGCCGGGCAGCGCGACGCATGCAGAACCCGTCCCGCCCGGCCGCGCTATCGCACCGGAGGACCCCCGTGCTCACTGACGCCGCACCTGTCACATCCCGCGATCTCGCAGTCGGCGTCCGCGCCCACCGCCCGCTGTTCCTGTTGGCCGCCGCGATGGCGGCGACGGCCGTCGTCGCGCTGGTCGGCATGGTCGTCGACGACCGGGTGATCACCGGCCTGCCGCTGTGGGACAAGCCGCTGAAGTTCGCCATCTCGGTGGGGATCTACGCGCTGACCTTCGGCTGGCTGATCGGCCAACTCCGCCGCGGCCGGCGGCTCGCCTGGTGGGCCGGCACCGTCGCCGCGGTGTTCCTGGCCGTCGAGATGATCGTCATCGTCGGACAGGCGTTGCGCAACACCACCAGTCACTTCAATGTGAGCACCCCGCTCGACGCCGCTGTATGGGAGGTGATGGCCGGCTCGATCGCCGCGGTCTGGGTCGCCACCCTGGTGATCAGTATCGTGCTGTTCGCGAACCCCGGCCCGGACCCGGCCCGCAACCTCGCCATCCGTGCCGGGGCGGTGATCTCGCTGATCGGCATGGGGCTGGGCTTCCTGATGACGATCCCGTCCGCGGCCCAGATCCAGGCCGGCAACGGCATTCTCGGCGCGCACACCGTCGGTCTCGCGGACGGCGGCCCCGGCCTGCCGCTGCTCGGCTGGAGCACAGTTGGCGGTGACCTGCGCATCCCGCACTTCGTCGGAATGCATGCGCTGCAACTGCTTCCGCTGATCCTGATCGTCCTGGAGGCACTGTCCCGCCGGTTTGCGGTGCTGCGTGACGGCGGCGTCCGGACCAGGTTGATGATGCTGGCGGCGGCCGGCTACGCCGCCCTGGTGGCGCTGGTGACATGGCAGGCGCTGCGCGGGCAGTCGGTCGTGCACCCGGACGCGTTCACCCTGCTCGCGCTGGCCGTGATCGTGGTGGGGGTGGGGGTGGCACTGCCGGCGGCGCTGGTGCTGCGTCGTCACCGTTCGCCTGCCGCCACTGTGGCCCCGCCGGCGGGCACCCGATGATCGCGACGCTGTTCCAACTGACCTTCGCGGTTGCTGCACCGTTCTGGGCGCTGATGATCCTGCTGCCGACCTGGTCGTGGACGCGGCGGATCATCGGGTCACCACTGATCGTCGTGCCGCCGTTGGTGATCTACCTGCTGATCATGATCCCGATCTTCCCGGACTTCTGGCGAGCGGTGAGCGCGCCCGATCTCGCCGTGCTGCAAACACTTCTGGGCACACCGGCCGGGGCGGCGACGGTCTGGGCGCACCTCATCGCGTTCGACCTGTTCATCGGACGGTGGATGTACCTGGACGCACGGACCCGGGGCGTCAGCGCATTTCTGGTGTCGCCGATCCTGTTGCTGACGATCTTCCTGTCGCCGGTCGGACTGCTGTGCTATCTGCTGCTGCGGTCTGTCGCCGGGCGGGGGCGCGGGCCGGGCCGGCCGGGCACGACACTCCCGCCACCCAGCACCCGGTCACGCATTGAATCGCACGCATTGAATCTCCTCGGGCAGGGCGGGACCCGGCGTCAGACCATCCGCAGGATCTGGTCCCGGCAGACGTCCCAGGCCGGGTGCCGCACGTCGATGAGTTCGAAATGACCGGTCCGGGGCAGCACGATCAGCTTGGCCGGGTCCCCCGCTCGCAGCGCGGCCTGAACGTACCGCTCGGACTGCGACAGCGGAACCGTGTCGTCCTGGTCGCCGTGCACGCAGACCACCCGGGCGCCGTCGCCGACCTGCGCCAACGGAGAAGCATGGTGATAGCGCTGCGGCAGCGACCTGGCCTCGCCCTCCATCAACGCGACGACTGCGCCGTCGCCGAGCCGTTCGTCGGCGGCGCCCACCAGGTCGAGCAGCCCGGCCTGGGTGACCGCGCCGACGATGGGCACGGATGACTCCCCCGGTCCCACCGAGCCGGCGGTTCCGGCGCGCAGCGACCCGCGGTGGGCGAGCCAGGCCGCGAGCTGCCCACCGGCAGAATGACCAACGGCGGCGACCCGATCGAGCTGCAGCCGACCCTCAGCGGCCTGCTGCCCCGGCCCGGCGAGCGAATCGACAGCCCTGGCCGCGTCGGCCAGCGTGGTCGGCCAGCCGCCGCCATCGGGGACCCTGCGGTATTCGATGACCGCCGCGGCCACCCCGTATCGGGTCAGGTCGAGGCCCAGGGGTTCAGCGAGCTCCCGGCCGTAACTCGCGCGCCAGTACCCGCCGTGGATGACGACGGCGACCGAAAGATGCGCCCCCGTCGGCAGATACAGCCGGACAGTCTGGCTGGGATGCGGGCCGTAGGCGTACTCGGCGGTGCTGACCTTCACGTCCACCGTCCGGTCAGCACGCCGAGTGCACCGAGCGCGACCGCGCCTGCCGTGGATGTCCGCAGCACCTGCGGGCCCAACCGCACCGGGACCGCGCCGGCCGCCTGGAACACCGTCAGTTCCTCCTCCGTCAGACCACCTTCGGGCCCGACAATCAGTACCACGTCACCGGTGTCCGGCAGCTCGGCGGCCCGCAACGGGGCCGTCGCCGACTCGTGCAGCACGAGCGCGGCGGCCGACCGGCCGATCAGGCCGGTGACGGCCGGGGTGTCGGCCAGGTCGGCGACGTCGGGAACGAACGGCCGTCGGGACTGCTTGGCCGCCTCCCGGGCCGCCGCGCGCCACCGCAGCACACTGTGCGGCGCGCGATCGGCGCCCCACCGCGCGATGCAGCGCTGCGCGGCCCACGGCACCAGCGCATCCACTCCCGCCTCGGTGGCCAGTTCGACCGCCAGTTCGCCGCGGTCGCCCTTGGGCACGGCCTGCACCAGGGTGACCCGGACGGCCGGTGCTGCGATCTGCTCGCTCGCGTCGACCTGTACGGTCAGCTCGCCCCGACCGACGTGCAGCACCGTCGCCGGCGCGACGCCGCCGCGGCCATCGGTCAGCATCAGGTGCTCGCCGACTCGCAGCCGGCGCACCGTGGCGGCGTGCCGGCCCTCGGGTCCGGTCAGCTGGAACGGGCCGGCACCGGGGACATCATCGACCAGAAAGTACGGCGCGCCGGACAGTCCGCTGTGCCGCCGGCCTTGCGACGGTCCTTGATCCGGTGAGCTGCGTTGCCGCGCAGCGTTCACTTCCCGGCGAAGGAATCGCGGATCCGGGAGAAGAACCCGCCGTTGTGCGCCCTGGCGGCCAACTCCGGCTGCTCCTCGCCGCGCAGCGCGGCCAGTTCTCGCAGCAACTCGGACTGCCGGCCGTCGACCTTGGCGGGCGTGACGACCTCGATGTGCACATGCAGGTTGCCGATGCCGGTCCCGCGCAGCCGGGGCATGCCCTGACCGCGAAGGGTGATCACCGTCGAGGACTGGGTGCCGGGCTGGATGTCCAGGTCCTCCACGCCGTGCAGCGTGTGCAGGCCCATCGAGGTGCCGAGCGCGGCGGCCGTCATCGGCACATGCACGGTGCAGTGCAGGTCGATGCCGTCCCGGGTGAAGCGTTCGTGCTGCAACTCCTGGACCTCGACGTACAGGTCACCGGGTGCGCCGCCGCCGGGGCCGACCTCGCCCTGACCGGCCAGCCTGACCCGGATGCCGTCGCCGACGCCGGCCGGGATGTTGGCCCGCACGGTGCGCCGCGCCCTGACCCGGCCCTCGCCGTTGCACTGCCGGCACGGCTCGGGGATGACCTCGCCGAACCCGCGGCAGACCGGGCAGGGCCGCGACGTCACGACCTGGCCGAGCAGCGACCGCTGGATCTGCTGCACCTCGCCGGAGCCCTTGCACATGTCGCAGGTGGCCGGGCTGGTGCCCTCGGCGCACCCCGATCCGTGGCACACGGAGCACAGGGTCGCGGTGTCCACCGCGAGATCCTTGGCCACGCCGGCCGCGCACTCCTCCAGGGTCAGCTCGATCGGGATCAGCGCGTCGTCGCCCTGCCGAACTCTCGAGCGGGGCCCGCGGGACCGTCCACCGCCGCCGCCGAAGAAGGCGTCCATGATGTCGCCCAGGCCCATGCCGCCGAACGGGTCGCCCATACCGCCAGGTGCACCGCCGCCGCCGCCCTGCCCGCCGCCGAGCGGGTCGCCGCCGAGGTCGACCACCTGCCGCTTGGCGGGATCGGAGAGCACCTCATACGCCGCGGTGACTTCCTTGAACTTCTGTTGGGCAGCAGGATCCGGGTTGACATCGGGATGCAGCTCTCGCGCCAACTTGCGGTAGGCCCGCTTGATCTCGTCCGCCGACGCGCCTTTGGCCACGCCGAGCAGGCCGTAATAGTCCCGTGCCACGCTCTGCACCAGTTGCCTTCCTGCGGACCAATGCCCGCACCCTGCTCATGCATCCGCCGCGCGGATGCCGTCAAACGTCACGCCGTCAAACGTCACGCCGTCAAACGTCACTGTGTTCGCGATGTCGATCTCCCGGCGAACCCGGGTCAGCGCCCCGCGACGATCTCTCCGACATACCGGGCGACCGCCCGCACGGCGGCCATCGTGCCCGGGTAGTCCATTCGGGTCGGCCCGACGACCGCCAGCCCGCCCATCAGGGTGTCCCCACTGCCATAACCGGCGGACACCAGGGCGGAGGTGGACAGATTGATGTCCGCGTTCTCCCGGCCGATGGACACCATGACGGCGTGCGGGCTCTCCAGCGCGGCCAGCAACTTGAGCAGGGTCACCTGCTCGTCGAGGGCCTCCAGCACGCCGTGCAGGCTCGCCGGCTGGTCGGCCCAGGCACCGGTCGCGTGGGACGTCCCGGACAGCACGAGCCGCTCCTCGGGGTGCTCCACCAGGGCGTCGAGCAGCACTCTGACCGACGGGACCACGACATGCCGGGTCGCCGGGTCGGCCAGCGACGCCAAGCTGGTGACCGCGGAGGCCGCGTCGGCCAACCGCCGGCCGGACACCTGGTTGGCCAACAGCGAGCGCAGGGTGGTCAGCGCCTCGTCGTTGATGTCGTCGTCGAGTTCCACCAGCCGCTGCTCGACCCGGCCGGTGTCGGTGATCACCACCAGCAGCAGCCGGCGCCGGTCCAGGGCGACTGCCTCGACGTGCCGGACCAGCGAGCGGGCCAGGGTCGGGTACTGGACGACGGCCACCTGCCGGGTGAGTTGCGCCAGCAGCCGAACGGACCGACGCAGCACGTCATCCAGGTCGACTGCCTCGGACAGAAAGGCCTGGATGGCCTTGCGCTCGCCCGAGGACAGCGGTTTGACCTGCGACAACCGGTCGACAAAGAGCCGGTAGCCCTTGTCGGTGGGAATCCGGCCGGCCGAGGTGTGCGGCTGGGCGATGTAGCCCTCGTCCTCAAGTGCGGCCATGTCGTTGCGGATGGTCGCCGGCGACACCCCGAGGTGATGCCGGTCCACCAGGGATTTCGAGCCGACGGGTTCGCGGGTGGCGACATAGTCGGAGACGATGGCGCGGAGAACCTCGAACCGCCTGTCGTCCGCGGTCATGGTCACCTCCCACCTTTCGCCACCGAAAACCGAGTTGAGCAGAACACTGCAGGCGCCGCTGGCACATCGGTCACTACGGAAACGGCTGGCACTCCGACCGCCGGCTTGCCAGTGTAATCGCCGCAGCGCCCACCTCGGTGGCGCCTGCGCCGGCGGACCGCTGGCCTCCGCCGACCGTCACGAAAGTCGGCCGGCCAGCTACCCTGATGGGACGAATGCACAGGAAGGCCGCAAATGATCTTCAAGGACGTGCGTGAGGGGCGGCCTTACCCCGACCACGGCCTGTCGATGCGCGATTGGGCCCGGATTCCGCCACGGCAGATCCGGATGGACGAGCTGATCACCACCAAGCGCGAACTGCGGCTCGACGCCCTGCTCGACGAGGATTCCACCTTCTACGGTGACCTGTTCGGCCACGCGGTGCTCTGGCAGGGGCAGATCTACCTGGAGGACGGTCTGCACCGGGCGCTGCGCGCCGCCCTGCAGCAACGCACCGTCATCCATTGCCGGATCCTCGATCTCGACGCACTGCGCGCCGGGGCCGTCGCCATCGACGTCCACCAGCCGATCCCCGGGCACCCGGTCCGGGACGACACAGATCCCGGGTCCCAGCGACCCGCGGGCCGCCGGGCGGCCGCGCGCCACTGATCCAGCGGTCGCCCGCCGGCCCTCGCATCGTCCGCAGCAGGTCGCGCGAGTGGCTCGGTCACTCGGTCAGCCGCAGCGCGATGCCGTCGGCCAGCAGCCGCCCCCGCAGGGTCAGCACCGCCCGCCCGTCCCGCAGCCGGTCCTGATCGAGCAGCCCGTCGGCGGCGGATGACGCGGCCGTCGCCAGACCCTGCGGCGTGAGCAGCGCCACCTCCAGCCCGTCGGCGAGCCGGAGCCGGAGCAGGATCTCCTCCAGCCGGCGCGCGTCGTCATCGAGGGTCTCCCTGGCGTGACCGGGGCTGCGACTCGCGGCGAGCGCGGCGGCATAGGCGGCCGGATGCTTGACGTTCCACCAGCGGACCCCACCCACGTGCGAGTGCGCGCCCGGGCCGATGCCCCACCAGTCACCGCCGGTCCAGTAGGCCAGGTTGTGCCGGCACCGGGCGGCGGCGTCGCGCGCCCAATTCGACACCTCGTACCAGCTCAGCCCGGCCCCGGTCAGGGCGGCGTCGGCGAGCAGGTAGCGGTCGGCGAGGACGTCCTCGTCGGGCATCGGCAGCAGCCCGCTGCGGACCTGTCGTGCCAGCCGGGTGCCCGGCTCCACGATCAGCGAGTACGCGGAGACGTGGTCCACCCCGCTGTGCACGGCGGCGGCCAGCGAGTCGGCGAACTCGTCGTCGGACTCTCCTGGCGTGCCGTAGATCAGGTCCAGGTTGACGTGCTCGAAGCCCGCGGCCCGGGCCCAGCCGACCACCTGCAGCGCGCGGCCTGCGGTGTGCGTGCGGTCCAGGACCTGCAGCACCCGGGCCGAGACGGATTGCAGACCGAGGGACAGCCGCGTGTAACCGGCCTCACGAAGGGCGGCCAGCAGCGCGGGGTCGGTGGATTCGGGGTTCGCCTCGGTGCTGACCTCGGCGCCCTGGATGAGGCCGAACCGGTCGCGGACCGCGCCGAGCAACCGGGTCAGGGCGTCCGCGCCGACCAGCGACGGGGTACCGCCGCCGACGAACACCGTGGACACCGGCCGGTGCTCGCCGGTCGCGGCCAGCACCTTCGCGGCCAGGTCGACCTCGTCCAGCGCGGCGTCCAACCAGGACTGCGCAGACGCCGCGGAGCCCAACTCACCAGCGGTGTAGGTGTTGAAATCGCAGTAGCCGCAACGGGTCGCGCAGAACGGCACGTGCAGATAGAAGGACAGGCTGCGGTCGGACAGGCCGGCAGAGGCCTGGGCGGGCAGCGACCCGTCCGCCGGGACCGGATCGCCCTCGGGCAGGGTGGATGGCACCTACCCAGTCTGACCCAGTTCGGAGGGCCCGATGGCCGATCCAGCTCCCGACCCGACGCTCGTCCGCCTCGAGGTGGCCGCGGGGGTCGCCACGATCACCCTGGACTCGCCGACCAACCGGAACGCGCTGTCCACACTGGTGCGCAGCCAATTGCTGATCGCGCTGGACGCCGCAGCCGCCGACCCGGCGGCCCGGATGGTGGTGCTGACCCACCGCGGTCCGGTGTTCTGCTCCGGCATGGACCTCAAGGAGGAGGCTGTCGCCGGCCCGGACCGGCAGGGCGTCAGGGAGCTGCCGGCGATCCTGCGACGGATCTCCCGGTGCCCGAAGCCGGTGCTGGCCAGGGTGGCCGGCCCGGCCCGCGCGGGTGGCATCGGGATCATGGCCGCCGCGGACATCGTGGTGACGGTGCCCACGGCCACCTTCGCGTTCTCCGAGGTGCGCATCGGGTTGATCCCGGCCGTCATCACCGTCCCGGTGCTGAACCGGGTGGCACCCGCGGCGGCCCGCGAGTTGCTGTTGACCGGTGAGGTTTTCGACGCCCGGCGGGCGCTGGCGATCGGGCTGGTGAACGCGGTGGACGAGGACCTGGACGCGGTGGTGCGGCGGTACGTCGGCGCTCTGCTGGCCGGCGGTCCGACCGCGCTGGCCGGCACGAAGTCGTTGCTGCAGGCGGATGTGGACGACTCGCCGGAGCGGTACGCCGCGCTGTTGGCCATCTCCGCCGCCCAATTCGCCTCGGACGAGGCCAACGAGGGTGGGCGGTCGTTCGCCGAGAAGCGGCCGGCGGCCTGGGTGACCGGATGACGCGGGTGACCCCGGGCGAACCGCGCCGCGCCGGGCAGTCAGCGGCTGACGGCCACCACCACCGCAACGATCATCATCGCCACCAGGGCGATCGTCATCCAGCGCCGGGTGAGCACCGGCAGCGGCCGGCGGCTCACCGCTCGTCCGATCCGGCGAGCGACGCCGGCGGGTTCTGATCGCGGCGGCTGTGCCAGGCGAGCACGGCCTCGACCAGCCGGTCGATCAGACCTGCCAGCAGGTAACAGAGCGGGCCGAGCACGGCCAGCAGCAGCACCACCTGGACCCAGTACGACTGGCCGGCGATCCACGACTCGATCGCGTCGACCACGTCCAGAACGGTCTGCCAGATCACCCGGCCAGGCTATCGGCAGTTGAGCCGGCTCCACGCGTCCTTCCGGCGGGCGCTGCCGGCAGGGGCACGATGCCGGTCGACCGCGGGTCCCTGCCCGCGCGGTGTGGGCTGCCGTTACCGTGACCCGCATGCTCGCCGTCTACGCCTCCGCCCCTCATCCCGACCTGCCGCTGAACGGACTGGACGTCGGCGAGCGACCCGAACCAGAGGTGCCCGATGGGTGGTCCCGGGTCGGCGTCCGGGCCGCCTCACTGAATCGGCACGACCTGTGGGCGCTGCGTGGCGTCGGGATCAAGCCGGAGCAGTTCCCGATGATCCTCGGTTGTGACGGCGCCGGCGTCACCGATGACGGCCGGGACGTGGTCATCTACCCGATCATCGGCAGTCCCGGTTTCTCCGGCGACGAGACCACCGACCCGGGCCGGACCCTGCTCACCGAGAAGCACCAGGGCACGTTCGCCGAGTTTGTCGCCGTGCCGACCCGGAACCTGCTGCCGTTGCCGGCGTCGATGACGCACGAGGCAGCGGCGACGTTGGGCACCACCTACCTGACCGCGTACCGGATGCTGGTCACCCGCAGCGGCCTGCCCGCCGGGTCCACCATCCTGGTGCAGGGAGCCACCGGCGGCGTCTCGACGGCGCTGATCCAGTTGGGTCGGGCGCTGGGGATGCGGGTGTGGGTGACGTCCCGGTCCGAGGAGGGTCGGGCCAGGGCCGCCGATCTCGGCGCCCATCAGATCTTCGAGCAGGGCGCCAGGCTGCCGGAACGGGTGGACGGGGTTTTCGAGTCGGTCGGCCGCAGCACCTGGGCGCATTCGATGCGCGCGGTACGGCCGGGCGGCGTCATCGTGTGTTGCGGCGCCACCAGCGGCGCCGATCCGTCCGCGGATCTTCAGCGGTTGTTCTTCCTGCAGATCTCCGTCATCGGCTCCACCATGGGCACCCTGGACGAGATGCGCCGACTGATCGCGTTCTGCGACCTGGCCGGGGTGAAACCCGTTGTGGACCGGACGTTCCCGCTGGCCGACGGTCGGGATGCACTGGAACTGCTGGAGAACGGCACCCCGGGCAAACTGGTGCTCACGGTCTGACCCCGGAGCGCCGACCGGCCATCGCGCATCGCAGGCGTTGTCGTTGGGGCCGGGCCCGCTCCGCGTCGGTGCGCGGCCGGGTCGTTTCGGCGCGGCGCGGCGAATCGTTCCGTCCGGGCGGTTGAAGACGGATAGTTCGGCCATGACCGCTGATCCGCCGGGCGCCGCCGAACCACCGGCCGACCCGGCTGGTGCGGCCGGTCCGGCGGCGGCCGCAGGACCCCCGCTCCGCCGATCGGTGCTCCCGCTGGCCGGCGTGCTGGTCGCCACCGCCCTGTCTGTGACGGCCAACAGCATCGTGGCGATCGCCGTGCCGTGGCTGGTCCTCGAGCGGACCGGCAGCGCCGCGCTGGCAGGCCTGGCCGGGGCCGCGGCGATCGCCCCGATCGTCTTCTCGGCGGTCTTTGGCGGCGCGCTGATCGACCGGATCGGCCGGCGGAACTGCAGCATGATCGCCGATCTGCTCAGCGCGCTGGCGGTGGCCGCCATCCCAGTCGCCGACATCACCGTGGGCCTGGGCATCCCGCTGCTGCTGGTGCTGGTGGCGCTGGGCGCAGTCTTCGACAGTCCGGGTGCCGCGTCCAGGGAGGCGTTGCGACCCGACGTCGCCCGGCGGGCCGGCGTGCGGCTGGCCAGGGTCAACGCCTGGGGTGAGGCCGCGGAGGGTGTCGGCTATCTCGCCGGCCCGGCGCTGGCCGGGCTGCTGCTGCTGGTGGTCGGTGGCTTCGGCACGCTGTGGACCTCGGCGGTGCTGTTCGGTCTCGCCCTGTTGGTGACCGCCGTGACCGTCCCTTCCCACCTGTCGCCCAGCCCGCGTCCGGAACCATATCTGCGGTCGGTGCGGGAGGGTCTGGTCTACGTACTGAGGGACCGCACATTGCGTGCCGTCACGCTGACCGCCGCCGTGATCTGGGTGTTCATCCTGCCGTTCGAGACGGTCGTGCTGAACGCCTACCTGCAGCAGACCGGTCAGGTCGCGGCCTTCGGTGCCATCCTGGCGGCCTACGCCGGCGGCGGCATCGCCGGCGCCCTCGGCTACGGCGCGATCGCCCACCGGCTGCCGACCAGGGCGACCCTGGTCGGCGCGCTGGCACTTGCCGGGCTCTCGCTCGGCGCCTTCGCGCTGCTGCCACCCACCGGCGCGATGATCGCGCTGGCCTTTGCGGCCGGTGTCGCCACCGGCCCGATCAACCCGGTGTGCGCCGTCATCATCCAGTCCCGAACCCCGGAACGCTTGCGCGGCAGGGTGATCGGCAGCTACACCGCGCTGGCGCTGGCTGCCGGACCGTTGGGCCTGTTGGCGTTCGGCCCGATGGTCGACGCGTTCGGTCCGGCCGTGGGCTTCCTGGTGATCGGCGGCGGGTGCCTGCTGGCCGCCGTGGTGGCGGCGCT
>Ga0208851_1000088_pt1 | contig 38096 bp, 35 predicted proteins | sample NGESurshal092012_FD_184481 | JGI IMG/M metagenome (GOLD analysis project Ga0208851, IMG submission 184481) | Arctic peat soil microbial communities from Barrow, Alaska - NGEE Surface sample 415-2 shallow-092012 (SPAdes) | ecosystem: Environmental > Terrestrial > Soil > Wetlands > Peat ... | reverse complement strand
TGAGCCGGCCGGTGAGCCGGACGTAGCCCTCCTCGTCGATGACGCCCTGGTCCCCGGTCCGGAACCAGCCGTTGGTGAACGCCTTGGCATTCGCGTCCGGGTTTGCCTCGTAGCCGGGGGTCACGTTCGGTCCGCGGATGGAGATCTCGCCCACCTCGCCGGGCGGGAGCTGCTTCCCGCTCTCGTCGAGGATGGTCACCTCGGGACCGGCGGCGAGGCCCACCGAGCCCGGCTTGCGCGCCCGCGGGGGCAGGGGATTGGACGCCATCTGGTGCGCGGCCTCGGTCATCCCGTAGCTCTCGATGACCGGCACCCCGAACACCTTCTCCATCTCCACCATCACCGGCGCGGGGAGCGAGGCCGAGGACGAGCGGATCAGCCGCAGCCGGCTGCGGGCAATCACCTCGCGGTTGCGCTCGGCGCGGGAGAGGATCGCCTGGTGCATGGTGGGCACCGCCGTGTACCAGGTGGGCTTCACCTCATCGAGCCAGGCGAAGAACTTGAGCGCGTTGAAGCCCGGGGTGCACGACACCGAGGCGCCCGCCCCGAGCGACGAGAGCGTCGCCGCGATCAGCCCGTGAATGTGAAACAGCGGCATGGTGTTGAGGCAGACGTCGTCCGCCGTCAGCGCGAGCGAGCGCCCGATGTGCTCGGCGCTGGCCAGGAGGTTCCGCTGGAGCAGCGGGACCAGCTTGGGCCGAGAGGTCGTCCCAGACGTGTGCAGGAACAGCGCGCCGTCGTCCTTCTCGCCCATCCCGCCGCGCGCCGGCGTCCCGGCCGCCAGCCCCGAGGCGGCGAGGGTGAACCAGCCCGCTCCCCGTGAGCGGTCCGCGGTCAGCTCGAGCACGGGGATGGACATCTTCTTCGCCGTGGCCCGCGCGGCGGAGTCCACGCCGGCCTCCAGCACCAGCGCCTTCGCCTTCAGGTCGCCGAGGTAGAACTCGAGTTCCTCGCCCCGGTACGCGGGGTTGAGCGGCGCGGTGGCGGCCCCGGCAGCGACCGCCACGAACGCGCTCGCCATCTCCGGCCCGTTCGGGAGCACGATGGCCAGCCGGTCGCCGCGGCCGATCCCCTGCGCGTTGAGGGTGGCGACCGTCTGCCGGACCAGCGCCTGCAGATCCCGGTACGCGAGCGGCTTCACGCCCTCCGGTGCGCCGATGGCCGGCGCATCCGCCAGGCCGGCATCGAGGAGAGCAGCGATGGATGCGTGGGGCATGAGAAACGCTCTACACCCGGCTGATGCCGAGCGCGTCGGGGATGAGCTCCTCGGTCATCCTGCGATGTCGCATGGGCTTGAGCACGAACAGTGCCAGGGCGGCGGCGAGGAAGTTCAGCACCGCCGAGATGATGAACACGGTGGACCACCCCGAGCGCTGGGCGAGCACGCTGCCCAGAGGGACCACCAGCGAGGCCGTCCCCTTGGCGGTGTAGAGCAACCCGTAGATGGTGGTGCAGTACTGACGTCCGTAGATGTCCGCCGTCGTCGCGGGGAACAGGCTGTAGATCTCCCCCCACGCGAAGAACACCAGGCCGGTGAGGATCACGAAGAGCACCGGGTTGCTCGCGAACTTGAGCAGCAGGAGGATCCCCATCCCCTCGACGATGAAGGCACCGAACATGGTGTTCTCGCGTCCCAGGTGGTCCGAAACCCAGCCAAAGAACGGGCGGGTGATGCCGTTCATGATGCGGTCGATGGTCAGCGCGAAGGTCAGGGCGGGGAGGGTGATGCCGATCAGCGACACCGGGACGGTCGCGACCTTGTAGTCCTTGGCGATGGGCGCGAGCTGCGCGACGGCCATCAGGCCCCCGGTCGCCACCATCACGAACATGACGTACATCACCCAGAACATCGGCGTCTTCAGTGACTCGGCGGGCTTGTAGTTCCGTGCCGTCTGCTTGTTCTTCAGCGTGAGGGTGATGGCCGGGACCTCCCCGGGATGCGGCGCCCGGAGGAAGAGCGCGCAGATCATCACCACGACGCCCTGGAGAATGCCGAAGCGGAAGAACGCAGTCTGGTATCCCGCGGTCTGGATCAGGTTGGCGATTGGCACCACGGTGAGAGCCGAGCCCATCCCGAAGCCCGCCGCGGTGAGCCCCGCCGCGAGCCCCCGCCGGTCGGTGAACCACTTGAGCGAGTTTCCCACCGCCGTGCCGTAGACCGCGCCGGCGCCCGTCCCCCCGATGATCGCCGCCGTGTACAGGCCAGGCAACGTGGTCACCATCGAGTTCATCACCCAGGCGATGCCCACCAGGAGTCCCCCCACGAGCACCACGATGCGCGGACCAAACTTGTCGATGAGGTACCCCTCCACCGGCACCAGCCAGGTCTCGGTCAGCACGAAGAGCGTGAACGCGACCTGGATCTGCGGCCTTCCCCAGTGGAACGCCTGGTCCAGCGGGCCGACGAAGAGCGTCCACCCGTACTGGAGGTTGGCGATCATCACCATGCTGAGGATGCCGAGGACCAGCTGGGCCCACCGGATGGAAGGTGGGTGAACGGCAGGAGCGACAGACGCTTCGGCCAAGGGCGACCTCCTCGTGCGAACTTTCGCGGATGGCGATCTAGGACGGCGATTGGTTTCGATCCACCATCGGGTCGCGTCGAGGGGTCAGCTGGGCGGCCGGTCCTGGGCGGGACACTTGCCCGCTGGAATCCAGGCCTCTGGGATGAGAGGGTCCGCGAACGTGATGCGGGGTCTCGACTGGGAGAGAGATGGGTGGGACTGGCCCCACCGGGAGCACAGCCGGTTCGTCGAGGCGGGCGGTTCGGGCATCCGCTGGCACGTCCAGGTGATGGGGTCCGGCCCGGTCCTCTTCCTGCTCCACGGCACCGGGGCCTCCACCCACTCCTTCCGCGCGCTCATGCCGACGCTCGCCCGGAGCTACACCGTCGTCGCGCCGGACCTGCCGGGGCACGCCTTCTCCCGGATGCCAGACGGGTTCGAGCCCACCCTCCGGAACACCGCGGCCGCGCTCGAGGAGCTCCTGGCCGCACTCGATGTGCGGCCCGCGCTGGCGGTTGGCCACTCGGCGGGAGCGGCGCTGCAGATCCAGATGGCCCTCGATGGCGCGCTCCCCGCCACGCGCATCGTCGCCCTGGCCGGGGCGCTGGTCCCCTTCCGGGGGGTCGGGACCGCGTTGTTCTCGCCCGCCGCCCGCATGCTGGCGCGCTCGTCCATGGCGCCACGCCTCATCGCCTTCCGGGCCAGGGACACCCGGAACGTCGAGCGGGTGGTCCAGGGCACCGGCTCGCACCTCGACGCCCGCGGCGTGGAGTTCTACCGGAGGCTCGCCTCCAACCCCGGCCACATCGCCGGAGTCCTCCGGATGCTTGCGGTCTGGGACCTCGAGCCGCTCTTCCGGGCACTGCCCCGCCTCGGGCCGGAGCTGCTCCTCGTGGCGGGGGACCGGGACCGGGCGGTGGCGCTCGCCCAGGCGTTCACGGTGGCCGCGGCCGTCCCGCACTCCCGGGTGGAAGTCGTTCGCGGGGCCGGGCACCTCCTCCACGAGGAGCAACCCGCGGCCGTCGCGCGGATCATCCTCCACGGTCGAGAGGTCGCCGGCGCCTCGACCGCCACCGCAGGGAGCGCATGATGGGTTCGCCGGTCCTGGTCCTCATCGAGCTGGCCGTCGTGTTCGGAGGGCTGGTGGTCTTCGGCGTCTGGCAGCTCTGGTCGCTGAGGCGCAACGCCGCCAACCCCGCGAAGCCACCCGAGGACCCGCCCACGTGAGTGTCCACGGTGGTTGATGGTCTTGACTGTCAGTCTTCCTTGACATACCGATCGCTGTCCACAGCGTGCAGACGGCGTCCCTCGGGAAGGGGCAAGCGGGAATGACAAGCCGGATCGAGGCCGCGCTCACCGCGGCGACACGCAGCGCGCAGGACGGTGCCCCTCCGAAGTTCGCGAGCGCTCTGCACTACGCGGTGTTCCCCGGCGGCGCGCGGGTCCGTCCGCGCCTCTGCCTCGCAGTGGCCGGAGCCTGCGGCGACGACGCGCCAGAGCTCTCCGACGCGATGTGCGCGTCGATCGAGCTGCTCCACTGCGCCTCGCTGGTCCACGACGACCTGCCGTGCTTCGACGATGCGCCGCTGCGGCGGGGCAAGCCCACCGTGCACCGGGTGTTCGGCGAGCCGCTGGCGGTGCTGGTGGGCGATGCGCTGATCGTCCTCGCCTTCGAGTCGCTCGCCCGGGCCTCCGCGTCCGTCCCATCCCGGATGGCGCCGCTCATCGCCCTCCTCGGCCGGGCTGCTGGCGCCCCACACGGGCTCTGTGCCGGGCAAGCCTGGGAGAGCGAGACGGGCGCGCCGCTCCAGGAGTACCACCAGGCGAAGACCGGCTCCCTGTTCGCTGCGGCAACCATGGGCGGGGCGCTCGCGGCCGGAGCCGACCCGGGGCCGTGGTCCGTCGTCGGTGACCGGCTGGGCGAGGCGTACCAGGTGGCGGACGATCTGCTCGACGCGCTCTCCGAGCCGCACGAGGTGGGCAAGCCGACCCTCCGCGACGCCGCACTGGCCCGGATCAACGCCGTCACATTGCTCGGGGTGGACGGCGCCGTGGCCCGGCTCCGCCAGCGGGTCGCCGAGGCGGTGGAATCGATCCCGGCCTGTCCCGGCGCAGGCCCCTTGCGGGCGCTGGTGATGCAGACCGCCGACCGACTCGTTCCCAAGGGGCTGAAGCAGAGCGCGGCGTGACCGGCCGCCCCGAGGCGGGGGTGGAGGCGGTGTCCACCGGGGTCGCCCCGGAGTCGCTGGCCGATCGCTGGTTCCGGTTCCGGAACCGAATCCTGTCGAGTCCGCGCTTCCAGCGCTGGGCCGCCGAGTTTCCGCTGTTCCGGTGGATCGCCCGCCGGCGCACGCTCGCCCTCTTCGACCTCTGCGCCGGGTTCGTTTACTCGCAGGTGCTGCAGGCCGCGGTGGGCGTGGGCCTGTTCGAGGCGCTGGCCTCGGGTCCCCAGACGGTGTCCGAGCTCGCCCCGCGGTTGTCGCTCTCGGCCGAGTCGGCCCAGCGGCTGCTCGACGCCGCGGCCTCGCTCAAGCTCGCCGAGCGCCGGAGTGGTGGACGGTACGGGCTCGGTGTCCACGGGGCGTCGCTGGTCGGCAACCCGGCCGTGGCGCTGATGGTGGAGCACCACGCGCTCGTCTACCGCGACCTGGCGGATCCGGTGTCGCTGCTCCGGGGCGAGCGTCGCGAGACGGAGCTCGGCCGCTTCTGGAGTTACGCAGGTCGTGGTGCGCTCACACCGAGCGAGGAGCTGGTGGCGCGCTACTCGACCTTGATGGCCGGCTCCCTCGGGCTCATCGCCGAGGACATCCTCGAGGCCTACCCGCTCCGGCTCCACCGGACGCTGCTCGACGTGGGAGGAGGCGAGGGCGCCTTCGTGCAGGCGGCCGCGGCGCGCTTCCCCGGCCTGTCGCTCATGCTCTTCGACCTTCCGCCGGTCGCGGCGCGGGCGCGGGCGCGGATCGGCCAGGCCGGGCTGGAGCGCAGCGCGACGGTGATCGGCGGCGACGTGTTCCGGGATCCGCTGCCACCGGGCGCAGACGTGATCTCGCTGGTGCGCATCGTCCACGACCACGACGACGCCCAGGCCCTGAGAATCCTGCGCGCCGTCCGGCAGGCGCTCGCGCCTGGCGGAGCGCTCCTGCTCGCCGAGCCGATGGCGGGCACGGCGGGCGCCGAGCGGATGGGGGCCGCCTACTTCGGCTTCTATCTGCTCGCGATGGGGCAGGGCCGCGCCCGGACGGCGGAGGAGCTCGCCGAGCTGTGCAGGGAAGCAGGCTTCGCCACGACCGAGTTGCCGCCGACCCGGCGACCGATGCTGGCCCGGCTGCTCGTCGCCCGCGTGCCCTAACGCCGTCAACGCCGCTTGACACTCAATACCGTCCATGTAAATTGACGATTGGATGGACACCACCGCCGTGGTCATCAATGCGCCGGGTGAGTTGCAACTCCGGACCCTGGCGTTGCCCTCCCCGGTCTCCGGGCAGCTGGTGGTCCAGGTCGAGTGGAGCGGGATCAGCACTGGCACGGAGCGGCTCCTCTGGAGCGGCCGCATGCCGCCCTTTCCCGGGATGGGTTACCCGCTGGTGCCTGGCTACGAGTCGGTGGGCCGGGTGGTTCACGCCGAAGGTTCGACCAAGGTCCGCGTCGGCGACCGCGTCTTCGTCCCCGGCGCCAGCTGCTTCGGCGAGGTGCGCGGACTGTTCGGAGGAGCCGCGTCGCGACTGGTGGTGCCGGAGGCGCGGGTGGTGCGCATCGACGAGCGGCTCGCCGAGAAGGGCGTGCTGCTCGCGCTCGCCGCCACGGCCCGACACGCGCTCGCCTCGGGAGACGGCCTTCCACCGGACCTCATCGTCGGCCACGGCGTCCTGGGTCGGTTGATGGCCCGCCTCGCGGTCTGCTCGGGCGGGGCGCCCGTCGTCTGGGAGACCAACCCCACGCGCGCCGGCGGCGCCGAAGGCTACCTCGTCCTCGATCCGAAGGACGACGCGCGCCGCGACTACCGCACCATCGTCGACGTGAGCGGCGCCGCCGAGGGTGTCGACGGGCTCATCGGCCGGCTCGCCCGGGGCGGCGAGCTGGTGCTGGCCGGGTTCTACGACACGGTCACCTTCGCCTTCCCGCCGGCGTTTATGAAGGAGGCGCGGCTCCGGGTGGCCGCCGAGTGGCAGCCGGCGGACCTCGCCGCCGTCACCGCGCTCGTCGCGAACGAGAAGCTCTCGCTCGACGGGCTCATCACCCACCGCGCCCCGTTCTCCAACGCAGCGGACGCCTACGCCACGGCCTTCACCGATCCGACGTGCTTGAAGATGCTGCTCGACTGGGGAGTCTCCCGATGAACACCGACGTGGTGAGCAAGCCCATCGCCGACATGGACCGGCGCCTCCGGGCGGAGGCCGCGGTGGAGCCGGCACCTCCGGTGACCACCGCTCCCACCAAGACGACCCAGATCATCGCCATCTACGGCAAGGGCGGCATCGGCAAAAGCTTCACCCTGGCCAACCTCAGCTACATGATGGCCCAGCAGGGCAAGAAGGTCCTGCTCATCGGCTGTGACCCGAAGAGCGACACCACCTCGCTCCTCTTCGGCGGCAAGGCCTGCCCCACCATCATCAACACCTCGGCGAAGAAGAAGCTCGCCGGCGAGGAAGTCGCGGTGGGGGACGTCTGCTTCAAGCGGGACGGCGTCTACGCCATGGAGCTCGGCGGTCCCGAGGTCGGCCGCGGCTGCGGTGGCCGCGGGATCATCCACGGCTTCGAGACGCTGGAGAAGCTCGGCTTCAACGACTGGGGCTTCGACTACGTCCTGCTCGACTTCCTGGGCGACGTGGTGTGCGGCGGCTTCGGTCTGCCGATCGCCCGGGACATGTGCCAGAAGGTCATCGTCGTCGGCTCGAACGACCTCCAGTCGCTGTACGTGGCGAACAACGTCTGCTCGGCCACCCAGTACTTCCGCAAGCTCGGCGGTCACGTGGGCGTGGCAGGCATCGTCATCAACAAGGACGACGGCACCGGCGAGGCGCGCGCCTTCGCAGACAAGGTCGGCATCCCGGTCCTCGCGTCCATCCCCGCCGACGAGGACATCCGCCGGAAGAGCGCCAAGTACGAGATCATCGGCAGGCCCGGCGGCGCCTGGGCGCCGCTGTTCGAGGAGCTGGCCACCAACGTGGCCGAGGCGCCGCCGCTGTCACCCACGCCGCTGGACCAGGACGCGCTGCTCGGCCTCTTCGCCAGCGACACCGTGGGCCGCAACGTGGTGCTCGTGCCGGCGACGCTGGACGACCTCTGCGGTCCGACCGCCGTCCGGAAGCCGTCGCTCGAAGTCGTCTACGACGCGGGGGTCTGAGCGAGCCACATGGATGCCGCCGCTCACATCGCGCCAGCTCCCGCCGCCGAGGCCAAGGCGGGCTGCCACAGTGGCAAGGAGACGCTGCGCGCCGCCGCCGCCGCGTCCGGCAAGGGCGAGGTGCTCGAGCGGTACGCGAAGGACTACCCGGTCGGCCCCCATGATCAGCCCCAGAGCATGTGCCCGGCGTTCGGCTCGCTCCGTGTGGGGCTCCGCATGCGGCGCACGGCCACCATCCTCTCCGGCTCGGCCTGCTGCGTGTACGGCCTGACCTTCACCTCGCACTTCTACGGCGCACGGCGCACGGTGGGGTACGTGCCCTTCAACTCGGAGACCCTGGTCACCGGGAAGCTCTTCGAGGACCTGCGCGAGGCCGTGTACCAGCTGGCGAAGCCCGAGGACTACGACGCGATCATCGTCACCAACCTCTGCGTGCCGACCGCGTCGGGCGTGCCGCTCCGGCTGCTGCCGAAGGAGATCGACGGCGTCCGGATCATCGGCATCGACGTGCCGGGGTTCGGGGTCCCCACCCACGCCGAGGCCAAGGACGTCCTGTCCGGGGCGATGCTCCAGTACGCGCGGCTGGAAGCCGAGCAGGGCCCGGTGGCGGCGCCGCGCGCGCCCCGGAGCGGCAAGCCGACGGTGACGCTGGTCGGCGAGATGTTCCCCGTGGACCCGGTGTCCATCGGGCGCATGCTCGAGCCGATGGGCCTCGCCGCGGGGCCGGTGGTGCCGCCCCGCGAGTGGCGCGAGCTCTACGCCGCGCTGGACTGCGCGGTGGTCGCCGCCATCCATCCCTTCTACACGGCGGCATTCCGCGAGTTCGAGGCAGCCGGCCGCACCATCGTCGGCTCGGCGCCGGTGGGCCGCGAGGGGACCGCGGACTGGCTGGAGGCGGTGGGCCAGGCCTGCGGCGTGGCGCGCGAGAAGATCGACGCCGCGAAATCCGCAGCCATCCCGGCCATCGACGCCGCGCTGGCGAGCAAGCCGATCCGCGGACGCATCACCCTGTCCGGATACGAGGGCTCGGAGCTCCTCGTGGCGCGGCTCCTGATCGAGAGCGGCGCGGACGTGCGCTACGTCGGCACCGCCTGCCCGCGCACCCGCTGGTCCGAGCCGGATCGACTCTGGCTCGAGGCGCGAGGGATCAAGGTCCAGTACCGCGCCTCGCTGGAGCAAGACCTGGCCGCGCTGGACGAGTTCACCCCGGACCTGGCCATCGGAACGACTCCGGTGGTGCAGCAGGCGAAGCAGCGGGCCATCCCGGCGCTCTACTTCACCAACCTCATCTCCGCGCGCCCGCTGATGGGCCCGGCCGGGGCGGGCTCGCTGGCCCAGGTGGTCAACGCCGCGCTGGGCAACAAGGCCCGGTTCGAGCGCATGCGCGAGTTCTTCGAGGGGGTGGGCACGGGCGACGCCGCCGGGGTCTGGCAGGGCACCCCGAAGCCCCGGCCCGAGTTCCGCGCCCAGCAGCTGAAGCAGATCGCCCGGGCCACCAAAGTCGAGGAGGGGATCGGGTGCTGATCCTCGACCACGACAGGGCGGGCGGGTACTGGGGCGCGGTCTACGTCTTCACCGCGGTGAAGGGGATGCAGGTCATCATCGACGGCCCGGTGGGCTGCGAGAACCTGCCGGTCACCTCGGTGCTGCACTACACCGATGGCCTCCCCCCGCACGAGCTGCCCATCGTGGTCACCGGGCTCTCCGAGGAGGAGTTGGGCCAGAAGGGCACCGAGGGCGCGATGCGCCGGGCCCACAAGGTCCTCGACCCTGCGCTCCCGAGCGTGGTGGTCACCGGGTCGATCGCCGAGATGATCGGCGGCGGCGTGACGCCCGAGGGCACCGGCATCCAGCGCTTCCTGCCCCGGACCATCGACGAGGACCAGTGGCAGAGCGCCAACAGGGCGATGCTCTGGCTGTGGACCCAGTACGGCCCGAAGAGCGGCAAGGTCCCGAAGCCGCGGGCGCGCAAGGAGGGCGAGCGCCCCCGGGTGAACCTGATCGGGCCGAGCTACGGGTACTTCAACACCTGGAGTGACTTGGCGGAGATGCGACGGCTGGTCGAGGGCATCGGCGCGGAGGTGAACCTCACCTTCCCGCTGGGGAGCCACCTGCTCGACGTGCCGAAGCTGGCGGACGCCGAGGTCAACGTCGTGATGTACCGCGAGTACGGACGGCTCCTCTGCGAGGTGCTGGAACGGCCGTATCTCCAGGCGCCGATCGGGCTGCACAGCACCACCGCCTTCCTCCGGTCGCTGGGCGAGCTGCTCCATCTCGATCCCGAGCCTTTCATCGAGAAGGAAAAGCACACCACGGTGAAGCCGGTGTGGGACCTCTGGCGATCGGTGACCCAGGACTTCCTCGGCACCGCGACCTTCGGCATCGTGGCCAACGAGACCTACGCCCGCGGGGTGCGCGCATTCCTCGAGGACGAGCTCGGGCTTCCCTGCAACTTCGCCATCTCGCGGAAGCCGGGGGCCAAGACCGACAACGCAGCGGTGCGCGAGGCGGTGCAGAAGAAGACGCCGCTGATGGTCTTCGGCTCGTACAACGAGCGGATGTACCTGGCGGAGATGGGGAGCAAGGCGGTCTACGTCCCCGCCTCGTTCCCGGGCACCGCCATCCGCCGCCACACCGGCACGCCGTTCATGGGCTACTCCGGCGCCTGCTACCTGCTCCAGGAAGTCTGCAACGCGCTCTTCGACGTGTTGTTCGCGGTCCTGCCGCTGGGCACGGAGCTGGACAAGGTGGACGCCACGCCTTCGCGGCTCCACCAGGAATTGCCCTGGGACGAGGACGCCGAGGCCTCCCTGGACGCCGTCCTCCAGACCCTCCCGGTGCTCACCCGCATCTCCGCCGCCAAGCGGCTGCGCGACGCGGCCGAGGCCGACGCGCGGCGGGCGGGCGCGGACCGGGTCACGTCGGCGCACATTGCCAGTCGCGGGACGGCACAGCAGCGCGGGAGTCCCGCATGAACTTCAGAGGAGGTTTTCCGATGCTGGGTCTGATGCACGAACGGCAGATGGGTCAGGTGGCGCCGCTCAGTTTCCGGCTCCTCCACCTGGTGGGCTTCGCGCTCACCCTCCCGGTGTTCGCCATGGCCCGGCTCATCCCGGGCCGGCGGGATCAGCGCCGGGACGAGAACGTGTTCGCAGAGACGAATCGCAGCGTGCTGACGGCGCTGGGAATCGCGTTCATGGCCTGACGGCCGTGAGTCCTAGCCGCGCGGGATGGGCGCGGGAAGAGCAGGCCACAACGGAGGCAGCGGAATGGCAGAAGACAAGTCCTATTCGGGATTGACAGAGGCCCAGGCGAAGGAGTTCCACAAGATCTTCGTGACGAGTTTCATCCTCTTCCTCGGGATCGCCATCGTCGCGCACATCCTGGCTTGGATGTGGCGGCCGTGGGGAGGGAGCTACTCGGAACTGATCGACGTCACACGGACTGCGGCGACCACCCTGTTGTCCTGAGGAGACCGACCCAATGTGGCGTCTGTGGCAACTGTTCGATCCTCGCACCGCGCTGGTGACGCTGTTCACCTTCCTCTTCGTCCTGGCGCTCATCATTCACTTCATCCTCCTCAGCACCGGCCGCTTCAACTGGCTGGACGGCTCGAGGGGGGCGGCGGCGGCGCAGCAGCGCTCGGCGCTCCCGGCGAAGTAGAGAAGAAGCACCTCGCTGGCTGGATGGGCCCGGGATCCGAACCCGGGCCCCGGGCCCACCCGTCTGCGCGGAGTCATCGAACCCAGGTCTGAACGCACGACCGCCGTCGGAGGTACGGTCATGGCCTTGCTGAGTTTCGAGAGACGCTACCGGGTCCGCGGCGGAACGCTCGTCGGCGGAGACCTGTTCGATTTCTGGATCGGCCCCTTCTACGTTGGCTTCTTCGGGGTCACGACCGCCTTCTTCACCATCCTGGGAACGGCGCTGATCTTCTGGGCCGCGGCGCTCGGGCCCACCTGGAACCCCTGGATGATCAACATCGCGCCGCCGCCCATCTCCTACGGGCTGGCCTTCGCCCCCCTTCAAGACGGAGGTTTCTGGCAGCTGATCACCATCTGTGCGCTGGGCGCGTTCGTGAGCTGGGCGCTCCGTCAGGCGGAGATCAGCAGGAAGCTAGGGATGGGCTACCACGTGCCCGTGGCCTATGGTGTGGCGATCTTCGCCTACTTCACCCTGGTGGTGATCCGGCCGGTGCTGATGGGCGCGTGGGGCTTCGGCTTCCCCTACGGAATCTTCAGCCACCTCGACTGGGTGTCCAACGTCGGCTACCAGTATCTGCACTTCCACTACAACCCGGCGCACATGATCGCGGTGAGCTTCTTCTTCACCACCTGCCTCGCGCTCGCGCTGCACGGAGGCCTGATCCTCTCCGCGGTGAACCCCCAGAAGGGGCACCCCACCAAGACCGCCGAGTACGAGGACGCCTTCTTCCGCGACACGCTCGGCTACTCCATCGGCGCGCTGGGCATCCACCGCCTCGGACTGCTCTTGGCGCTGAACGCCGGATTCTGGAGCGCGGTCTGCATCGTCATCAGCGGCCCGTTTTGGAGCCGAGGCTGGCCAGAGTGGTGGAGCTGGTGGCTCAACCTTCCCATCTGGAATTGAGACTGGAGCGCGACTGACATGGCCCAGTACCAGAACATCTTCACCCAGATCCAAGTCCGCGGGCCGATCGACCTCGGGCCTCCCATCGAGGGCCAGGCGTTCCGCACGCGATCTGGTCGCCTCGTCCGTCTCGTCGGCTGGTTCGGCAGCGCGCAGTTCGGGCCCATCTACCTGGGGCGGCTCGGCGTCGCCTCGCTGCTGTTCGGCTTCCTCTCGTTCGAGATCATCGGCCTGAACATGTTCGCCTCCGTGAGGTGGAGCCCCATCCAGTTCGTGCGGCAACTCCCCTGGCTCGCGCTCGAGCCGCCGCCGCCGTCGTACGGGCTGCGCCTGCCGCCCCTGAACCAGGGTGGGTGGTGGCTCCTCGCCGGCTTCTTCCTCACCGCCTCGATCCTGCTCTGGTGGCTGCGGACCTACCGGCGCGCGAAGGCGCTGGGCATGGGGACCCACGTGTCTTGGGCCTTCGCGTCTGCGATCTTCCTCTACCTGTCGCTGGGCTTCATCCGGCCCATTCTCATGGGCAGCTGGGGCGAGGCGGTGCCCTTCGGCATCTTCCCTCACCTCGACTGGACCGCGGCGTTCTCCATCCGCTACGGCAACCTCTTCTACAACCCGTTCCACGCGCTCTCGATCGCCTTCCTGTACGGCTCGAGCCTCCTCTTCGCCATGCACGGGGCCACGGTGCTCGCGGTCAGCCACCTCGGTGGTGAGCGCGAGGTGAGCCAGATCGTCGACCGGGGCACCGCCGAGGAGCGCGCCTCGCTCTTCTGGCGCTGGACGATGGGATTCAACGCCACCTTCGAGTCCATCCACCGGTGGGCCTGGTGGTTCGCGGTGCTGACCACGCTGACCGGCGGCATCGGGATCCTCCTCACCGGGACCGCGGTGGACAACTGGTATCTCTGGGCGGTGAAGCACCGCTTCGCGCCGGAGTACGTGCAGCCCTACGTGAGCCCACCCGACCCAGCCACTGGGGCGTCCACCGCCAACCCCCCGGAGGCCAAGCCATGAGAGCCCAGCTCGTCAAGCTGGGCGGCGTGGTGGTGGGCATCCTCCTCATGCTGGCCTTCCTGAACGCTTTCGGGTCCACCAGCGCGGTCCAGACCGGGTTCCGCGGTGTGGGCATGGAGCAGGTGGAGTTCAACACCCGGCTCGCGGCCAGACTGGCGGCGAACACCGTGCCCGATCCCATCCCCGCCGCGGGCCAGGAGGGCGAGCTCTCGGCGTACGCGTACAAGAACGTGCAGGTGCTCGGGCACCTCTCCACTGGCGAGTTCACCCGGCTGATGGCGGCCATCACCACCTGGGTGTCCCCGGACGTGGGCTGCGTGTACTGCCACGCTCCGCAGCGTGATGAGAAGGGCAACATCATGCGGGACGAGGACGGCTACGTCATCGCCGACCCCGAAAAGATGAGCTCCGACGAGACGTACCAGAAGCGCGTCGCCCGCCGGATGATCCAGATGAACCTGCACCTGAACCAGGACTGGCAGACCCACCTCAAGCAGACCGGGGTGACCTGTTACACCTGCCACCGTGGCCAGCCGGTGCCGGGGAACATCTGGTTCGATCCCGTGCCCGATCCCCAGGCCGCCACCCTGGTGGGCGACTCGGCCGGGCAGAACCACCCCAACCTCGCCGCAGGCGTCACTTCGCTGCCGGTGGACTCGTTCCGGCCCTTCCTGGTGAACGACGAGAACATCCGGATCCTCTCCACCGTGGCGCTGCCGGGCACCGACCGGCAGTCCATCAAGCAAGCCGAGTGGACCTACAGCCTGATGATGCACATCAGCTCGTCGCTGGGCGTGAACTGCACCTACTGTCACAACAGCCGCTCCTTCGGCGTCTGGGATGCGAGCCCGCCCCCGCGCGCGGTGGCCTGGTACGGGATTCGGTTGGTCCGGGACATCAACAAGAACTACCTCGAGCCGCTGGCCGGAACGCTCCCCGAGAACCGGCTCGGACCCACCGGGGACGTGCCCAAGGCGCACTGTGGCACCTGCCATGCGGGCGCCTTCAAGCCGCTGCTCGGGGTGAGCATGCTCAAGGACTACCCGGTGCTCGCCAAGGCCGAGCCGCAGCCCCCGCCGAAGCCGCCCGAGCAGGGGAGCGCTCCAACCCCCGCCCCGGAGCCCGCCCCGGCGAAGTGACGTCACCGGCGTCACTGAATGTTGACTCGCGAAGCCGCGTCTCAGAAAGTGCACTGCCCGTGAAAGCGGGCGGCACTTCCGAACTCGCTTCGCACTCGACAGGAGACGAACAGGTGAACGGACACGACGACGAGACCTTGCGCTTCAACCGCCGGCGGGCGCTCCAGATCCTCGGAGCAGGCCTCGGCGCGGCGAGCGGCGTGCTCGCGTTGGCCAGCACGGACGCGCACGCCCAGGCTGCGGCCACCAGCTGCAAGAACAAGATCCCGGTGGACGCGGCCGCGGTGCAGATGCGGCGCAATCTCCAGTACAACGAGAAGTCGAATCAGCCCGGGAAGAAGTGTGGCAACTGCGCTCAGTTCGAGGCGGGCAAGTACAAGGAGTGCGGTGGCTGCAAGCTCTTCGCGGGCGCGGTCAACCCCGAAGGCTCGTGCCTGAGCTGGGCGGCAATATTGAAGAAGTGACGCTGGAAGGGCGCGGCGTTCCCGGGCGCCGCAGCCGCCGCGCGACGTCGAAGAGGTGCGCAGGCAGGGCGGCGGTGAGGAACCCCGCCGTCCATCCTGGGTCGGCACCGGTCAGCGCGCAGCGCAGCGCGAGCAGCAGCGACGCGCCCGCCGCGAGCTGACCGAGCACGTCGAGCGGCCCGAGGCCCGTCCGCCGGCGTAGCACCAGGAGAACGAGCGCCTCGGCGGCGACGAACCCGAGCACCACGTCCACTGCGCGTCCAGATTGGAGGAAGCCGCCCAGGGCCGCCCTCCTCGACTACGGCGTGCCGAGGCCGAGCAGGTGGGCCACGTCCTTCACGAAGATGCGGAGGTGGGCCGCGGGCTTGCTCCGCACCAGCTCCTTGTTCATGTAGGCCTGCCAGGTGAGCGCCTGCACGTCCTTGTCCCGGCAGATGCTGACGAAGCGCTCCCGCCGGCGGTCGTTCCGGTACCAGAAGTGCTGCATCATCCCGAGGATCCAGAACACCCGCCCGTGCGCCTTCATGAAGCGGCGCCGGGCAAGGCCGAGGGCCCGCGCGTCACCGTCGGCGAGGAACGCCACCCCGGCCTCGGCGGCGAGTTGGCCGCCCACCATCGCGTAGTAGATGCCCTCGCCCGAGGCAGGGGCCACCACCCCGGCCGCGTCCCCGGCAAGCACCACGTCGCGCCCGTTGTCCCAGCGCCGGAGCGGCTTCATGGGGATGGGTGCGCCCTCGCGGCGGACCGTCTCCCAGCCCTCGAGGCCGCTGGCCTTGCGGAGGTCCGCCACCGAGCGCTTGAGGCTGAACCCCTTCTGCGCGCTTCCCGACCCGATGCTGGCCGTGGCGCCATGGGGGAAGACCCAGCCGTAGAAGTCCGGCGAGATGGCCCCGTCGTACACCACGTCGCAGCGTTTCGCGTCGAACCCTGCGCCCCCGCCGCCCGGCACCCGGACGACCTCATGGTAGGCGAAGACGTAGCGAGGCCCCTCCGGGGCGACCTCCTGGCGTGCGACCTGCGAGAGCGCGCCGTCGGCGCCGATCACCACCCGCGCCTTCACCGAGGCGGGCCCGGCCGGAGTCCTGAAGTGCACCTCGGCGAGGCCGGGCTGCTCGCGGCCGATGCGCTCGTAGACGCCGGTCCGGCGCACCGCGCCGGCGCTCGCCGCCCGCTCGCGGAGGAACGCGTCGAAGACCTCGCGATCGACCATGCCCACGTAGCCGCCGTCGATGGGCATGTCGACCGTGCGGTGGCTCGGGGCCACCATGCGCGCGGCGCGGATCTGCGCGCAGATGAGGTGCTCGGGGATCGCGAAGTCGCGGATCAGCCGCGGAGGGATGGCGCCGCCACACGGCTTGATGCGGCCGGCCTTGTCCAGGAGCAGCACCGACTTCCCGGCGCGGGCGAAGGTCTCGGCCGCCGTGGACCCGGCAGGGCCGCCTCCCACCACCACCGCGTCGAACACCTCTGTCGGACCCGTCATCTCTTCCTCACCGCACCGCGAAGGCGCTGACCATCATCCCTGTCACGTAGAGCGTCACCCCGGTGGCGCCGTAGAGCGGCGCGCGCTTCTTCGGGTCCTTCATCAGCATGGGCATCTGTGCCGCCTGAGCGGCGCTCACCGCCGCCACCGCACCGGCGGCGACGGGGTTCCCCCAGAGCAGGTGGAGCGCCACCACCACCAGCTGGGGCACGAGCATCACGCCCGCCGCGACCGCGGCCGCGCGGGCGACCCCGAGGGTCACTGGCAGGGTCCGGATGCCATGCGCCCGGTCTCCCTCCACCGCCTTGAAGTCGTTCAGCACCATGATGCCGAACGCCCCAGCGCTGAAGAGGAGGGCGAGCGTGACGATGCGCAGATCCGGGAGCCGCCGGAGCATCGCCGCGGCCCCGGTGAACCAGGGCAGCCCCTCGTAGCAGAGGCCCACCGCCGCGCAGCCCCACCAGCCGTTCAGCTTCAGTCGCAGCGGCGGGGCGCTGTACGCCCAGGCGAGCACCAGGCCCACCACCGATGCAGCCAGCACCCACGGGCCGAGAGACGCAGCCACGGCGAGCGAGAGCGCGCTCCAGAAGAGGGCGATCCACAGCCCCCAGCGTCCCGGAACCCGCCCCGATGGGATGGGGCGGCCGGGCTCGTTGATCGCATCGACGTGGCGATCGAACCAGTCGTTGCAAGCCTGGCTCGTGCCGCACACCAGCGGACCGGCGAGGAGCACCGAGCCCAGGAAGCCCTTCCAGTTCGCCGCGATGGACGTGCCCGAGGACACGACGCCGCAGGCCAGCGCCCACATCGGGGGGAACCAGGTGATCGGCTTGAGCAGCTCGAGCACCGCCCGGGGGGATGGAAGGGCGCGCTCCGAAGGGGACGGAGCGAGGGTCGCCGCCGCGACCGCCTTCACCCGACCTCCTCGGGACCGAGATCGCCGAGGCCGTGCCGCCGGAGCTTCGAGTAGAGGCCCTGGCGGCTGAGCCCGAGCAGCTGAGCGGCGGAGGCCCGGTTGTCTCCGCTCACCTTCAGGGCCGCCTCGATGCACAGCCGCTCGATCAGGTCGGTCGACTCGCGGACGATCACCTTGAGCGACACCCGCCCCACCAGCTCCACCAGCTGGTCCACCGAGCGCGGCGCAACGGGCTCCGTCCCGGCGACTCCCAGCCGGGTGGGCACCGGACGGATGACGAACCCGAGGCAGGGAACCTTGGCGTGGGTGGCCGAGACCGCCGAGACCACCGCCTGCTGCGGGGGCCGCACCTCGCTCAGCACCACGGTGGAGAAGTTCCGGATGGAGCCGTGCTCGCGGAGGTTGGCCATCAGGATGTTGAGGTCCACCCCCGGGCGGCCGAGCCAGCGATCCAGCGGCTGGCCCACCACCTGGGCCTCGCTGGTCTGCTGGACCAGATCACAGAAGGTGGAGTTGGCGACGAGGACACGCCGGTCCTCCCCGATCACCACGAAGCCGTCCGGCAGCCGGTCCACCACGGCCATCACCCGTCCGGTGCGGGCGGTGCTCGCCGAGTCGCCCGCGCCGCCCTCGACGTCGCTGCGCAGCCGGACGAGGAGCAGGAGCGCTCCGGACTGGCGAAACGTCGAGACGGAGAGGTACGCCCCCCGCCGCGTCTGGGGGAGGCGGAGCAGCGTCTCGGCAGGACGGCCTCCGGCGGACGCGGAGGCGAGGAGCCCCTGGGCGATGCGCCAGTCCTTGGGGGCGACGAGCTCCTGGAACGGCCGGCCGACCAGCGCCTGGGGCGCCTCGTCATAGAGCGACGCGGCTGCCGGGTTCGTCTCCACCACCTTGAGGTTGGCAGAGTCCAGCACCACCACCGCCTCACCGGTGACCTGGAACAGGAGCCGGTAGCGCGTCTCGGCCTGGCGCATCCGCTCGAACTCACGATCCATCGCCTGCTGCATCCCGATCATCTGCTGCTGGAGCGCAGCGATGGGGCGCAGGTCTCGGCCCAGCACCACCACCCGGTCCCGCTCGCCGAGGGCGACTGCCGAGAAGCGGAAGGGCACCTCTGCGCCGCCCTCGGTGCGGATGTTCAGCTCGCGGGCACGGGTCACCGCCCCCGCTCGGGCCTCCTCGAGGAGGAGCTCGACCTTCGACTTGCTGTCGAGGGCGGCGGTCTCGTCGAGGCGCTTGCCCACCAGCGCGGACCAGGGATTCGGCGGAGCCGTCGCTCCCGTCACCTCGCGGATGGTGCCGTCCTTCTCGACCAGCAGCGCGAGGTCGGCGCTGGCAGCGATGACCTTCGAGGTCACGCGCGCGTCGACGCACCCGGGCGGGCAGGGGGTCTGATCCGGCGGGGCTGCGAGACGCTGGCTCATGGTCCGTTGGTTGGTTCGGGCTCAGCTCGGCGCCTCGACCCGGGGGCGACCCTCCAGCAACGCGACGGCCTCGCGTGGGTCGTTGGTCGCCAGCTGCGCGCCGGTGCTCGCGGCCAGCTCGGAGAGCTCGGCGGAGCCGCCGAGCATCACCAGGAGCCGCGGGTTCCTCGTGGCCTTTCGTGCCGCGGCGATCAGGTTCGCCGCGCCGGGGGTGAGCGCCTGGGTGCTCAGCGAGATCCCGAGCATCACCACGTACTTGTCCTGGAGCACGTTGCACATCGTCGCCTGCGACATGGAAGGATCGATGTGAACTCCCCATCCGGCGCGGCGAATGAACTCCCCCACCAGGAAGAGCCCGAGAGTGTGTTGGTCTCCCGGGGCGGGCATCAACACCACCAGGCCCCGATCCGGCAGCGCCGGCGCGAAGCTCGGCCCGAGGATGTGAACCAGCTGCTGGAGCGTTCCCAGCCCGGCCGAGACCTCGTTGAAGGTTCGGAGATCTTGCTTCCAGTGCTCGCCGAGGAGTCGGGCCGCACCGGCGACCAGCTCCAGCAGCAGCACCTCGAGCGAGAGGCCCTCGCGACACCTCGCCTCGATGAACGCGAGCGCCAGCCCGAGGTCGTGGCAGGTCGCGATCCGCGCGAATTCGGCGATCTCCGCCTCGGTGGGCGGCTGGCGCGATTCACTACACGCCGGCCGGGCGAGCACATCCTCCCGGTGCGCGAGGCGCAGCCGCGGGATGATCTCCGACTCGATGACCGTCAGGACCTCCGAGGGCGCACGCGGCGTGGTGGACCGCTGCTCGACCAGATGAAGTCGACTGACAGAAACATCCCCGTTCCCCGGCACGCCTGGTGTCATCTCGGCCCTCCCAGCGCGGCATCGAAGGGATTGCGCCCTTCGACCAAGGGTCGGACTCAAGACAGACTCCGCGCAAAGTTCAACAGCGATCTGAGGCCAGATCGCGCCGCAGCGCGCCAGGGTGGACGGACGCTCCGTGCGAACATGAGCACCTCCGGAGACGACAAACCCTCAAGTAGCACGTCTGCGTAGCGAGTGTAAAGGCGTACTGACGTCTACTTCACTTGACGGTTTGGCCAAGCCGGCCGTACAGTCCGCCGCGCACGCATTGTCGGTCTCCGGGGTCTCCGGGGACCGCTGGAGGGCCGGCGACCCTTGACGTATCCGCTCTACACGGCCGAGCAACGGCGACGACGGGACCAGACGCCCTGGACCCTCGTGCAGGGTCTGCTCGCCCCCGCGCAGTTCCTCGTCTTTCTGGTCAGTCTGGTCCTGGTCCTCCGGGCGCTGCTCACGGGGGAGGGGATGACCGCGGCGACCGCGTCGGTGGTGGTGAAGACGCTGTTCCTCTACGCGATCATGGTCACCGGGGCGATCTGGGAGCGCGCGGTCTTCGGCCGCTATCTCTTCGCGCCGGCCTTCTTCTGGGAAGACGTTTTCAGCATGCTGGTGCTGGCACTGCACACCGCCTATCTGGTCGTGCTCGCCACCGGCTGGCTCGAGCCGCGTGGGCAGCTCCTCCTCGCGCTCGCCGCCTTCGCCGCCTACGTCGTCAACGCGACCCAGTTCGTCCTCAAGCTGAGGGCGGCGCGGCTCCAGTCCGAGGGGCTCGCCGGAACTGCCGCCCTGGAGGTGGCACGGTGAGCGCCGCGCTCCCGCTGCCGGTCACGCCGTCGCCGCTGCGCCCGGTGCTCCGCGAGCGCGGACAGCGCGAGGTGTTCTGCGGGCTGACCGGCATCGTCTGGCTGCACCGGAAGATCCAGGACGCCTTCTTCCTGGTCGTGGGCTCGAGGACCTGCGCCCACCTCATCCAGTCCGCCGCCGGGGTGATGATCTTCGCCGAGCCTCGGTTCGCCACCGCGATCCTCGAGGAGAAGGACCTCGCCGGCCTCACCGACGCCAACGAGGAGCTGGATCGCTCGGTGCGGCGGCTCCTGGCGCGCCGTCCGGACATCAAGCTCCTCTTCCTGGTGGGCAGCTGTCCTTCGGAGGTCATCAAGCTCGACCTCTCCCGCGCGGCGGCTCGCCTCTCGCGCGAGCTCGGCCCGGACGTCCGCATCCTCAGCTACTCGGGCAGCGGCATCGAGACCACGTTCACGCAGGGCGAGGACGCCTGCCTCGCGTCGCTCGTCCCCACCCTGCCGTCGCAGGGCGGCGGGGCGGCGCGCTCGTTGATGGTGGTGGGCACGCTGCCCGACGTCGTCGAGGATCAGTTCCAGCGGCTGTTCACCGAGCTGGGAATCCCGGTGACCTTCTTTCCGCCGCGGCGGTCCACCGCGCTTCCGTCCGTCGGTCCTCGGACCTCGTACCTGCTCGCCCAGCCGTTCCTGGCCGACACCGCGCGCGCCCTGGACGGGTGGGGCGCCCGCCGCATCTCCGCGCCGTTCCCCTTCGGCGTCGAGGGCACGCGGGCCTGGATGGACGCGGCGGCGACGGCGTTCGGGGTCGCGGCGTCGCGGGTCGCCACGGTGGTCGCCCCGGCCGAGAAGCGGGCGAAGGTGGCCGTGGAGAAGGTGCGGGAGCGCCTCTCCGGGAAGCGCATCTTCTTCTTCCCCGACTCGCAGCTCGAGGTGCCGCTGGCGCGGTTCCTCTCCCGCGAGCTGTCGATGCGGCTGGTCGAGGTGGGGACGCCCTACCTGCACCAGGAGCACCTTGCGGCCGAGCTCGACCTGCTCCCGGCGGACGTGCTGCTCAGCGAGGGCCAGGACGTGGACCGCCAGCTCGAGCGCTGCCGGGCGGCGCGGCCGGATCTGGTCGTCTGCGGCCTCGGGCTCGCCAACCCACTCGAGGTCGAGGGCCTGACCACCAAGTGGAGCATCGAGCTCGTCTTCAGTCCCATCCACGGATACGAGCAGGCCGGCGACCTCGCCGAGCTGTTCGCCCGTCCACTGGTCCGCCGCGCGCGGCTCGAGGTCTGAGGTGCAGCTGACCGTCTGGACCTACGAAGGGCCTCCCCACGTCGGCGCGATGCGGGTGGCCACGGCGATGAAGGGCGTGCACTACGTCCTCCACGCGCCGCAGGGCGACACCTACGCCGATCTCCTGTTCACCATGATCGAGCGCCGGGGCGAGCGGCCGCCGGTGACCTACACCACGTTCCAGGCGCGCGACCTCGGCAAGGACACCGCCGAGCTGTTCAAGACCGCGGCCCGCGACGCGTACGAGCGCTTCAAGCCCGAGGTCATCCTGGTCGGTGCGTCCTGCACCGCCGAGCTCATCCAGGACGACCCGGCGGGGATTGCGAAGGCCATCGGGCTTCCCGTCCCGGTGGTGCCGCTCGAGCTGTCGGCGTACCAGCACAAGGAGAACTGGGGCGCGGGCGAGACGCTGTATCGGCTGGTCCGCGCGTGCGTGCAGCTGCCGGCCGCTGGTGCGCGTCCCGCCCGCCGCCCCGGGACGTGCAACCTGCTCGGGCCCACCGCGCTCGGGTTCCGCCACCGGGACGACGTGACCGAGGTGACGCGGCTGCTGGGGCGGCTGGGCATCGAGGTCAACGTCGTCGCCCCGCTGGGCGCGAGCCCCGCCGACCTGGCGCGCCTGCCCGAGGCGCAGTTCAACGTCTCGCTGTACCCGGAGGTCTCCGACCCGACGGTGAAGTGGCTCGCGAAGACCTTCGGGCAGCCGGCCGTCTCCACGGTCCCGCTGGGTGTGGGCGCGACGCGGGAGTTCGTCCGTCAAGCCGCCGAGCTGGCCGGGGTGGACCCGCGGCCGGTCCTCGAGGCGGAGGGGACCCGTGCTCCCTGGTACAGCCGCTCCGTCGATTCCACCTACCTCACCGGCAAGCGGGTGTACGTGTTCGGCGACGCGACGCACGCCCTCGCCGCGGCGCGGATCGCCACCGACGAGCTCGGGTTCACCGTGGTGGGGCTCGGCACCTACAGCCGGGAGATGGCGCGCGAGGTGCGCGCTGCGGCGAGCAAGTACGGCGTCGAGGCGCTCATCACCGACGACCACCTGGCCGTCGAGGAGCAGATGGCGGCGCTGCACCCCGAGCTCGTGCTCGGAACACAGATGGAGCGACACATTGCCAAACGGCTCGGCATTCCCTGCGCGGTCATCTCCGCGCCGGTCCACGTCCAGGATTTCCCGGCGCGGTATTCGCCCCAGATGGGCTTCGAGGGCAGCAACGTGCTCTTCGACACCTGGGTCCATCCGCTGATGATGGGCCTCGAGGAGCACCTCCTCTCGATGTTCCGGGAGGACTTCGAGTTCGGCGACCATGCCGGGCCCTCGCACCTCGGTGGGCACGGTGCGCGGCCGGTCGCCGCCGTCGCCGGAACACCGACCTCGGTGGCAACCACCGAGGCGGCCGTCGCGACCAGCGACGCACCGGCGGCCACGCGCTGGTCGCCGGAAGCAGAGAACGAGCTCAAGAAGATTCCCTTCTTCGTCCGGGGCAAGGCGCGCCGGAACACCGAGCGCTTCGCGGACGAGCGAGGCCTCCCGACCATCACCCTGGAGACGCTCTACGATGCAAAAGCGCACTTCAGAAGCTGACGCCGTCGCTGCCAGGGTGGTGCTCATCACCCTCGATGGCCACATCGCTGCGGCGGTGGACCGGGCGCGTGAGGAGCTGCGCAGGGACACGCCGGGCATCGACCTCCGGCTGCACGTGGCGACCGACTTCCACGACGCCTCGGCGCTGGAGGCGTGCCGGGCCGACATCGCCCACGGCGACATCATCTTCGCCAACATGCTGTTCCTCGACGAGCACATCCAGCAGATCCTCCCCGCGCTGCAGGCCCGCCGCGACAGCTGCGACGCGATGGTCTGCGCGATGTCCGCGGGCGAGGTGATGCGCCAGACCCGGATGGGCACCTTCCGGATGGACGGGACGGCGAAGGGCCCGCTCGCGCTCCTGAAGAAGCTCCGCGGCAAGAGCCCCGGTGGCAAGGCGAGCGACGGCGGCGCCAAGCAGATGGCGATGCTGCGGCGGCTCCCCAAGCTCCTCCGGCTCATCCCCGGCAAGGCCCAGGAGGTCCGGGCCTACTTCCTCACGCTCCAGTACTGGCTCTCGGGCTCGGCGGAGAACATCGCCGACCTGGTGCGCCTCCTCCTCAACCGCTACGCCGATGGGCCGCGCCGGTCGCTGCGCGGGACGCTGAACGCGAAGGCCCCCCGCGAGTACCCGGAGACCGGCCTGTATCACCCGCGGCTCGCGGCCCGCATCACCGAGTCGGCGAGCGATCTGCCGAAGCGGCCCAAGTCGAAGGGGACGGTGGGGCTGCTGGTCATGCGTTCGTACGTGCTCTCTGGCGACGCGGGGCACTACGACGCGGTCATCGAGCGGTTCGAGGCGCGGGGCTACCGGGTGCTTCCTGCCTTCGCCGCCGGGCTCGACTCGCGCCCTGCCATCGAGAAGTTCTTCCTCGACGACGGCAAGGTCACGGTGGACGCGGTGGTCTCGCTGACCGGGTTCAGCCTGGTGGGCGGCCCTGCGTTCAACGACGCCAGGGCAGGGGAGGAGATCCTCGCCCGGCTGAACGTGCCGTACGTCACCGCGCAGCCCTTGGAGTTCCAGACCGTGGAGCAGTGGCGGGCCTCGTCGAGTGGCATGTCACCGCTCGAGTCCACGATCATGGTGGCCATCCCCGAGCTGGATGGCGCCACGGGGCCCATCGTCTTCGGCGGGCGCCAGGCCCCGACCGGCGGCGGCCACGGCCAGATGACCGGGATCGACGACCGGGTGGAGATGCTGGTCTCGCGCGTCTCCAGGCTGGTCCAGCTCCGGAAGACCGCGCGGGCCGAGCGCAACGTCGCGGTGGTGCTCTTCAACTTCCCGCCCAACGGCGGAGCGGCCGGCACCGCGGCCTACCTCGCGGTGTTCGAGTCGCTTCACAACACGCTGAAGGCCATGGCCGCCGAGGGCTACCAGGTCGAGGTGCCGGAGACGGTGGACGCGCTGCGCGAACGCGTCCTCTGCGGCAACTCGGCTGAGCTCGGCACCGACGCCAACGTGCTGGCCCGCATCGACACCGACCACCACGTTCGCCGCGAGCCCCACCTCGCCGAGATCGAGCGGCAGTGGGGGCCGGCGCCGGGCAAGCACCAGACCGACGGGCGGAGCCTCTTCGTGCTCGGCGCCCGCTTCGGCCGGGTGATCGTCGGCCTCCAGCCGGCGTTCGGGTACGAGGGTGACCCGATGCGGCTCCTCTTCGAGGGCGGCTTCGCTCCGACCCACGCCTTCTCCGCCTTCTACCGGTGGCTGCGCGAGGACTTCGGCGCCCACGCGGTGCTGCACTTCGGCACCCACGGCGCGCTGGAGTTCATGCCTGGCAAGCACACCGGGCTCTCCTCGGACTGCTGGCCGGACCGGCTCATCGGCGACCTGCCCAACCTGTATCTGTACGCGGCCAACAACCCCTCGGAGGGCGCGCTGGCCCGCCGCCGCTCTGCCGCCACGCTGATCAGCTATCTCACGCCTCCGGTCACCGAGGCCGGGCTGTACCGCGGGCTGCTCTCCCTGAAGGAGTCCCTGGATCGCTTCCGGGCGCTCCGCCCCGGCGACTGCGAGGCTTCCCGGCTCGTGCCGCTCATCCAGGCCCAGGCCGCGGAGATGGAGCTCGCGCCGGCCGAGCCCGCGTGGACCGCCGCCTCGGAGCAGGAGCTGCACGCGCTGGGGCTGAAGATCTCCGAGCTGGAGCAGACGCTGATCCCCTGCGGCTTGCACGTGGTGGGCGAGGCGATGCCGCCGCGGGCGCGGGTGGACTACCTGGTGGCCATCGCCGAAGGCTCGCCGGCTCCCGCTGCGTCCCACCCTTCGCGGGAGACGATCGAGGCGCTAGTCGCCGGGGACGATCCGGCGCACCTGCTCCAGGCCTCCGGGCGCGGCGACGATGCCCAGGCACTCGCCCTGCTCGAGCAGCTCGCGCGGACCAACCGCGACCTCGCGGTCGACCACGAGCTGGCCGCGCTGATGCGCGCGCTCGACGGCAAGTTCACCCGTCCGGCGCCGGGGGGCGATCTGCTCAGGAACCCCGAGGTGCTGCCCACCGGCCGCAACCTCCATGGGTTCGACCCGTTCTCGATCCCCAGCGGCTTCGCGGTGCTCGACGGAGCCGAGCAGGCCTCGCGGCTGCTCGCGCGGCACGTGGCCGAGGGGAACCCGCTGCCCGAGTCGGTGGCCATCGTCCTGTGGGGCGCGGACAATCTCAAGTCCGGCGGCGGTCCCATCGGTCAGGCGCTGGCCCTGCTCGGCGCCCGGCCGCGGATGGACAGCTACGGGCGGCTCTGCGGCGCGCAGCTCATCCCGCTCGAGGAGCTGGGCCGGCCACGGATCGACGTCCTGATCACCCTCTCCGGCATCTTCCGCGACCTGCTCCCGCTCCAGACCCGGCTGCTCGCCGAGGCGGCGTTCCTGGCCGCATCCGCCGACGAGCCTCTGGAGAAGAACTTCGTCCGCCGCCACGCGCTGGAGCACCAGCAGACCCACGGCTGCGATCTCGAGACCGCGGCGCTCCGGGTCTTCAGCAACGCCGACGGCGTGTACGGGTCGAACGTCAACCAGCTGATCGACAGCGGCGCCTGGCAGGACGAGGACGAGCTCGGGGACACCTTCCAGCGGCGGAAGTGCTTCGCCTACGGCCGCACCGGCGCCCCGGTGAAGCAGCCGGCGCTGATGAAGTCGGTGCTCGCCGGGGTGGAGCTCGCCTACCAGAACCTCGAGTCGGTCGAGCTCGGCGTCACCACCATCGACCACTACTTCGATTCGCTCGGTGGCATCGGCCGGGCGGTGCGCATGGCCAAGGGCAGCGGGGCGGAGATCCCGGTCTACATCGGCGACCAGACCCGCGGTGAGGGGAAGGTCCGCACCCTCGCCGAGCAGGTCTCACTGGAGAGCCGCACCCGCTCGCTGAACCCCAAGTGGGCCGAGGAGATGCTGAAGCACGGCGCGGAGGGTGTGCGGAACATCGAGGCGCAGGTGACGAACACCCTCGGCTGGTCCGCGACGACGGGCCAGGTCGAGCCGTGGGTCTACCGCGAGCTGACCGAGACCTACCTCCTCGACGCGTCGATGCGCGAGCGGCTGGCGAGGCTCAACCCCAAGGCGTCGCTGAAGCTCGCCAACCGGCTGCTCGAGGCCAAGGAGCGCAACTACTGGAAGCCCGACCCTGCCACGCTGGAGGCGCTGCGCCGGGCGGGTGAAGAGCTGGAAGACAACCTGGAAGGGCTGGGCTCGCGCGTCGCAGCCTGACGCGGAGAACGACGGACGTGGCGAGGAGCCGATGCAGACAACGGTGAATGGGCGACCCCAGGCAGGCGACGGCGACGGCAGCGTTCAGTTCCACACCGCCGCCCCGGTGGCGATCGAGGGAGCGAAGGTCTTCGCGGTCTACGGCAAGGGCGGCATCGGTAAGAGCACCACCTCCTCCAATCTCTCCGTCGCGTTCAGCAAGCTCGGCAAGCGCGTCCTGCAGATCGGGTGTGACCCGAAGCACGACTCGACCTTCACCCTCACCAAGAAGCTGCAGCCCACGGTCATCGATGCGCTGGAGTCCGTCGAGTTCCACGCCGAGGAGCTGCGGGCCGAAGACTTCGTCTTCGAGGGCTACAACGGCGTGCTCTGCGTGGAGGCCGGGGGCCCCCCCGCGGGCACCGGGTGCGGCGGCTACGTGGTGGGGCAGACGGTGAAGCTCCTCAAGGAGCACCGGCTGCTCGAGGACACCGACGTGGTCATCTTCGACGTGCTGGGGGACGTGGTCTGCGGTGGGTTCGCCGCGCCGCTCCAGCACGCGCAGCGGGCGCTCATCGTCACCGCCAACGACTTCGACAGCATCTTCGCGATGAACCGGATCATCGCCGCCATCCAGGCCAAGTCGAAGAACTACGCGGTGCGGCTGGGCGGGGTCATCGCCAACAGGAGCGCCGCCACCGACCAGATCGACCGGTTCAACGAGCGGGCGGGGCTGACCAAGCTGGCCCACTTCCCGGACCTGGACGTCATCCGGCGGAGCCGGCTCAAGAAGTCCACCCTCTTCGAGATGGAGCCCAGCGCGGAGCTGGACCGGGTGCAGACCGAGTACATGGCCCTGGCGATGAAGCTCTGGGAGGGGGCGCCGGCGCTCGACGGGCGGTCGATGAAGGACCGCGAGATCTTCGACTTCCTGGGCTACGACTGATGGAGACGGCGTCTTACCTGGTCCGCCGCGGCCAGCTGGAGCAGTACTTCGACCGCACGGCGGCCCACGCCTGGGCGCGGCTGACGGCCGACGGACCGGTGAGCCGGATCCGGGCGACGGTGCGCGCCGGGCGAGACCGCATGCGTGCGACCCTCCTCGGCTACCTTCCCGAGGATCTCCGCGGACAGCGGGTGCTGGACGCCGGCTGCGGCACCGGCGCGCTCTCGGTGGAGGCGGCGCGGCGTGGCGCTCAGGTTGTGGCGATCGACCTCTCGCCGACGCTCGTCGCGCTTGCTCGCGAGCGCGCGCCAGCCGTTCCCGGTCCGGGCAGCATCGATTTCCGGGTGAGCGACATGCTCGAGCCATCGCTCGGTGACTTCGAGTGGATCGTCGCCATGGACTCGCTCATCCACTACGAGCCGGACGACATGGTGGAGATGATCGCCCGGCTCTCGGCCCGTAGCTCCCGGGGCCTGGCGTTCACCTTCGCTCCCGGGACCTTCCTCCTCCGGATGATGCACGTGGCGGGGAAGCTCTTCCCGCGGGGGAACCGCTCGCCCGCCATCGTCCCCATCGCCGAGCGCGTGCTCCGCGGGCGCATCGCGCTCCACCCGGGCCTGCAGGGAACGACCCTGGCCCGGACCCAGCGGATCGACACCGCGTTCTACAAGTCCCAGGCGGTGCAGCTTCTCACCCGGGGTGGCGGATGAGCGGCGTGCGGTCGGTCACTGCTTTCTGGTCGCGGCTGAGCCCGAGGCTCCTGCCGTTCGCCGATGCCGCGTCGCCCGAGCTCCCGCTGCCCCGGCTGCTCCGGCTGTCGCTCTTCCAGATCTCGGTGGGCATCTCGCTGGTACTGCTCAACGGCACGCTGAACCGGGTGATGATCGTCGAGCTGGGGATCCACGCCTGGCTGGTGGCGGGCATGGCGGCGCTGCCCATCCTCTTCGCTCCGTTCCGGGCGCTGATCGGCTTCCGGTCCGACAACCACGTGTCACCGCTGGGGTGGCGGAGGGTGCCGTACGTGTGGATGGGGACGCTGGTGCAGTTCGGCGGCCTGGCCATCCTCCCGTTCGCGCTCCTGGTGCTCTCCGGCCGGGGCACGCTGGTCTACCCCTGGGTGGGCGAGCTGGCCGCCGCCCTCGCCTTCCTGATGATCGGCGCGGGGCTGCACACCGCTCAGACCGCCGGGGTGTCGCTGGCCACTGACCTCGCGCCGCCCGAGTCGCGCCCGCGGGTGGTGGCCCTGCTCTACGTGATGCTCCTGCTGGGCATGGTGGTCGCCTCGCTCGCCTTCGGCGCGCTGCTCCAGAGCTACGACAACGTGAGGCTCATCCAGATCATCCAGGGCGCTGCGCTCTGCACCGTCGCGCTGAACGTGGTCGCCCTGTGGAAGCAGGAGGCACCGCGGCCCCGGTCCGAGCAGGCCGAGGATGCGCCGGCCCCATCGTTCACCCGATCGTTCCGGGAGTTCCTCCGGGGCGGGCCGGCACCGCGGCTCCTGGTCGCGGTCGGCCTCGGGGCGGCCGGGTTCAACATGCAGGACATCCTGCTCGAGCCCTACGGGGGCGAGATCCTCCACCTGTCGGTCTCGTCCACCACCTCGCTCACCGCGATCATGGCGAGCGGAACACTCGTCGGGCTCTTCTTCGCCGCCCGGTCCCTCTCGCGCGGCAGGGACGCGCACCTCCTGGCAGCGCTCGGAGCGCTGGTGGGCATCACCGGCTTCTCGCTGGTCATCTTCTCCGCCCCGCTCTCCGCCCTGCCGCTGTTCTGGCTGGGGACCGCCTGCATCGGGTTCGGCGGCGGCTGGTTCAGCGTTGGCTCGCTCACCGCGGCCATGGCGCTCCCCGAGAAGGGGCAGAGCGGACTGGCCATCGGCGCGTGGGGCGCGGTGCAGGCCACCGCGGCGGGAGGGGGAATCCTGCTCGGGGGGGCGCTGCGGGACGTCGTCTCGGGGCTCGCCGCCCGCGGGGCCCTGGGCCCGGGCCTGGCGTCGGCGTCCGTCGGCTACAGCGTCGTGTGGCACCTGGAGGTCGCACTGTTGTTCGGAACGCTGGTGGCGATCGGGCCTCTGGTCCGGATCGGACAGCGAAGCAGCTCACCCATGCGGTTCGGCCTGGCCGAGCTGCCGAACTGATGGCGGGGCGCTCGCCCCGGGAGGAGGATCGATGTCCGTCGCCTTGACCCAGTCCATCGACGTGGCCCAGGTGGTTCTCTATGCCTTCTGGATCTTCTTCGCCGGCCTCGTCTTCTACCTCCGCCGGGAGGACCGGCGGGAGGGCTTCCCCACCGAGGAGGACAACCCGAGGATCCTGCATCCCACGGGGCCGATCCTCATCCCTCCGGGGAAGACCTTCCGCACGCTCGAGAGCCACGTCACGACGGTGCCCAACAGCATGCGGGACACGCGCCCGATCGATGCCGAGCGCACCTCGCCGGCGAGTGGCATGCCGCTGCGGCCGACCGGTGACCCGCTGCTCTCCAACTCCGGTCCGGGCTCGTACGCGCAGCGGGAGGATGCGCCCGAGCGCACCCGCGAGGGCCACGTGGCCATCGTGCCGATGCGGGTCGCCCAGGGCTACGCGGTGGACGCCGGTCCGGACCCGCGCGGGTGGGCGGTGGTGGCGGCGGACGGACAGGTCGCCGGAAAGGTCACCGACATCTGGGTCGACCGTGCAGATGCCCTGGTGCGCTACCTGGAGGTCGACCTCGGAGCCGGAGGGCGGCGGCTGCTGCCGATCACCATGGCCCGACTGGCCGCAGAACCGCGGCAGGTCCAGGTCCACGCGCTGAAGGCCGGACACTTCGGCAACGTCCCGGCGCTGAAGAGCCCCGACCAGGTGACGCTCCTCGAGGAGGACCGGATCGGCGCCTACTACGCGGCGGGCCGTCTCTACGCCGAGCCGCGTCGACTGGGGCCCGTGCTGTGAGCCGCGAGCACGACGATCTGGAGCTCGAGCCCATCCCCGGGCTCCCCCGCTCGCTGCCGCCGGGCGAGGAGATCCTCTGGCAGGGCCGGCCATCCTGGCGCGGGCTCGCGGCGAGCCCGTTCCACGTGGGCTGGCTCGCGCTCTACCTGGGCGCCGTGGTGGCGGCCCGGGGTATCGGGGCGTATGGCACCACGCACCGGGTCGGCGCGGCCCTCGTCGCCGCCGGGCTGGTGCTCCCGCTCGCCCTGGCCTGCTTCGGCCTCGTCGTGCTCCTGGCGGTGCTCCACGCCCGGGCGACCGTCTACACGCTCACCAGCAAGCGGATCGTCATGCGCTTCGGCGTGGCGCTCCCGATGAGCTTCAACGTGCCGTTCCGGCGCATCGCCTCGGCGGACGTACGGACCGGCTCCCGCGGGGAGGGGGACATCGTGCTCCGGCTGTCCGGGCCAGATCGCCTCAACTACGCGCACCTCTGGCCTCACGTGCGTCCCTGGCGCCTTCGCCGCGCCGAGCCGATGCTCCGGGCGATCCCACGGGTGACCTTCGTCTCCACGCTGCTGGTCCGGGCGGTGGAGGCCTGGAGCGCGACCGAGGGCGCCGCGGTGGCGGTCGCCGAGCCTGCGGCAACCGCCGAGCCGAGGTCCAGCGCCATTCCGGCCCCACCGCCGGCCACGCTCTCCCCGGCGCTCGGGGCACACGCCGGGCGCTGACCGAGGAACGCCCGCGATGGCCCACGTCCACGCCATGAATCCGATCCCCCGGCCGGTGCTGCTCGCCGCCGGCGCGCTCGTCGCCTTCACCCTGGTGCTCACCGCCGGAGCGCGCCTGTCACGTCCGGGCGTGCCGGCCCCGCGGCCGGTCCCGGTGGAGTCGGTCGAGGTCCGCTTCGAGGACCGGTCGGACGGCTCGATCGCGATGCTCGACCCAGCGTCGGGGCGGGAGCTGGCGCGGGTGCCTCCGGCGAGCAACGGGTTCATCCGCGGGGTGCTCCGGGGGCTGTTCCGCGAGCGCAAGCTCGAGGCGCTGGGGCGTGCCGGCACCTTCCGGCTCGAGCGGGGGGTGGACGCACGCCTGGCGATCGAGGACCTGGCGACCCACCGGCGGATCGACCTCACCGCCTTCGGGCCGGACAACACCGCTGCCTTCGCCCGGCTCCTCGAGGCGGGACGCCAGCAGGGGGCACGATGAGCGGGCTCCGCTTCCGGGCGTACTCGTTCGACACACCCTGCACCGTCCGGGTCTCGCACACCTTCGAGAGCCTCTCGGCGCACGTGGAGCTGGACGGTGACGTGCCCATCTACCCGGGCGACCAGGTCCGGGTTCACGGCGCGGAGATCAACCCGCCCTTCGGCGAGGTTCGCGTCGAGCGTCGCACCGCCACCGTCACCCACGCCGGGTGGCTCGAGCGGACCTGGACCCGCCTCACCGGAAATCTGGATTGCCTGTCGCTTCTCGACGTGAGCTTCACCGACCGGAGGACGCTGTGACCGCCGTCATCGAGCAGACCACCCGTCGCGCCCCTCCGGTCGTCAACGAGACCACCCGCCGGGCGCAGCAGACGACCACGCTGAGCCCGCGCTTCTACACCACCGACTTCGACGAGATGAACGGCATCAAGGTCGACGCGGTCCGGGCCGAGTGGGACACGCTGATCGCCGAGCTGGCGGCGGACACCAATCGCCGCCACTTCGTGCGGAACCAGGAGTGGGATCTCGACCCCGAGCGGATCCCCCCGGCGCTCCGCAAGGAGTTCATCGACTTCCTGGTCAGCTCTCTCACCGCCGAGTTCTCGGGCTGCGTGCTCTACGCCGAGATCCGCAAGCGGGGCAGCAACCCGGACCTGTGCGCGCTGTTCAAGTACATGAGCCGCGACGAGGCCCGCCACGCAGGCTTCATCAACGACAGCCTGAAGGACTTCGGCGTCGCCGTGGACCTGGGCTTCTTGACCCGGGCGAAGAAGTACACGTTCTTCAAGCCCAAGTTCATCTTCTACGCGACGTACCTCTCGGAGAAGATCGGCTACGCCCGGTACATCAGCATCTTCCGCCACCTCGAGCGCCACCCCGAGCACCGCTTCCATCCGATCTTCAAGTGGTTCAAGGAGTGGTGCAACGACGAGTTCCGTCACGGCGAGGCCTTCGCGCTCCTGATGCGGGCGAATCCGCAGCTGCTCCAGGGGGTGAACACGCTCTGGATCCGCTTCTTCCAGCTCGCGGTGTTCGCCACCATGTTCGTCCGGGACCACAACCGTCCCGAGTTCCACCAGGCGCTCGGGATCGACCCGGTGAAGTACGGGATGGACGTGTTCCGGATCACCACCGACATCTCGCGCCAGGTGTTCCCTGTGCTGATCGACGTGGAGAACCCCGCGTTCCTCGCCGGTCTGAAGCGGGTGCAGGCGCTGGCGGTGAAGATCGAGGAAGCGCGAGCGCAGGGTGGGGTGCTGGGCCGGGTCCGGATGCTCGCGCTGCAGGTCCGGGTGGCGTTCAACATGGTCCGGCTGTACCTCGTCCCGCCCGAGCGGAACGCGCTTCCGGCCGATCCTCGCAGGGTTCCTGCCTGGTGAGCGAGAGACGAACTTGAGCGTGCACGCCGGCGCAGCCCTGTTCGTGCTCGTCGCCTGGTGGGCGAGCACCGGAGTCGTGCTCTGGGTGGACGGGCTGCCACGCTCGACCTTCCGGTTCAGCATCGGAGCGGCCACCGCGCTCGCCCTGGGCGGCCTGGTGGGCCTGTGGTGGTCGAGTGAGCTCGAGTCGAGCGTTGCCGCGTACGTGGCCTTCAGCTCGGCGCTGGTGCTGTGGGGCTGGCATGAGCTGACGTTCCTGCTGGGGGTCGTGACCGGCCCGCGGAAGACGGCGTGTCCACCAGGCGCGCGCGGCTGGGCTCGGTTCCGGTACGCCACCGCGGTGGTCATCCACCACGAGCTCGCGCTCGCCCTGACCCTGGCGGCCGTCCTGACGCTGACCTGGGGAGCACCCAACCAGGTCGGGGCGCGCACCTTCCTCGTCCTCTGGGTGATGCGGCTCTCGGCGAAGCTGAACGTGTTCCTCGGAGTCCGCAACCTGACCGAGAAGTTCATCCCGGAGCACCTGCGCTACATGCTCAGCTACTTCCGCCGGGCGCGCTGGAATCCGCTGATGCCGGTGTCCCTCATCGCGGCTGGCGCGGTGTTCGTCTGGCTGGTGGTGCAGCCCCTGCCGGTGGACGCCACGGCGCTCGCCACCGTGGGGAAGACGCTGGTGGCGACGCTTCTCGGGCTGGCGCTGCTCGAGCACCTGTTCCTGGCCCTCCCGGTGCCGGACGCGATGCTGTGGCGGTGGGCGATGCGGCGCGATGCCGGCAGCGAGGCTCCCTGAGCGAGGACGGATCGATGGACGCGCCAGGCGAGCGGGTCCAGGCCGCGAGCCGCTGGTGTGGGCGGCCCCCCGCTCTCCGCCTTACTGCCGCTGGCGCCCGCCGAACAGCCGTAGCAGCGCAAGGAAGAGGTTGATGAAGTCGAGATAGAGCGTCAACGCGCCCACGATGGTGAGCGAGGTCAGACCCGTCCCGGCCATCTGGGCCCCGAGCACCCGCAGCTTCTGGGTGTCGTAGGCAGTGAGGCCGGCGAACACCACCACCGTCGCGCAGGCCAGCACGAAGCTGAAGGCCGGGTTGTGCCACCAGATCTGCACCACGCTGGCGAGGACCACGCCGATCAAACCCATGAACAGGAAGGTCCCCCAGGCGCTCAGGTCACGCTTCGTGACCGTTGCATAGACGCTGAGCGCGAAGAACGCGCCGGCGGTCACCAGGAAGGCCGCGCCGATCGATCCCACCGGGTAGACGAAGAAGATCCCGCTGAGCGTGAGCCCGGTCAGACCGGCGTAGGCAAGGAACATCAGCGCCGCCACCGGACCGCTGATCCGCCGTGCCAGGAACGACAGCGCCAGCACCAGCCCGAACTGCCCGATGATGAACGGCCACATGTTCCGGGCCACCGTCATCGCCAGCGGCAGGTTGCTCGCCGTGTAGAGCGCGACCCCGGCGGTCAACGCCAGGCCGAGCGTCATCCACCGGTACACGCCCGCCATGAAGCTCGCCGCCGTCGTGCCGGTGAGCTCACGAGCCCGGCCGAAGCCGCCCGTTCCCGTGTCGCTCAGGTCACCGCCGCGCGCGGCCCTGCGTGCATCGAATTCCCAGGCCATCTGCCGTCTCCTTGAGGGGACCAGCGCCCCCGGTGCGCACGTTCATAACGCAGGCCGGGCCCCCAGCGCATCCCGGAGCGTCGCCCAGACGGGCTCCCGCAGCAGGGGGAGGACCCCGCCGCCTCCCTGGATGTTCACGATCCGAGAGGCCGAAGCTCGCACCACCCCACCCCAGGGGGGCTCGGGCTCCACACCCACCGAGGCGAAGGCCGAGTAATCCACGAACACGTCCGCCTCGACGGGACCGCCGGGGGTGGCGAGCACGTGTCTCTCGCGCGGGATGTCCACCACCGTCTGGACGACGAAACCGCCGCCACGGGTGTCCGCCGCCGCCCGCTGGACCAGCTCCGGCCACGTCAGTCGCTCTCCGAAGGCGGCCTCGGACCGGGTCGCGAAGCCGGGTTCATCCGATGCCGGACCGATGAACACCGCCTTCCCGCCGTAATCCCAGGCGCGCTTCACCACGAACCTCGCGGGCTGGCCGGCCACCTCCGCCACCAGATCCCGCAACGCCTCGCCGTCGGGACCCACCACCGGCCCGGGGCCGAGCACACGCGTCCATGGGACCGCCGCCCGGATGGCTCCCAGCTCCTCGGGGCCGAGTCCTGCCGCTCTCGCCAGGGCGGGCTCGCCGAGCGCCCGGGAGAGCAGCGCGAAGTTGGTCTTCACTTCCACGTGCGCGGCAGGCCGGTTGACCAGCAGGGAACCCGTGGCGGCGTTGCCGGCGAAGAACGCCTCCAGGAACGGGCTCGGGGTCTCGGTCAGGCGGTGGACGAAGAGGTGGCGGTACACCAGGTCGAACGTCTTGCCGTGGGCGGTGAACATCACATCGCCGCTCGCCTCGTCCGGGTAGACGCGCTGGGCCTCCGTCCCGAGCTCACCGAAGCGCCGGACCAGGTGGTCCACCTCGGAGAGCTGGCTGTCGCCGCGCCGGCAGAGCACCGCGATGCGCTCCGGGGGTCGCCCGCCCTCCTGCATCGAGGACGCCACCAGCGCCCAGTACAGCGCCTGGACGTTGCTTCCGTTCTCCAGCTCGAGGCGCTGCACCGCTGCGGCATCGAGCTCCGCGGCGCGACCCACCACCTGGACGAACGCTCCGGCTGCCATGTCCGAGTAGCCGGGCATCGCCGGGATGGTGGCGTTCAGCTCCAGCGCCGCAGGGCGCCCGGGGACCAGAAAGTCGATCCGGGCGATCGCCAGCCGGTGGGTCCCCGGCGCCGACGTCTCGACCAGCCGCCGCTCGAGTGGGGAGAGCGCGCCGAGGAGCAGCTCGCGCGAGGGCCCCTGCACCGTCGCCTGCGCCATCCGGAAACCCGCGAGCGAGAGCAATCGTGCGAGCCGGTGTCGCTCCTCGATGACCCGGGCCGGCAGCACCACCGGCGTCGCGCCGGGAGGGATCGCCTTCGCCACTCCATCCGGGCCCGTGGTCACCAGCCCCCGGGCGAAGGCCTCCTCGGCCAGCGCGGTCGCGTAGCGGGAGGCGAGAGGGCGGAGGTCCTGGAAAGGATCATTCACGGGGGATAAACCGCCCCCCGAGTCCTACGACGGCCTGTGCCCCGGCGCCAGGCAGGAGACGAGCCAATGGCGATGGTGACGGGCGGCCAGCTGGTGGCGCGAATGCTGAAGGAGGAGCGGGTCCGGCACGTCTTCACCCTCTCTGGCCTCCACGTCGCGCCCATCTACGCCGGCCTGGTGGAGGAGGGGATCCAGGTCGTCGACACCCGGCACGAGCAGGGTGCAGCACACGCTGCGGACGCGTACGCCCGCATCACCCGGGGCGTCGGGGTCGCCGTGGTGACCGCGGGGCCTGGGGTCACCGACGCGCTCACCGGGGTCGCCAACGCCAACTCGGCCAGCTCGCCGCTCATCCTCCTCGGCGGCGCCGCTCCGCTCTTCAACCAGAGCCGGGGCAGCCTCCAGGAGATGGAGCAGGTCGACCTCTTCCATCGTATCTCCAAGTGGTCGGACCGGGTGCCTTCGCCCGACCTGGTTCCCCTCTACATGGCCAAGGCGTTCCGGGTCGCCCTCAGCGGCCGGCCGGGGCCGGTGTTCCTCGAGCTTGCCTGGGACGTGCTGTGCAACGCTGTGGACGAGTCCACGCTGCAGATCCCCCGGCTCTACCGGACCCGGGCGCGGGTCGCCCCGGATCCGGTCGCGGTCGACGATGCGCTGGCACTCCTCGCCGCGGCCGAACGCCCGGCGATGATCGCCGGATCCAGCGTCTACTGGGACGACGCTCCGGATGCGCTCCGGGCGTTCGTCGAGCGCGCGCAGATTCCGACCTACCTGAACGGTGCAGGCCGTGGCTGCCTCCCCCCGGACCATCCGCTGTTCTTCCAGCACACCCGGAAGGACGCGCTCACCGGGGCCGACCTGGTCTTCGTCGTCGGTACCCCGTTCGACTTCCGCCTCAATTACGGCGCCGAGCCCACGTTCAGCGCCAGCTCGAAGATCGTCCAGGTCGACATCGATCCAACCGAGGTTGGCCGCAACCGCCCGGTCGACGTTGGCCTGGTCGCCGACAGCCGCTCGGCGCTGTCCGCCTTCGCCGACGGGGCCAAGACCGCCACCCGGACCGCGTACCTCCAGGAACTCCGGAAAGCGGAGCAGAGAAGGCTCGAGGCGCTCGAGGAGTGGACGGGGAGCGACGCGGTCCCCATCCATCACTTTCGCCTCGCCCGGGAGCTCTCGAGCGTCGCCAACGCCGGGGACCGCGACCCGATGTTCATCGCCGACGGCGGGAACTGGGTGGCGTTGGCGGCCAAGGTGCTGACCCTGAAGGCGCCAGGCCGCTGGCTCGACCCGGGCCCACTCGGATGCCTCGGCGTCGGCGCGCCGTTCGCGCTCGCCGCGAAGCTGCTGCACCCCGAGCGGCAGATCTGGATCATCCAGGGCGACGGCTCGTTCGGGCTGAATGGCTTCGACTTCGAGACCGCCGTCCGCTTCAAG
>Ga0208851_1000087_pt1 | contig 38205 bp, 45 predicted proteins | sample NGESurshal092012_FD_184481 | JGI IMG/M metagenome (GOLD analysis project Ga0208851, IMG submission 184481) | Arctic peat soil microbial communities from Barrow, Alaska - NGEE Surface sample 415-2 shallow-092012 (SPAdes) | ecosystem: Environmental > Terrestrial > Soil > Wetlands > Peat ... | reverse complement strand
AGCAGGGACAACGTCACGGGCATCCGGCTGGGATCCGGCGCCTCCGGCGTGGTCGTGGACCACCTACGGGCGATCCGCAGCGGCGTCATCGACTGCGTCGACACATCGGTCGGCGACCAGACTGATGGCACAGCCAACACCTGGCGCCACGCCCAGGGTCGGTCAAGCGATCCGCCCGGGATCTGCGTCCCGCCGGGCTGACGAGCCCGCCGGCCAGACGAGTGGTGGCGTCAGCGCTGCTGGTCGTCGTCGGCATCAACACCCTGCGCACGCACGGCGTCTCCTCGACCGGCCCGCCGGTCGGGAAGGTCGCGCCGCGCTTCGCCGCACCGCTGGCGCTCGGCGGGGAGGAGGGCGACGTCAACGTCGCCCAGCACGCCGATCAGGGCGCGGCCGGCTCGCGCCCGGCGTGCTCGGTGCGGGGCCCCGGGATCCTCAACTCCTGCGACCTCGCGCGCACGGGCCCGGCGGCCGTCGTGTTCTTCGCCTCCGGGCAGGACCGCTGCACCGGCGAGGTCGACGCGCTCGCGCGGGCGGGCCGCGCGGTGCCGCAGGTGCGACTCGCCGCCGTCGCCGTGCGCAGCGACCGCGCCGCGCTGCGTGGCGTCGTCACGAGCCACGCGTGGGCGTTCCCGGTCGCGTACGACCGCGACGGCGCGCTCGCGAACCTCTACGGGGTCGCGGTCTGCCCGCAGGTCACCTACATCCTGCCCGGCGGGGTCGTCGCGGCCACGACCGTCGGCGAGCTGGGGCCGGCCGCGCTGACCGGTCGGCTGCGGGCGCTGGTGGCCGAGGCGCGCCGCAGGGGGGCGCCTGCGTGAGCGGCGAGTCTGCGCCGGATCCCGAGCTGGAACCCGGCGCGGTGGCGGACGAGCTCGCGGCCGAGTTCCCGGACCTGCGCTGCGCGAGCATCGCGGTCGATGCGCCGCAGGGGCGCCGCGACCCGGGCATCGCCGAGCGCCTGGCGGTCCTCGCCGACCGCTTCCGCGGGCGCCGCGCGGTCGAGCTGCGCCGCGAACCGGTTCCCGCGGCCTACCGCGTCTTCTTCCGCCACGTGGGCCTGGATCCCGAGGTCCGGCGCACGCCGATCGAGGAGGCGGCGATCGTCCGGCTCGTCGAGGGCGGATACCGCGGGGGGACGGTGCTGGACGACGCGCTGCTGCTTGCGCTGCTGGAGACCGGCGTGCCGGTCACGGCGCTCGACGCGGCCGCGGTCGCGGGGGCTCCGGGCCTGCGCCTCACGGGGCGCGGCGAGCGGGTCGGGGCGAGCGCGCTGCCCGCCGGGCGGATCGTCCTGGCCGACGCGCAGCGGGCGCTCGGCGAGCTGTTCGGCCAGATCGCGCCGGAGGCCCTGCCCGGGCGCGCGACGGCGCGGCTGCGGCTCGTCGCCGTCGGAATCCCCGGTGTGCCGGCGATCCACGTCGAGGAGGCCCTGTGGACGTGCCAGGAGGCCCTGACCCTCGCGTGAACGCCCCCGCCGGGGGTAGACTGCGCGGCGTGGAGGCAGGTGCCATGCAGCGGCCACTCGACGCGCGGACGGCCCGTCCGGTCGCCCCCTCGCGATCGCTTCCGGGCGACGAGCTCGCCGCCCGGCGTGCGCTGCGTGCGCAGGTGGCGCGACTGGAGCGCCGGCTGGCCGCCGCCGTGGCCGCGTCCTTCCCGGACGGCGGGGTCGAGACGACCGTGCCTGCGACGTCCGGCCCGCGCGTCCTGACGCTCGGCGAGCTGGAGGCGCTGCGCGACGCGCTCGCCGGCCGTGTCGCCGAAGCCCAGCGCGTCATCGCGCTGCGCGAGGAGCGCCGCGAGCAGGCCCGCATCCGGCTGGAGCGGATGCTGCTCGCTCCCGGCGAGCACCGCTTCGTGCGCATCACCCAGCGTGAGCTCGGCGAGGGCGGCTGCGGCGCCTGGCACGTGCGTCCGCGGCTCGGGATCATCGGCATGCTGATGGGCTGGTGGCACGTCAAGCTCTCCTCGGGCTGCCCGTTAGCCACCTGACATGGGACGGCGCAGCCGCAAGCGCGGGGGAGGCCCCGCGTCGCGCTCCGGGCAGCGCGTCGACGACGCGGCATCGCCCGACGTCCCGGCCGCCCCGGCGCGCCACGACGCCCACGAGCGCCCGCGGGCGCGCAAGGCGCCCCTGGCGGAGGCTCCGCGGCCGCCCTGGTACCCCGTCCCGCTGACCGAGATCTGCATCTTCCTGGGCCTGATCGTGCTCGGCGTCGCGATCCTGCGCGGCGGCGGCTCGCGCGGCATCCTGCTCGCCTTCGGACTGGCGCTCGTCTTCCTGGCGACGCTCGAGCTGGCGCTGCGCGAGCACTTCGCGGGCTTCCGCTCGCACAGCGCGCTGCTGGCGGGGCTGTGCGCGATGGCCGCCGCCGTCCCGCTCGCGGTCTTCGCCAAGCCCTCGAAGGCGATCGTCCTGGTCGTCGCTGCGGTGGTCTTCTTCGCCGCGTTCCTGCTCTTCCGCGATCAGTTCCGCCGACGCGCCGGCGGGATGAGCTGGCGCGCATAGACTTCCGCCCGTGACCGACCTGCCCCAGAGCCCGCCGCCCTTCGGCGAGGCACCCGAGGCCGTGATGCCGCCGGTCGCCGCGACGCCGACACGCCGCATGCGCATCACGGGCATCCATCACGTGACGCTGATCAGCGCCGACCTGGCGCGCACGACGGCGTTCTACCGCGACGTGCTCGGCATGGCGCTCACGCGCGAGAGCGCCAACGACGACGACCCCGGGACACGGCACTTCTGGTTCTCGACCGACGCCGGCGAGCCGCCGGCGCCCGGGACGATCCTGTCGTTCCTGGAGTACCCGGTGATGGACCCCGGGACGCAGGGGACGGGCGCCACGCACCACATCGCGCTCGGTGTCGGCTCGATCGACGAGGTCGGCGCCTGGCGCGACTACCTGCGCTCGCGCGACGTCCCGACGACAGAGGTCTTCAACCGCGGCGGCCTCACATCGATCTACCTCCGCGACCCCGACGGCCACATCCTGGAGATCGTCGCCCCCAGCCCCTGAAACGCCGAACGTCCCGGACCGCCGCCCAGAGGGCGCGGTCCGGGACGTTCGCGGCGTGGTTCAGAGGCCCGCGACGGCCAGGGCGGGCGTGAGCTGCTCGACGCGCACGATCTCGGCGGGCGCGGCGGCGACCTGCTCGCGGAGCTGCTCGGCGACGGCGACGCGCTGGCGCTCGGTCATCGAGCCGACGGTCTTGCTCTCGGAGATCGGGATCGACTGCAGGAACCGCCGGCAGCGCGTCTGACCCCAGCGGCGCTGGCTCGTCAGCAGGTCGGCGACCGTCATCGACTCCGCCTCCCAGGGCGATCGCATGATGACGTCGGCCGCGCAGATCTCCCCGGCGGCGATGCGCCGCTTCAGTTCGGCACGCGCAAGCCTCACGGCGTTCGCGCGCTCGAGCGCCTGCAGATGCTGCGGCGCAGGGGACATCGTTGCTCCTGGCGTCATGGATCCTCCTTCCGCCCCGGCGGGCGGCCTCCTCGGAATGTATGGATGTCGAACCGGCGTACGTCAGCGCCCGGGGTCCTCCGGAGCGGATCTGGACCGTCCGACAGGCCTCCCCACGGAACCTGTCGGCAAGAGCTTCTCCCACTCCCCGAGCGCTTTCCGGCGCGGTGAGGAACCTACGCAACGGCCCATCGATCGGTCAACGCCCGCCGCGGCGGAAGTGTCGCTCAGAGCGCGTGTTTTGTGGTTGGGCCGTGATGGGCTCCGCGCCGAGCTCAGGCGGCGTCCGCGATGGGGCCCGGATGCAGCTCGCCGGGACCCGGCAGCGGACCGTGCTCGGCCTCGAAGGACCGCTTGACCGTCGCGAACGCCTCCAGGGCACGATCGACCGTCGCACGCTCGTGCGTGGCCATCACGCTGGTGCGCAGGAGCGCCCCGCCCGGCGGCACCGCCGGGTGCAGCGCGGTGTTCACGAACACGCCGGCGTCGTACAGCGCACGCCACAGCAGCACGGCCTTCCAGTCGTCACCGACGAGGATCGGGACGATCGGCGTGACGATCGTCCCGTCGACGACGCCCGGAGCGTCGAGCTGGGCGCTCGCGTCGAGCTGCTGGGCCTGCACGACCGCGAAGCCCAGGCCCTCGAGCCCGTCGCGCAGGTAGCGCGCGTTGCCGAGCACCGCGGCGAGCAGGTCGTGCCCCTCGTCGGAGCGCAGGACGCGCAGCGCGGCGAGCGCCGCGCCGATGGCCGCCGGAACCGACGAGGCGGTGAAGAGATAGGCCCGCGACTGCACGCGCAGGTAGTCGACGACGTCCGCGTCGCCCGCGACGAAGCCGCCACAGGCGGCCAGCGACTTGGAGAAGGTCCCGACGCGCAGGTCGACACGGTCCTCGACGCCGAGCAGCTCGGCGGTGCCGGCCCCGCGGCGCCCGAGCACACCGGCGCCGTGGGCCTCGTCGACCATCAGGCGCGCGCCGTAGCGCCCGCACAGCGCGGCGATCTCGGGCAGCGGCGCGATGTCGCCCTCCATCGAGAAGACGCCGTCGACGACGACCAGCACGCCGCCGCCGTCGGCCTGGGCGCGCACGAGCGACTTCTCGAGCTTCTCCAGGCGGTTGTGACGGAAGGGGCGCAGCTTGGCGCGCGAGAGCAGGCAGCCGTCGAGGATGCTCGCGTGGTCGCCGGAGTCGACGATCACGGTGTCGCCGGGCCCGAGGATCGTCCCGAGCGTCCCGAGGTTCGCCTGATGCCCGGTGGTGAACACGAGCGCGTCGTCGGTGCCCATCCAGTCGGCGATCTCGCGCTCGAGGTCGAGGTGCAGCGGGATCGTCCCGTTCAGCAGCCGTGAGCCGGTCAGACCGGTCCCGTAGCGCATCAGCGCGTCCTGGGCGCCCTGCACGACGCGCTCGTCGGCGGTCAGGCCCAGGTAGTTGTTGGACCCGAGCATGATGCGCTCGGCGCCCTCCATGATCACGACCGGGCGCGCCGGCCCGTCGAGGACGCGGAAGTACGGCAGGACGTCCGCCTCGCGCGCCGCGCGCAGCTGCTCCTCGCGGTCGTGGCCCCGGGCCTTGGCGAAGACGTCGACGTGGGTCTGAGACATATAAGGTGGCCCGCTGTGAGGATCGAAGTCAGGCCGGTCACGAACAGACGCGGATTGCGGGAGTTCATCGACCTGCAGTACCGGCTGCATGCTAGCTCGCCCCAGTGGGTGCCCCCGCTGCGGCTCGAGCGCTGGGTGTTCCTCAACCCGCACCTGAACGCGTACTACAAGCACGCCGACGTCCAGCTGTTCGTCGCCTACCGCGACGGGCGGGCGGTCGGGCGCGTCAGCGCGCAGATCGACCGCAACTACAACGCCCACCACGGATCGCGCTGGGGCAACTGGGGCTTCTTCGAGCTGGAGAACGACCAGGAGGTCGCCGACGCGCTGCTCGCAGCCGCCGAGGCCTGGCTGCGCGAGCGCGGCTGCGACCGCATGGTCGGCCCGATGGACTTCGCCGTCAACGACGAGAGCGGGATCGTCGTCGAGGGGTTCGATCGCGCGCCGATGATCCGCCAGCCCTGGCACCCGCCGTACTACCAGCAGCTCTGCGAGGCGGCCGGCCTGGAGAAGGCCATGGACCTCTTCATGTGGGAGCTGATGATCAACGACCGCGCGAACATGCTGCCGGTGATCGAGGAGCTCGCCGCGAAGGTCGAGCCCGACCACGGCATCCGCCTGCGCCACATGACGCGCCGCTCGCTGCGCAAGGACCTCGACCGCTTCGCGGAGATCTACAACCAGGCCTGGTCGCACAACTGGGGCTTCGTGCCGTACACGAAGGCCGACCTCGACGCCTACGCGCAGGAGCTCCAGCTCGTCTTCGACCCGCTGTGGTTCATGGTCGCCGAGCGCATCAGCGACGGCGCGACCGTCGGCGTGGCGATCACCGTGCCGGACGTCAACCAGGTGCTGCGCAGGATGAACGGCAAGCTCCTGCCGCTGGGCTGGTGGCGCTTCCTGCGCAAGCGCAGGGTCATCGACCGCTGCCGCGTCGGCTTCCTCGGCGTCAAGCCGGAGTTCCAGCACACCGGCGTCGCCGCCAAGCTCTACGTCGAGCACTTCGACATGGCCGAGATCGGGCCGATCCGCGGCGGTGAGATGGGCTGGATCCTCGAGACGAACACCGCGATGAACCGCGGGATGGAGGCGATGGGCGGCCGGATCGTCAAGCGCTACCGGATGTACGAGCGGCGCTTCAAGGCCGACGCGGCCCCGGCCTGGCCGGCGGACGCGAAGGTGTGGGAGCCGCGCCGCGAGGACCACGATGTCTTCGCCCACGAGTAGCATCGCTGAGCGATGAGCGACGCCCAGAGCCTGCAGCAGATCGAGGACATCGAGGAGGTCGACGGGGTCGTCGTGCGCGACGCGCCCCCGCTTCCGGCCCAGCGGACCGCGGCGCAGCTCGCCGCGAGCCCGGCGGCGCTCGCCACGACCTCGTTCGTCGCCGGCATCGCGACCGCCGCGATCATCGCCCACCGCCGCGCCGGCCGCGGCTCGCGTCGCCTGGCGAAGAAGACGGGCCGCGCGCGTGGCCTGGACATCACCGCCTCGCGCTCGTTCCTCGTCGACGTCCACCTGCTGAACCGCGACTGATGCACCGCGTCGAGCGGGAGGTGCGGCCGCCGTGGCCGTTCCGCCTGCCGCGCGCGGGCCCGGACGGCGTCGCGCGGCGCGTCGGCGCGGTGCTCGAGCGCCTCGTCCACGTCGACGGCCGTCCGGTCCATGTGCGCGTCGCCCAGCCGCAGGCCGCGCGCGTCGTGCTGGTCGCCGAGGCCGAAGCGCCGGACCTCGCCGCGGAGGCGATCGTGCGGATGCGCTTCGCACTGGCGCTCGACGACGACCTGCGCCCGTTCCACGACGCCTTCCGCGACGACCCGCTGATCGGCCGCTCGGTGCGCACGCGCCCCGAGCTGCGCATCTCGCGCCGCCCGGAGCCCTTCGAGGCGCTCGCCTGGGCGATCTGCGAGCAGCTGATCGAGTTCCGCGAGGCGCTCGGAATCGAGCGCCGGATGCTCGACCGCATGGGCCGCGCGTGCCGCCGCTGCGGCCTGCGCGACCTGCCCGCCCCGCAGGCGCTCGCCGACGCGGCGCCCGCCGAGCTCGAGGCGCTGGGCCTCAGCGCCGGCCGCGCCCTGGCACTGCGCCGGGCCGCGCGCGAGGTGGCCTGCGGCCGCGTGGACCTGGACGCCGCCGATCACGAGCGCGGCTGGAAGCGGCTGCGCGCGATCCCGGGCATCGGCCAGTGGACCGTCGACGTCCTGGCGCTGCATGGCCAGGGGCGGATGGATCGCCTGCCCGCCGGCGACCTGGCCTACCTGCGCTTCGCCGGGCGCCACCTTCTGGGAAACCCGCGCGCGCGGGCCACCGAGCAGGAGGTGCGCGAGCTGTTCGAGCCCTACGGGCGCTGGGCGGGGCTCGCCGGCGCCCACGCGCTCGGGGCCGTCCCCGGCGGTGGGACGCTGCGCGCGACACCGCCGGCGGGGCTCAGCCTCCCGCCGTCGCGCCGTCCTGCCCGACGCCCTGCCCGGGCAGGAACTCGTTCGTCAGCGCCTGGCCCACGTTGGCGGGCTGCGTGAGCAGGCTGTTGCGCTCCATCCAGTCCTTGTAGGCGTTCCACTCGGCCGGGTCCTGCCAGCCGAACGGGTCCTTCGGATCCTGGGGGAAGAGCGCCGGCAGCGTGGCCCTGACGGTCGCCACGGCGTACGGGCGCTTGATGTCCGGCGCGGCGGCGACGAGCGCGCCCGCGGCGGCCTCCGGGTCGGCGCGCGCGGCGCGGGTGCCGCGCTGCAGCGCCTGCAGGAAGCGGCGGATCAGCGCGCCGTGGCGCTCGACGGTGTCGATCCGCGCGACGAGCACGAGCTCGTCATAGGTCGGCACGCCGACGCGGTCGACCGGCAGGATCCGCGGGCGCTTGTGCTGCAGCGCCAGCTGGACGCCCTCGATGTTCCAGAAGGCGCCGAGCGTCGCGTCGACGCGGCCGCTGAGCATCGCCGGGACGAGGTTGAAGCCGACGTTCACGCGCTTGACCGCCCCGGGGTCGACGCCCGCGGTCTGCAGGATCTCGTCGAGGTAGGCGTCCTGGTAGGGGATGCCGGCCGTCCCGACGCGCTTGCCGGCCAGCGTCTTGGGCGACACCGGCCGGTTGTTCACGCTCATCAACGAGGTCAGCGGCTCGGTGGCGACCGCGCCGACGCTGAGGATCCGCGCGCCCTTGTCGCGCGCCAGCAGCACCTCGGGCTGGTAGGAGATCGCCAGGTCGGCCTTCCCGGCGATCAGGAGCTTCAGCGGCGCCGAGGGATCCGACGGCGTCTGGATCTGGACGTTGAGCCCGGCCCGGCGGAAGTCCCCGCGGGCGCGCGCCGAGTAGATCCCGACGTGGTCGGCGTTCGGCAGGTAGTCGAGCACGAGGCGCAGGTCGCTCGTCGCCGGGGCGCCCGTGTTCTCGTGCTTGGCCCCGCACGCGGCGAGCGCAAGGCTCGCCAGCAGCGCGAGGCCGAGGGGCAGGGCGGTACGGCGGGTCATCGACCACTCCATTCGGTGTCACGGCGCGCCCACGGCACGAGCAGGCGCTCGGCGAGGGTCAGGAGGAGGAACAGCAGGATGGCGAACGCTGCCAGGAGCACGACGGCGGCGTAGGCGCGGGCGGTCTCCAGCTGGGGGATGGCCTGGAGGATGACGTTGCCCAGGCCCGCGCTGGAGCCCGCGTACTCGGCGAAGACGGCGCCGATCACCGCGACGGCGACGGCGATCTTCGCCCCGCTGAGCGCGCCGGGAAGGGCGGCCGGGGCCTCGACCCAGCGAAACTCCTGCCAGCGCGAGGCGTCGAGCGTGTGCAGCAGCTTGCGCTGCTCGGGATCGACCGCCGCGAGCGCGTCGAGCGTCGTGACGACGACCGGGAAGAAGCAGACGAGCGCGATGATCGCGAGCTTCGGCGCGATCCCGAAGCCGAACCAGACGACGAGCAGCGGGGCGATGATCACGATCGGCACCGCCTGCGAGCCGACGAGCAGCGGGTAGACGACGCGCCGAAGCGTCGGCGAGAGGTGGATCACGATCGCCAGCAGCGCGCCGAGCGCGAGCGCCAGCAGGATCCCGAGGCCGATCTCCTGCGCGGTGACGAGCAGGTTGTGCCAGAGCAGGCCGCGGTCGTCCCACAGCGCGGTCGCAACCTGCGTGGGCGCCGGCAGGATGAACTCGTCGACGTGGCCCAGGCGCGCATAGGCCTCCCAGCCGCCGATCAGCACGAGCAGGATCAGGAAGGCGGCGATCATGCGCCGAGCGCCTCCAGCGCCTGCTCGCGCAGGGCGACGACCGCCGGGTCGGTGCCGCGGCGCGGGCGGGGGAGGGGGACCTCCAGGATGGCGGCGACGCGCGCGGGGCGCGGTGTCAGCACGACGATCCGGTCCGCCAGGACGGCGGCCTCCTCGACGTCGTGGGTCACGAGCAGCGTCGTGCGCGGCTCGCGCGTGAGCGCCGCGCCGAGCCAGTCGCGCATCTCGGTGCGCGTGAGTGCGTCGAGCGCGCCGAACGGCTCGTCGAGGCACAACACCGGCTTGCCGGAGAGCAGCGTGCGCAGGAACGCGACGCGCTGGCGCATCCCGCCGGAGAGCTCGTAGGGCCGGGCGCGCTCGAAGCCCTCCAGGCCGAACGCCTCGAAGAGCGGCCGCGCGCCCGCGCGCGCCTCGTCGCGGCCCGCGCCATGGATGCGCAGCGCGAGCGCCGCGTTGTCGAGCGCGTCGAGCCAGGGCAGCAACAGGTCGCGCTGGGGCATGAGGACGGCGGGCGCGCTCGCCAGCGTGCCGCTGTCGGGCTCCATCAGGCGGCAGACGAGCTCGAGCAGCGTGGTCTTCCCGCAGCCGCTGGGCCCGACGAGCGCCACGATCTCGCGCTCGGCGACCGCGAGCGTGACGCCGTCGACGGCCGCGACGGGCGCCGCGCGGCGCCCGCGGCCGGGATGCGCGAAGCGCACGTCGCGGAGCGCGACGCCGCCGTGGCCCTCCGCTGTGGTCCGAGGCTCTCGATCTGAGGCCTCGAGCCTCGTCGTCATCGCTCCCTCCGCGGGCATTACCCCACAGGTTCGAAGGGTCAGCGCCGGATCGCGGGCGCTATCTCAGCCGGCCTCCGCCAGCCCCCCTGGTTGAACACGTACCGCCGTCGATACTACTCAGGCGCCTGCGCTCGGAGGCGTGGCGGCCTGCGCTCGATAAAGCGGAGCATAGGAACGCCTAAAAGTACATATGTACCGCAACCATTCCGGGCCCGCGGTGTCGTTGTGGATGGACGTCGCGCATGACCAACGCGAGCCGGCTGCGGCCCAGGCCGGCACTCCGCGAGCAGCGTCCGGTGGCCCTGGCGGATCGCCGTCTCAGGATCCGTCCGACACCACGAGACAGGAGCGCTCCGCCCACCTTCGTGTGGCGGGAGGCAGCGTGCTGCGCCAACCCGTTCCCCGGTCCAGGGCGGAGATGGCGGGGCGCTCGCTCGTGGCGTCCGCCCTCACGCCGGGCACGATCGGGACACCGGTGATCGAGCCGCGTCAACCCATGGGTTGACGCGCAGGACCAACCCGCAGGGCGACGACGGACGGGCAGGACGATCGTACGGTTCGCCCATGACCACGTTCGACTACCTCCTCAGCCTCCTGGGCCTCGCCGCAGTGCTCATCGCCATGCGCCGCCGTGAGCTCACCGACCGCCGGCTGCGCCTCCAGCTCGTCATCGCCGGTCTGATCGCGGCCGGCTTCCTGGGCGCATGCACCTGGACCCGGCCGTCCAGGCGCGTCTCGTCGAGGCCGTCGTCGCCGCCCCCGCCGCCCCGGCAGCCGGCCCGACGCCGGCCGCCGAGGGCGTCCTGCCCGACGACCTGACCCCGCGCGAGGCGGAGGTCCTCACGCTGATCGCCGACGGCCTCAGCAACGCCGAGATCGCCGAGCGCCTGGTCGTCTCGCCGGCGACCGTCAAGACGCACGTCAACCGCATCTTCATGAAGACCGGCGTCCGCGACCGCGCGCAGGCGGTCCGCTACGCGTTCGCCCACGGGCTGGCGCGCCCACCGGGCCCCTGACGGATCAGGGAGCCGCGACGCCGTCCGCCGCGGCGCGCAGCGCCGCGACATCGAGCTTGCGCATCTTCAACATGGCCTGCATCCCACGCTCGGCGCGCGCCGGGTCCGGGTCGCCGAAGACCTCCGCCATCCCGGTGGGGACGACCTGCCAGGACAGGCCGAAGCGGTCCTTCAGCCAGCCGCACCGGCCCTCCGAGCCGCCCTCGGTCAGCCGCTCCCAGTAATGGTCGACCTCGTCCTGGTCGGCGCAGGTGACCTGGAAGGAGACCGCCTCGTCGAAGGTGAACTGCGGGCCGCCGTTGATGCCGACGAAGAGCTGGCCGTCGAGCTCGAACTCGACCGTCATCACCGTGCCGGCGGGCCGGGGCCCGGCTTCGGTGTAGCGGGCGACGTTGACGATGCGCGAGTTCTCGAAGACCGAGATGTAGAAGTTCGCGGCCTCCTCGGCCTCGGTGTCGAACCAGAGGTTCGGGGTGATCCTCTGCGGCATTGCTGCGTCCTCTCGGGTCGGGCGGGGCAGTGCATGTGGAGACGGCGTCAGCGACGCGAACTCATCGCAAACCTACCCCCTGCAAGCGCCCGAGTCCCGAGCGCTGTCATGCTGGGCACCATGGTCGACGGCGTCGGCACGGTCGAAGCGGTGAACGTCGGTGTCCCGCGCCCGGTCGAGGTCAACGGACACACCGTTTGGACGGCGATCTGGAAGGACCCCGTCGAGGGTCGTGTGCCGCTGCGCGGCGTCAACCTGCGCGGCGACGACCAGGCGGACCGGACCGTGCACGGCGGTCCGGACAAGGCGGTCTACGCCTACGGCGCGCAGGACACCGACTGGTGGGAGGACGAGCTCGGGACGCCCCTGGGCCCCGGCGCATTCGGCGAGAACCTCACCGTGCGCGGGATCCCGGTCTCCGAGGCGGTCATCGGCGAGCGCTGGGCCGTCGGGAGCGCGCTGCTCGAGGTCGCCCAGCCGCGCCTGCCCTGCTTCAAGCTCGGGCTGCGGATGAACGATCCCCGCTTCCTCAAGCGCTTCGCGCAGGCCGGCCGGCCCGGCGCCTACCTGCGCGTGATCGAGGAGGGCGACATCGGCGCCGGCGACACGATCGAGGTCGTCTCCCGGCCGGAGCACGGCGTGACGAGCGCGCTCGTCTCGCGTGCGATCCTGCTCGAACCCGACCTGCTCGCGACCGCGCTGCAGGCGACCGCGCTCCCGCAGGAGCTGCACGGCTGGCTTCGAGAACGGGCCGGCGGGGTAGGCTGACGCCGTGGAACCCGACCGCGCACGTGACCTGCTGGCAGCCGAACGGGAGCGGATCGAGCGCGCGCTCGCCGACGCCGCTCGCGAGACCCCGGACGAGCCCGGCGACCTGGGCTCCGAGGAGCTCTACCAGGAGGAGTTCGACGCGGGACGCGCCGCCGACCTGCAGGAGCAGCTCGCCGCACTTGAGCGCGCCGAGGCACGGCTCGCCGACGGCAGCTACGGGCGGTCGGTCGTGAGCGGCGAGCCGATTCCCGACGCACGCCTCGAGGTGCTGCCGACGGCCGACCGCACGGTGCAGGAGCAGGACGCGGCCTGAGCTGCGCCTCCCACGCCCGCGCGCCCCGACTGGTGGTGCGCGCTGCTCAGTGCGTCGGCGGCGTGCCGGGCAGGTTTGAGATCGGCACCCAGTTGTCCTGGGCCGTGCGCATGCGCACGAGGGTCACGATCGCCGGGCCGCGGCTCACGATCCGCCCGCGCCGCATCCGCACCGCCTGGGCCGTGAGGCCATAGGAGACGCCCGGTGACAGCGGGCCGGAGCCGAAGCCGCGGCTGCGGCTGCAGGAGACCAGGTGCGGCCATCCCGCGGCGACGATCCGCACGTGGGTGGCATGGCCCGCGCAGCGCAGCCGGTCGACGAGGAAGTAGTAGCTGTACGCCGCGCCGCGGGTCAGGCGCAGCTCGGCCCAGTTGAAGGACGCCGACGGCCCGGTCGTGCGCGGCAGGCTCTGATGGACCACGGCCGGATTCGGATCCGCGGTCGGCAGGGCACCCGGCGTCGGCGCGGGCGTGCCGGGGCCCTGCGGCGCCGGCGATGCGCCGGCGGCGGTGGCCGCGAAGGTCGCGTCGCCGGCGCAGTCCCCGAGGAACCCGCCCACCGCGGTCGAGGCGACCTGGAAGCGCGCGGACAGGCTCGTCGCGTCGAGTTGCCCGGTGATCGTGAGGACGCGGACGACCGAGTACTCGTCGAGCACGTCGAGCGTCACGGCGAAGGCGCCCGACGGCGAGGTGGCGATGTCGTCGAGGCCGTAGGCGTGCGTGTCGAAGTCGACCGCGTTGACCGATCCGCCGCAGGCGAAGGGCACATTGAGCTTGATCCGCGTGATGTGCCCGGTCCTCGCGTCGGCCCGCATCGAGCCACCGCTGAGCGTCCACTGATGCTCAGGATCCGGCGGGACGACGGCCGGCTTCGGGATCGCCACGAACGGCATCGACGTCGGCGGGCAGCCCGAGTCGAACACCGACTGCAGGCCGCTGAGCGTGATCGTGCCGGAGATGACGTGCCGATCGGGCGTCACCGTCCCGTCGACCACGACGTGCACGCTCGCGCCATAGCCCTGATCGGCGCCGTCGGTCTCGACGTGCAGCGCGTTCGCGCTCACCGCGGTCGGCGTCGCGGGCAGCCCGACCTCCATCGCGTAGGTCGAGGGCCCGTTCGCGCAGGAGGCGACGAACGCCGTCAGCGACAGGCCGACGAGCTGGTCGCCGTCGAGCGCGAGGCTGCTGGCCTGGTTGTTGCCCAGGGAGACGGAGTAGCTGACCGGCGCCGCGAACGCCTCGGGGGCGATCACGAGCAGGGCGGCCACCGCAGCCAGGAGCGGGAGCACACGACGGGCGAGCATGCGGGCGCATCGACCCGCCCCCTCGCGACCTTGAGCGTTCCATTCGCGGGTCGGCGTTCGGCGTCGTCCACATGCGGTCGCAGGCCTTCGACGTCCCGCAGGGATCGAGCGTCGTGTCGATCTGGCCCTCGTGGTTCGCGGCACCCTTCGGCACGATTCCCTTCAGCGTGCGCCCCCGAGGTGCACCCGCCCGACGACGGCGTAGCCGCCGGAGTGACCGTCAGATCTCTGTGACGGGGATCGTTCCGGCGTCGCGGATCGCCTTCGCTCCGGCTGCGTCGAGTTCGCCGAGCGGGGTGTACGCGATGGCGTCCGGGTCGATGCCGGTCGCCTGTGCGTCGGCCGCGTTGAGGCGCTCGACGAGGTCCTTGGAGGCGAGGATGGCGCCGCCCTTCGCGACGGCTTCGATACGGGCGCCCTCGTTCATCTGATCGCCGAGCGCGGTGACCTCCAGCCGGCCGCCGGTCGCCACCTGGCCGACCATCAGCGTGGCGCCCCAGTGCAGGCCGACGTTGACCTTCACGGAGACCTCGTCGGGGCCCAGGGTCGCCGCGCCGTCGTGGATCGCCCGCGCAGCCTCGATCGCGGCCCGAGCCGCTCCGGACTCCGAGCCGCCGAAGTCCGCGGTGAGGAACAGGGCCGAACCGCCGTCCCCCGCATGCTTGCCGACGATGCCGTCGCGGGCGATCACGGACGAGTCGATGAGGTCGGTCAGCGAGCGGATGAGATCGAAGTAGCTTCGTGACGACAGCCGCCGCGAGAGGTCGCCCGACGCCTCGAGATCGGCGAAGAGGATGCCGGCCGGCCGCCGGTCCGGCTCGCTGACCCGGTCCATGCGCTCGAACAGCCGACGGTCCCCGCGGCCCAGCCGGGTCAGCAGGCCCTCCGGCAGCGCGGTCCGCACCAGGCGCGCCACGCCGAGGAAGTCCCCGTCATCGCCGGTCAGGCGCAGCTCGAGGAACGTCAGGTCGCGGAGGACCGACCGCCGGAAGCCGTGCTCGGGCGGAAACGACACGGTGTGCTGCCAGCCGCGGGGCACATGGGCGGCCGGACGCGTCCGGGCCGCGGACTCCGCCGCGGAGCCGAACACCTCGTCGAAGTCCGGATCGTCGGGCTGCAGGTAGCGGCGCATGATCGGGACGTTCAGTCGCCACCACGTCACACTCGTCTCCTCGTCGGTCCCCCAGGTCATGGGGTGGTCGAGGTGCCGGATGACGATTGACTCCCCGTAGTAGCGGCCGACCTCCCGAGGCGCGATTCCGGTCAGCCGCGCCAGCTCGCTCGAGATGAACACCGTTCGCCATCTCGCATCCATGATGTCCCCGGAGGCCCCAGCGCCCTCCATCGCCAGCGCGATCTCGCGGAGCTCGGGGTGCTCGGGAAGCGGCGGACCTGAGGGTGACGCGTCGCGCATCGGCGCAGGGTATCTGCGGCTCCCCGCCGCCGGCGACGAAGAGCAGCAGTGGGGCCGGCGCTCCCGCGGTGTGGGTCAGTGGTTGCGGAAGTCGATGACCAGGCGCGGTGGTGCTCTGAGCGTGCTGACGCGGAAGTCGACGTGGTCGTGCAGTCCGGCGGCCCAGGTGAGGATCCCCTCAAATCCGCCGGTGGTCACGAGTTCGACGAGTTCCGGCGTCGGAGGCGAGAATCGCCTGCGACCTCTGTAGGTCAGGGGCGCGGTGGACTTCGTCAGGTCGGCGTCGAGCGCGTTCTCCATCCGGATCCGAGCGACGTAAGCGCCGCTGACGGGGACGATCCGGCCCGATCCGTCCTGGCGCAGCGGCTTGGGGACGTAACGCACGTCGTAGCCGGGCAGGGCGTCGCGAAACTCGAAGACGACGCGGTCGAATCCCTCATGGCGCGCGGCTCGAACGGCCGTGAGCAGCGCCGTCCGCTTGTTCGTCGCATGGACGACGATCGGTGCCGTCCCCGCGCCGGGCATCGGATCGATCCCGGTCGAGCCGGTCGTCAGGGACCGCGTCGTCGGGGTGGTCGATGTCCCCGTCGAGAGTGAGGCGCCGGACCCGGCGTTCGAGCCGCCACAGCCCGTCGTGGCCACGACGGCCCCGGTCAGCACCACGAAGCCCAACAGGTATGGGAGGCGCAGGCGCCCAGCGGTCATCCCCCGACGGTACGCCCCGAGTCGAAAGAGGCCATCGGGCCAAACCACCGGGCCGCATGCCGCAGAAACCCGCCACATGCGCGAGACCCCGGGGCCGCGCGCGCTGCCCGGGTGTGAACCCGGGCAGCGGATCGGTTCGAGCGTTGCTGCGCTACTTGGCGTAGACGCGGTTGGCGACGGTCGCGTCGCTGAGCGTGTCGAAGGCGATGAGCTTGCCGTCTGCGTTGTAGGTCAGGACGTCCGCGCCCTCGGTCGTCTCCCCGTCGAGGTGCACGGTGGTGAGAACGATCACCTTGTCACCGTCGGCCAGGAAGTCGTGCGGCTCGGTGCGGAAGTCCTGGCTCAAGAACTTCCCCCACAGCTCCCCGACCGCCTGCTTGCCGTTGTGGGTCCCGGTCAGTGCGTTGTCGCCGCGCACCGTCCACGCGACCGAGTCGGCGATGTTCGCCATCGCACCCTCGGCATCACCACTGCTGAACGCCGCATATGCGGCCTGCGCGGTCTGCTTGTTGTCCTGGGCACCCATCGGGCGACCCCTTTCGTCGGAGGAACGTCGGACCGTCCGACCGTACCTGAGCACCGATGCGCCGCGTGTTAAGCAACCGGATAGCAGAGCGACGAACGCCACCTGGCTGCCACTCAGAAGGACGGGCACCAAACGAAGCTCTGTCGCTGGCGCCCACCCTGCCGGTATAGGGTCGGCCGTGAGGCGTGCAAAGGCGCGGCGCCGTCATCGGCCGGCGCTCGCTCGAGGGCCAGGACGCACCCATTACCGATCGCGCCTTCAGAAACGGAGCAGTCGTCATGGTCATCTTGCACGCTCGCGCGGCGACTGACTGGAACGGAACCTGGTTGGCGTTGAACGATCCCCTGACCAACGCCGGTGTTGTGATCCTGCGCCAGACGACGTCCAACCCCGCGCAGCTGATGCTCGAGAACGATGGCAGCTCGAACTCCTCGGCTGTCGACCTGCTCAAGCCGATGGCCGGCTGGACCGCGCCCGTCACCGAGACGGTCCCCTGTAGGACGATCATCGACTGCGCCGGCACGATGACGATCGCCAGGGCCGCAAAGCGGGGCAAGGGAGCATCGGTGCGCTCGGGCGACGAACCACGCGCTCGTTCAACGTGACGCTCCGACCGAGATAGGGCTCGACAGCAAACAGTGGCGTCTGCAGCATGTCGTGGCTGCGCAGTCGGCGAAGGCCCGGCGGATGCGCTCGGCTGGGTCGCTGTCGCTTGGGACGACGGAGCGACGGTCTTCTGGTCAGCGCCGCGCGGAGTCCGGCGACGTCAGCGCCTTCACGAAGTCCTCCAGCTGGCTCGTGGTCCAGCACTCGAAGGCCTCGCAGTACTGCTCGTAGGCCTTGATCACCGAGTCGCCGTAGTTCCAGTACAGGCGGGGCTCGGGGTTCAGCCAGTAGGTGCGGCCGGCCTTCTCGGCGATCCTTGCGAACGTCTCGGCGCCGGGGTCGCGGCCGTTCGTGCGCGCGTCGCCGAGCACGATCACCGTCGCGCGCGGGTGCAGCTCGTCCTCGATCTGCTCGCGCAGCTCGCGCCAGACACGGCCGTAGTCGGTGTAGCCGCTGATGTCGGCGACGCCGGCGTCGCGGCCGATCGCCTCGCTGACGGCCTTGAAGTCGCGCTCCTTGTGGAAGACGTCGGTCACCTCGCTGACGCGCTCGATGAAGACGAACGAGCGCATCTTGCGGAAGCTGTCGTGGAGCGCGTGCATGACGCTGAGGAAGAAGACCGACGCGCTGGTGACGCTCGTCGAGACGTCGCAGATGACGAACAGCTCCGGGCGCCGTGGGCGCACCGGGCGGTACTTCAGGACGACGGGCACGCCGCCGGTCTCCAGCGAGGCGCGCATCGTGCGGCGCACGTCGACGTGCGCATGGCGCCTCACGCCGCGGTGCTCCTGACCCTGTGTCTTGAGCCGGCGCTTGAGCTGCGTGACGACCTTGTGCACCGAGGCGAGGTCCTGCAGCGGGCCGGTCGGCAGCGCGCGGTCGAGCTCGTTCAGCGGCCGCGCGGGCGGGAGCGCCTCGGTGCGCTCGATCTGGCGGCGCTCGAGCTCCTGGCGCAGCAGCTGCTCGAAGCGGCGCAGGTTCTCGCGCGGCAGGCCCTCGCGGCGCGGATCCTCCTGGGGGAGGTCGGGCTGGGGCTCGCTGCGCAAGCCGAGCTGGCGCCGGATGCGCTGCACGTCGACGCCGATGACGCCCGAGCCCTCGCCCTGCTGGCCGAACGCGGCGATCGCCAGGCGCGCCAGGTCGCGCAGCCGCCCCTCGTCGCCGTCGGCGATCGCCTGCGCGATCTGCTGGCGCAGCGTCTCGAGGTTGAGCTCCGCGCCGGCCTCGTCCATCCCTCCGCCGTCCTCGCGGATGCCCTCGCGCAGGGCGGCGAGCTCGGTCGCGCGGAAGAAGAAGCGGTCGAAGACCAGGTCGAAGATGACGCGGTCCTCGGGCGACTTGGCGAGCGTCGCCGCGAGCGTCTCGCGGAAGGCGACCGGCTCGCTCCAGGGCACCTCGGGGAGTGCCTGGAAGGCGTCGAGCAGCTCGCTCGTGCCGACCGCGACGCCCTCGCCGCGCAGCTCCTCGCCGAACTCGAGGACGTGCGCGACCAGGCCCTCGGGGGCGTCGCCCGGGGCGGTGCCGCCGAACAGGGCCGCGCGCCGCGAGGCGCCGCGCGGAGGCTCAGCCGGCGGACGCGGCACCGAGGCTGTCCTCGGGAAGGCCGAGCTTGACGCCGACGCGCTCGGTCACGACGTCCAGATCGGTGCGGTGCTTGACGATGATCGACATCGTCTCCCGGAAGGTCTTCCCGTCGATGTCGGTCGCGCCGAGCAGGAGCAATGCGCGCGCCCAGTCGATCGACTCGGCGATCGACGGCGGCTTCTTGAGGTCCAGGTCGCGGACCATCGCGACGACTTCGACCAGCCGGCGGGCGATGTGCTCGTCGAGGTCGGGCGCGTGCAGGCGCACGATCTCGAGTTCGTGCTCGAGCGACGGGTAGTCGATCCACAGGTACAGGCAGCGGCGCTTGAGCGCCTCGGTGAGCTCGCGCGTGTTGTTCGAGGTCAGCAGCACGATCGGCATGGTCGTCGCCTCGATGCGGCCGAGCTCGGGGATCGTGATCTGGAAGTCCGAGAGCAGCTCGAGCAGCATCGCCTCGAACTCCTGGTCGGTCTTGTCGATCTCGTCGATCAGCAGCACGACCGGCTCCTTGGAGGCGATCGCCGTCATCAGCGGGCGCTCGAGCAGGAACTCGGGCCCGAAGATGTCGTCCTGCACCTCCGACCAGCCCGTGCCGTCGGCCTCGGACTGGATCCGCAGCAGCTGCTTGCGGTAGTTCCACTCGTACAGCGCCTTGGCCTCGTCGAGGCCCTCATAGCACTGCAGGCGCACGAGCTCGCGCCCGAACGTCTCGGCGAGCGACTTGGCCAGCTGCGTCTTGCCGACGCCGGCCGGGCCCTCGACGAGGATCGGCTTGCCGAGCTTGGCGGCGAGGAACGAGACGAGCGTCGTCGCCTCGTCCGGGAGGTAGCCGACGTCGCGCAGGCCCTGGGCGACGTCTGCGGCGGTGGCGTGGGTGGCGGGCATGGACGCAGAATCATAGGTCCCGGTGGATCGCCGCTCCGTGCGCCGTGATAGGACAGGACGGTGCCCGGTCCTCTGACGGCGATCCTCGCCGCGTTCACCGACTACCAGACGCAGGGCAACATCGCCCCATACGCCGCGCTGTTCGCCGCCGGGTTCGTGATCGCGGTCGTCGGGCACGTCGCCCGCGCGCGGGAGATCATCGTGCTCGGGATCTTCGTCGCGGGCATCGCGTCGGTGCTGCCGTTCCTCGTCTGGGGCAACGGCGGGTAGCGCCGGCCGCGGAGGTGAAAGGGCTTCTCAGGGCGCGTCGGGGTCGTCGAAGCTCAGCTGCCCCTCGAACTGGCCGTCGTCGCCGCGGCGCGGCGTGCGGCGCGCGCGCTGCGGGCGGCCCGCGACCGCGGTCGGCATCGTGATCGGCTCGCGCGGGGCGACCGAGGTCGGATCCCCCTCGACGGCCGTCGTGCGCGGGTCGTCCCCGTCGACGACCGGCTCGGGCCGCGCCCGCGAATGCATGCGCCACCCCGCGTAGGCGAGCAGCGCGCCGAGCAGGAACGCGATGAAGATGCCCCAGTTGACGCCGATCGTCGTCTTCAGCGCACCGGTGTCACTGCCCGCGGGCTTGTCGACCTGGCGATAGAAGACGAGGAACATCACCCACGCGCCGGCCGCGACGATGACGATCCCGTCGCCGAACGGCAGGTGGAACGCGCGGCGCTCGGCGCGCGCGAACAGCAGCAGCAGGACCGCGAGCGCGACGAGCAGGATCGACGCCTCGACGAAGCCCCAGGACTGGAAGGCGCTGAGCGAGTCCTCGACCTTCTGCGTGCCCCCGCGCGAGATCGCGAAGCCGGTCTGCTGGTACCAGGGCAGGAACATCGACAGCACCAACGCGATCGCCGCGACCGCCGCGAGCCGCTGCTCGGCGAACAGCTCGCCCCACGCGGCGCGCAGCCGCGCCGCGAACGTGCTCATGCCGCCGCGCCGGCCGCCGCGTGCATCCGGTCGAGCAGGATCTCGGCGTCGGCGTCCGAGACGATGCGCAGCTGCCCCTGGAAGGCGAGCTTCCAGTGCTCGGCAGGCCACTTGCGGATGTGCTCCAGCTTGTCCTTGACGTCCTCGGCCGGGACCCAGTGCTCCTCGTCGAGCACGACCTCGGGGCGGCACGGGAACCGCCACGGATAGGGGTCCGGGTTCCCCGGCTTTCCCGGCCAGATCGGCTCGCGGTCCTCGTACAGCTCGCCCGTCAGGATCACCGCGCCGCCGAACGCGCCGACCTTCGTGAGGTAGAAGACGATGCGGTCGCCGGGGTGCATGTCCTGCGCCTGCAGCCGGCGGCGCTCCTTCATGCCGATCACGCTGAAGCCATACACGCGTGTGGCCTCGAAGTTCTCGGGCGAGCCCGTCAGGATCCACGTTCTCGACGCGTCATCCGCCATGCTCCGCAGTGTACGGACGCTCTGCGACGATTCCCCGCCGTGCGCCATGCCTACGGATCGCATCGCGACCAGTACGCCGAGCTCACGCTCCCCGCGATCCCTGCCGAGGAGGGCCCGTTCCCCGTCGCCGTGCTCGTGCACGGCGGCGGCTGGTCGGCGGGCTACGACTGGACACTGATGGCGCGCCTGGCGCAGGATCTCGCCGCGCGCGGATGGGCGGCGTGGAACCTCGAGTTCCGCCGGGTCGGCCCGGCATCCGGCGGCGGCTGGCCGCATACCGGGGCGGACGTGCTCGCCGGCATCGACGCGCTCGCGGCGCTCGACGCACCGCTCGACCTCGCCCGGGTCGTCGTGATCGGCCATTCCTCCGGTGGACAGCTCGCGCTCTGGGCCGCCTCGCAGCGCAGCGGCGAGGGCGTGCCGGTCCGCGTCCGCGCGGTCGTCGGGCAGGCGCCCGTGTCCGATCTCGAGGCCCATCACAGCGGCGTCGTCGCCGCGTTCATCGGTGCGGACCCTGCGGCATACGCCGAGGCCTCGCCGCTGCGCCGACTTCCACTCGGCCTGCCGCAACTGCTGGTCCACGGTGAGGCGGACCCCGTCGTGCCCGCCGCGATGAGCCGCGCCTACACCGAGCGCGCCCGCGCGGCGGGCGATCACGTCACGCTCGTGCTGCGCTCCGCCGACGGGCACAACGTGCACCTCGACCCGGGGAGTGTCGCGTGGGCGGCGGTGGTGCAGTGGCTCGAGCCGTGGGGCCCGTAGCCGGGCGAGCTAGCTCAGCGGGATGTCGCGCACGGCGCGCTCATCGCCGCGCGCGTGCGGGAGCTGCTCGACGACCCAGTCGATCAGGGCGCGCAGCAGCAGCAGGATCTGCCGCAGGACCTCGGCGAGCTGGGCGCGCAGCTCGGGCGGGATGATCTGCGCGAGCGTCTGCAGCAGGTCGGTCAGCGCCGCCGCGTCCTCGCGCACCTGGTCACGCTCGCCCCGGGTGCGCCAGCCGGCCGGGGGTTCCTCGCCGGCGGCGGCGGCGCGCGCGGCGCCCGCCGCGTCGCCCGCGAGCTGCTCGGCGGCGGCGCGCGTCTCCTCCAGGCGGGCGCGCAGGTCGGCGAGCGCGTCGCCGTTGCGGGCGGGCTCAGTCATCGGCCGATGCGGGGGTGCGGGCGAAGGTCACGTGGAGCGCGCCGTCCGTGAACGTGGCGCCCTGCGGACGATAGTCGGCCAGCGCGGGCGGGAGCGCGATCGTGCGCTTGTAGGCCCCGACGCGCACGACGAGGTCGATGCCGACCTGCTTGACGTCGATCTCCTCGCGGCCGGCGAACGGCAGGTCGAGCTGCAGCCGCGCGGCGCTCGCTCCGACCTCGAGGTCGTGGACGGGCTGCTCGTGCAGCAGCGCCCCGGCGTCCGTTCCGGCGAACAGCTCGTCGCCCAGGCGGTCGAGCCCGTGCGCACCGGCGACGTCGTCGTCCAGCAGCGCCGCGCACAGCACGGGAATCGGGGCGAACGCGGCCTGCGCGGCGTCCGCGACGACCGCCTCCCGGCCGGCGCGGCGCGCGAGCGGCCCGGACGGCTGCTCGCCGAGCAGCCGGTTGACGACCACGGCGTCGAGCGCCAGGTCGTAGAGCGCGAGCCCGGTCGCCGCCCGCTGCGCGGCGGCCAGGGCGGGCCGGTCGGCCGTCAGGACGAGGCGCGTGCTCACGCGCTCGTGGTCGCGCAGCAGCTCGCTGGTGGCGATCAGCTCGCGGACGAGGCGCTGGGCCGCGCCCGCGCCGCCGGGCAGCTTCAGGTCGAGCGGAGCGAGCGGCCGCGCGGAGGCGGTCATCGCGCTGCGCTGGGGGAACGCCTTCTCCAGCCACCAGCGCGCGACGTCGGGCAGCGCGAGCATCCGCAGCGCGCGCGCGGCGCCGCCGCAGTCCACGACGATCGCCTCGTGGCCGGCGGCCTCGCAGCGGCGATGCAGCTCCAGCAGGCCGAAGAGCTCGTCCATCCCCGGGACCGCCACGAGCTCGACGGCGGCGATGCGGTCGACGCCGCGCCGGACGAGGGCGTCGCCGAGCCAGTCCTGCAGGGCGCTGCCGCGGCGCTCGAGCTCGTCCTGGGCGAGGACCTGGGCGGCGTCGAGCCCCGGAGCGATCGCGCGCGGCGCGGTCACCAGCGGCTCGCCGAGCACGTCGGCCATTCCCTGAGCGGGATCCAGCGAGAGCAGCAGCGTCCGGACGCCGCGCGCCGCGAGCCGCCGTGCGGTCGCGGCCGCAACGCTCGTCGTCCCCGCGCCGCCGGTGCCGATGTGGAGGATCGTCCGCGGCGCCATCGGCGGCGAGTCTAGGGCCGCCGCGGTCCTCAGCCCCAGGGCGTGGGCAGGCCCATGGCCCGCAGGCGCGAGTAGAGCTCGCGGTTGAGGCTCTGCGTGGCCAGGCAGTAGGGCGCCGGGTCCGGCCAGCGGTCGAAGCGCAGCAGGACGGCCGCCGGGCCGCGGCGCACACGCAGCTGCTGCACCTCGTTCTGGCGGTCGTGCTCCAGGCGGTCGCACAGCCCGCGGACGAAGTCGCGCAGGACCTTGTGGTAGCCGATGTCGGAGGCGACACCCGGCTGGTAGAGGGACCAGCTGCCCGTGTCGGCCTGGCGGACCTCGCGCGCGGCTTCGCGCTGCCCGTCGAGCCAGAGCCTGCGGCCCTGCGCGTCGTTCGCGAGCGCGGCGAAGTCGTGCAGGCCGATGATCGCCTGGAAGAACGCGTTGAAGATGCGCTGGCCCGGAGCGAACGAGTAGGCGAGGTAGTGCGCCCCGTCGCCGTCCTTCACGCGTACCCCCGAGGGCGGCGGGGTGCGGAAGATGCCGAGCGCGTCACGCGCGACGCCGAACCACTGCGGGTCCTTCAGCCGTACGGCCGCGCGAGCGAAGGCCTGGATCGCCGTGCCCTGCGCGAGCCCGCTGACCCACGGCGGGCGGCCCCCGCCGAACTGGAACTGGTACTCCCAGGCGATGCCGCCCGCGCGCTGCACCGCGTAGCTTCGGATCTCCGCGGCCATCTGCCCGACCTCGGTGTCGTACCCCTTGGCGAGGAACAGCTGGTTCATGCGCCCGAAGGTGCCGAGCCACTGGATCTGGACGCCCTGCCCCGGGTAGGCCTGCCAGACCAGGCGGCTGCCGCTGAAGCGCACGCGCCGGCCGTACGTCAGCGCGGGGCCCGACGCCCACCACTGGGCGTTGCGGCGAATCGTCTCCAGGACGACGGGGACGCGGGAGGCCGTCAGCAGGCCTTCGGAGGCCTGTGCTTCGGCGTTCGTGAGCACCGCGCCGAGCTCCGCGCGGCGGGTCCCCTTGAGCTTCTTGACGAGCTGACGCGCGTTCGCCCAGGTCGCCTCGTAGGCGGTCGCCCGGTCGGCGCTCAGCGCGCCCGACCGCTGCAGTCGCCGCAGCTCGGAGGGCACCGTCCTGGCGACCGCGCTCGCGTGCGACCCAGCGCCGTCGGCGCGTGCCGGCGGACGGGTCGTCGAGGCGCCGTCCGGGGGCGGCAGCTCGGACTCGGCGAGCGGCGGCAGGAAGCGGTCCGGGCGCAGCGCGACGTGCCCGTGCTGATCGAGCACGAGGATCTCGGGCACGGACGCGCGTGCGAGGCCCGTGGGGGCCACCGCGACGAGCGCCAGCGCGAGGAGGACGATCGGCGTCCGGCGCACCGACCGGATGCTACGGTCAGCGCCCGCCGCGCCGCGCAGCCTTCGTTGCACGCCCGCGGGCCCGCTCATGCGCCGACTTCTTCTCCGCTCGTCGCTCGTGCTCCCCGTCGTCGCGGCGCTCCTGCTCGCGGGCTGCGGCTCCAGCGGCTCCGGCCAGGACACCGGCACCCTCGTCAAGGACACGTTCGGCGCCGCAAAGCCCGTCAGCAGCGGCAATCTCGCCCTTGCGGTCGACGTCGCCGCGCCGGGGATCAGCGGGCTGCCCTCACCGCTGCACGTGCGGCTCGCGGGCCCGTTCGCCAAGACGACGGCGGCCGGTCCGCGCTTCGACTTCGAGCTGCGCCTGGGCACCGGCGCGAAGCCCGTGTCGCTCGGGCTCATCGCCGCCGGCGGCCAGACCTGGGTGCGCATCGGCGAGCACGCCTACACGCTGTCACCCGGCACCTTCCGGCGCCTGACGGGGACGAAGCAGGCGAAGGCCTCGGCGGGGATCACGCTGCAGTCGCTCGGCGTCGATCCGCGCACCTGGCTGCGCGACGTCCAGGACCAGGGGAACGAGACGCTGCGCGGCGAGCAGGTCGTCCATCTGACGGCGGGCGTCGACACGCCCCGGTTCCTCACCGACCTCAACAAGCTGCTCGGCCGCGCCGGGAGCATCGGCGCGGGCGCCGCCGGCCTGCCGAGCGGGATCAGCGCCGCCCGCCGCGCGCAGCTGGCGGCCTCGGTGAAGTCCGCGCACGTCGACATCTGGACCGGCACGAAGGATCACCAGCTGCGCCGCATCACCGTCACGGTCGCCGTCGACACCCCGCAGGACCACAACGGCACGGTGACGCTCGACCTGGCGCTGTCGGCGCTCAACGAGCCGCAGGCGATCGGCCCGCCGGCCAACCCGCGCCCCCTCTCGGACCTGACGGCGGCGCTCGCGGTCCTCACGCAACGCCGTGCGGCGGCTGCAGGATCAGGCACGTCCGCGGCGCCGGCCCCCGCTCCCGGTGAGACCTACTCGCAGTGCATCTCGCGTTCCGGCGGCGACGTCGCCGCCGCGCAGCAGTGCGCGAACCTCCTGAACTAGGGCGCTAGCCGCGGTCGGCGTCGGCGATCGCGCGCGGCACGTTCGGCAGGTCACAGACCTCGCACTCGCCGTTGACGAGGCGGTACATCCAGCAGCCGGTGCAGAACCCGGTGAGCGCGGCGAGCGATGCGAGTGCGGCCACGACGCCGACCAGCACCCACCCGACGACGCCGGCGCCGAGCACGAACAGGACCGTCGCGCTCATCAGGAAGCATGCGCCGACGACGTTCGCGAAGCGGGGCGGGCGGCTGTCCTCGAGTTGCCCCTCGCCGAAGCGCGGCTGGATGGCCTCGAAGTACAGGACGCACGGCAGGCACCAGCGGCGCCCCAGCGTGAGGCCGATGACGAGTTGCAGGCCCATCAGCGCGGCGAGCCACCACCAGCCGGTGAGCAGCGCGGCGATCGTGACGAGCGCGACGATCGTCTGGTTCGTGCGGGGGGCCCGCGCGTCGATCACGGTCGTGTCGCGGTAGGGGTCCGCGAGTCGCGTGTGTGCTGAGCCGCTCATCGGCGCAGCAGTCTAGAAGCACCGAGCCGCTGCGTATGCTGGCCGCTCGTGCCCGACGAGCCGATGCCCCAGAGGGACCGCCCCTTCCTGCTGACCGTCGGGGCGTGGCCGTACTTCCTGGTCCCGTTCATCCCGATCGCGATCGTGCTGGAGCTCGCGCACGCCAGCGCGGTGCTCATCTTCGCGACCTCCGCGCTCGGCGTGATCCCGACGGCGGCGCTGATGGGGGAGGCGACCGAACAGCTCGCCGCGCGCAGCGGGCCCGGCATCGGCGGGCTCCTGAACGTGACCTTCGGCAACGCGCCGGAGCTCATCATCGCGCTGTTCGCCCTCGACAAGGGGCTGCACGAGGTCGTCAAGGCATCGCTCGTGGGCTCGATCGTCAGCAACATCCTGCTGGTCATGGGTGCGTCGATGTTCCTGGGCGGCCTGGGCCGCGACCGCCAGCGCTTCAACTCGGTCGCGGCGAGCGCGCAGTCCTCGATGCTCATGCTCGCGATCGTCGCCGTCGTGATGCCGGCGGTGTTCGAGCTCGTGCGCGGGTCGGGCCTCCCCGCGCCGACGGCCGAGCGGATCGACTACGACGCCAGCGTCGAGCATCTGTCGCTGATCACGGCGCTCGTGCTGATCGGCGTCTATGCCGGCGGCCTCGTGTTCTCGCTGCGCACGCACCGCGACCTCTTCAACCCGCCGCACGCACACGACGAGGACGAGGGCGAGCCATGGAGCGTGCGCAAGGCGGTCACGGCGCTGGCGATCGCGGGCGTCGCGGTCGCCGTCATGTCCGAGATCCTCGTCGGGTCGATCTCCGAGACCGCGCAGCAGGCCGGCATCAGCGAGTTCTTCATCGGCGCGATCGTCGTCGCCATCGTCGGCAACGCCGCCGAGCACTGGGTCGCCGTGCTCGTCGCGCGCAAGGACAAGATGGACCTCGCCGTCAACATCGCGATCGGCTCCAGCGCGCAGATCGCCCTCTTCGTCGCGCCCGTCCTCGTCCTTGCCTCGTATGTCATCGGCCCCTGGCCGCTGCCGCTCGTCTTCAACGGCTTCGAGGTCGCCGCCCTTGTCCTGGCGGCCCTGATCGCGAATCAGGTGACCCAGGATGGGGAGTCGACGTGGTTCGAGGGGCTTCAGCTCCTGGCGGTCTACGCCATCATCGCCGTCGCGTTCTTCGTGGCGTGACGCGCGCGGGTCTCGCGGGCGCCTGAGGCCACCCGTGGCGCGGTCACACGGGCGGAGCGCCCAACTCCGCCACCTGCCGTGCCACCTCGGCCTCGACGTCCAGCGGCTCCTTGCCCTGGCGTGCGCGCCTGGCGTTGCGGGCGATGACGAGGTCGCGGATCTCGCCCTCGAGCGCCGGGTCGATGACCGGGCTCAGGAGGGTCGCCAGCTCCGTCTCGACGTCGAGCGGCTCCTTGCCGTTGCGCACCCGGGCGCGGTTGCGGGCCTCCAGCAGCTGGCGCAGCTCCTCGGTGCGCTCGGCCGACGCCGCCGCGCTGCCGCCGCGCGGCTCGTTCAGCGGGCGGTCGGAGCCGTCGCGCAGCGACAGCCCGCCCCTGCCGATCTCCGAATAGGCCTTGCCGGCGCCCGCGAAGGTGACCAGCGCGATCACCGCGGCGCCCGCCACGACCACGAACAGCACGATCCCGAACGCTGCCTGCATCGACCGATGCACGATCGCAGATGGACCATTCGGCCGGTTTCGGGGTATCATTGACTGACGAGTCAATCTACGGCGCCGAGCCACTCGTTCGCGTACCTGCTCTCGCCGCTTCTTCCGCTCTTCCAAGGAGAAATTCAGTGGTCGACTTCACGCTCACCGACGAGCAGAAGGCCCTGCGCGAGATGGCGCATGACTTCGCTGAGAAGGAAATCCGTCCCGTCGCCTGGCAGTTCGACGAGCACGGCACGTGGCCCCAGGAGATCATCGAGAAGGCCTGGGAGCTCGGGCTCATGAACAACCACATCCCCGAGGAGTACGGCGGCCCGGGTGCCTCCTACCTCGAGGGCTGTCTCATCGAGGAGGAACTCGCCTGGGGCTGCTCGGGCATCGCAACCTCGATCGGCGCCAACGGCCTCGCCGGCGCGCCCGTCCTGGTCGGCGGCTCCGAAGAGACCAAGAAGAAGTACATGGGCATGCTCACCGACGCGCCCAAGCTCGCGTCGTTCTGCCTGACCGAGCCGAACGCGGGCTCGGACGTCTCCGGGATGCGCACCACGGCCGTGCGCAAGGGCGACAAGTACGTCCTCAACGGCTCGAAGTGCTTCATCACCAACGGCGGGTACGCCGACTGGTTCACCGTCTACGCCAAGACCGACAAGGACGCCGGCCATCGCGGCATCTCGGCCTTCGTCGTCGAGAAGGACGACACGGTGACGGTGGACAAGAAGGAGGACAAGATGGGCCAGCGGGCGTCGAACACCGCGACCATCACCTTCAACGACACCGAGGTCCCCGCCGAGAACCTGCTCGGCGAGGAGAACAAGGGCTTCAAGCTCGCCATGATGACCCTCGATCGCACGCGCCCGGGCGTCGCCGCCATGGCGACCGGCATCGCGCGCGCCGCGTTCGAGATGGCCACTGAGTACTCGAAGGAGCGCGTCCAGTTCGGCGTGCCGATCGCCATGCACCAGGCGATCCAGTTCCTGATCGCCGACATGGCGACGAAGATCCACCTCTCGCGCCTCGCGACGTGGAACTCGGCCGTCCTGCTCGACCAGGGCGCCCGCAACACGATCGAGTCCTCGCACGCCAAGCGCTTCGCCGCGGACACCGCGATGGAGGTCACCACCGAGGCCGTCCAGGTCTTCGGCGGCTACGGCTTCATCAAGGAGTACAAGGTCGAGAAGTTCATGCGCGACGCGAAGATCATGCAGCTGTACGAAGGCACGTCGCAGATCCAGCGGCTCGTCATCGCGCGCGAGACGCTGCTGCCGCGTCGCATCGAGGAGCCGGCGACGGTCTAGTACGCGCCGCGACACCCGTCGTGCCGAAGGCCGCCCTCCGGGGCGGCCTTCTTGTTCTTCCGCTTGGCGGTCCGTTAGGCTGGCCCACCGCAGGTCCCATTCGTTCAATGGCTCGGAGAGGGAGGTCCAGCATGTATGTTCGACGGGCGGCGCTGTGCGCCGCGGCGGTGGCGCTCATCCTGCCGGCGGCGGCGCACGCCGCCTCCAAGACGGTGACGATGGGCGAGCCGGCGGCGACGGCCAAGCAGTTCGAGAACAAGTACGGAACCGACGCCAACGCGTTCTTCCCGAGCGTCGTCACGGTCCGCGCAGGCGACAAGGTGCGGTTCGCCCCCACGGGCTTCCACACCGTCGACCTGCCGCCCAAGGGCGGCGCGGCGGTCGGCGTCGCGCAGGCCACCGGCGCGACGATCGCGGGCGCCCTCGATGCGGCAGGGCAGCCGTTCTGGTTCAACGGGAAGGACACGCTCGGCTTCCCGGCGGCGCTGCTCCAGAGCGGGTGGGGCACGTCGGTCGCCTACGACGGCACGAAGCGCGTCGACACCGGCCTGGCGCTGCAGGACAAGCCGAAGCCGATCACCGTGACGTTCGCGAAGCCAGGGACCTACACCTACTACTGCGACGTGCATGCGGGGATGAAGGGCACGGTGCGCGTGGTCGGTGCCAAGGCCCCGGCCCCGTCGGCGAAGGCCGACGCCGCCGCCGTCAAGCGGCAGGTCACCGCGGCCCTGAAGGCCGCGAAGGGCCTGGCCGCGCACAAGGCGCCGGCCGGCACGATCGACGTCGGCGCGTCGGGTGCCGGGGGCACGGAGTACTACGGGTTCTTCCCCGCGAAGACGACAGTTCCCGTCGGAACGTCGCTGACGTTCCGGATGTCGTCCGGCTACGACGTCCACTCGGCGACGACGGGGCCCGGCGATCCCGAGAAGGACCAGAACTCCTATCTCGGCAAGCTCGCGGCGGGCCTCAACAGCCCGGTCTTCGACCCCCAGGCCGCGGTCTACCCCAGCGATGCGCCCGGCACGACGGCATCGCTGACGCCGACGCTGCACGGGAACGGGTTCTGGAGCACGGGCGTCATGGACAGCGACAGCTCGACGCCGTTGCTCCCGGCCTCCGGGAAGGTGACGTTCGCCGCCGCGGGGACGTACACGTTCTACTGCCTGATCCACCCGTTCATGCACGCGACGGTGACCGTGAAGTAGTGGGCCGGCGAGGGCAACGTCGCCGCGGATCGGCATGATCCGCGGCACGTTGCGCCTCGACGGCATCCATCCCGGCGACCTGGTCCGCGTCTCCGTGCGCGGGCGCGTGTTCCATGCGCTCGTCAAGGGCACATCGCCCGGTGGGCTGACCGTCGACCCGATCGAGCGCAACATCACCTACCGCCACGTCAAGGCGCACGACGTGCTCGAGCACTGGGCCAAGCGCGGGCGCCCGCGCGCCGACGCGCACGAGGACCTCAACCCCGAGCAGCGCTCGCTCGACGACCTGCTGGACCGCTGACCGCCGCCGGGGCGGCGGCGGCATACTGCGCGGGTGCCCCACCGCGACACCGAACGGGCCGTCGCCGAGGCCGCGCCCCTGAGCGCGGCCCGCGAGGCCACCGGGGCGGCCGCCGGCGCCGGCTCCGCGGACCCGGTGGCGGGCGAACTGCGCCGCGCCGGCCTGCTGCCGCTGCTCGTCCTGCACCTGCTCGCCGCCGGGCCGTCGTACGGCAACCAGCTGATCGAGCAGATCGCCGAGCTCACCGGAGGGCTGCTGAGCGTGAACCCGAACACGATGTACCCGCTGCTGCGCGGGCTCGAGCAGCAGGGCCTCGCCGAGGGCGCCTGGGAGCACCCGGAGCGCCGCTCGCGGCGCTTCTACGCGATCACGCCGGCGGGGCAGGCCGAGCGCGAGCGCCTGCGCGGCGAGATCGCCCCGCGGCTGGACGCGATCGCCGCCTCGATCGAGCGGCTGCGCAGCGAGGTGGTGGCCCCGTGAGCCGAGCCCGTGCGAGCATCGACCTGCCCGAGGTGCGGATCTCCCAGGTCGAGGCGCTGTGGTACGACCGCGCGCGCTGGCAGGGGTTCGTCGACGGGCTGCACCATGTCGAGCTCGTCGAGGGCGCCTACCCCGAGTCCGGCGCGCGCGTCGTCTGGGCATCGCACCCCGGCGGCCGCGGCCGCGTGATCGAGCGCGTCATCTCCTACGAGCCGCGGGTGGGGCAGACGCTCGCGATGGAGGACGAGAGGACGACCGGCACCCAGAGCGTCGCGTTCAGCGCGCTGGAGGACGGCGCGCGGGTCGCGCTCGAGCTCGACTACGCGATCCGCAGCCCCACGCCGATGACCGCGCTGTCGGACTTCTTCTTCATCCGCCGCGCCCAGACCGACTCGCTGCGGCGCACGCTGCTGCGCTTCGCGCGTGAGCTCCACGACGAGCTGCACCCACCGCTGTAGGCGTCAGCTGCCGACCGTCTCCGGGAACGGCAGCGCGATCGGGTCGGTCGCGATGGTGCTGGCGCCGTGCTCGTCGAAGCGGTCCGGGCCCAGGAAGCTGGCGTCGGTGACCTCGCTCGTCCCGCGCAGTGCGAGGTCGGCGGCGACGCGCGCGACGGCCGGGCCCCACATCATCCCGTGGCCGCCCGGGGAGGCGACCGTGACGCCGGCGATCGGCTCGCGCCCGGCGTCCAGCGCGGGGCCGAGGATCGGCAGGTGGTCGGGCGTGTAGTCGATGGTCGCCGCCCAGACGCGGCGCAGGTCGAGCTCCTGGGTGACCGGCACGAGCTCGCCCAGGCGCGTGCGGATCGCGCGCAGGTTGTCCCAGTCGACCGAGCGCGCCTCGCCCGGCTCCTCCAACGGGTTGCTCATGCCGAAGAGGATCCCGCCCTCCTCCTGGCGCCAGTACAGGCCGGTCGCCAGTTCGAAGGCCATCGGCAGCGGCCCCTGGGCGAGCGCTGGGTGGGGGCTCGTCACGGCGATCTGGTGGCGCGCGCCGCCGACCGGGGCGCCCGGCCCGCCGGTGAGCGCCGTCAGCGCACTCTGGCCGACGCCGCCGGCGAGGATCACGCGCTCGGTCGCGATCGTGCCGCCGGCCGTCACCACGCCGGTGACCCGGCCGCCCTCGATCCGCAGGCCCGTGGCGGCGGTGCGCTCACGCAGATCCACGCCGGCGGCCTTCAGCGCGACGGTGTAGGCGAGCACGTTGCGCGGCGGGTCGATCGCGCCGTCCTCGGCGCACCAGGTCGCGCCGCTGATGCGCTCGGGGTCGAGCACCGGCAGCAGCGCGGCGGCCTCATCCCGGTCGACCCAGCGCGAGTCCAGGCCGCGCTCGTGCTGCATGGCCAGGCGCCCGTCGGCGGCGGCGCGGTCGGCCGCGTCGAAGGCGAGGATCAGGTAGCCGAGCGTGCGGAAGCCGCTGTCGATGCCGTAGCGCTCGTGCTGGCCGCGGTAGAACGCGGTGGTCCAGCGCGCGAGGTCGACCGCGGTGGCGGTGCCGCCCTGCGTGCGGACGATCCCGGCGGCGCGCGAGCTCGCGCCTGCGCCGGCGGTCCCGGCGTCCAGCACGACGACGCGCCCGGCGTCCTGCTCGGCGGCGAAGACCGACGCCCAGCCGCCGATCGTGCCGGCGCCGATGATCACGAGGTCTGCGGTGTCCTGCGGCATCCCGGCGTCCCTTCTCGGAGGTCGCGCCGCAACCTACCGGCACGTGCGACTGGGCACAAGATCAGGGCGGTCCCGGCGGCGGGTCGCCCGCGCGCGCGGGCCGGTACCCTTCGCGGGCCCCTCGGGTGCGCCCTCCAGCGAGCCGCCCGCACTTCCGCGCAAGGAGACCTCCCGACATGTTCGTGTTCAAGGCCGCCGTCGTGGGCGCCGGGACGATGGGTGGCCAGATCGCCCAGACGATCGCCGCCGCCGGCATCCCCGTCGTCATGAAGGACGTCCGCCGAGAGCTCGTCGACCACGGGCTGACCGAGGCGCGCAACGTCACGGCCGGGCAGGTCGCCGCGCTCGTCGAGAAGGGCAGGCTCACCGAGGAGCAGGCGGCCGCGCAGGTCGAGGCCGTCCTGAGCCTGATCGCGGGCACGACGACCTACGAGGGCTTCGGCGACGTCGACTTCGTGATCGAGGCCGTCCCGGAGCGGATGGAGATCAAGCAGGCGGTCTTCGCCGAGCTCGATGCCTGCACGCCGGGCCACGCGATCCTCGCATCGAACACGTCGTCGCTCTCGATCACCGAGATCGGCGAGGCGACGCTGCGCCCGGAGAAGGTCGTCGGCTTCCACTACTTCTACCCGGCGTCGGTGATGCCGCTGATCGAGGTCATCGAGGGCGACGACACCTCGCCCGAGACGCTCGGGGCCGCCGTGACGTTCGCACAGACGATCAAGAAGCAGCCGATCACCTGTGCCGAGGTGCCGGGCTTCGTCGTCAATCGCATCCTCAACTCGGGGATCGGTGAGGTCTGGCGCGAGCAGGAGGAGAAGGGCCTGTCGATCAAGCTCATCGACGAGGGCATCGGCGGCGCGAACGTGACGCCGATGGGCCCGTACTTCCTGATCAACCTGCTCGGCCTGGACACCGTCCTGCACGTCGCCGAGCACCTCAACGAGTCCTACGGGGACCGCTTCTACGTGCCCACGGGCATGCAGCGCCTGGTGGCCGAGGGCAAGCTCGGCGCCAAGACCGGCGGCGACGGCTTCTACTCGCCGGCCGGGGAGGCCAACCTCGGGGGCGACGCGGCCCCGGACGTCGACGAGCTCGTCAACCTGCTGACGCTGAAGACGTTCGTCGAAGCGTGCCTCGTGCTGGAGGAGGGCGTCGCCACCCATCGCGACATCGACTTCGGGATGATGGCCGGCGCCGGCCTGGACCCGCGCCGCGGGATCCTGCCGCCGTTCATGCGCGCCGACGTCGAGGGCCTGGACAGCCTTCTCCAGCGGCTCGAGGCGGCCGAGGAGCGCTACGGCGAGCGCTTCGCCCCGCCGACGATCCTGCGCCGTCTCGTGGCCCAGGGCCGCCTGGGCACGAAGAGCGGCCAGGGCTTCTACGCCTACCCGCAGCCCGACGCCGAGCAGCCCGCCGGCGAGGAGGCCGTCGTGAAGCTCGAGACGCGCGGCGACGTCGCGATCGCGTGGCTGGCCAACGGGCAGATGAACTCGATCGCCCCGCAGGTCATCAAGGACCTGCGCACGGTCTTCGAGGCCGCCGAGGCCGCCGGCGCGCGCGCGCTGGTCGTCGCCTCCTCGAACCCGATGCTCTTCAGCGCGGGCGCCGACATCAAGGCGTTCACGCAGCTCGACGAGGCCGGCGGGCGCGAGCTCGCCGCCGGCGCGCACGCGCTGCTGCGCGAGTTCGGGCGCTCGAGCGTCGTGACGATCGCGGCGGTCAACGGCCTGGCGTTCGGCGGCGGCTGCGAGCTGGCGATGGCCTGCGACGTGCGCCTCGCCGCGCAGTCGGCGATCTTCGGCCAGCCGGAGATCAAGCTCGGCATCATCCCCGGCTTCGGCGGCACCCAGCGGCTGCCGCGCCTGGTTGGGGAGAACAAGGCGCTCGAGATGAACCTCGTCGGCGATCCGATCTCGGCGAACGAGGCGTACGAGTACGGCCTCGTCAACCGCGTCGTCGTCGACCACGAGCTGCTCGACACCGCGCTCGCGTTCGCGCGCCGGCTCGCCGAGCAGGCGCCGCTGGCCGTCGAGGCGATCAAGCAGGTCTCGATGCAGGGCGACCTGGACGCGGGGATCGAGGCCGAGCAGGCAGCCTTCGCGCGCGTCTTCCAGTCCGACGACGGCAAGGAGGGCATCAGCGCCTTCCTCGGCAAGCGCAAGCCGCAGTGGACCGGGCACTAGCCTGAACCCGATGGCCGCGACGGTCGCATCCCGCACGTCCGAGCTCGCGCGCCTCATCCGGGGCGCGCGCTCGGTCGTCGCGCTGACGGGCGCCGGGATCTCCGTGCCGTCGGGGATCCCCGACTTCCGTACGCCGGGCACCGGCCTGTGGGCGAACGTCGACCCGATGGAGGTCGCGCACATCGACGCCTGGCGCGCGGACCCCGAGCGCTTCTGGCGCTTCTACGGCGAGCGCTTCCAGACGCTCGAGGACAAGGAGCCCAACGGCGCGCACGAGGCGCTCGTCGAGCTCGAGCGCCGCGGCATCCTCACGGCGGTCATCACCCAGAACATCGACATGCTCCACCGCAAGGCGGGCACGCGCGAGCTGGTCGAGGTGCACGGGACGATCGAGCACGCCTCGTGCCTGGTCTGCGGGGACACCTTCCCGCTGCACGAGACGCGCCGGCGCCTGATCGCCGACGACCGCGGAATCCCGCGCTGCGAGTGCGAGGCGCCGCTGAAGCCCGACGTCGTCCTGTTCGGCGAGTTCCTGCCGGAGGGCGCGCTGGAGCGGGCGCACGAGCTCGCCGCCGGAGCCGACGTGCTGCTGTGCATCGGCAGCTCGCTGGAGGTGCACCCGGTCGCGCAGCTGCCCGGCGTGACGCGCGCCAACGGCGGTGCGGTCGCGCTCGTCACGCAGGGGCCGACGCCGTTCGACGCGCGCGCGGCGGTGAAGCTCGACGGCGACGTCGTCGGCGAGCTGCAGGCGCTGGTCGCCGCGCTGTAGTGGCCCTTCTCGAAACATCTGACCGGAAACGGCGGACGGCGATCACCGTCATGCGGCGTCCTCGGCTCGGGCAATGCCACCGGTATTGCACCGATCCTGCGTCCTTTCCCGCCGCCGCCGCCGCAGCGCCGTTTCAGGCCCGACACTCCGAGAAGGGCCACTAGCCGAGCCGCACGCCGAAGCGCTCGATCAGCATCGGGATGCTGCCCGGGTCCATCTCTAGCTCGTAGCGCCCGAGCAGCTCGCTGAGGGTCTCCGGGTCCGCCGCTGCGACGCCGCCGAGGACGACGAGCTCGGCGAAGAAGCGCTCGAACCCGGCGGGGGAGATGATCTCGAGGATCCGGCAGGGCTCGTCGCCCGCGTTCCAGAACGTGTGCCACTCGCCGCGTGGCTTGAAGACGAGGTCGCCGGGCCCGGCCTCCAGCACGTCGTCGCCGAGCAGGGCGCCCATGCGTCCCTCGAGCACGTAGCTGTACTCGTCCTCGCGGTTGTGCCGGTGCAGGGGCGCCGCGAGGGCGCGCGGCGGCATCGGGTGCTCGACCAGCGCGAAGTCGCCGGCGCTCGTCGCGCCGTCGACCATGAACCGCACGCCGATGCTCCCGAGGAACCCCGCGTGGCCGTCGGCTGGGCCGAGGACCCGGGAGGCAGCTGTGACTGACATCGTCGATCTCACTTTCATAGGACAATGGTGTCGCGCAAACTAACGACCGCCGCCGGCTCCGTCAATATCATCGGACAGCAATGACCGACGAACAGCCGACACGCCCCTATCGGATGCGCCGCCGCGCCGAGCTGCAGCAGGAGACCCGCCGGCGCATCACCGAGAGCGCCGTCGCCCTGCACGGGACGCTCGGGCCCTCGCGCACCTCGCTCAGTGCCGTCGCCGACCACGCAGGGGTGCGCCGCTCGACGCTCTACCGTCACTTTCCCGACGAGGCCGCGCTGTTCGATGCGTGCTCGCAGCACTGGGCGCTGGAGCACCCGCTTCCCGACCTGCAGGCCTGGGCGGGGATCGCGGATCCCGACGAGCGCCTGCGCGTCGCGATCGACGAGCTGTACGCCTACTTCCGCGGGGCCGAGCCGATGCTGACCAACCTCCTGCGCGACGCGAGCATCTCGCCGCTGGTCGCCGAGCGCTTCGCGGGCTGGGGCGGCTGGTTGGGGGCCGCACGCGACATCCTGCTGCGCGGCCGCGGCGCGCGGGGGGGACGCCGGCGCCGAGCGCGGGCGGCGATCGGTCATGCGATCGCATTCGGTACGTGGACGTCGCTCGTCCGCGATCAGGGCCTCTCGGACACCGAGGCGGCGGCGCTGATGCGGGCGCTCGTGGCGGGATGCAGCTAGCGCAGACCCAGCTGGGTGCGGGCACGCAGCGCGGCCTCGATCTGCTCGAGCACGGCCTGCACCTGCGCGATCTGCGGCTCCTGCAGCCCGCCCTCGAGCGCGGCGTTCGCGACCTGCCCGACGCTCGTGCGCTGCTCGCGCAGCGCGGCGATCCGCTCGTCCATGTCGCCCTGCCCGCTCCACGGCTGCAGCTCGGCGATCGCGGCCTCGATCGCGACGCGCAGCTGGAAGGCGGCCTCGCGCCAGCGTCCGGCGTCCGCGTCGGCGCGCGCGCGCAGGGTGAGGTCCTCGCAGGCCAGTACGACGTCGCGCGCGCCGAGGATCGCCGCGAGGCGCTCCTGCGGGCGCAGAACGGTCTCGCGGTGCCCGCGCGCCCGCGCGGGGGCGACCTCGACGGCCCGCGCCCAGCGCCCGTCGGCGACCTGCTCGCCGCCGCCCACGCCGACGCGCACGACGAGCGCCTGCGCCCGGACGACCGGGCGGACCGCCGGATCCGCGGCCGCGATGCGGTGCGCGTGCAGAACGGTGTTGAGGACGTCGATCGCGCGGTCGGCCTCGGCGCCGAGGTCGGCGCTCGCGAGCCAGCGCTCGCCTGGCTCGCTCAGCGGGCGCGCGGCGATCAGCGTCGCGCGCGTCGTCGTGACCGGCGCCGGCCCGGGGGCGGGCGCGGCGGGGCGGGCGCCGCGACGCCGGCCGAGCAGTCGTCGCTGCGGCGCGCCGAGCGTGCGCAGCACGAGGATGTAGGCGGGTTCGCCGGCGTGCCCGCGCAGCACGTAGCGCCCATCGGCCGGCCCGAGGGCCCACGGGACCTCGAGCTGGACGAACCGGAAGAGCGGCGCGGTGGCGTCCGTGGCTACAACCCCGCTGGGTGGCGGGCGACGAATCCGGCGGTCGAGCGGCCGGTGCCGCTCCAGCGCGTGCCGG